>JAABUS010000655.1_pt1 | contig 85307 bp, 67 predicted proteins | sample 5560161 | NCBI WGS metagenome assembly JAABUS01 (sample SAMN10711885, study PRJNA513376) | rock metagenome | isolation source: Antarctica rocks | place: Antarctica: Victoria Land, Trio Nunatak nord | collected 2016-01-04
TATTAATTGCTATCAGCTGTCAGCTTTCAGCCATCAGCAGATCAAAGCGTAGTGGGTTTCCTCCTGATAGCTGACCGCTGACGGCTGATAGCCGTAATACGACGTTTTATAGTTGACATGACACTAGAAGCCAGTAAAAATAATCATTAACGGTGGGTTCAAATTCTTGTCTATGTTTCAAAATTACAAATTTACCGTAGCTGAAAGATTCATGCGCTATGTGCAGGTAGATACACAATCAGATCCACAGTCCAGTTCTCATCCATCGACTGAAAAGCAAAAAGATCTTTCAACCATACTCGCGGCCGAACTACAGTTCATAGGGCTTGCAGACGCTCATTCAGATGAATACGGGTATGTGTATGCAACAATTCCTTCTAACAGCCCAAGACTGGTTCCTGTAATTTGTTTTTGCAGTCATGTTGATACCGCTCCCGACTGCAGCGGTAAAGATGTTAAGCCTATTTTACATTCTTCTTACGATGGTAAAAATATTTTGCTGCCTGATAATCATTCCCAGGTATTAACACCGGATGAATATCCTTACCTTCAAGACCATATCGGTTCTGATATTATTACAGCCAGCGGTAACACCTTACTGGGAGCCGATGATAAAGCAGGAGTGTCTATTATTATGGACCTGGTAAATTTCTTCAGTGAAAATCCTGGTATAAAACATGGCACCATAAAAATACTTTTTACTCCTGATGAAGAAGTAGGTAGAGGAACTGTAAAGCTTGATCTGAATAAACTAGGAGCCGATTTTGGTTATACCCTCGACGGAGGTGAGGCCGGAAGCCTTGAAGATGAAACTTTCAGTGCAGATGCTGTTACTATAACCCTTCATGGTGTTATATCACATCCTGGTTATGCCAAAGATAAATTGGTAAATGCATTAAAGATTGCAGGTGATATTATTGAAGCTTTGCCAAAGAACATTTTATCTCCTGAAACAACAGAAGGCAGGCAGGGATTTATACACCCGGTACGTATAGAAGGCATAGCTGAAAAGGCTACCATCGGTTTTATTATTCGTTCTTTTGATGAAAAAGGTTTGTATGAATATGAAAGAATGCTTGAAAGCCTTGCCAGAGAAGTGATGCAAAAATATCCGCGGGCATCTATGGAGTTTTTGGTGCAGGAACAATATCGTAATATGAAACAGATCCTGGATCAGCATCCGCAGGTGGTTGCCATTGCAGAAGAAGCAATAGTTAGGTCAGGACTAACGGTTAAAAAAGAAAGTATACGGGGAGGCACTGATGGTAGCCGTTTAAGTCATATGGGATTGCCTTGTCCAAATCTCTTCACCGGCATGCAGGCTATTCATTCTGTACTGGAATGGATTGGCGTTAAAGACATGCAAAAGTCAGTGGAAATGCTGGTGCATCTTTCAATGATATGGGAAGAGAAAGGTTCGGTATGAGGTAGCTAACGGCTTAACGCCGTCATCAGGTATGAGGTATGAGGTAAAACCTGGCGAGTTATATATTTAAATTTATACAAACATTCACATATTGACTTTCATAATTATAATACCTTGAGTTATTAACTACTAAACCTGAAACGTTTCTTCCTCATACCCTATACCCCATACCTCATACCTCTTTTTATATGCTTAAACTTTAAAAGTTATTCCCAGGAACTGCTGGCTAACGGAAACTTTGAAGAAGAAAACATCTGTACTGAGTATAGTAAGAACTGCGCCCCGGAAGCCTGGATAGGCAATGCATTCCTGATAAATTATTATTTTGATACGTAAGGCTGGGCTAAAGATGGCAGTCACTTCATTGGTTTAATTGCGGGAAACAACGATCTGAACTCAAGACGATCATTTATACGCAGCCGTTTGCTATGTGGGTTAAGAAAGGATCATCAATACAAATTGGAGTTTTATGTCCGTTCCAGACATCCGGTTTATGATAGCATTGGTGTTTATTTTTCTTCCACGGATTTTTTGTTTGAAAAAAGGCATTATACACAATTACAGCCTTCTTTGATTTTCAGAGATACCACTGCTGCACCAGACTTAGTTAATAATCACTGGAGGAAAATTTCATTAAACTATATTGCAACAGGAAAAGAAATTTTTATAACTATCGGAAGCTTTAAGAAGCAGGAGTATAAGTATACACTTCCGCCTGAATATAAAGGCAATTATTATTTATACCTGGATGCTGTTACTATGATTCCTGTAGATAAGCATGAATTAATTTGTAAAGATGCTGATAGTATAAGATCGGTTAATTATAATGAGAATGAACGGCATTCAATATTAGAAAGAAAAATAACGCTGTACAGAAGAAATGTTCCGGTGGAAATATCACCACCGGTAACTTTAATACAGCGGATAGATACCCTGATTATTCCTGACATATTATTTGCCACTGCAAGTGCGAAACTCAATGATATCAGCTTTCGTGTTTTGGATAGTTTCTGCCTAACTCTTACATCAAGGAATATCGATTCGCTGATAATCGATGGACATACAGATAGTGTAGGAACCCTCGTATATAATAATAAACTTTCTTCAGACAGGGCTGCTTCAGTCTCTTCTTATATTAAAAGAAAGTCCACAGTTGATGAAAGATTGTTTATGGTTCATTACTACGCTTACCTGCGACCGGTAGCACCGAACATCACCGCTGCAGGCCGTCAACGAAACCGGAGAGTGGAGATTTATCTCTACACACACGAGTGATAATGGTTAATTATTAATGGTTAATTGTTAACGGGTAACAATTAAGTTAATGGTGTTTAGAAAATTAAATTTATTGCAATTATCAATTACCCGTTAACAATTAATCATTAACCATCCTAAGTCGTTGTCCTTAAGGATTTCTTATGTATCAGGCATCCCTTGTGTTCTTTGTGGGATTTCCTTCGTGTTCCTTGTGGTTAAATACGGTTTATCATTGTAGAAGTCATTTAACCACAAGGAACACGAAGGAAATCCCACAAGGGACTTTAAGACTTTTAATCAAATTTTAATTTCACATATAAAAGTACACTTCAACCTTGTTAAGTTCAACGACATTGATTAACCATTAACCATTAACCATTAACCATTAACCATTAATCATTAACCATTAATCATTAACTTCAGCGTCTAAACACTTTTATATGCCCGATTTATTTTCTTACTGGTGGGTTATAGTTCTCATAATTATTGTCTTTAGCGGCCTGGTGACGGTTAACCAGGGTACCATAGCCGTTGTTACCATGTTCGGTAAATACCAGCGCATACTTCGTCCGGGATTAAATTTCAAGATTCCATTGATAGAACAGATATACAAAAAGATATCTATTCAAAATCGTTCTGTAGAACTGGAGTTCCAGGCCATAACGGTTGACCAGGCCAACGTATATTTCAAAAGCATGCTTTTGTTTTCAGTACAAAATGCGGAGGAGGAAACTATTAAAAAAGTTGCTTTTAAATTCATTAGTGAGAAAGACCTGATGCAATCATTGGTAAGAACAGTAGAAGGTTCCATTCGTGCTTTCGTAGCTTCTAAAAAGCAGGCTGAGATTTTAACACTACGCAAAGAGATTGTTGAATATGTAAAAGAACAGATAGACGCTGCATTGGAAGACTGGGGATACCATTTATTAGATCTTCAGATCAACGACATTACTTTTGATAAGGCTATCATAGAAAGCATGAGCAGGGTAGTGGCAAGTAATAACCTGAAGGCTGCTGCTGAAAATGAAGGTCAGGCATTGTTAATTACAAAAACCAAAGCAGCGGAAGCTGAAGGTAACTCTATTAAAATTGCGGCTATGGCTGAACGTGAAGCTGCTATGTTGCGTGGTCAGGGTGTAGCGCTGTTCCGGGAAGAAGTAGCCAAGGGTATGAGCCAGGCTGCTGAACAAATGAAGCAGGCCAACCTGGATACAAATGTTATCCTGTTTAGTATGTGGACAGAAGCCATCAAAAATTTCGCCGAATATGGAAAAGGTAATGTGATCTTCTTAGATGGAAGCAGTGAAGGCATGACAAAAACAATGAACCAGATCATAGGAATGGTGCAGCTCAAACAGCCTAATCAATAAAATCCGCTATCAGCAGTCAGCTATCAGCAGTCTGCCAAACAATTGCTATTGTTCTCTCCTGATAGCTCATAGCCGACTGCTGATGGCCAACTTCTTAATTGCGACATGACATTATCCTGCAAGACCGTGCTTAGTCACGGCTTTTTCTTTACGATATGTTAATTGAAGCAGGTGAAATTTTTTTAGAAAATAATACAAGATATTTCACGTTAGTTCATAAAGTTTAGAGTCAACATTGATTTCTGGATTTCCAACGGGGTTTACTTCTTAATTTCGCCTTTAAATCAGTCTGGATGCATTTATTTTTTCTTCAAATAGGTGATACCGCAAAACGAATAACAGATACTGCTTCTGCAGGATTAAACACTATAAGCACAGAAGCGCACATGAATATCTTCGATCTGTTATACAATGGAGGTATTTTGATGGTACCGCTTGCACTTCTGCTGGTGCTGGCTATTTTCTTTTTCTTTGAACGTTATATTGCTATTAAAAATGCTAGCAGAATGGATCCTAATTTCATGAATATGATCCGGGATAATGTAGTTACCAATAATGTATCAGCTGCCCGGTCCCTTGCTAAAAATACCAATAATGCAGTAGCAAAAATTATTGATAAGGGGCTTCAGCGTATTGGTAAGCCAATTGATGCCATTGAAAAAAGTATGGAGAATGTAGGCAGACTGGAAGTATACAAGATGGAAAGAAATCTTTCCATTTTATCATTAGTGTATGGAATTGCCCCGATGTTCGGCTTCCTGGGAACTATTTTCGGAATGCTTCAATTGTTTTATAATATCAATGCAACCGGGGAATTTACTCCGGCAGCCATTGCCGGCGGCATCTATACCAAGATGATCACATCTGCTACCGGTTTAATCATTGGTTTATTGGCTTATGTAGCTTATAATTTTTTAAATTCCCAAATTACAAAAACGGTTAACAGGATGGAAGTGGCAAGTGCGGAATTTATCGATATCTTGTTGGAACCAACGAGGTAGTTGTTAATGGTTAATTGTTAATGGTTAATAGGAAGTTGCTGATCTTTAATGATTAATTATTTGTAATATGAGTTTGAATATTGTAATTGCCAACACTTACCCGTTAACAATTAACAATTAATAATTAACCATTAATATGAACCTGAGGTCAAGATTTAAATCTCATCCGGAATTGCATGCAGGGGCATTGAATGATATATTATTTATCTTATTGTTTTTCTTTTTGATTGTATCCACATTAGCGAATCCTAACGTAATTAAACTTTCCCAACCCAAATCTAAAAGCGATACAAAGGCAAAGCAAACAGTGGTAGTATCGATTGATAGTAAGAACCAGTTTTATGTTGGTACCTCCAGGGTAACATTGGAAGAACTCAGATTGAAATTACAACCCATGCTGGCGAAAGAAACCGATCAGCCTACCGTAGTCATCAATGCAGATAAAAAAGTTCCTGTAGAAAATATTGTTAACGTAATGCGCGTTGCCCGGGAACTGGGTGCCAGAACGGTTCTTGCTGTAGACAAAAGCGGCGTAAAATAAGAGTTTAGTTTAAAGTTTAAGGCTTAAGGTTTAAAGTCCTTTTTGTACATTCAATGTCTTTTACTTAAATATTCCGTCTTTAGGTAGTCATCCCTGGTGTCCTTTGTGGGATTTCCTTAGTGTACTTAGTGGTTAAATGAGGTCTAAGAATTCAGGAATTTTTTAACCACCAGGTACACAAAGGAAATCCCACAGAGGACACTAAGATCTCTAACCAATCTACTTTAAGTAGAAAAAACACTATAAACTTTTTAAGTCAAAGACATTGTTTGTACATTTCCTTAAAAACAGTTTAAGATTAGATGTTGTTTTATTAGGTCTTCCTAACAGCTTACGGTCAATAGCTATTTCTTACTATTCACTTTCAGGCTCCATAAGAAATTAATAGCGAATGTGCATTGAACTGCCGCCAATACCAGTAAAAGAATGGTAAGAATAAAATTATTTTTTTGGAAGCGTAAAACATCATAAAGATTTAACCGGGTATGATAAATGTATAGCTGTCCGCTGGAAATGTGAAATATTATAATCAGGATGCATACCAGCATAGATAAAATAATGTGGATATTAATCAGCGACACAGAAAAAAAGTTTATCCTGATAAATTTATAGAAGAGCCAATATAAGGTTAGAAAGGCTGCTAAGAGCCAGTATAGATATTGTAGCCTGACCACATAAAATGTATCAAAGATCCTGATGTCGAAAGTTTGTTTAATAAAAAAAAAAGAACATATAACCAGTAGTGCCCCTGTTAGTGGCAACAATTCGTAAAAGGGATTGGTTTTTTTAACAGGCTTTATGATAGTGGTTATTTTATAGAATTGTAATCTTAATTATGTTGGGTCTGTTTAGTGTTTGGAAGACTAATGTACATAAAAGAATTTAAAGATTTTACTCAATAGTTTTATAGTTCACAACTTGCTTTCATCATTCTTTCCTTTTCCTGCAGGTCTTTTCTTAGTTCAATATTTTTAAATCCTTTTTGGGTGAATAACTCCCTAACGCTATTGCTCATGTGCTCATGTATTTCAACAAATACAGCGCCACTCCTATTTAAGTTTGTTACAGCGAAATCAGCAATAGCGTTATAAAAAACCAGCGGATCATTATCCTCTACAAATAAAGCCAGGTGCGGTTCATGCAGCACTACATTAGAATGCATGCCTGCTTTATCATGAAAAGGAATATAGGGCGGATTACTAATAATGATATCTACTTTTGGTAATTCCACTATTGCTGTGTTCATTAAAATATTGGAATGTATAAAATGTATTTCTTCATTAAGGTACATAGCGTTTTTTTTTGCTACCGCCAGTGCAGGTTCACTTACATCAGAGGCATATAATTCGGCAAGAGGCAATTTCTTTTTTAAGCCCAGGGCAATACAGCCGCTTCCTGTTCCAATATCCAGTATCCTTAGTTCTGATTCGGATTTGCAGATATCTTTACATACCCACTCAAGTAATTCTTCAGTCTCTGGTCTTGGTATCAGAACATTTTCATCAACATATAATTTCATTCCATAAAACCATGCTTCATTTAAAACATATTGAACGGGCTTATGAGTTAATAATGCTGCCGTATAAGAAGCCAGTAATTTTTCTTTTTCAGGTGATAGGGTTACTTCTTTGTTCATAATGCGATCGATCCTTTTCCATTCGGTTACTTTTTCCATTACCAGGCCGGCGATATTATTTGCTTCTCTTTCCTCATAAATATGAAAGAGTTGAAAGAGTAATTGTTTGGATGCCTGCTGCACTGTCATACTGCAAACTTACAGGAATAAATAAGCTATTTTTGTTTCTTACATAATGTTGAACTTAAAGCATGGTGAATTCTCACTAATGAATAATGATGCAATGTATATGGAACGATGCATAGAACTGGCAAAGGCCGGAGCTGGCTTTGTTGCTCCTAACCCAATGGTGGGCTCTGTAATAGTGTATAAAAATAGTATCATTGGTGAAGGTTACCATCAGCAATACGGAAGGGCTCATGCAGAGGTTAACTGTATAAGTGACGCCGCTATAAAACATACTGCAGATAATGAGAAAAGTTATAATGCTATCCTTCAGATGAGCACGATATATGTATCTCTTGAACCCTGCGCCCATTTTGGAAAGACGCCGCCCTGCGCCGATCTGATTATATCAAAAAAAATTCCCAGGGTAGTTATAGGATGCCGTGATCCGTTTAAAGAAGTGGATGGTAAAGGAATTGATAAGCTGCTTGCTGCCGGTATTACAGTACAACTCGGAGTTATAGAAGAAGCTTGTAAAGAACTGAATAAACGGTTCTTTACATTTCATGCCAGTAAGCGTCCTTATATTATTTTAAAATGGGCCCAGAGCGCCGATTTGAAAATAGCCGGTAACGATTCAAGAGTATATATAACAAACGAAATAACAAACCGGCTTGTGCATAAATGGAGAAGTGAGGAAGCTTCCATATTGGTAGGAACAAATACAGCAATGATTGATGACCCAATTTTGACAAACCGTTTATGGACTGGCAATAATCCTGTCCGGTTGGTGGTTGATATGAACCTTCGGCTTCCTGGCTCGTTAAAGCTTTTTGATAACTCCATAAGGACTGTTGTTTTCAATGCACAAAGGCATGATGAAACAGGAAATTTGATTCACTATAAAATACATAATCAATTGCCGCTTGCCCGGCAGGTATGCGATGCTTTATACCTTTTGAATATTCAAAGTGTACTGGTAGAAGGGGGTAGGCGGTTATTGCAATCTTTTATTGAAGAGAACTTATGGGATGAAGCCAGGGTAATCACTAATGAGGATTTATTTATCGGGAAGGGAATTGCTGCCCCAGAATTGAATGCTGCAAGGCCTGATAGTAATACAAAGATTTTGTCTGATACCATCAGATATTATAAGTTTAAGGTTTAAAGTTTAAGGTTTAAAGTTGCTGGAAACTCTGGAATTTGATTTGTTATAAGTTTGAATTTTTAAGGTTAAAAATAGATAACAGCTGACAGCTGATAGCTGACGGCTGATAGCTCAAAATGGAACAACAATTTTACAATACAATAGAAACTCCTGCTTCCACTGAATATAAAGACCGGGGCAGCACTTTTATCGCTTATGCATTTCCTCTGATCAATACAGGTGACTTCAAAAAAATAGTGAATGAATTGAAAAAAACACATCCTAAGGCAACGCATTATTGCTTTGCATACAGGATTGGTAATGATAAAAATAATTATAGGGTTAGTGATGCCGGAGAGCCCTCAGGTACTGCAGGCAAACCAATACTGGCACAAATAGATAGCAAGCAACTGACAAATATATTGGTGGTTGTAATTAGATATTTTGGCGGCACTTTATTAGGCGTACCCGGACTTATCAATGCTTATAAATCTGCAGCAGCACTGGTTCTTCAGCTAACGCCCATTGTACAGAAAGCCGTGGAAGTGGTATATCGGCTTCAATTTGATTATACACAAATAAATGAGGTGATGATGATCATTAAACAATGTAATTGTTCCATAATTGAAAAAGACATTCGATTGTTTTGTTACATTAAACTCGCCATACCTATCAACAGGCAGGATGAAGTGTTATACCGTCTGGGTGAGATAAGAGGATTGAGTGTAGAAAAATAGCTATCAGCCGACAGCTATCAGCCAAAGCAATTAAAATCTATCAATCAAACTTTCCACTACCTTCAATTATTAAACACTAACCGTTAACCATTAACAATTAATCATTAACCATTATCTATGACATATACCCCCAATGCAGGCCGATACAAAGAAATGGAATACCGCAGATGCGGCAAAAGCGGTATTAAATTACCGGCGTTATCTTTAGGACTCTGGCATAATTTCGGCCATGTGGATATTCTTGAAAACTCCCGCGCCATTCTTCATCTTGCTTTCGATAGTGGCGTTACTCATTTTGACCTGGCTAATAATTACGGCCCGCCTCCTGGATCGGCAGAGGAAAACTTTGGCAGTATCTTTAAACAGGATTTTAAACGCTATCGCGATGAACTGATCATTTCAAGCAAAGCAGGATATTATATGTGGGAAGGCCCTTATGGTGAATGGGGTTCAAAAAAATACCTGATCTCAAGTCTGGACCAAAGTCTGAAGAGAATGAAGCTTGAATACGTTGATATTTTTTATTCTCATCGTCCTGATCCTGATACGCCACTGGAAGAAACCATGTCGGCGCTGGATCTTATCGTTAGGCAGGGTAAGGCATTGTATGCAGGCATTTCAAATTACAAAGCGGAAGAAGCAGCGAAAGCTATTAAAATACTTAAAGATTTAGGCACACCTTGCTTAATCCATCAACCTAAATACTCTATGTTCGAGCGTTGGGCGGAAGATGGCCTTATGGATCTGCTTGGTGAAGAAGGCGTTGGCTGCATCCCTTTTTCACCTCTAGCACAAGGGCTGCTTACTGATAAATATTTGAAAGGTATACCTGCTGATTCACGCGTTACAAAACCACATGGTTTCCTGAAAGAAAATCAACTGACCGCTGAGACACTACATAAAATAAAAGATTTAAATGCGCTGGCATTGGAAAGAGGCCAAACCCTTGCTCAGATGGCACTGGCCTGGTTGTTAAAAGATCCCCGTGTTACCAGTGTGTTAATCGGGGCAAGCAAACCCGCGCAATTAGCAGATTCTCTGAAGTGTATGGATAATATTAATTTCAGCCAGGAAGAGCTGGATAGGATCGAAGGGATTTTAAAGAGGTAGGCGTGAAAGGGAACGACCTGTGAGGTTTTTGGAAACCTCACAGGTCGTTCCCTATTATTATGATCTCTCCCTCTTAAAACTTCACCAATTACCCAACACTAACTCCGCTATCTGCAGCCCGTTTGCCAGTGCTGCTTCTACGGTTCCAGTTTCAGGGCCATTATACAAAGCTTCTCCGGCAAAGAATACCGTGTTCTTAACGGGTATGCTTACCTGCTTTGCCGCTTTACGGCTTTCGGGTGTGGTATATGAGTAAGCTCCTAAACTAAACGGGTCGGCTATCCAGTTAACTACTTTTGAGTCAGCCAACATTTTAGCCAGCTCAAAACTGCTGATTTTAAATATTTTGCAAAGCGATTCCATCGCTTTATGAAGAATGGTTGCATCATCTGAGTCCTTAAATGCCTGAGCTTTCAGCCCGGAAAGCCAACCGGTTAACAACGCATCATGGCCTGGAGCTTGCGACCACCAGGTAGGAATGGATTCCCCGGAAAAAAGCCATCCCATATCTTTTAAATTTTTACCATCTGCTGATTGCTGCTCTTTCCAGAATGCATGGTTGAATAATAACAGGATCTTAATCACTCCCCCATATCCCAAAGCTTTAAATGAATTTTCTTTATTGATGAGGGAAGGCAAAAAATTGATAGCTGCTACGGCTTTCCTGTCAGCACATAACACACCTATAGGAACAGTGATGATGATCTTTTTTGCAGTATAACGTTGATGGTTACCAGTTGTAACGTCAGCACTTTCTGACTGCCAGTTTATTTCTTTTACTATAGTGGAAAGAGAAATAAAACAGCCATTCTTCCTGCATTCATTTTCAAGATGCCGGATCATAGAAAAATACCCTCCATCAACGCGATACTGTGCGCCTTCATTAATTTCCTGCCATTCTTTACGTAATGCGAAAGCGCTGGCCCTGTTTATATCTGCTGCATCGTAGCCTTCAACAAAACCTTTAACGGTTTCTTTAATTCCGGTATACTTATCTCCATTAAAATGGGTCTCCATGAAAGCGGCCACAGTAATATCTTTCTTTAATCCACGTAGTTTCTTTGTAAGCAGGTCACCTTCGCCCATAAAATCATCCTCATCCTGCTTTAGCTCGCCATTGATGAACTGCCATGAATCTCCGCCACTAACACGGTAATGTATGCCTGCTTCTTTCAAAAGATCAAGCGTTACCGGCAGGTTGCCATGAATAAATTCGGCACCCGCTTCTACCGGCCCTACAAATCCAGGATCTTCTATAGTATGGATCCTTCCACCTGCACGATTGCGGGCTTCCAGGATAATTACACTCTTTCCTGCCTGGCTTAATTTTCTTGCTACCATTAATCCTGAAGCACCTGCCCCCACAACTATAATATCTGCTGATCTCATTAACCAGATTAGAATTAATTATTTATACATAATTCTCTTGCCTTCCTTTATTGATTGCCTGGCTAGTTCTAAAATCTTAACTACTATTAAATTGTTTTCAAGCGAAGACAGGTCTTGAACCGGCTTTATTTCATTTCTTAATACAGCTGAAAGGTAAGCGATATAATCCTGGTTAGGCGCGGCCGCCGGTGGAAGCTGCTGGATGGTATAGGGCTGATTGCCTTTTTCTCTCAAGCGAATGGTATTGCCATTCACTGCTTGCATATAACCCGTTTTGCCAAAAACTTCCATGTCTTTAATAGAGAAGGGCCAGTTCCAGGAGCCTTCTATGATGCCGGTAGCTTGTGGATATTCCAGCAATATGGTAGCATCGTCCTCAACCTTTGGATAAATATCCGGTTTAATATGTTTTGCAACGGCGGTAACTGCAATGGGCGGCTGACCATTCATGAACCATGTCATGAGGTTAGCGCCGTAGCAACCAAAATCTACCAGGGCGCCGGCTCCGTTCTTTTCAGGATCGGTTAACCATTGAAAGAATTCTTTGCTTACCCCGATTTCTTTTGGCCCTTCATGACCATCATGAAAGACTATCTTACGGATATCGCCTATTGCGGCGCTGTCATGAATTTTTTTATACAATAATTGATTGCTGGCATACCAGGTAGTTTCAAAGTTAGTGAGTAGCTGAATTTTGTATTGTCTTGCCAGCGAAGCCATACGTTCTGATTGTTTAACGGTCATGGCCAGCGGCTTTTCAACCATAACATTGATACCCAGCGGTGCACAGGCTTCCACAACAGCTGCATGATCAACTATTGCATTGAACGCCATTACCGCCTGGGGCTTCTGGTGTTTCAGCAGCGTCGGCAGGTCAGGGTAAAATAAAGAATCCGGTAATGGATAGCGCTTTCTAATCCGTTCAATCAATTCTTTATTTGATTCTGCGATTCCGATAATGATAACTTTTCCGTTTTTAAATTGCTGTAGTACTCCTCCTACGTGGTCATGGTTTAATCCGGCCAGGGCCACTCTTATTGGCTCTTGCGCATAAGTAGCGGCGTTATAGCTAATTATCAAACTACCAATAAATAAATTGAGATATAAAACTGATATTCTTTTCATGTTTAGTTATTTAATATTTATTTAAATAGAAGTAAATTTTTCTGGCTTTTAAAATTATGTATAAGTTGTCTAATTTGTTAGTAGTTTAACCACAAGGGACACAAAGATGATACTACTAGAGACACTAGAGATCTATATTAATAGTACCTCATACCTCGTACCTATTTCAACGTTAGCAAATATTCCGCAACATCAGCCAGCTTTTTTTCATTCAGTCCTAAACTTATTGGGTCGGGCATCATGCTTTGATCCATTTTTTTGCGGGATATAATATTGCTTGCTTTAATTACATGTTGCTGCCGGGCAGCATCTTTTATCACTACCGTTTGCCCGTCACCAATAACAAAGCCATATACTGACTGTCCATCCTTTGTATTGATAAGCCAGGGTTCATACCCAAATACAATACTGGCGCTCGGATTAATGATTGCATCCAGCAGGCTTACCCGGTCGTACTTTTTGCCGATGGTGGTAAGATCAGGACCCAAATCATTACCTGCAGTGCCAGCCTTGTGGCAAGCGGCGCATGTGCCGGCGAATACAGCTTTGCCACGCGTTGCTTCAGGTTGAAGGCGACTGATCGCCTGTATTGAAAATAGTTTATTTATACCGGGTCTTTGAAAATAATTACTGGCTTGTACCCGTACACCCTGGTCAGGATTTTTAAATATAAACTGACTTACGGTATTATTGATCTCTGTAGAAAGTTTTTTTGAGGATGCCAGATCTATCAATAATTGTCCTCCTATGGGATCATTCGCCATATCAGACGCTGCTTTCAATTTTTCTTTCACTGAAGTCCTTTGATCTAACAACTTAGCCTGTAATGTTTGCATCCTGCGGCGAACAGTTTCCCTGGCGATATCCATGCTGTCTCTCTTCTCATTACCAGCAGCCACCAGGTCAATCCAGTCATTTGTTTTTCGAAAGCCCAGCCACCATGAAGCCTGATCGCTTACATTTTTCGTTGAGCTGCCAGCGAGATCGGTCATTGCATCAGCGGCTTTTTTATTTTTTATAAATGCCAGTGCAACCAGCGCTTTTTTTCGTTCTGCTTCTGAAATATCCTGAGACAGGGCTCTGATCTTCAGGTTTTCAACAGCTGCCGCAGGATGCAGCCGCCATGTAAGATCAGCAAATGATTGGTTCCATGTAGAAGCCGGTTCATTTTCCATAGCTGATTTTAGCAAAGGATATATTTCATCCTGCCTTCCGTCAATGGCTATGCCTAATGCTTCAAGGTACCACCGGTCCTGCCCATCATAAGATTTTGCCAGGCTGATAATTATTTCTCGGCATTTATTTAAAGGGATGTCCCGTAATGATATTGCTACTTCGCGGCGCACTGCTATGGAAGGGTCATTGGCAAGTTGACGGGCATAAGGCAGGATGTCGGGCTTCATTTGCTTAAGAGCCCTGTAAGCAGTGATTCGGATATCAGGATTTTTATTTGTTAACGATGTTTCCACTACCGACACGCCTTTTGAGCCTAATTGTGCAAGCAACCATATAGCGCGTGCCTGCACATAAGGGTTTTCAGATTCCAGTAATTTCTTTACAGGTTCAATTGCCGCTGCTCCCGCTGCTACTAATTTTATAAAACCTGCATTGCGCACATTAACAGCGGGATTCGATAAGGCTTCTATTTGTCCGTGGATGGTTAAGAGATCGATGTGAGGCGCTTTTAAATTTTTATTCTTCGGAGTAATCCTGTAGATGCGCCCATAGCCGGTTTTGTCTTTCATCTGGTGTCCGCCGATTATCGGATCGTACCAGTCGGCGATATAGATGGCGCCATCGGTTCCTATGCAAACATCGCTGGGACGAAACCATTTACGATGATCCAGCAGGTGCGTGGAATCATTCCATACATAAGCTTCATTGTCGCCAGGCATGGAAGTTATCAAATTGTTCCGTTGTAAGTTATAACCAGCACCGGCAGCTTCAGGCTTATAACCAAAAATAACATTACGACCGGCATCTGCACTCAGAAGCATGCCACGGTATTTTACTCCCAAAGCATCACCTTCATTAACAACTATTCCGGTGGGTGATCCCGCACCTGTATTGTCTCCTGCAGGAATTACTCCGGGATCATCCTGGTGCCAGTGGGCAGTAAAAGTAGATTGCCCCGGCCTGCGGTCAGCCTGCCAGAAGCGGGTTCCATCAGCACTGAAATAACCGGCATTGCCTCCTTCCATTAGAAAGGTAGTTCTACAGGTTACTACCTGATCGTCATTATCATTCTGCCACATATTACCATAAGAGTCAAGGGCAAGTTCATAAGCGTTCCTGAAATTATGTCCCATCACTTTCAATCCTTTGCCATCAGCATTAATGCGCAAAGCCAAACCGCCCACCCAAACCTTTCCATCATCACTGATCATACCTCCTTTATTTATTTTATTGTAAGGAGATCCACCGGTATAAATACTTCCCGATCTCAAGGTCCATCCCGCCGCATCTTTAACAATATGAGGACCCGCATTGCCTGTGTTAAAGTACCAGTTACCATCCGGACCTGCAACCAGCGAATGAAGACTGTGATCATGATCCAGTCCGCCAAAGCCGGTTAAAAATATTTCTTTTTTATCGGGCTTGTCATCATTGTTGTTATCGGTATAAATGATGAGGTTAGGCGCACAGGAAACTATTATTTTATTTCCTATAACGGCAATGCCTAGTGGCGAAACAAGGTCATGGTCTTCTACAAATACAGTTGATTTATCACTTTTGCCATCACCATCAGTATCTTCCAGTATCATAACCCTGTCGCCCATTGGATGATGAAGGAACTTAGTAGAATCGTTGTTGTAATTGCGATAGTTGGCAGCTTCGGTTACCCATATCCGTCCGCGTGCGTCTACATCCATATTTGTCGGATTGTAAAATTGCGGTGATTCGGCCCATAAATCCGCTTGTAAATCATCCGGAAGAATAAGATTAAGGCTATCGTTCAGTGGTAACTTACCGGCATAATCAGGTTGCCGGTTTACAATAAAACTAACCGTTATAATAAACAGGATGATAAGACAGGCTGCTGTTTTTTTCATTAGAAATTTTTTAAGAAGACAATCGTTGGCAGTTCCATGAATATCTTGTTAAGAGGGTAAATCAAAAATGATATTTTTAAAAATCAACTCAAAACCGATCTCAGGTAAGCTACGTTCTTTATATAACTTTCCAGCATGTCTTGTTTCTCAGGTACGGCTCCTTCAATCTGCAACCACCCGGTATAGCTGATATCATCAAGCGCTTTTCTTACCTCTGTGAAGTTAACTTTTCCCTTGCCTAACAGGTATCCATTTTCCTTGCAATGAAACTCACAGATATTTTCTTTTCCTAACCATCGGATCTCGTCATAAATATTATAGCCCATGTCATTGGAATTGCAGACATCATAATATACTTTTACATTTTTTGAACCCACCGCTTTGATGATGCTGATATGATCTTTAGCGCTTAACCAGGATTCAATTCCAAGCACAACCCCTGCTTTTTCCGCCTTGGGCGCCACTTTCTGCAATCTTTCGATCACCACTTTCTTACCGGCCGGATCATTTCTCAGATCACCGTTATTGAAGAAAGCCAGCAGGATGGATTTTACTCCTAATGCCTGTGCAGTGTCAATACTGTCGCTTACCCATTGCTCCGTACGCGGATCTGATTTGTAAGGTATATTGTTTAATTCACCAATTGCAAGTCCGCCTATCTTAACATTAAATTCTTTTGCAGCGTTCAGGTAGGCTTGCTGCAGGTTTTTATTGCGTAGTTGCATGTTATTAGCTGCGGTGCCCAGACTTAATTGCACACCATCCAGGCCAATACTTTTTGCAGTTTGCATAACTTCCACCTTACCCATCTGGTGTATAGACCAATCGCAGGCGCCAATATAAAACCGCTGACCAGTGCTTTGCAAAATATTTTTAAGATTGAAGGTAGCAATCATCGGAACCGACACAGCCAGGTGTTTTAACATAGTACGCCGGTTAATGGTGGAAGCCTTCATATAGCAAAGCTTAATTTAGATTAGAAAGGTAAATATTTTTGATTGACTTTAGAATTCTTCCTTGTAGAGAGTTTTAGCCACGAAGACGCGAAGGCACAAAGGAACACCAGTAAATTAAAAAAACTTTGTGTTCCTTTGTGCCTTCACGTCTTCGTGGCTAAATTTCTTCTATCACAAAATATTATTTACCTTAAAACAATATTTAATCGCTTGTCTATGGAAAAATTGTCTATTAATCGCCGTTCATTTATCAGCCAGCTTTCAATGAGTGCCGGCGGATTAATTCTTTCTCAAAAGCTGCATCTGTTAAAAGAACAACCGCGGAAACTTGGAATTGCTTTAGTAGGACTTGGTGGTTATAGCGCTAATCAACTAGGGCCCGCTTTAAAGCAAACCCAGTATTGCAAGCTTGCTGGTGTGGTTACAGGTTCAAAAGCTAAAGGTGAGCAATGGGCCAAAGATTATGGATTCCCTGAAAAGAACATTTATACCTACGATACTATGTCGCAACTTGCCGGCAATTCAGATATAGATATAGTTTATGTTGTAACTCCAAATGGTTTACATGCAGAACATGCCATCGCAGCAGCCAAAGCAGGTAAGCATGTTATCTGTGAAAAACCTATGGCAACTACCGTTGCAGAATGCGATGCCATCATTGATGCATGCCATGCAGCCAATGTAAAACTTTCAATAGGATACCGGCTTCATTTCGATCCTTACCACCAGGAATTAATGCGGCTTGCCAAAGAAAAAGATTTCGGTTTATTAAAAAAAATGAATGGTGACCGCGGATTCGTTATGGGCAGTAAAGCCTGGAGGGCAGATAAAAAACTAGCCGGTGGCGGTCCGCTCATGGACCTTGGTATCTATCTTGTTCATGGTGCATGCATGGGAGCTAATGGAGTAGCGCCTCTTGCTGTAACGGCAAAATATCACACCAAAACCAGACCTGACATATTCTCTGATGTAGAAGAAGGGATCAGCTGGACAATGGAATTTCCGGGGGGATCCATAGCTGATTTGCAAACCAGCTACGAGCATACCAAAGATTATTTTAAAGCGGAAGGCGCGAAAGGCTGGATAGAATTCAAGGAACATGCTTTTACCTACAGAGGCCTGGTAGTGGAAACGAGCCGCGGGCCGCTGAACTTTACACCACCTAATCAGCAGGCTTTGCAGATGGATGATTTTGCTCAGTGTGTTCAGTTAAATAAGCAATCACGGGTACCCGGTGAGTTGGGAAAAAGAGATGTAATAATTATCAGGGCTATATATAATGCTGCTGAAGCTGGTAATAAGGTGTTGGTTAAAGTGTAAGATTTTCTTGCCACAAAGACACTAAGGCACTAAGAAGTTTTATGCAAGTCAACCAAATTGTAAACGTATAGTCTTCTTAAAAAACTTTGTATTCCTTGGTGTCTTATGTCTTTGTGGCAAAATCGCTATCACCGGAACCTTTTACTAACGACTAGCTCCTTACGGCCAGCACTATACGCATAAAATCCTTCACCGCTTTTAACTCCCAGGTTACCGGCAGCCACTATGTTCACCAGCAAAGGACAGGGAGCATACTTCTGGTTTCCAAAACCCTGGTACAGTACATTCATGATACTTAGACAAACATCCAGTCCGATAAAATCTGCTAATTGTAATGGTCCCATGGGATGAGCCATACCAAGTTTCATAATATTATCAATAGCTTCCACTCCGGCAACACCTTCATACAAACTATAAATAGCTTCATTGATCATCGGCATCAGAATCCGATTGGCAATAAATCCCGGATAATCATTTACAACACAAGAGATTTTACCTAATTGCCTGGTAAAACCAACAACGGTATCAGTAACTTCTTTGGTGGTAGCATATCCGTTTATGATCTCCACTAGTTTCATTACAGGCACCGGGTTCATAAAATGCATTCCTATAACCTGTGCCGGCCGTGAAGTAGCAGCAGCAATTTTAGTAATGCTGATAGAAGAAGTATTAGTAGCAAGAATGGCGCTTTTTGGCGCAGCTTCATCAAGCTGCTTAAATATTCTGAGCTTGAGCTCTGTGTTTTCGGTAGCTGCCTCAATTACCAGCACGGCATCTTTTACTCCTGGCGAAAGATCAGTTTCTATAATAATATTGTTAAGCGTAATTGCCTTATCATTTTCTGTCAATGATCCTTTTGCAACCTGCCTGTCTAAGTTCTTTGAGATGGTTTGAATTGCTTTGTCAAGCTGGCCGGCATTAATATCCACAAGAGTAACAGCAAATCCTGACTGTGCAAAAACATGTGCGATGCCGTTACCCATAGTGCCTGCACCAACAACTGCAATTTGAGGTATGGGGTATGAGGTAGCTGACGGCTTAACGCCATCATCAGGTATGAGGTTTATAGTTTCCTCATGTTGTAGAAAATTGCTATCATCAATCATTACATATTAATACTGTGAAATATTTTAAAGAAATTTCTTTGTGAAGCACAATAACAGTCTTTGAATTAAAGTATGATGTTACATACCTCATACCTCATACCTCATACCTCATACCTCATACCTCATACCTCATACCTCATACCTCATACCTGATGACGGCGTTAAGCCATCAGCTACCTATTCTTATTCCTGAAATCGCCCCGCTTCCAGGCCTGTATAAATTCCGACCAGGCAAAGGGACTGAATATGTTTTGCTGTGGCATCTGCCCGGCAGAATAATATTTGCTGGCATTCTGACGAAGGTTAAATCCGGCAGATTCAGCACCATCATAGGGAAGTCCTTTCGATAATATTCGTAGCTTGCTGGAATTGGTATTTTGCCGGGCTATTTCCAGGTTATCATCCGGTATATGGGCGTTTACAAAATCACGTTCAAACTGTTCCCGCGTTGGTCGAGGTTTAATGATCGTAACCGGAAGGTACATCGTATCGGTAACCATCAGTTGAATAACACTGTATTGATTACCCTGCAGATCTTTAGGAATAGTTATCAGCTTTGGTTTATAGCCAATACTTGTAAATTCCACCTGGTCTCCTTTCATTACAACAATTGAAAATACTCCTTCATCACGGGATGGGGTTCCACGGTTTTGTCCTTTAACAGTAACACTAACTCCTGGAATTCCGCGCAGGCTGTCCGCCGTCATTACCACACCATACAATTGAACAACAGAATCCTTTAGCTCTCCAAATTGCGCCTTTGCAGCAACCGGAATAAAAAATGCCACCAGTAAAAAATATCGTACAGTTCTTTTCATTAAGCAAACATTTTTTATGTTGGATGAGATGTCTTCCGCTTTATTAGAAAAATGCCATCAGCAAATAAAATTAATATAATATACATTACCTCCTGATAGCTGATAGCTGACGGCTGATAGCAGTAAAGCGTTATTTAAAAATTTTCAATGCCCTATCAACAATTTCAAAAATAACTCTAAATGAGTAAATCATAAACAAACTAACCTGCTCAATGGTTAAATTTGTATCAAATAGAACTTTTTAACAAAACCTTGAAGAATGACAGAAGAACAAGTACTGAAAGCATTAAGTACTGTTCAGGAACCGGATCTTGGAAAAGACCTGGTAACCCTGAACATGATCAAAAATATTAAGATAGAGGGAAATATTGTATCATTCACTGTGGTTTTAACAACACCTGCCTGTCCGCTGAAAGATATGATAAGGAATGCCTGCGTAAATGCCATTCAGCTGTTGGTGAAGGATGCACAGGTAAAGGTTGATTTTACTGCAAATACTTCTTCTAACAGGACGGATCCTAAATCAGTGTTGCCTAATGTCAGGAATATAATTGCGGTAATAAGTGGCAAAGGCGGGGTAGGCAAAAGTACGGTAGCTTCAAACCTGGCGCTTGCCCTGGCACAGGGTGGCGCCAGCGTTGGATTAATGGATGCCGATATTTATGGTCCAAGCATACCTATCATGTTTGGTTTAAGAGGGGAGCGTCCTATGATGAAACAGGTAGGAGATAAAGGTATGATAGTTCCCATGGAGCGGTTTGGCATTAAAGTAATGAGTATCGGGTTACTGGTTGATGAGAAGAATGCAGTGGTATGGCGTGGACCAATGGCAAGCAGTGCCATCCGGCAATTTGTAACAGATGTTTTATGGGATGATCTGGATTATCTTATAATAGATATGCCCCCGGGAACCGGCGATATTCATCTAACACTGGTGCAAACGGTTCCGCTTACCGGTGTTATAGTGGTTACTACTCCGCAGGATGTGGCCCTGGCTGATGCCAAAAAAGGCATCGCTATGTTTGGACAGGCACAGATAAAAGTTCCTATAATCGGGTTGGTAGAAAACATGAGCTATTTTACACCGGCAGAACTTCCGGGAAATAAGTATTATATTTTTGGAAAAGAAGGTGGAAAAAGGCTGGCTGAAGAATATGATATTCCTTTCCTTGGACAGATACCACTGGTTCAAAGCATCCGTGAGGGCGGTGATATCGGCGTGCCTATCATGGTATCTGATGATATCATTTCAAAAATGGCTTTTGAAGAATTTGCCGCTGATGCTGCCCGAAGCATTTCCATGCGCAATGCGCATTTTGATTCTACAAGGATTGTTGAAGTGATTGAATAGCTATCAGCTATCAGCTGTCAGCTATCAGGAGGAAACAAGTTATGCAGTCTTCGAACAGAGGAACAACCTGTGAGGTTTCTAAAAACCTCACAGGTTTAAAATGAGGACACTACCTGAATTTCAAACCTGTGAGGTTTTTAGAAACCTCACAGGTTGTTCCTCCTTTTTATTTGTTGTTATATCTTTTAACTGCTAGATGAAAATTTTTAACTTTTGCTCAATCAAACATAAATATCCCTCATGTACGTCCCCCGTCGTTACCAGGAAAATGACCGCGAAAAGATCCTTTCCTTTATGAAGGAAAACAGTTTTGCTATAGTAGTTACTGTAAGAGAAGGACTTCCGGTAGCCTCGCACATTCCTTTAGCCATTGAAAGAAATCAATATGGTGAAGATGTATTGATAGGTCATATATCTCGGGGCAATGATCAAAAAAATAGTTTACTGGAAGGCACGAAACTGCTTTGCATTTTTCCCGGCCCGCATGCTTATATCTCACCGCGATGGTACACGCAATTGAATGTGCCTACCTGGAATTATATTTCAGTGCACGCTTATGGCACACTGCGTATTATGGAAGGTGAAGAACTAAAGGCAGCGCTTTCAAGACTGGTAAATACTTATGAGCAGCAAATGCCGAATCCCATGAAATTGGAGGATTTGCCGGAGAAGATGTTTAATGATGATGTAAGAGGCATTATTGGTTTTGAAATAAAGATTGAAGAATTGCAGGCCGCTTTCAAATTAAGCCAAAATCGTGATGCGGAAAGTTATAGCAATGTAATAGAACAGTTACACTCGGGAGATGCTGCTGCCAAACAGGTAGCCAATGCTATGGAAGAAAGAAAATCACAATTATTTAATGATAAATAAATGCTGAGGCTTTTTAATCGGCTAACATTGTAGTATGAAATTCAAATCTGAATTATGGCAACTCATCATACTGCTTTTCTTTATTACAGCGTGCAATATTACAAAAAACATGCATTCCACTATGCCGGGTTTTGATAAACAAGGACACCGGGGATGCAGGGGCCTTATGCCTGAAAATACCATTCCCGCTATGCTAAGGGCAATTAAAATTGGTGTTACAACCCTTGAAATGGATGCTATGATAACCAAAGATGAAAAGATTATTCTTTCTCATGATCCTTATTTCAATCACAACATTACCACTAAAGCCGATGGCACTTTTATAGATGCCAAAGAAGAAAAGAATTATAGTATTTATGGAATGACTTACACCCAAACTCTGCTGTACGATGTAGGCATGAAACCGTTACCAGGTTTTCCGCGCCAGCAAAAAATTCCGGTTCACAAGCCATTACTAAGTGATGTTATTGATAGTGTAGAAACCCTTTGCAGTAAAGAAAAGCGCCCGCTGCCATTTTATAATATTGAAACAAAATCAGATCCGTCTACGGATAACATTTTTCATCCTGCACCAGAAAAATTTGTTGACAAACTAATGGAAGTGATCTATCGTAAAGGTATAGCCGAAAGGGTTATTATACAGTCTTTCGATTTCAGAACACTGAAGATCATGCATCAGAAATATTCTTTGATAAAAACTGCAGCACTCATTGAACCTACTGATAAAAGACCTGTTGATGAGCAGCTTAAGGAACTGGGGTTTACGCCAACCATTTATAGTCCGGAGGCTTCATTAGTTAATAAAGAATTAATAACACACTGTCATAAAATAAATATGAAAGTGATACCCTGGACAGTTAATGATAAATACAGGATAGAATATTTCCGGAGCCTGGGAGTTGATGGAATTATTACGGATTATCCTGATTTGTTTTGAATTAAAAAAGGTAATTGTCAATAGTAAAAATGTTTCACCAAGTACTAACTAACAAACAAGTGGCTTACTAAAAACCGTTTACTTTTACAACAAATACCCCCGATGAACCGCAGTGAAATAATTGATCAGATCATGCAAAAGAAAAGCTATCTCTGTATCGGACTTGACACAGATATAGAAAAAATCCCCCGCCATTTATTAACTGACCCCGATCCCGTATTTGCTTTTAACAAAGCGATCATTGATGCTACTCATGACCTCTGCATAAGTTACAAAATCAATACTGCCTTTTATGAAAGCCAAGGTGCTAAAGGATGGGAATCATTAGAAAAGACAGTTAATTACATTCCTGAAAATATTTTTAAAATAGCGGACGCTAAAAGAGGGGATATTGGTAATACTTCTGCGCAGTACGCAAAAGCATTCTTTGATACACTGAAATTTGATGCTGTAACGGTTGCTCCTTACATGGGAGCCGATAGTGTAAAACCCTTTTTGGAATACCAGGATAAATGGACCATCCTGCTTGCCTTAACTTCCAATTCCGGCGCCGGTGATTTTGAATTGCAAAGAACAGGAGACGAATATCTATATGAAAAAGTAATCAAAACTTCCATGCAATGGGGAACCACAGATAACCTGATGTTCGTAATCGGCGCAACACAACCTGACTGGTTCACAAAAATCCGTGCTATGTCACCAGATCATTTTTACCTGGTTCCCGGCGTAGGAACACAGGGTGGTAGCCTTAAAGAAATATCTGTCAAAGCAATGAATAAGGATGTTGGCCTACTGGTGAACGTTAGCAGGGCGGTTATCTATGCTTCCTCATCCGGAGATTTTGCAGATAAGGCAAAATCCGCTGCCAGGGTTTATCAGCAGGAGATGGCGTCTTACTTGTAATGTGCTACAGTAAAGAAGTGGTAGGTTTAAGCTTCAAAGTCATCACTCCTGAATTTGAAAAAATGAAGGGAAAGCAGGTAGATTAAATAATAAAGTCATTTACCCACCCCATTTTGGCCTTCGGCTCAAACGTCCCCTCCCGAGGAGGGGATGTAGTACTAACCTTTTGACATTCATTTTACAAAAACTTTACGAAGAGTGCTATGGACTTATGAACAGCCTACCATGGAGGTGACGTGCTTTCGCTTGAACAGGTGTAAAAATAATTGGAAAATCCTTGCTCACATAGAGTATGGCTGCCTGCTAAATGTTCTAGTCAGATTATTACTTACATTGAGATCATAAAATCTTCTTCATGCCTGCCTCTATTGATTTTTTAAGCAGTCAAAAATTCAGGTTTTGGCTTTTTGCATCAATGATCCTCTTATTGTTTGTTCATTCATATAATCTTCACCTGCGTTATTTACAGCCTTTTTCTATAGTTGATGAAAGACTTACAGTAAATAGTTTCATTCAATACTTTTTATCGAATGGACTGTTCCGTTTTTTCATACCTGTGCTATTTTCCATTTCAGGTTACCTGTATGCGGCACATGATGACCGGAGCTATAAAAAAAGTATATCAAGAAGATTTCGGACAATAGTGGTGCCTTATTTGGTATGGAGCAGTGTAGGACTGGCAATCACCTACATACTTGAATTATCTGCTTATTCCAGGCAAATAGTGAGAGCTACGCAATTGCTAACGTTGCCTGGTAACAGGGTTCTTATACACGATTATAAGTGGTATGAGTTACTGCTGCGATGGATAGTACTACCCGTTTCTTATCAACTATGGTTCTTACGTGTATTATTCATATATAACCTGGCGTACCCGGCCCTTCGCCGGTGCATAGTACGACATACAAAAATATTTTTTGTTATTCTTTTTTTATTTTGGCTGTCAGATATTGGATTTGTATTCGTTGAAGGAGAAGGCCTATTGTTCTTTTCTATAGGGATATGGGTGCAGAAAGCAAATATTAGCATTCAGCAGCCGGGAAAATGGTTTCAGCCAGCACCATGGGCGGTAATATTTTTATTGGTGACAATCATTAAAACTATACTTGCTTTTAAGGCCTTTATGGTCATAGGAAATAGCGTTTTCCCGTTACTGCTTGTTTTGCATAAAATAGCAGTGTTAAGTGGTTATATTGCTGCGTGGTTTGGCAGCTGCTTCCTGGTAACGTGGTGCATGAGAAAACGATGGTTTGTTTGGCTCTCACAGTTTTCTTTTGTTATTTTTGGCTTGCATGCACCCCTTATTGCTTATGCTATCAATGCCATATTACCTCAGGTAAGTGAGATTGATAATTACCGTCTCCTGATTTATGCATTATTACCTATAGGCCTGTTTATTTTTTGCATAGTCGTGGGCGCAATGATAAGAGGTGTGTTCCCCGGGTTGTTTAAAATATTAACAGGAGAACGGGGTATATAAAGAGGATTATTGAGGCCTTAAAAGAAGTGCCTCATTTTAATGATATGGATAGGAATTTTGTAAGTATTATTTTCAATATACCCCTAAGTCAGTTAAAATGTTACGAAAAGAAACAGTTACCCCAAAGTCCTTGATGAATTGAAATTCAAACATCGTGGTAAGATAACTGGATAAGTTGCACTGATCATTGGTTGTTTTTGAACCACGAAGACACCAAGGCACGAAGCGGCACAAAGATTTTATTTCGAACAACACAAAAGAATATTAAAACTTTGTGCTCTTTCGTGCCTTGGTGTTTTCGTGGTTCAAAATTCTTTGCTCCGATGGCCAACTGATTTCCGAATTAGTTATATAGGAGACACTGGAACTCTTATAGAAATTGATTAGGACAACGTAAGCTTCAAAATACAACATTCATCATACAACGAAAACTTTCAACTAAAAAACATTAATTGCGGTTATCATTACTGTTAATGGTTTATTTTCATCCCTAAAAATTTATTGATGAAAAAATATCTTGTTCTGACTGTATTTTTATTCTTAGTCTTTTACTCTTTTAGTCAAAATACTTCCATAACAAAAGGCAACTATCAACTGGCTTCCCGTTTTTCGCCAAAGAAGCTGGATAAAATGCTTTATACAGGTTTGTTAGTTCCGCATTGGTTAAAAAAATCGAACCGCTTTTGGTATATGTATCAAACCAGCCTTGGTAAAAAGTGGTATATCGTTGATCCTGTTAAAGCGTCTAAACAACAATTGTTTGACAATGACAAGTTGGCTGCAGCAATAACAAAAATTGTAAAGGATCCTTTTGATGGACAAAATCTTTCTATAGATAGCATGAGATTTATTAAAGATGATAACACCATACAGTTTGAAGTGAAAAGCAGTATTGATATAGAAGCAATAGATTCTACAACAAAAAAGCCTGCTGTTCCTGCAAGGAAAACAAAAAAGATATTTTATTTTGAATACGACCTGTTAACCACAAATCTTATGGAACTGAAAGATTATAACAAGCCGAAATCACGTATGCCGTGGGCATCTATTTCTCCGGATAGCACAACGATCGTTTTTTCGCGCAATTATAATTTGTTTTGGATGGATAGGGCAAACTATAAAAAAGCGCAGGTTAAAGAAGAGGACAGCACTATCGTAGAACACCAGCTAACCACTGACGGAATAGAAAATTTCAGTTATGGAAGGGGCGATAATGAAACCAATGTTGAAAAAGAAAAAAATAAGAAGAAACGAAAACCTGTAACAGTGTTCTGGTCGCCTGATTCAAAAAAGTTCAGCATGGAACGCACGGATCTTCGGCAGGTAAAAGACCTCTGGGTAATCAATAGCATTGCAGAACCCAGGCCTACGCTGGAGACCTATAAGTATCATATGCCCGGTGAACCGGAAGCTCCGGTTTCCGGCCTGATGTTCTTTGACCTTATGTCTCAGACTAACAAAAAACTAAATACTTCCGCATTTAAAGACCAGGATATAGCGGTATGGTCAGCGGTGCCTTTAAAGAAAAACCTGGATGATCCTTACCGATCCAATGTATGGCTGGGAGATACAAGCAAGTTTTATATAATGCGTACAAGCCGTGATCTTAAAAGGATTGACATTTGCGTTGTTAACATAAAATCGGGTGAAATCAAATCGTTGATTGAAGAGCGGATGAATACCTACGTGGAAACCCGTCAGCCGGGAATTGTAAACAATGGGAAGGAACTGATTGAATGGTCGGAAAGAGATGGCTGGGCTCACTTGTATTTGTATGATGAACAAGGAAAGTTAAAAAATCAGATTACTTCAGGCTCATATCATGTGGAAGATATTGAAGGTATTGATGAAAAAAAAAGGGTGGTATATTTTACCGGTAATTCAAAGGAGCCTAATGAGGATCCCTATTACAGGCATCTGTACAAGGTTAATTTCGACGGTAGTGGTTTGAAATTGCTCAATCCCGGAGAGTATGATCATTTTATTACGCTGGATGATAATAACCAATTTTTTGTAGATAATTTTTCGCGTGTAAATACGGTTCCTACTGCCGTTTTGTGTGACAATGAGGGGCGTAAAATAATGGAGCTTGAAAAAGCAGACCTGTCCAGGTTGTTTGAAGCCGGATATAAATTCCCGCAGCCATTTAAAGTAAAAGCCGACGATGGCACAACAGACCTTTATGGGGTGATGTACAAACCTTTTGATTTTGATTCAACAAAAAAATATCCGGTAATAGAGTACGTATATCCCGGTCCGCAAACAGAAGCAGTCGGTAAGGTATTCGGCAGAAGTATGGATCGTATAGACAGGCTTGCTCAGTTTGGCTTTATAGTAGTTACCGTGGGCAATCGTGGCGGATCGCCGGGACGTTCCAAATGGTACCACACTTTTGGCTATGGCAACCTGCGCGATTATGGATTGGCTGATAAAAAGGCAGCCATCGAACAGCTTGCCGACCGGTATCCTTATATAGATATTACCAGGGTTGGCATTCATGGCCATTCAGGTGGAGGCTTTATGTCAACTGCCGCTATGCTGGTGTATCCTGATTTTTTTAAAGTAGCAGTTTCTGAAAGCGGCAATCATGAAAACAATATTTATAACCGGTGGTGGAGCGAAAAGCATAATGGTGTAAAGGAAGCGATTGGTGAAAAAGGCGATACCTCTTTTGTATATGCCATTGAAAAAAATTCAGATCTGGCTAAGAATTTAAAGGGTCACCTGATGTTAATAACAGGTGATATTGATAACAACGTACACCCGGCAAACACGATACGTATGGCAAACGCTTTAATAAAAGCAAATAAAAGATTCGAATTTGTATTGTTGCCCGGCCAGCGTCATGCTTATGGCGATATGCAGGAATTTTTGTTCTGGCAATCGGGAGACCATTTCTGTAAATATCTTTTAGGTGATTTCTCTCAACCCGTTGACATACTCGAAATGTCGCGTGAAGTTGAGTTAAGCGGAGTGAAAAAATAATGGTTAATTGTTAATGGTTAATTGTTAACGGATAGTTGCTGGAATTCAGTTAGTATTTCTTTAGATCAGTGCATTGTTAAATAACCACTCTTCAACAATTAGAAACTACCCGTTAACAATTAACAATTAACCATTAACAATTAAATCACCGTGTGTTTCTTCTCTTCCTTCAATTCCATATTCAAATCATGCCCTAATGTAATTTGAGAGAAGGAAGAACCAATCTTTATAGCAGTATTTCCGTTACCGGATTTACCTGAATAGTTGTGATTGAAATTTGGCTTTTTACTGTCGCTACTGGATCCTTCTTTTATTTCAAAATCAGTTTTGTTGGACATTGCGCCAAAGCTGGTGCTGATATCGAAAGTAGCATCAAGGTTCTTATTGATGTCTACGTACACCGTTGAGAAGGAACTTGTTACTGTTAATTGTTTTGTAGTGTTCTCAATACCCAGCTTGATCCCGCTGGAATGTTCAAAAACCGCCAGTACAGAGCCATCGAGCTTGTTAACAATCGCTCTGGAAAATTTAACGGTCAGGGTTCCGCTGCTGATGCTTTCAATAGTTGCAGTGCCAAACTCGACATCCACTTTTTTTACATTGCTTAACTTTCCGGCGGTAAGGGTTCCGAACTTGCTGGTAATATCTACCTGGCCTTTCATATCCGGAACAACAGTTGCTCCGAATTGGTTATTAAGCGTTAACGGATTTGATAATGGCATCAACACCAGGTAATTAATTTCCATCCTCTGGTCTTTAGAACCTTTATTATCACTCCTGTTCTTGTGATCGTTCTTCATGTTTGTTTTAAAAGAAATACCACCGGAGCCCTTGCTGTCTTCAATAGAAATACGATCTAATATTTCCTGTGCATGCTCCTCCGTAGACGATTTTGCTGTAATGGTAACTTCTACCTTTACTTCATTCGTATTGCCTGCTTTTATAATTACTTCTCCAAACTGGTTATCAATAGAAATTTTGTCGCTTGCTGAGATGGAATAAATTTTATTATATGTTTTCTTCTTTTCGATCGCTGGATCATCATCAGCCCTGAGTTGAAAAGTGGAAAGCAGCAGTGCCATGCATAAGCTTATGTTAAGCAGATTTAGATATTTTTTCATTGGTTGTTTTTTTTGATTGTTTAATTTTTTGTATGATGTTTAATTGCTGATTGAGCAAATCAATCTGCCATTTCAGGTTACTAATCATTGCCTGGATCAGCACTTCCTGATTAGGATGGCCGGGCAATTCATTTCTTAACGCCTGGTAATTACTATCCAGTTTTGAAATGTCTCCAGCGAATTGCCTGTATAATTCGGGTTGTTCTTTTTCTATTTTTTTTAGCTGTTTATGTTTCAGCTCTATAAGCATGGTGAAATGATACACTTCTTCTGCATACTCCGCAGGCACATCATTATCACCGGTTATTGCGATAATAACACTGTCCTGCTTTTGTGAAATATGGGAAAAATAAAATATGGAGGATGTTATAATAATGACTGCTGCTGCCACTGCACGCCACCTGATCCATAACATCCGTGTAGCAACCTCTTTATTCTTTTTCTCGTATGGTAGTTGTGTATTAATCGCTTCCCAAACTTGTTCCTTTGGTTCATAGCTGTCAAAAGCATCACGGTTATCATTAATAAAATCTTCTAATTTTTTTTTCATGATACAACTCGTTTTTTAAGGATACACATTAATTTGTCTTTGGCACGTTTGTATTGTGTGCGGGTAGTAGAGTGGGTTATCCCAAGTATCTCCGCTATCTCTTCGTGGTCGTATCCCTCCAGAAGGTAAAGGCTCAGTACGGTTCGGTATCCATCAGGTAACTGCTGAATCGCTTCTTTTACTTCCTTTATTTTATATTGAATTTCGGTTTCACTTATTCCTTCCTCTTCAGGTATACCTTCTGCAGCACTGTTATCAATCTCTATAAATTTGATTTTATTCTTTCTAAGATGACTGATACATTTATTTACCACAATCTGCTTTAACCATGCACCGAAACTTGATTTGTATTCAAAAGAATGCAGGTGGCGAAAGGCATCCGTAAAAGCTTCCTGCAATACGTCTTCGGATTCTGAAAAATTGTTAAGCAACCGGTAACAGGTGCTGAACATTGCTTTGCAATACTGATGATACAGCTCGCTATAGCCTCGGCTATCACCGTTTTTGCAACGTTCAACCAGTGGGCTGAAATAATTAGTGGCTGTAAGTTCCAATCAGGTTTCTTTTATAGTAAAGACTCATGGTTCTGGTGCATGTTGCATGAAGGTCTGAATTTATTTAGGTATGAGCTGTGAGCTGTGAGGTATGAGGTATGGGGTATGGGATATGAACCCAGAAGGGCAATGTCATTAAGTTAAGGAATTTGGAGTGTGATAGGGATACGTTCTCCTCCTTTTCAAGTCTTGAAAAGGAGGAGAACCAGAACCGGCTCTCCACCCTTATCTTAATGTCATTGCCCTTCAGGGTTAGTTATTCATAGCTTGAAAATTTGAATCACCGGAAGGTTACCAATCATCCCTTCATTCTTTTCCGCACTATCATATTTTCAAGTAGCAATGCATAGTTATATGCCGGACAATAATAATAAAATTTGCCTATGCCTGTCTTGCCAAGCCAGGTATTAAAAGGTCGTGGAAACATAGAGGTTATATTAGCGATAAAAAAAACAAAATCGTTCTTTTCTGTAAATGTTTCCAGACTGGTTTTAATGGTAAGCGTATCATCAGGCAGTTCAACACCCCATCGCATCAATGAAGTGGAAAGAATAATTTTATCTAATAAATTGTTTGAATGCTTATAGGTACTTTTTGCATCTTTGATAAGTTGAGGTTTCCATTTCTCTAAGGCAGGGATTTTTGTTTCAGCCATCAATCTTGATAAGTGATATAATAAAACCGGAGTTCTGTTGTATGATGATGACATAATAGCTGCAGCCTTCATATAATGCCTCTTCTCTACAACCTTACATAAAAATTCTAATGAAGCTGAATCGGCACTTGTATAGGGCAACTGATACTTATTAACCAAATACAGGATATTAGTTAGCACGCCAAAATCAAAATCAACAGGCATATTTTTTCCGAACCAGGTAGAGTAAGCCTTTATGTATGTATAATCCGGCAAACTGCTTTTAATTCTTTTCCGGTTACTATTGGTATACTCCTGCATTAATCCGTGTACATGAACTACTGTTGAATCGGTTTCATTAGCAGCAAGCATGATAATAGAAGTAACGTCCATATCATCTGGCAATGCCTGGCTTTTATTGAATAAGTTTAGCCAGCCTGAATTGGGAAATATCTCTGGTTTGTCTGTTTGCCAAAAGTTATAAGTAGGCCTGCCTTTACGGTTTTGATACCTTGTATATACTAAAGCTGCATGCTCGAAAACAGCATTACAAATATTTTGTGAACGTTTGTCTAAATCAGGATACAGGTAGCGCAGCGTAAAAACAACCAGGCCTGTGAAAAAAATATTATCATCATTCTTCAATACCCCTTTCCGGTGATAATACTCGCGGTAAGAAGGTATCAATCCTTTTGGGAAATCTTTTTCATGATTTTCCTGTAAGTAAAAGATCCGCGATAACATTTGGCGGATCAGTAAACTGTCCTTGGTGTTCTCCTGGCAAAAACATTCACGATTTATTAAAATGAAGCATACGACAAGGAACAATGTTTTAAACATTTGATTCATACAACAAACTTACAACGAAGTGCAAAACAGAAAGACCTTCTTTTGAGGAAGGTCTTTCTGTTGATAGTAAAAATCTTTAATCGGCATGTTACCAAAACTTAACATAGAGTGCGCCTATAACTAACAATGTAAATGCTATCAATGCTGTTGTTGATGGCGTTAACTTAAACATTGTTTTGTCCAGCTCAAATGCTTTGGGATTTATTTTTGGTCCGGCAAGACTGATAGCGATCATAATAATCATGGTGAACATGAATGACAATCCCATACAAATATGAAAAGGTATTTCATAATTACCCTTTCCATTCGGATATGCGGTGTAGAAAAATGTGTTGTTCCCAAATAGCTGCGGTGCAAATTCATTAAATAATACAGATAATGCAAATCCTGTCAAAACCCCAACAATAGCTGCAGCACCTGTAGTTCTCTTCCAGAACATACCAAGGAAAAACATGGAAAATACACCCGGACTAATAAAGCCCGTGTACTTTTGAATATAGGTAAAACCACCCACACCGCCTATGCCCAGTAAATCATTCCAGGTAAACAGCACAGCCAGTATCATTGCTGCAAACACCGCAATTCTTCCTGTGTAAACCTGCTTTTGTTCTGAAGCATTTTTTTGAAAATATTTTTTATGAACATCTAATGTATAAATAGTTGAGATGCTATTTACTTTACCTGCTAAGGATGCTACAATAGCAGCTGTTAATGCTGCAACAGATAAGCCTTTTAAACCTGTTGGTAAAAAAGTAAGAACTGCAGAGTATGCTCCGTCTTTTCCACCTACTAACTGGGGAAGGTGGTGCCCCTGGTATAATACAAATGCAGCAATACCTGGTAACATAACAATAAGGGGCATCATCAATTTCAACAGTCCTGCGAACAGAATACCGGTGCGGGCTGTTTGCAAATCCGCGCCCAGAGCCCTTTGCGTAATATATTGATTACAGCCCCAATAATTCAGATTGATAATCCAGATGCCGGCCAGGTAAGACATAAGTCCGGGAAATGTGAGGTACTTGCTAATTTCTTCTTGAGTAGAAGTAGCAGTTGGCCTTGGAATAATCATTTTAAAGTGCTCCGGAGCTTTTTCCATCAATACTTTAAATCCTGCAATGGCATCTTTGCCAACACCAAAAGTATCACCTACAGTTGTCAAAGCTATATAGGTTGTAACTAATCCACCAACAATCAAAACCGCCACTTGTATAACGTCAGTATATGCCACCACTTTCATACCACCAAGTGAAATAAGTAATGCAAATAATGCCAACGCCAGCATAATGATGTGAAGATATTTGCCACCGGCAAGTCCGTTAATAGCTACAGCTCCTAAATATAAAATAGAGGTGAGGTTAACAAACACATATAAAAACAACCAGAATACAGCCATTATCAATGCTACGGATTCATTATACCTCGTTTTTAAGAATTGAGGCATGGTATAAATATGATTCTTAAGATATACCGGTATAAACCATACTGCCACCACTATAAGTGCAATAGCGGCTATCCATTCATATGCGGCAACAGCAATTCCTAAAAAGAATCCTTCACCACTCATACCGATAAATTGTTCGGCAGAGATATTAGATGCAATTAACGAAGCGCCGATAGCCCACCAGGTAAGCGTTCCTTCCGCCAGGAAGTAAGCCTTGGCATCATGTTCGTCTTTCTTGCGTTTGTGATAAATAGTGTATCCGTAAACCGATACAATTATAAAGTAGATAATAAAAACGGCATAGTCTGCGGTCGTTAATCCATGTTGCATATGACAGTTTGTTGATTTGAAATGGGTGAATAATTATTAGGGAAGTTACTGTTTGATAAATTATTTTCAGGATTTATTTATCTGATAATATACCTCACTCCATCTCAATTCATTTTTCAATTGATACAGTTTTGTTTGTTTCCCAATCAAAACATATTCAATACCAGCAAATGAAGCAAAATCTTCCATGTGTTCAGAAGAAAGGTTTTGACTGTACCCCGTATGATGAGCGCCTCCTGCATAGATCCAGGCGGCACAACCAGTTTTCATATCAGGGTAAGGCTTCCACAGAACCCTTGCTACCGGTAGCTTTGGCAACTCGTTTTCTGCCGCAACCGCTTCCACTTCGTTTACTATTAACCGGAAGCGATTGCCCATATCAATAAGGGAAGCATTCAGCGCTGGGCCGGGAGCAGCATTGAATACCAGCCGGACAGGATCGGCTTTGCCACCAATGCCCAGCGGATGAACTTCACAGGATATTTCACCATCCGCAATAGACTCATCAACTTCAAGCATATGTGAACCTAATACCAATGAATTCTGAGGATCGAAATGATATGTATAATCTTCCATAAATGCATTGCCACCTGGTAGTCCGCTACCCATAACTTTCATGGCACGCACCAGTGCTGCAGTTTTCCAATCGCCCTCACCTGCAAAACCATACCCCTGGTTCATTAACCGTTGTGCAGCAATGCCCGGCAATTGTACCATTCCATGCAGGTTTTCAAAAGTATCAGAGAAGCCTTTAAAGTTACCCTGCTCCAGGAAATTGCGCAAGCCTATTTCAATCTTTGCTGCTTCTATTAGTGATTGATGTCCATCAGCACCCTTTCTTAAACTATCAGCCAGCTTATAACGATCCTCATACTCCTGTATTAAAATATTAATGTCAGCGTTACTTACCTGGTTAATTACTTTTACAAGATCTCCGATCCCATGTGTATTAACTGAAAAGCCAAACTTCATTTCGGCTTCCACTTTATCGCCATCGGTAACTGCTACAAACCGCATGTTATCGCCAAAGCGAACAAATTTAGCTCCCTGCCAGTCGTTCCAGCCGGCAGCGGCTCTTGACCAAACGCCTATCTGCGCCAGAGCCTGTTCATCCTGCCAATGGCCAACCACTACCTTACGGTTGATGCGCATTCTGGTCATCATAAAACCAAACTCCCTGTCGCCATGTGCACTTTGATTTAAGTTCATGAAGTCCATATCTATATCAGCCCAGGGGATGTTACTATTAAATTGTGTATGCAGGTGCAGCAAAGGTTTGCTTAATATTTTCAACCCTCCAATCCACATTTTTGCTGGTGAAAAGGTATGCATCCAGGCTATAATGCCTATGCAATTTTTAGCAACATTTGCTTCCTGGCAAATAGCGTAAATTTCTTCGGGAGTTTTTACAACTGGTTTGAAAATTATACTAACTGGAATTTGTGGTGCCCCGTTTAAGTAAAATGCTATAATCTGTGAATGCTCAGCAACCTGTTTTAAAGTCTCTTCACCATACAAATGCTGACTGCCGGTTACAAACCATACTTCCAAATTTTTGAGATTCATATTGTTGTTGTTGAACTGTGATTAAGGTACACCTATAAGGTTTGATTACGAGATATTAGCACCCGAAAAGCAAACCTTATAGGTTTAACCGCAGGTTATTGCCCATAATAAGAATCTGGGCCATGCTTTCTTTCATAGTGCTTTTGTATCAGTGAATCTTTCAAACGGGGAGTGTCAGCCCGTATCTGTTCCGTTAGATAAGCCATCGTGGCAATTGCTTCCAGTACAGAACTGTTGTAAACAGCTTTGTCCGCTGTTTTCCCCCAGGTAAAGGGAGCATGATTTGCCACTAAAATCATTTCAACTTCTTCATAACTCATTCCATTTTCATTCATGAAATTCATGATCTGAAAACCGGTTTCATATTCGTAATCACCTTTGATCATGGCATCATGCATCGGTGGTGCGCAGGGAATATTTACAGTGTTATGATCAGCATGTGTGGTTCCATAAATGGGTATATCCCTTTGTGACTGTGCCCATGCGGTTGCATAAGTGGAATGGGTATGAACAATGCCATTTATTTTTCCCCAGTGCTTATACAATACAGCATGTGTTTTAGTATCTGAAGAAGGCTTTAATGTTCCCTCTACTGTTTTGCCTTCAAAATCAACGATAACCATTTTTTCAGGTGTAAGGTATTCATAAGGAACACCGCTTGGCTTGATCGCAAATACGCCTAATGATCTGTCGGCAGCACTTACATTTCCAAAAGTAAATAATACTAGTCCTAGTTTCGGTAGCTGCATATTGGCCTCATAAGCTTCCAGTTGTATTTTTGAATATATACTCATAAGAACAATGATTGAAGAGAGAATTGATATTCCAAGTTTTTTTTCTGCTAACCGCTGAAAGCTATCTTATAGATTCATTTTTTCCAGGCAGCTTCCCAGTTCATTATAGCGTTGGTATTTTTTTGCATATACATCAATGTTTTTGCCGATAGGTTGGTATTCAGCGTCAAAACCTTGTCCCATGGCATTCATAGCATCTTCTACTTTCGGATAAATACCGGCAGCAGTGGCGGCAAACATAGCTGCGCCCATTGCGCAGGTTTGTTCAGACCTGTGAATACGTATGGGCATATTCATAACATCTGCCATTACCTGCATAATGAAAGGAGATTTTTTAGCAACACCGCCAAGGCCTATCAGTCCTTTAACGGTAACGCCTTCTTCATTAAAGCGGTCCACAATTTTTTTAGCACCAAAACAGGTTGCTTCAACAACAGCCCTGAATATTCTGGGGGCATCGCTTCCCAATCCCAGTCCGCTGATAGCACCTTTAAGTTGCTGGTTGGCATCAGGTGTTCGTCTTCCATTGAACCAGTCAATAGCAAGTTCCATATTTTCCTCAGCTGATATTTGGGCGGCCTCTTTACCAAGTTCCGGAATAATATTATTTACCGATTCTTCAATCACAGCCTTTATCATTTCAGTACTGATAAGAGAGGATTTTGAAAGAAGGGTTTGCAGCGGCCATGACAGCACATTCCTGAACCACGCGTATGCATCACCGAAAGCAGACTGACCTGCCTCCAGCCCTGTCATGCCTGGTATGATGGAACCATTTACCTGGCCGCAGATTCCCTTTACTAATTTTCCCTGTATGTCTGCGGAAGGTGCTACCAGCATATCACAGGTAGAGGTTCCCATTACCTTGCTTAAATGATAAGGCTCTATTTGGCCGCCAACAGCTCCCATGTGCGCATCAAAAGCTCCGATACCAATGACGACTTCTGTAGATAGCCCCAGACGCTCAGACCATTCTTTACCAAGATAGCCGGCTATTTCAGCTGAGGTGTAAGTTTTATTGAAAAGTTTTGAGGTAAAGCCTTGTAACAAAGGATCCAGTGAACTGAAAAATGTATCAGGTGGCAGTCCGCCGAATTCTTCAGCCCATAAAGATTTATGACCGGCAGCGCAAACACCGCGTTTCATATCAGCAATATGTTTACCACCGGTTAGTAAGAAGGGAATCCAGTCACAATGTTCAACCCAGGAGTAACAAGCTTTGCGAACATCCGGGTCTTCCCTTAAAATGTGTAGCAGCTTGGCCCAGAACCATTCAGAAGAATATATTCCACCAACAAACTGCAGGTAATTGATATTAAATGTTTTTGCGTGTTCGTTTATCTGTGCTGCTTCTTTAACTGAAGTATGATCTTTCCATAACACAAACATTGCATTCGGGTTGTTTTTAAAACCAGACAGCAAGGCTAATGGAGTTCCTGTTTCATCTACCGCCACGGGCGTAGATCCTGTGGTATCTATAGAAATGGCTTTTATGTTTGCAGCAACTCCAGGTCCGGCTTGTATTAAACATTTTTTAATTGTTTGCTCAAGGCCTTCAACATAGTCAAGTGGATGCTGCCTGAACTGGTTTGTGGTGGCATCACAAAATAATGTGTCTTTCCATCGTGGGTAATAGAATATGGAAGAAGCTATTTCCTGTCCGTTACCGGCATCTGCAATTACAGCCCTTACGGAATCAGAACCATAATCAACCCCAATTACATAGTTTTCTTGTTTCATATAGCAATTCGTGTCAAATAAACACTTATTATATCAATCGAAAAAATAATTTTATAATTATTTAATATTTTCAGGATGGGGTATGAAGTTTAAGAAGGAGTAGAATTTGGTTTTGTATTTTCTTTTATCAAGTTTGTAATAGAACGCTCCTCTTTTAGATCTTTCTTTGTCCTTATCTTTTTGTTTTATCAGTAATCCTGATGCCAATACTTTTCTAATAAAATTTCTTTTGTCAAATGAAGTATCATATATCTCCTCGTACAATATCTGTAGTTGAGGAAGGGTAAATTTTTCGGGCAATAATTCAAGAAGTATGGGATGAAAGGCCGCTTTATAGCGAAGTTTTTCTTTAGCCAGTTCAATTATCTGCTGATGGTCAAATATAAGGGATGGGATCTTTTTTAAAGAAAACCATTCAGCATGGTAACTATTATTGATTTGTTTTTCATACTGATGTATATCGATCAATGTAAAATAAGCAATAGAAATGGTTCTTTCCAGAGGATCTCTGAAAGGATCTCCAAAGGCAAACAATTGCTCCAGGTACATTCCATTGAGACCGGTTAGTTCATTTAAAACCCTGTAAGCCGCATTTTCAAAGTTTTCTTCTTGCCTAACAAATCCACCCATTAAACTCCAGTTACCTTTTTCCGGTTCAATTCCTCTTTTTATCAGGAGTAATTTTAGTTCTTCACCGTCAAACCCAAAAATTATGCAATCAACTGCTACAAGTATGGGGTTTTGTCCAAAGTAACGTTTCATAAGTGAACCCTGTAAGTCTTTTATAAGTTAACTTACTGTTAACACAGTGAATTTATACAACTCTGAAGAATTATAAATATATTTTTTAAGTCAGTGAAGATAAACAAACGTCACATCCTGGTATATGCATTAATATATTTGCATGACCATAAAAAAGGGCCCTCTGTAGAAACAGAAGGCCTCAACGATTGCTTGCCATATGAAAAAACTATTATACTAACTTTTATTTAAATGCTTTGCTTATATAAATTATTTTTTAACTATTACTTTGATTTGGTAAAAGTATATGTTTTTTGTTTAAAATTAGAAAAAAAACTAAATTATTTTAATTTATTCCTGGTATAAGTCAATTTCAGCAGTAATTAATTATATTAAAAAAAAGAAGATGTATATTTTTCAATAGCTTTTTCCAGGCAATCCATTGATCCGTTAATTGCCTCAGTGTTTAATACATACGCCAGACGTACTTCATTCTTTCCCAGTCCCTGCGTTCCATAAAATCCGGTAGCAGGCGCCAGCATAACTGTTTTGCCGTTCCAGGAAAAATCTTCCAGTAACCATTGACAAAAATGATCAGCATCACTGATAGGTAATTTAGCCATTGCATAAAAAGCTCCGCCCGGTGTTGGACAAAACACGCCTGGGATGGCATTTAGCCTGCTTACTATCGTGTCGCGACGAAGTTTATACTCGGCTTTAGTAGTATCAAAATAGTTTTCAGGAAGGTCAAGTGCTGCTTCACCGGCAATTTGTCCAAAACTTGGCGGACTTAACCTTGCCTGGGCGAATTTCATAGCAGCTGCAAGTACTTCCTTATTTTTTGTAATAAATGCGCCAATCCTGGCACCGCACGCACTATATCTTTTGCTGATAGTATCCATCAATATCACATGGGCATCAACCCCGGTTAAATGCATAGCGCTGAAATGATCGCCCTCATAACAGAACTCACGGTAAGCCTCGTCTGCAAATAAAAAAAGGTTATGCTTAATTATGAGCTCTTTTAGCACTTCCATCTCGTGTTTGCTATAAAGGTAGCCGGTAGGATTGTTGGGATTACAGATCACGATACCCTTGGTTTTCGGAGTAATCATTTTCTCAAATGCTTCTGCAGGTGGCAGCGCAAAGCTATTGGTAATGGAGGAAGTAATAGGTTTAACCACAATACCGGCCGATATTGCGAAGCCATTATAATTGGCGTAAAACGGTTCCGGAATAATTACTTCATCACCTGCATCAAGGCAGCTCATAAATCCAAAAAGTATTGCTTCTGAACCGCCGGTAGTTATAATAATCTGCTGATGATCGATGTTAATGCCCACCTTGCTGTAGTAATGTACCAGCTTTCTACGGTAGCTTTCATTTCCCGCACTATGGCTATATTCAAGCACTTTAAAATCTGTATTTCGAACAGCATCCAGTATTTGAGGTGGGGTTTCAATATCGGGCTGACCAATATTAAGGTGATACACTTTAGTTCCTTTCTTTTTTGCAGCTTCGGCATAAGGAACTAATTTCCTGATAGGAGAAGGCGGCATCATTTCGCCACGACGGCTGATTGTTAACATGCTGTAAAAATACAAGCATTTTGCATTTGAAATCAAGTAAGTCCTGTCATATTATATAATAATATGAGTGCTGTTCCCTGTTTTTTAAACGCTGAAAAAGAATAATGATTATTTTGTGTAGGTAATCTATTTCGTGCCCTGGAGATGAAAACAAATATTTAAATGTTATCAGGGAATGACTGATTTTAATCACATACAACTATTGCCTGCCTTTCAAAAAGGCGATGTATCAGCTTTTGAACAGGTATTTAAATTATACTATAAGCATCTTCGTTTACAGGCATTCCTGATTTTGAAAAATGAAGAAGATGCTGAAGACCAGGTGCAACAATTATTTCTCGACATCTGGACCAGGCAGCTGTACAGTAACGTGCAGCAATCACTTAAAGCATATTTATTTATTGCCATCAGAAACCGGTGTTATAACTGCTTTACCAAAGCAACTCGTGTAAAGAAGGTAATGGGTGAATATGCCGAAACTATTAAATTATCAGAGACGAAAGAATATAATGACAATGGTTTAAATACCAGCTTTCAGTCGGTATTAAACGAATTGCCTGCACAACGTTTCAGGGCATTTCACCTGGTACATATAGAGGATAAAAAGTACGCCCAGGCAGCGCTTGAAATGGGTATAAGCATTAATTCCTTGAAAAGCCACTTAAAGCTGGCTGTTAATTTTTTAAAAAATCAGCTACAAAGATGATCTTCATTCACCTGTTTGGTAAAGTTATATGTCTATAATTTAAGATGACATTTACTAAAGAGTATATTCAACAGCTATTGATTGAAAAGATTACAGGCACTATTGATGCGGATGATGACATAGTTATCAGGAAATTAATGATGGAAAATGAAGATATATTACATCAATGGAAAGCAATTCAACAACAGGTGAAACAGGCAGAAGCCCAGGGATTTTCTATAGAAGGAGATGAAGAAAAAAGCTGGCAGCATGTTGCGCTGAAAATAGCCAAACAACAAAATGTTAGTGTTATATCAATTATGAACTGAATGATAAATCTAACTATCAGCCGTCAGCTATCAGGTAATAGGAGGAAACTTAATACACATTAATCTGCTGACTGCTGATAGCAGAATGCTTCATTTTAGAGTTAACTTAAACCTGGCATAAATCAATAATTAAAAAATCCCGGTTCACCCGTTTTATATGCTGCTTTGTCTTATCAATATAAATATTTTTTCATTCCACAAAAAATTGCTTATGATCCCTTTTTTAAAGAAAATGGCACAAAGTTTTTTTCTTCCTTTAATAGCCATTCTCTTATTCATTCCCATATCGGCCTTCTCTCAAATTAATATAACAGGAAAAGTAGTAACGAAAGATGGAGCGCCGATTGAAAGGGCATCGGTCGAAATTAAAGGCACGCAGGCAGGCACTACTACAAATGCGAACGGTGTATTTGAATTAAAAGGTATTGATGCGGTAGCAGGTACTTTAGTGATCTCTTCTGTTGGTTTTAAAAAGCAGGAAATTTCTATTGGCAGCCGGACTAGTTTTAATATTGTTCTTACTACTACAGTTCCTGAATTAGATGATATTGTTGTAGTGGGATATGGCAACCGTAAAAAATCTGATTTAACAGGCTCCGTAGCAACTATTTCTTCTGACAATCTTAAAGAGCGTGCCGTTGTTAACTTTGGCGAAGCAATGGCAGGCCAGTTAGCAGGCGTACAGGTGCAGCAAATTACGGGTGCCCCTGGTGGTGAGGGACTATCTGTAAAGATCAGGGGAACGGGTTCTATTACACAATCCAACTCACCCTTATATGTGGTAGATGGCTATCCAATGGAAGATGGCGCCTTCAGGCTTATTAATCCTTCTGATATTGAAAGCCTGCAGGTATTGAAAGATGCGTCTTCTACTGCTATCTATGGTTCGCGTGGCGCAAACGGAGTGGTGATTATCACAACAAAAAAAGGTAAATCAGGTAAAACTTCTATAAGTTTTAATACATTCGCCGGCTACCAGGACCGGACTAAAACCATGCCTGTCATGAGCAGGGACCAGTATGTGCAATGGTTTATAGATGGCCGCAACCAGGCGTGGCTTGACCAGTCAATTACAGGAGCTGATCCGGATAAATCAGCACATACGATAAATGATCCTAATACACGCCGGATGGTGTATCCCAGTTCCAACTCTTTATATATGATCCCCGATGGCAAGAATGGGTATAAGTACAATTTTTTAGACCCACAGTCTATTGCACAGATGCCCGATAATAACTGGCAAGACCTGCTTTTCCGTAAAGCAAGAATGCAGCAATACGAGCTTTCAGTAACGGGTGGAACTGAAAAAACTACCTATGCTTTTTCAGGTAGTTATATGAAACAGGAAGGCATTTCATTAAATACCGATTATCAGCGTTTTAATTTCCGCAATAACATAGAATCAAAAATATCCAAACAGTTCAGAGTTGGTTTAAACTTAAACGCCTATTATGCTAACAGTCATGAGCAGGCGAACGGAAAAGATGCGCCCATACTGTACTCATTGCTGCTTCCCCCTATATTTAACCTGCACAATGAGGATGGTACTTATGGATCAATGGTTCGCAATCCCGAAGTGCTGGCAGGAGATGTTGCCAACCCGATAGGCATAGCAAACCAGGTATTGCGACTTCGGAAAAGATATGGCTGGTTAGGCACTTTGTATGCAGAACTGGATATCCTGGAAAACCTTAAATACCGGATCAACATAAATGGAAGCATCCAGAATAATAATTATGAAACATTTGAGCCTTCCACCGTTGATTTTGATGGTTCCAAAGCACCGAGGCCTGCCCGGTCAGTTAATGAGCAAAACGATGATTTTGACTGGGTAATAGAACAAACGCTTTCCTATAATAAAAAATTCGGAGAAAAGCACGACGTAGTTTTATTAGGTGGTTTCAGCAGTCAAAAACATAACAACGAATATATGTATGGTGAAGCCCGTGGCTTCCCTAATGATGTTATTCAAACATTAAATGCCGGTACACCATACCAGCTTTCCAGCACTAAATCGGCCTATTCCATGCTCTCTTATTTTGGCCGCGCTAATTACACTTTCGATAATCGTTACCTGTTAACCGCTACAGTGCGCAGTGATGGCTCCTCAAGATTTGGAGGGAACAAAAAATGGGGTGTGTTCCCTTCAGTTTCAGCAGCGTGGCGCATAAGTCAGGAAAAATTTATGATGAATTTTTCTGAAAGCATTAGTGATTTAAAATTAAGGGTGAGTTATGGCATAGCAGGAAATAACAGGATAGGAAATTACTCATCCATTGGTTTGCTCAGCACCGGGTTCTATCCTACAGGTGATGCCTTACAAAGCACGGTAAACCCTAATACTGTTCCTAACGACGATCTTGGATGGGAAAAAGTATTGCAGAGTAATATAGGTTTTGATCTTGGATTGTTCAATAACCGCGTGAGGCTGGAAGGAGATGTTTACAGCAGCAAATCTATTGACCTGTTATTAAATGTTCCGGTACCTACTATAACCGGTTATTCTACGCAAATTACAAACATAGGTAAGGTATTGAACAAAGGAACAGAGTTGTTACTATCTACCAGGAACTTAATTGGTGAATTCAAATGGTCTAGCAGCTTTAATATTGCATTTAATAAAAATGAGGTATTGGAAGTAGGGCCTGGTAGACAACCAATTTATGCAAGCGCGCCTAATGCGAATAATTCTTTTATTACATTGCCAGGTTACCCGATAGCAAGCTTTTACGGATATGTATACCAGGGAGTATTTATGAGCCAGAAAGACCTGAATGAGAACCCGCATCTGCCGGCAGACAAAGTGGGCGACGGGCGATATCTTGATGTGAACCATGATGGCAAGCTTGATCAAACCGATAAAGCAATCCTAGGCAACAACCAGCCTAAATACACAGGCGGATTCAGTAATAATTTTTCCTACAAAAACTTCACCTTGTCTTCCCAGTTATCCTTCTCACATGGTGCCCACCTGTTTAGCTTTTTTAACCGGATGGTGGGAATTTATCATGGTGACAGAAATACTTTGCTGTTCCAGGAAAACCGCTGGCGTTCAGTAGACCAGCCAGGCGATGGCATTCATTTCAGGGCTACACGTAATCCAACAGGCTGGCAACGCGATCCTTCTTCCGCATGGATAACAGATGGTTCGTATATCCGCCTGCGTAATGTAACGCTAGCATATGATGTTGATCCTGTAAAAATGAGAACACTTAAAATAAGTGGACTGCGATTTTATATTACCGGCCAAAATCTGTATACCTGGACAAAATATACCGGCTTTGATCCAGAAACCAGCAGTGAAGGTGATGGGCTTTCAAGGGGCGGTGATTACCTTGGATATCCGGCTGCCCGTAGTGTTATTGTTGGGTTGAACCTTACTTTTTAATTAATTAATTTTTGTTACGATGAGAAATATACTGATTCTAGTATTTGCTTTGTTGGTTCTCAGCTCCTGTAAAAAGAATTTTATAGAGCTTAACCCGCCATCAAACCTTAATTCTTCCGGGTTCTATAAAACAGAAATCGATATGAACCAGGCAGTGCTGTCTGCTTATGGAAACCTGCGCTCTCTTTACAACAGCACTTTTATCAAACTGGGTGAGGTCCGATCCGACAATACCACTTTTTCATGGCTCAGCGGTAACCCGGCTGATGAAAATGGTATAGATGCGTTTTTTTCTCCGCTCTTGCCGGAAAACGGTTATCCTACCGGCTGCTGGAATACCTGCTACAATGTGATACTTCGTTCCAACATAGTAATCGGTCGTATTGATGCTATCAGTTTCAAAAATGAGCAGTTGAAAAAGCAATATATAGGGGAAGCCAGGTTTGTAAGGGCATTAATGTATTTCTGGCTTAACAGGGTATTTGGCGGTTACTCAAAAAGCGGAGAATTGATGGGTGTTTTAAAAGTTGATAAGGAAATTACGCCAACGGAAGCTTATGCAATTAACCGCACTTCTCTCCAGGAGATTTATGATATGATTGTGGAAGACCTTAAATATGCAGAAGAAAACCTACCTTCAAAATATACCGGAACAGATATTGGCAGGGTAACAAAATGGGGCGCAAAAGGTCTCCTGTCTAAAGTGTACATTACCATGGCAGGTTTTCCGCTTAACAAAGGGGCGGCTTATTACAACCTGGGAATCCAAAAGGGGGAAGAAGTTATTACTACCTCTGGCGCCGCATTGGTTGCCAGTTATGCAGATCTATTTGATGTAAATAAAAAGAACAGCATAGAATCTCTCTTTGAAGTTCAGTACAAAAAAGGAAGTCCGAATGGCGCCACGGGCAACCCATGGAACAATGATTTTGCACCGCGTTTTTCTGATAAGGAAGTTGTATTGGTTGGTGATAAGGGCGGATCAAATGCCCCTACCGGTGATATGTCTGCAGCTTACTCAATTGGAGATCCGAGGAAATATGTATCCATGCGCGATAGTTGGATCAATGCAAAAAACAACGCAGTTCAAAATGAAAGATATGTAACCAAATATTATGATGTGGCTACCAGTGGCAGTGATAATGGTAATAACTGGATCGAATTGAGGCTTGCTGACATTTATCTTTTATCCGCTGAAGCATTGGTGCGCACAGGTGGCGATAAAAGCAAGGCAATATTATATATAAATAAAATAAGACAGAGGGCCAGGAATACAAAAGGCGATCCGTCTATTCCCAAACCGGCTGATTTGCTGAAAGACTATACTCTGTCTGATTTTGCAAATGATAATGCTTTATTGCTTGCTATAGAAAAAGAACGCCGGGTAGAACTTGCTTTTGAAAACCATCGCTGGTTCGATTTGGTTAGAACAAACCGTGCTAAAGAGGTGATGATTGCAGAGCAGGCCGCAGATGGATTCTCTCCATTTACCTGGAGCGATGACATGTTAAGCTATCCTATTCCACTTACAGTAATGCAAGCTAACCCGGGGAAAATTTTACAGAATAAGGGTTACACACAATTATAACTGAATTAAAATTTCTATATATAGTGAGTTAACTGATACTATCGTAGCTAAGCTGAACAATTTATATAAGGCGAAATTAAAATTTTCAACATAGAATTACTCTCATGCGGTAAAGTACAATATTGACTTCGTTGGCGTAGCTCCAACGAAGTCAATATTTTTTTGATAGAGGTATTTTCAAAGTCCAATTTTTAGAGTAACGATATGTTTTCTCCTATTGCTTTTTGGCCCAATTGAAGATTTTTCATTTAAGCGAAATTAGTTTGCCCAAAACCTGATGTTACTGGCAGCGCATCCTTCTTATGAAAATTTCCTGGCTTGAAGCGAAACACTGTGCATGGCTATACACTTCGCTTCTTAGGGAACTAATCTCTTTCATTACAGCCCTCGCAAAAAGTGAGAGGAAATTAAATAAAAATAGCCCATACAAAGGGCTATTTTTATCACTTAAAAAAAGTATTATTAACCGTTTTTCTTTCCCTTAACACCTTCATATTTAGCGTATTCTTCAGCGTTAAGTACTTCACCGGTAATTTTTAATTCAACGGGCAGGTCATAACCCGCAACTTTAACTGTAATGGTCTTTTCAAAAGTACCAGGCGCTGCTGCATTAAAACCTGCGGAGACTTTCTCAATTTTATTTTTTGTTACAGGTGTTTTCGGCCAGGTTGGAGTGGTACAACCACAACTGGCTACTGCTGATTCTATAACAACCGGTGTGTTTCCAACATTCTGAAAAGCAAAATCGTAGGTAACAGGAACACTCTGTTTTATTTTTCCGAAATCATGCTTTACTTCAGCAAATTTAACCTGCTCATCGGCTTTTTTCTGTTGAACCGTTGCTGTTTGAGCAACCGGCTTAGCTTGTGCCATAACTGTAGAAGTTAGTGCCAGCGCACAAAACGCTATAAGTATTCTCTTCATATTATTGGTTTGTTTGTTTTAATAATTGTATTGATGCATTTACAGGAGCTGCCGTTGCAGGAGCTGTTATAACTTCTCCTTTAATTGTAAACGGTTTAGTTTGATGATCATTATAAAAAATAGTAATTGTTCTTTCAAACGGACCCTTTGCCGCTGCATTAAATCCTACATTAATAATGGTGCTGGCTCCAGGTGCCACCGGATTATTTTTCCAAACCGGAGTTGTACAACCACAACTTGCTTTTACATCCAAAATTTTAAGGGTATCCTGAGAGGTGTTTGTAACTTCAAATTCATGCGTTACAGGACGACTTTGCTGAATTTTGCCAAAATCGAAAGAGGTTTCTTTTAATGAGACGGCTTCCGGCTTTGCAGCCACTATTGTTACCTGAGCTCTGATACTCATACTCAGCGTTACAAAGAAGAAAATAGGTACTAAATTTTTCATAACAATGATTTAAACAAGTTTTATTCCATTACGATAAAAAGTAAATTTACAAATTGTAATGTGAAGTTAAAAAGGAAATTTTAAGGAAGGTATGGGGTATCAGGTTTGCTCACTTAGTCTTATCCTGAAAAAAGTTGACATTTTTACTAGTCTCCCCTTTTTTGGAACGACTTCCGAAGTCTTACATTTCACCAGCTTTCAATATTAACGTAGACTTCGAAAGTCTTGAATAAGACATCTTCAAAAATGTGAATTCAAAAGCTTAAAGAGACAGTGAATCCAGTCAAGACTTTCGAAGTCTGAACTCTAAGTGTAAGAAATTGATATTTAAGACTTCGGAAGTCAAACACCTCATACCTTTTCTCCCATTGCCAAAATTCTTGTACGTTTGTGAAATGGAAAACATGACCAGCAATAACCTGCTTGCATCCGAAAAACTTTCCTTTGATAAATTCAGAGATGAAGTGCTGAGTGATTACCGCCTGGCATGTGAAAGTCGCGAAGCCAGCCTGTTGGGCAGGAAAGAAGTGCTTACCGGTAAAGCTAAGTTTGGCATTTTTGGCGATGGTAAAGAAGTACCACAAGTTGCCATGGCCAAGTTTTTCAGACCAGGAGATTTTTATTCCGGTTATTACAGAGATCAAACCTTTGCATTTGCAACAGAAGCTGCTACCATAGAGCAGTTTTTTTCTCAGTTGTATGCTGACCCTGATGAAAATAATGAACCTCATAGCAGTGGCAGGCAAATGAATGCTCATTTATCAACAGCTTTTGTAAACAGGGAAGGTGATATGCTCGATCTGGTTAACCGGAAAAATCTTTCTGCAGGTTTAGCACCTACGGCATCACAAATGCCGAGGGCAATAGGACTGGCTTTTGCTTCAAAATGCTTTCGTGAAAACGAAGTGTTTAAGCAGTTCACGCATCTGTCTGATAATGGTAATGAGGTATGCTTTTGTACCATCGGCGAATCGTCTACCAGTGAAGGCCATTTCTGGGAAGCTGTTAATGCGGCGGGAGTGCTCCAGATTCCTCTTGCCATTTTTGTATGGGATGATGGTTATGGAATTTCAGTACCAAAAAATTTTCAGACAACAAAAGGTTCAATATCCGAAGTTTTGAAAGGATTTCAAAAAAAAGAAGGTACCAATGGCATAGATATCTATAAGGTTAAAGCCTGGGATTATGCCGGAATGTGTGAAGTGTTTGAAGCAGCAATACAAAAAATCCGCGAAACACATACCCCTGCTCTTTTCCATGTAGAAGAAGTAACGCAACCCCAGGGGCATTCAACTTCGGGTAGCCATGAACGCTATAAAACAGCCGAGCGTCTTTCCTGGGAAAAAGAATGGGATTGTATTAGAAAAATGAAAGAATGGATTATTGAAAATGCGCTGGTAAGTGAAGAAGAATTAGTTGAAGTTGAAATAAAAGCGAAAGAATATGCACGTAAAGGACGTAACAATGCCTGGGGAAAATACCTTGCTCCATTAAAAGAACAGGTGAACAAGACCGTTAGCTTGATTACTGAAATGGCAAACTCTTTACCGCCAGGCAAAAAGGAAATAGTACTCAAACTATCAAACGAACTTTCTTTAAACCGTGAGCCTACACGTAAGGATATTGTTAAAGCATTGTATTATGCTTTGTTACACAATGAGCATTCCGAAGCTGCTATCCCCCTAAATGAATATTATAATGAACTTGAAAAAGAAAACAGGGCTTTTTATAATACCTGTTTATATAATGAAAGTGATAAAAGCCCTTTAAAAGTTCCTCACAGGAAAGTTTATTATCTTGACAACGCTCCTATGGTTAATGGATATGAAGTATTGAACAGATACTTCGATGAACTGTTTTCTAATAATCCTAAAGTAGTGGCATTCGGAGAGGACCTGGGATATATAGGTGATGTTAATCAGGGTTTTGCGGGCTTGCAGGCTAAGCATGGCGCAGCAAGAATTTTTGATACAGGAATTCGTGAATTGACTATTATGGGTCAGGGAATCGGCTTGGCTATGCGTGGTTTAAGACCTATTACCGAAATTCAATACCTTGATTATTTATTATATGGATTGCAACCGCTGAGTGATGACCTGGCAACTTTACATTTTAGAACTGGTGGAAAGCAAAGCGCCCCACTGATCATTCGTACCAGAGGCCACCGGCTGGAAGGTATCTGGCATTCCGGTTCTCCTATGGGAATGATTATAAACTCACTTCGCGGACTTCATATATGCGTGCCCCGAAACATGGTTCAGGCGGTAGGTATGTACAACACACTACTTCAGGGTAACGACCCTGCTTTGATGATTGAATGTCTCAACGGCTATAGGTTAAAGGAAAAATTACCGGCTGATTTACTGGGCTATACAGTACCGTTAGGTATTCCTGAAATTATAAAAGAAGGGAGTGATATTACCATTGTTTCTTATGGATCCACGTTAAGGATTGTACAGGATGCGGTGTTAGTGCTGGAACAGATAAACATAAGTTGTGAAATTGTTGATGTGCAAACCCTTCTACCATTTGATATTCATCATAGTATCCTTCTGTCTCTAAAAAAAACCAGCCGCATTATTTTTATTGATGAGGATGTACCTGGCGGAGCTTCCGCATATATGTATAAAAATGTGCTGGAAGACCAGGGTGGCTATAAATGGCTTGATACTGCTCCGAGAACAATCAGCGCTAAAGCACACCGCGCCGGTTATGCCACCGATGGCGATTATTTTGGTAAACCCAATGCGGAGGAAATAATTAAGGTAATAAGGGATATGATGAAAGAATAGGTATGAGGTAGCTGACGGCTTAACGCCGTTATCAGGTATGAGGTATCTAAGTTATGGAATAATTAATAAGTTTTAAGCAAATAATATAAACAAAACTGTTGGTTATAATAGGCAGCTACTAGAACGTTTTCCACATACCTCATACCTCATACCTCATACCTCACAGCTCATACCTCACACCTACTTCAAATTATAATACACTTTCTGTACATCATCATCCTGTTCCAGCTTATCAACCAGTTCCAAAACATCTTTTGCATATTCTTCGCTTAATTCCACGGTAGTAGTAGGTATACGTGTTGGTTCAGCGGTAAGTGGCGTAATACCTTTATCTTCCAATGCCTTGCTCATATTACCGAATTCATTGAAGGCTGTGCGTATCACTATGTTGCCTTCACTATCTTCACCAATCTCTTCCAGTCCAAAATCAATTAGTTCAAATTCGAGTTCTTCCAGGTTGATACTTCCGTCATTTTTAATTTTGAATTCACCCATCCGTGTAAAAGTAAAACTTACCGATCCACTGGTACCAAGGCTGCCGCCTTCTTTATTGAAATGCATTCTTACATTGGCCACGGTTCGTGTAGGGTTATCGGTAGCGGTTTCCACCATTAGAGCTACCCCGTGTGGCGCATAACCTTCGTAAACGATTTCTTCGTAATCCGTTTTGTCTTTACCCATAGCCCTTTTGATAGCTGCTTCCACACGGTCTTTAGGCATGTTAACGCCCTTGGCATTCAGAAAGCACCTGCGTAATGCAGCATTGTGGTCGGGGTCGGGGCCACCAAGCTTAACGGCAATTATAATTTCTTTACCAATTCTGGTAAATTGTTTAGCCATCTTATCCCAACGGGCAAACATCGTTGCTTTTCTAACTTCAAATATTCTACCCATAATTTTATCAGTTCAATTAAGGAGTGCAAATGTAAGAGTTTACTCAATAAAAAAACCGCTCAAGCACATACCTGAGCGGTTTGAAAAACGATGAACATGTTATTTCATCATCAGCTTTCTTAAGTAAACAATTAAATGCACCGCTGCAAATGACAGTGAAAATATAAATATTATCCAATCAGGTTCAGGGGTGGTTGCGTGATGAATAAATGCAACTACAGCCAGTAATGCTACGAGCAACAATCCACAGATAGACACGATACGATTGCCTCTTGCATGAGTGGTGGCCAGGTGGTCGGACAATAAACTTTTTTTCAAACCGTAAAATAAATACACATCAAATCCTATCAACATCCAAACCAGCAAACGGATCCAGGTATCAAGCGGTAAGAACAACATCATAAACAAACAGGTAATAATACCCAAGATCGGAACTAATGGAACAAGTGGTGTTTTAAAAGCTCTTGGTAACTCCGGTTGCTTTACGCGTAAAATCCACACGCCGATACAAACCAGTATAAATGCAAACAAGGTTCCTATGCTGGTCATTTCACCAACTACCCTGGCTGGCACAAAGGCTGCAAATAAACTTACGAACAACATAAAAAGAGTATTCGATTTTGCAGGGGTTCTGAATTTTGGATGCACCTGGTGAAACACCTTCGGCAGCAAGCCATCTTTACTCATTGAAAAAAATACTCTTGACTGACCCATGAGCATTACTAATATTACCGATGCATATCCGGCAAGGATAGCCACAACAATTGCACGATTAAGCCAGGGGTAATCCGGTTGCATAACACCACCTGCATCTGTATGACCCATGTGTTCGATGGCAACAGCTACCGGAGCAATACCATCTTTACCGGCAAATGTGGTATAGCTGGTAACACCTGTCATTACATGAGCAAATAAAATATAGAGAACAGTACAAATGGCTAGCGAACCCAATATCCCAATCGGCATATCTCTCTTTGGATTTTTTGCTTCCTGTGCAGCCGTAGAAACAGCATCAAAACCTATATATGCAAAAAATACAATGGCCGCGGCCCTGATGATACCGCTAAATCCAAATTCGCCAAAAGTGCCTGTGTTATCAGGTATATAAGGAGTATAGTTTGCGTTGTTGATGTACTTCCAGCCAAGAAATATAAAGATCAGTACTACTGCAACTTTAAGGGTTACAATAAATGCATTTACATTGGCGCTTTCTTTTGTTCCTTTTATTAATAACAAACTCACCATTATAACGATAAATACTGCGGGGAGATTTATAAAGCCACCATCAAAAGGGCCTGTAGCAATTGCCGCGGGAAGGTGTATATCAAAGCCTTCTAAAAATTTAACCAGGTACCGGCTCCAGCTTATTGCTACTGTAGCCGCACCAACTGCATACTCCAGAACTAAGTCCCAACCAATTACCCATGCCACAAATTCGCCCATGGTTGCATAAGAATAAGTATAGGCACTTCCTGCTACAGGAATCATAGACGCAAATTCTGCATAACACAAACCAGCAAAGGCACAACCAAAAGCAGCTACCACAAATGATATGGTAATAGAAGGGCCGGCATTATTAGCAGCTGCAACTCCGGTTATTGAAAATAAACCGGCTCCTATGATAGCGCCGATTCCTAACGCAACTAATGCACCTGCACCTAATGTTTTCTTAAGGCCTTTTTCAGAATCTGCTGCTTCGGCCATGAGAAGACTCATTGGTTTCTTCGCGAATAAACTCATAATTATTTTGTATAATTTATAATAATGCCCGTAAAATAAACAATTATTTAATACATGCTTCTATTTAGTACAGCAATATAACTTCCTGAGTAATTAATATTTATAATCTTAATATTAATTGCTACCAGCCGTTATTTTCAGCTATCAGGAGAAAACATATTTGGCGGAGATCTTCTGATAGCTGACGGCTTATAGCAATTAATTATATGTATCATGCTTAGCTGAATTTATTTAGTTTTTGTTAAGTCAATAATTTTTCGAATTTTCGGTAATTCATTCCTTCCAATTTTCAACATGATTATATGGGTAAAAGTAACCGGTTAACATTTTCTATTCTTATTGCCATGGCTTTGGGAATTGGGATAGGGTATATTGTACATGAAAACGCCGCCCCGGAGTTTATTCAGAAGTTTGATAAGAATATAAAATTATTAACGACAATTTTTTTACGGCTTGTTCAAATGATTATTGCGCCGCTTGTGTTTTCAACACTTGTTGTAGGGATCGCTAAATTAGGTGATCTTAAATCAGTGGGCAGGGTAGGTGGCAAGGCTTTACTCTGGTTTGTTACAGCATCACTGACGTCACTATTGCTTGGAATGTTATTGGTTAATTTTTTTCAACCCGGGGCTGCAATTGATTTGCACAATGCAGATACTTCAGGCGCCAAAGACCTGATAGGTAAAACCCGTGAATTTTCCCTTGCTCAATTTGTGGAACACGTAATTCCTAAAAGTGTTTTTGAAGCAATGGCTAATAATGAAATTCTTCAACTGGTGATCTTTAGTGTTTTCTTTGGCGTAGCAACAGCTGCACTAGGTGATTATGGAAAAATACTGGTTAAAGCGCTTGATGCAGTTGCACATGTTATATTAAAAATGGTAGGTTATGTTATGAATTTTGCTCCTCTTGGAGTGTTTGGCGCTATCTCAGCAGTAATAGCTACTAAAGGCCTGGAAGTTTTTAAATTTTATGCATTGTACCTGCTTTATTTCTTTATTGGAATTGCTTTACTATGGATCATATTAATATCTGTAGGATTTATTATTCTTGGAAAAAGAACACCTGCTTTACTTAAACGTATCGCCCAGCCTTTGCTTATTGCATTCAGTACCACCAGCAGTGAGGCTGTCTTTCCTAAATTAACAGAAGAGCTGGAGCGTTTTGGATGCAAAGATAAAATTGTAGCGTTTATATTACCGTTAGGTTATAGCTTTAACCTGGATGGTAGCATGATGTACATGACTTTCGCCAGCCTGGCTATAGCGCAGGCTTATGGTATTCATCTGGACCTGGGCACTCAATTAACAATGCTGATAGTGCTGATGTTAACGAGTAAAGGGATTGCCGGCGTACCGAGGGCATCATTGGTAGTAGTAACTGCAACCTGCGCCATGTTCAAAATACCACCGGAAGGGATCGCCCTGATTTTGCCTATTGATCATTTCTGTGATATGTTCCGGACAGCAACCAATGTACTGGGCAATGCACTTGCAACAAGCGTTGTTAGTAAATGGGAAGGAGCGTTGGAAAATCCATCAAATTAAAGTGAATATGTTTTATACTTCAGCAATCTGTAAGTTTGCAGGCATGTAAACTCCCTTATCAACATAATAACTTCTCATAAGAAGTGGCATGCTGATTAAAAGATGACTAATATTGAGCAACTTTTCTTGATACCTATAATAAACTGATTCCTAAAAACCAGAATAAAATTGTATGATCCATCTTCTGAATTTTACTTTTAAAGACCTTTTCCTACCCGAGTTTTATATAAATAATGGCGGGTTATGGTTGATCTTGTTTATCATATTTGCAGAAACAGGCTTAATGGTAGGATTTTTTTTACCTGGAGACAGCCTGTTGTTTGTAGCAGGTATTTACAGCAAAATGCTTGTGAACAGCATACTACCCGGGGGTACCGGCAGCGACTTCGCTGATCTGATGGTCTTGTTTGTTCTGATAAGTATTTGCGGCATCATCGGTAATATGCTGGGTTACTGGTTCGGTAAAAAAGGGGGACCTTATTTATTTGAACGTAAAGACACCTTCTTTTTTAAAAGAAAATATCTTTTACAGGCAAAGGAATTTTATGACAAACATGGAGGACAGGCAATTGTATTCGCCCGCTTCCTCCCAATCGTCAGAACCTTTGCTCCTATCATAGCAGGGATAGTTCAAATGGAAAGAAAAAAGTTTATGTATTACAATGTTATTGGTTGTCTGGCCTGGGTTTTTGCAATGATTATGGCAGGCCATTATCTTGATAAACTATTTGTTAAAGAATTTGGATTTGATCTAAAACAGCACCTTGAACTAATTGTAATAGGTATTGTGCTGATAACTACCCTGCCCGTTCTCTATAAACTATTTTTTGGAAAAAAAAGTAAGAACTGAGCTTCTCCCAGGTAATGATTGCTTATGAATAAAACTACCGATTCTATTTTTAGCATTCCCGTATTTGTTGCAGCCTTAGGATATTTTGTTGATATCTATGATTTATTGTTGTACACAATTGTTCGCGTACCCAGTCTGCATTCTCTGGGTTTAAATGATGACCAGATAAAAAATGAAGGATTACATATTATCAACATGCAGATGATAGGATTGTTATTAGGCGGTATTTTATGGGGAGTGATGGGTGATAAAAAAGGCCGGTTAAGTGTTTTGTTCGGATCTATTCTTCTATACTCTGCCGCTAATTTTGCAACAGGTTTCGTTCATAATGTTAACCAGTATGCCTGGGCAAGATTCGTGGCAGGTTTAGGACTGGCAGGTGAACTAGGTGCAGGCATTACCCTGGTAAGCGAAATCCTGCCAAAAGAAAAAAGAGGTATCGGAACATCTCTTGTTGCAGGGATAGGACTCAGCGGTGCGGTGCTGGCTTACTTTATTTCAAAAGAATTCGACTGGCGTGTTTGTTATTTTATCGGGGGTGGACTGGGTATTGTTTTATTGATATTACGTATAAGCGTAGCCGAATCGGGTATGTTTAAAGAGGTAAAAGAAAAGAATGTACAACGAGGTAATTTTTTTCAGTTCTTTAACGATGGAGCAAGGTTTAAAAAATACCTGTTAAGCATCTTAATAGGCTTACCAACCTGGTACGTTATCGGAATACTGGTTTCTTTTTCACGTGAATTTGGTAAGGCATTCGGAATACAGGAAGAGATAGACCCGGGAAAGGCGATCATGTACGCGTATGTGGGTATTTCAATTGGTGATATTACAGTTGGATTATTAAGCCAGTTACTTAAGAGCAGGAAAAAAGCATTGTTTGTTTTTTATGGGTTAACAATAGTATCTGTAATAATATATTTTAAACAAACGGGTGGCAACGCTTCTTCAATGTACGCGATCTGCGCTGCACTCGGCTTCAGCACCGGCTTCTGGGCCATCTTTGTAACTATGGGCGCTGAACAGTTTGGAACCAACCTCCGTGCAACAGCTGCTACTACCATTCCTAATATGGTGCGGGGTTCCCTGCCATTGATAGTATTATTATTCAAAGATATTTTACAGGTTTCCCTGGGATACAATATACTTGTAAGCGGCATGATAACCGGCAGTGTTGTTATTATGATTACCCTGGTAGCAGCCTGGTTTACTGAAGAAACATTTACAAAAGATTTAAATTACCTGGAATAATTTCAACCTTAAACTTAACTGACTTGAAATTTCTGATCATACGTTTGAGCTCCATAGGTGATATTGTTCTCACAACGCCGGTGATCAGGTGTCTTAAAAAACAGGTGGTAACAGCAGAAGTTCACTTTCTTACCAAATACAGTTTTCGTTACCTTGTTGAATCAAACCCCTACATTGATAAATGCCACTTTCTTCATGATAATATTTATGAGATTACAGATGATTTAAAAAGTGAAAATTATGATTATGTGATAGACCTGCACCATAATCTGCGGACCCTCAAAATTAAAAGGCTGCTAGGCAAACAATCATTTTCTTTCAATAAGCTTAATGTAGAAAAATGGTTATACACAACATTTAAATGGAACCTTTTACCTGAAATGCATATTGTAGACAGGTACCTTGAAACAGTGGAAACATTCGGAATAAAGAATGATGGAGATGGCCTGGATTATTTTATTCCGGAGGCAGACCTGGTGAAGGAACATGATATCCCTACCTCGCATCTTAGTGGTTTTATTGGTGTGGTAATTGGTGCCGCATTGAACACTAAAAAATATCCACTTCATAAGGTGGAATCATTTTGTAAACAGATTGATCATCCCGTGATACTACTGGGAGGAAAGGAGGATGTTGAAGCAGGGCAAAAGATTGCAGCTATAGATTCTTTTAAAATTTATAATGCCTGCGGTAAATACCGGCTCAATGAATCGGCCGACCTGGTGCGTCGCGCCAGGCTGATCATTACAAATGATACCGGCCTTATGCATATTGCCACTGCGTTTAAGCGACCTGTTATATCATTGTGGGGGAATACTGTTTCTGAGTTTGGAATGTATCCATACTACGGAGAAAAGTATTTGCACAGGGGATCCTTACCTTATGAAATACTTGAAGTTAAAAATCTGAAGTGCCGGCCCTGTTCTAAGATAGGATATAAAAAATGTCCGCTCGGGCATTTTAAATGTATGGAACAGATAGAGGTTGCGTTGTTGTTGGATAAGGTTAAAGAGCGGCTGAGTTTTTTTTAACACTCTGTTAAAAATTTTAAAAGGTTACTGAATCACAATTTTCCGGTAAACACCGGGCCCATTCCCAAGCAACCTAACCGTATAAACTCCATTAGAAAGTCCGGCAACATCAACGTAAATCATTCCAGTAACCTGAGAAAGAGATTTATTTTTTAATATACGTCCATTCATATCAATAACCTGAACACTACTAAAAGGTATATTTAATTGAATAATAACCCTGTTGTTTTGTATAACAGTAGGGGCTATCAATACCGGATTTTTTTTGTCATCCAGATTAAGAATGTTCGAATATTCCACTTTACCGGTATTATCAACCATTTTCAAACGATAGAATGTTTTACCGGTACCCGCTATACGATTATTAAATTGATAGTCAGCCACATTTCCGGTATTGGTTGCCGCTACTTTTCCAATAGTATGAAAATTACTGCGATCATTGCTGTATTCTATTTCAAAATACTGAAGATTCTGTTCAGAAGAGGTTTTCCATTTTATTTCATGCAGTCCATTTTTTGAAGCTGCAGAAAAAGATTCCAGTTTTAAGGCCAGTACAGTAGTTGCCTGCACCTGGTAGAGTATACCTGCCAATGATATGGCATACAATTCGCCGTTTTCGTCTTCTCCGAATCCGCCGACATTTACCGGCAAGCCGGTTTGTTTTTTTACATTCCAGGAAGCACCATTAGGATAAATAAGCCAGCCGTTCCTTGAATAAAAGTCAATACACATATACCATCCATATAAAAGTGGAAAAGCCGTTCCGCGATACACCATTCCCCCCGTTATTGATGGGCCGCCGTCAGCGGAATGGTCGTAATCAAATACCGGAAACACATAATTAGACGCTGCAAGACAGCCGCTATCATTGTAGCTACTGTTACCCTCATAACAACGCCATCCGTAATTAACACCCCCGGTGCTTGCTGCAGGCCGGAAATCCACTTCTTCTCTTCTATTCTGTCCTACATCACCAATCCACATATCATGGGTAACACGGTCAAAGCTCCAGCGGAACGGGTTTCTTAAACCAAATGCCCAGATTTCATCCCTGATGTTATCGCCGGGATTAGTGTACGGGTTACCGTTAGGAATGGAATAATAAGGTGGTGCTGAAAAATTATCAACATTTATACGGATCATTTTACCAAGTAAAGTATCCCCTTTCTGTGAATTAAAATGCGGATCGCCAGCGCTTCCGCCATCTCCAAAGGCGGTGTACAAATTACCGTCTGAGCCAAAATTCAGCTTACCACCGTTATGATTTGCAAATTCAGTATGTGGTACAGACAACAAAACCTGTCCTGTAAGCGAATCAGCCTTGTTTGGATTTGCACTTACCTGGTAACGGGCTATCGTAAGATTCCCTGATGGGTTGGTATAATAAACAAAGAAGTAGCCGTTGGTTTTATACTGCGGATGAAAGGCCATACTCAGCAAACCTCTTTCACCGCCGGAAGAAATAATCTTGCTGATGTTCAGGAATATAGTATCATTCAAAACAGCTCCCCGCGCATACCTGATGATACCGTTTTGTTGTACAATGAACATCCTGTTTGTTCCATCCCCGGCATTAACGATATCAAGAGGTGATACCAGGCCGGAACTGATTACAGGATTGAAGAATAGAACAGGGGTCTGTGCTCTTGTTACAGTTGCTATAAAAAGCGTTAAGAAGCAAGTCGGTAACATGTAAAATTTTTTCATAAGCAGCTATTCAATAATTTTTACCAAAGATAGCAATTGAGAGAGCTATCAGCGGTCAGATATCAGGAGGAAATGTATCAAATAATACTACCCTGATCAATGTCGGTGACTTCAGTTGATTGTTGTGTTCTTTAATGTTTTAAAAAACAATGTAGTTAAAGGTTTTAGTGTCCCTTGTGGGATTTCCTTTGTGCCCATTGTGGTTAAATTAGGTCTTTAATTCTAAGAGTCTTTTAACCACAAGGAACACAAAGGAAATCCCACAAGGGACACTGCGGATATTTTAAAGACGTAGTCCTTAAGTCAACAACATTGATTCAACTATCAATATTCAATTCTTAATGAAGATCTTTGGATAAAAACGATGTTCGTATTTTATTGAATATTGATTATTGATAGTTGATTATTATAAGTACTTAGCATCTTTAGTTTACTACTTTAATATCCTAAGGGTTATCTAAAAAGGTATTATTACTGATATGTTTCCTCCTGATAGCTGACGGCTGATAGCCAATAGCAATTAATACGACATTTCATGCTGAGCAACACCAGCAGATTAATTTCCTAAAACATCGTTCATACTCCTTACAGCATCAGCACTTTTTTGGAATGCGGCTTGTTCTTCTGCGTTCAGTTCGTAGTCGAGAATTTTTTCCCAACCACTCTTTCCAATTACAACCGGAACTCCTAAGCATATATCATTCTGTCCATATTCGCCTTCCAGCGAAACACAGCAGCTAAATAGTTTCTTTTCATTGCGTACAATCGCTTCTACCATTGCAGCGCCTGCAGCGCCCGGTGCATACCATGCAGAAGTGCCGATCAGTTTTGTAAGCGTTGCACCGCCCACCATCGTATCTGCAACTACCTGCTTTTGTTGTTCTTCATTCAAAAATTTTGTAACCGGAACACTGTTCCAGGTAGCATAACGAATGAGGGGAATCATGGTTGTATCACCATGACCGCCAATTACAATTGCATTAAGATCATTTGGAGAACAATTCAAAGCCTTACTCAGGTAACATTTAAAACGTGCACTGTCAAGCGCGCCACCCATTCCTATGATTTTATTTTTTGGCAGTCCACTTGTTTTTAAGGTCAGGTAAGTCATAGTATCCATAGGGTTACTAACTACAATAATTATCGCATCGGGCGAGTGCTTTAATATATTATCTGTAACTCCTTTTACAATACCTGCATTGGTGCCGATGAGTTCTTCACGCGTCATGCCTGGCTTCCGTGGTAGTCCGGAAGTGATTACTACTACATCACTATTTCCAGTGGCAGCATAGTCGTTGGTGCATCCGGTAATGCGGGTGTCAAATCCCAGTAATGCTGCGGTCTGGATCATGTCAAGGGCCTTGCCTTCTGCGAGTCCTTCTTTAATGTCCAATAAAACCAGTTCTTCCGCCAATTCTTTACGGGCGATATTATCGGCACAAGTAGCACCAACGGCCCCGGCTCCTACTACAGTTACTTTCATTTTTTAATAGTTAATTGTTAATGGTTAATTGTTAACGGTAAGTGGTTAATTGCTGATTACTTAATAATTAAAAGTTAGAAGTTGATTGTAAAGGTGAAACTTACCGTTAACAATTAACCATTAACCATTAATCCTGAACGCTTCCAAAACTTTGTTTATCGGCGTACTTCCTTCAAAAGTTGTGATGAGCTTACCTTTATTATTATAAAGAACCATAAATGGCAGGTTCAGTATTTTATAAAAAGGCGGAAAAAAAAACTGCGTATCTCTACCAATTTTAATATTAGGGTAACCTGCAATTTTATAATCTTTATAGAACGACCGCAACTGTTCAAAAGGTTGATAAGTTGCCATTAAAATTTGAATATCCTGAAATTTATTTATGCTGCCAAGCATACTATCTATCTGATGTTTGCAATGATCACAATCAGGACTGAAATACATGATCAGCGTTCTTTTGGTTTTGCTGAGATCGTCGCGGGTCAATTTGGAACTATCAACTTTTAACAAAGTAAAAAGTGGAATAGTAGGAAAGCGAAGGTAGGGCGCTTTCAGGCTATCAGACTGGGCAAACACACCAGTTGCCATTACCAGGAAAAGAGTGTTAAAAAACAATTGTCTCACCGTTGAAATTTTTTCAAAATTAAAGGTAAACCTATGGAAAATTTTTGATGATGGTTTTTTTAACAATAAAAATTTGTTCATTTACGAAATACTCGTAGATTTACGAAATATTCGTAATAATATTATAATTTGCAGACATGGAAAAACTTACTAAACAGGAAGAACAGGCTATGCTGGCCATCTGGCGTAATGGGCCGGGCGTTGTTAAAGATTTCATGGATCAGATGCAGGAACCTATACCTCATTATAATACGCTGGTATCTACCATTAAAAACCTGGAAAAGAAAGGATATGTGATAAGCCGGAAAATAGGTAATATCTACCAGTATACACCGCTGGTAGAAGAAGCAGAATATAAAAAGAACTTTCTTACCAACGTGGTTAAAAATCACTTCGCCAATTCCTATAAAGAACTGGTAAGTTTTTTTGCGGAAGAAAAAAAGATCAGTCCGAAAGAATTAAAGGAGATCATTGATATGATAGAGAAGAAAGGAAAGAAGTAATGGTTAATTGTTAATGGTTAATTGTTAATTGTAAGATCACACATATATAATTATCAATGCCATTATTAATAACATCGTGTTACAGCCTCTTCCCGTTAACAATTAACAATTAACCATTAACGATGCCTTTCCTGTTTCAATACCTTATAAAGTTTTCAATCAGCCTGGCTGTATTATACACTTTTTATTATGTGGTATTAAGGCCTTTGACGTTTTATCAATGGAACCGTTTTTATCTGGTATGTTATTCATTGTTATCTTTTGTTATTCCATTCATCAATATAACAGAGTGGCTGGCTGTTAAAGATATTGATAACAGCTATCTTATAAATTCAATACCTGCTGTTGATAAACTGATGTCTCATTCTTTTAATACTTCGAGTGAAAGGAATATTTTATCCGCTGTGTTAAGTTGGAATTTTGCCGGGCTGTTATTTTTAGCCGGCGCGTTTATAATGCTGACCAGAATTTTATACCAGTGTCTTTCACTCAGGGCGCTGAAACGCAAGGCTGTATTGTTAAAAACGGGTGACTTTGAATTTTATGATGTGAACGGCCCGATCACTCCCTTCTCTTTTGCTAATGCCATCTTCATTAACAGCCGGTTGCACAGCGAAGAAGAATTTCGTAAAATACTCGAGCACGAATTTGTTCATGTAAAACAGAAACATACCATAGATATTGTAGTAGCTGAACTGATTTGTGTTGTTAATTGGTTCAATCCTTTCGCCTGGCTTATACGAAAATCTATTCGTCAAAATCTTGAATTCATAGCAGATAAAAATGTGCTGGATGGTGGAATCGATCTCCGCCGGTATCAGTATCTTTTATTAAAAGTTATGGGCCTGCCTCAATATAGTATTACCAACAATTTTAGTTTCTCTTCATTAAAAAAACGTATTACCATGATGAACAAAATGAAAACTGCCAAAGTGCACTTGGTTAAGTTCCTGTTTGTGTTGCCACTGCTTACCGTTATGTTGCTTGCATTCAGGGGTAAAATTAAATTTAAGAAAGATGCATTAATGTTGACCTACGCAGGTATTATTATAAATTCAAGGGATAATCACCCATTAAAAAATATAGTGATTAGAGAACTGAATACAAATGCAGAAATTAAAACGGATGATAAAGGTTTTTTTAAGCTAAGGGTGCCCGTTATAGATGATAATACAAATCTTCGGATTAATATTCTAAAAGATAACGATTTAAAAAAAGAGGTGACTATCAGGTGGGTAAAGTATGCACCACAGGCATCAGAATCTTTTATTGGCCTGGTTAGTATAGATAACGAATCATCAGGCTCTATAAAATGTGATAAATGTTTTGTATACCAGGATCAGGTGGTAGATAAAAACGGGTTATTCGTTAAAGATCTTTCTTATGAAATTGTGTATGAAAAAGTACATAGTTATCTTGAAGTTAAAAATGATTGGCAGATTATCAGTCGAAGTAGTAAACCAATTATTAAAATTAAAAACAACCTGTATATTTTCACCGGAGTCATACCGTCCAGGCCAGGTTCTAAGGAAGATTACCCATCATCCTTCGTTTTAATGAACATCAAAGAGAATCCCGTGATATATTTAAATGGAGCTTTATCTGGTATCGAAAGTGTAAATGCTACAGTAGAAAGGGTTGCTATTAAGCAAATTGATCGTTTAGATAAAGAAACATCTTTAAAAAAATATGGTAATAGTGCTGAAGTGATTGATGTTACTACATATTCCGGTGTCGGAACAGACACCATCCCAGGAGCACCTGTGCCGCCAGCTCCTGCAAAACCAGATATTAAACATTTTCCGGTTGAACCACAGCCTCCAGCTTCTCCGGCTTTGGCTGTACAACCTGAGCCAGTTGCCGATCCTGTTGCAGCGCTACCTCCACTGCTTCCATCTCCAGTACCTTCCTTAAAAGCTAAGCCAGTTAAAGCACCTGCTGCGCCTGTATTTCCAGTAACCGTTGTCAAAAAAATAACAGTTATAAAAAACATATCTTACAATAAGCAGGGCAAAACAATTACTCAGAAGCAAGCTGTTACTTTTAAGGCGCCGGTGACCATTAATGTTCCGGTGAAAAGGGTAAACACTACTGATACCATTATCCCAAAACAAAGTGTCAAGGTAATTAATCAACCAGGTTCCAATGAACCATTATATATTGTTGATGGTATTATGCTGCCGAAAGGTAAAGATATTCAGCACATTGATCCAAATTTAATCAAAGAAATAAATATTTTGAAAGATGCAAATGCTATTGCCTTATATGGTGATAAGGCTAAAAATGGAGTTGTTCAGGTTAAGACAAAAGAAAAGTATGTTGCTGATGATTCAGTTTCTATAACCGCATCAAAAATTGTATTATCAAATATCAAGGATATAAAAAGTTTGATTATAGTTGACGGATTGGAAACTTCTAAAGAAAAACTTTCTGCGATTGATCCTAATTTTATTAAAAGTATAAGTATACTAAAGGATAAGTCTGCAACAACATTATATGGTGAAAAAGGCAAAGACGGGGTGATTATTGTTACTACCAAAAAGACATTATAGAGGCTATGGTTTTAAACAAAAATAACCGCAGAGAACAGCCGGAGGAGGAAACACAGAGGGCACAGAGGATATTCTCTGCGCCCTCTGTGTTTCCTCCTCCGGCTGTTCTCTGCGGTTAAAAAATATTCACCGGAAGCGCGCCGCCATAATTAAACCAGATATATTCTCATTTCCCTACCTTTGCCGCTCTTAAAAAATAATTTATGGCAACTACAGCTGATATGAGCCGTGGCCTGATAGTTAAACTGGAAGGCAGTTTATATTCGGTGGTCGAATTCGGACAGAATAAAACGGCCAGGGCCGGAGCAAAAATATGGGCCAAATTAAAAGGCGTTGATAATAACCGCTCTATTGAACATACCTGGAACAGTGGTGATACCATTTACCCTGTGCGAGTAGAAAAAAAACCCTACCAGTTTTTATATAAGGATGACAGCGGCTACAATTTCATGGATAATGACACTTTTGAGCAGATATCGTTAGCTGAAGGAATGATTGATGCGCCCCAATTTTTAAGAGATGGCCAGGAAGTAAATGTTTTAATCAATACGGAAACAGACCTTCCGATGAGTGTGGAGTTGCCAGACAAAATTGTGGTACTGGTAACTTATAGTGAGCCGGGTATGAAAGGCGATACTGCCACAAGAACTTTAAAACCTGCTACAGTTGAAACAGGCGCCACAGTAATGGTTCCTTTATTTGTAAATGAAGGCGAATTAATACGTGTGAATACAAAAACCGGTGATTATGTGGAAAGGGTGAAAGAATAATAATCAGCTAGTGTTAGTCAACTATGAAATAATTGCAAAGTTTGTTATCAGCAATCAGGAGAAAACGTATCGGGCATTGATTTGCTGGCTGCTGATAGCAAGTGTATCAATTTACAGTTAACATAACATTACATTGCTACCTCATTAATAAATTTACATACATTAACAATGAAATCATCTCTTGTTAATTCCTCAATTTGGATATTGGCTCTGATATGTATGTTTTAAGATTGGAATTCATATCTTAGCCGTGCATTACTAAAGGAAAATTGATTATTATGGACTTCAAACAAATACAAGAGTTGATCCGCATGATCAACAAATCCAACATTGGCGAAGTTACTATTGAAGAAAAAGGGTTTAAGGTAAGCATAAAACAAAAACAAGATCCGGCACAGCAAATTGTTGCTGCACCGGGGTCTGTGTATTCACAGGCACCCATGCAATTACCTGCCTCAAGTTCTACTTCAATTGCTCCTATTGGAGATAAGCCAAAGTTGGCTGCTGAGCCTGCGCCTTCTACGCTGCTAACAATAAAAAGTCCTATGATTGGTACTTTTTATAGAAGTCCATCACCTGAAGTTCCTTACTTTGTGAATATAGGAGATGATGTTACACCGGGCAAAGTGGTATGTATTATTGAAGCCATGAAATTATTTAATGAAATTGAAAGCGAAATAAAAGGGAAAATTGTAAAGGTTCTTGTTGATGATGCTTCCCCGGTTGAATATGATCAACCCCTGTTTTCAGTGGAGCCCGCATAATAAATTTAGATCTGTCAATTTGAATTTTGAAAAGGATAATAATCACTTTCAAAATATTAAATTGGCTTTTTTTATGGCGGCTTTAACTGATTACAGCATTAAAAATTTCAAATTCAAACCATGTTCAAAAAAATATTGATTGCTAACAGGGGAGAGATTGCATTGCGCGTGATAAGAACTTGCCGCGAAATGGGTATCAAAACGATAGCTGTATATTCAACTGCCGATAAAGACAGCCTGCACGTTAAATTTTCTGATGAAGCGGTTTGCATCGGTAAGCCTGCCAGTTCTGATTCTTACCTGAATATTCCTCATATAATGGCTGCTGCTGAAATAACCAACGCAGATGGTATCCATCCCGGTTACGGATTTTTAGCAGAGAATGCAAAATTCGCTGAAATTTGTGGCGAGCATGGTATTAAGTTTATTGGTCCTACCCCTTCTATGATCAATGCGATGGGTGATAAAATTACTGCTAAGGAAACCATGATAAAAGCCGGAGTCCCGGTAGTGCCGGGTGGTGAAGGTTTGCTGGAAAGTGTTGCACAAGCAAAACGCCTGGCTAAAGAAATTGGTTATCCGGTAATACTCAAAGCTACCGCTGGCGGAGGCGGAAAAGGTATGCGCGTTGTTTGGGAAGACCATGAAATTGAAAAAGCTTTTACCAATGCCAAACAGGAAGCTGCAGCCTCCTTTAAGAACGATGGCGTGTATATGGAAAAATTTGTGGAAGAGCCCCGTCATATCGAAATACAGGTTGCCGGCGATCAATATGGAAAGGTCTGCCACCTGAGTGAAAGAGATTGTTCTGTTCAGCGAAGGCACCAAAAGCTGGTAGAGGAATCACCTTCACCATTTATGACCCCTGAGCTTCGGCACAGAATGGGTGAAGCTGCAATTAAGGCGGCCTCTGCCATCAATTATGAAAGTGTGGGTACTATTGAATTCCTGGTAGATAAAAATCGTAATTTTTATTTCATGGAAATGAATACGCGAATCCAGGTAGAACATTGCGTAACTGAAGAGGTAGTTAATTATGACCTGATAAAGGAACAAATTAAAATTGCTGCCGGCGAACCAATAACAGGATTAAATTACGAACCACGGATGCATGCCATTGAATGCCGTATCAATGCTGAAGATCCATATAATGATTTCCGTCCAAGTCCCGGAAGAATAACGGTATTGCACCAGCCGGGTGGCCATGGGATCCGCGTTGATTCGCATGTATATACCGGTTATACTATTCCACCTTACTACGATTCATTGATCTCAAAAATTATAGCTGTTGCCAGAACACGCAGTGAAGCAATAAGTACGATGCACCGTGCTTTGTCGGAATATATAATTGAAGGAATTCATACCACCATCCCTTTTCACCTGCAGTTAATGAAGGATGAACGTTTCCGTAGCGGTGATTTCAATACTAAGTTCCTGGATGATTTTAAACTTGTTTAATGGGGGGTGAGGTGTGTATCAACGTTAAGCACATGTAAGCCACTAAGACACAAAGGCACAAAGAAGTATCGAGTAGTTCCCTTTTCCTTCTTCGTGCCTTGATTTTTTAATGGCCCTCGTCTGTTAACCTGAACCGTCGGACCAATCAACTCTTCTTCCTTGCAGCTTTCTTATCCTCTTTTAATTTACTTTGCTGCTCCGGTGTAAGAAATGAATTCATCTTATCAGACCTTTGTTTGTTTAGTGCAAGAAGCTGTTGTTTCTTTTCCTTCTCGCCCAGGCTCTGATTGTCTTTAATTGCACGTGCCTTATCTTTGAAATCTTTATTTACATCTTTCATCTGCTTAGCCTGGTCTGATGTAAGATTAAGGTCGGCCATCATCTTTTTGCGTTCGTCTTTTTTTGTTTTCTGGTTTGTAGTAGCAGGGTTTGTAGTAGCAGGTGCTGTCTGTGCCTGAGACATCACCGCAAAACCTGCAAGAAACAAACCAATAGCTAATAACTTTTTCATAATCTTTATTTGTTTTATAAGTATGAATAGACATTCGTTTAAACTACCGGTTTAAACATTCAATGTTAAACTTCCTTATAGGTCTGTCTGCAACAAAAAGGTTATACAAAAAATGCTACCATCTCTTCCATTTTACCGGCAACATTATAAAACTCAGCCAGCTTATGTATAACGTTTTCTACCATGGAGTCAGGACAAGAAGCACCGCTGGTAAGTAAAATTTTAACCGGCTCAGTATCGGGAAGATAATTGGTAGTAAGCAATTCCTGCTTTGTATGAAAATTGTAATGAAGAATTTCTTTTGGAGATAAGATATTTTCATCTGAGTTGATAAAAAATGTCGGGAGTTTTTCTTCACATAGTTCAACAAGGTGAGATGTGTTGGAAGAATTATAGCCGCCTACAACAATTGCAAGATCGGCATGAGCACTCAACATGCCGGAAACCGCTGTCTGGTTATCATTAGTGGCGTAACACAAAGTATCCCTGGTATCGGCAAATCTTTCACCAACGTTAGCAACCGTGAGATTATATTTCGAGATCATAGTTTGTTTAAGAAAATCCGAAATGGATTGTGTATCGCTTGCCAGCATGGTAGTCTGGTTAACTACGCCGATGTGTTCGAGGTCTTTATTTACATCGAATCCTTCACTGAACTGGCCTTTAAACTCCTGGTTAAAATAACCGGCAGGTTTTTCACCAATAATATATTTTGCCAGTTCAACGGCTTCTTTCATATTGTTCAAAACAAGTGTTGGTGTATGGAAGGAAGCGTGCGAAAATGTTGCCCTTGTTTCTTCATGACCCGGTTTACCATGAACTATTACTGTATAATTTTTTTTTGCGATTTGCTCGGAACGGTTCCAGACTTTTTCAACAAAAGGACAAGTAGTATTATACTTCGCAGTTTGAATACCAATATCATGTAGTTTTTTTTCTGTATTCAGTGTAGTACCAAATGCAGGTATTATAACAATATCATCAGCGTTCAAAAAGGAGAAAGGAATAAGCTGGTTGCCATGAGTATCCTGCAGAAACTGAAGGCCTCTTTGCTGCAGATCAGCGTTTACATGAGGATTATGAATCATCTCACTAAGTAAAAATATCCTTCTGCCGGGATTTTCCTCTAACGTACGGAAAGAAATTTCAATGGCATTCTCAACCCCATAACAGAATCCAAAATGACGGGCAAGATATATTTGTAAAGAACCAAAGTCAAGCAGGGTAGGAGAATAATTCTTTTTTAATTTATCATCCAGCTTCCGCTTATTTTTAATTGCATTTATAAGCGGGCTACGATATGTTACAGGTATGTTGAATGTTTTCATTGTGTTGCTACAAAGGTACAAAGAACTTTGATTGTAAGAATAGTCACAAAGGCGAAAAGGCACAAAGAAAATTAAGGAAGACATAAGCAACAAAAATAAAATTTAAGCGTAATAGCTCTTAAGACACTAACATAAAAATAACTTTGTGTTTCTTTGTGCCTTTGTGGCTATCATACTATCATACTTTCATCCTTAATAAAAATATGAGTGAACAATTTGTACCCGTTGACTGGAGTAGTAACACAAATATTTACGAAGTCAATTTACGCCAGTATACTTCAGAAGGCACATTCCGGGCATTTGAAAAAGAACTTCCCCGATTGAAAGATATGGGCATCGAAGTACTTTGGTTTATGCCCATTACTCCTATAAGCGAAAAGAAGCGCCTGGGAACTTTAGGGAGTTATTATGCCTGCTCTGATTACACCGCAACAAATCCGGAATATGGAAGTATAGATGATTTTAAACAACTGGTAAATACTGCCCATTCATTACAATTTAAAGTTATTATTGACTGGGTGGCTAATCATACCGGATGGGATCATCGCTGGACCTGGGAGCATCCGAACTTTTACCGCCGTAACCATGACGGTAATTTTTATGATGCACATGGTTGGGAAGATGTAATTGATCTGAATTATGACAATCCTGAAGTTCATAAAGCAATGTTTGATGCTATGAAATTCTGGATTCAGGAATGTGATATTGATGGATTTCGTTGCGATATGGCCATGCTGGTACCATTAACATTCTGGAAACCAGTACGGACAGAATTAGATAGTATCAAGAAATTATTTTGGCTTGCCGAGTGTGAAGAAATAGCTTATCACGAAGTTTTTGATGTTACGTATACCTGGAAATTCCTGCATTGCATGGAAGCTTTCTGGAGGAACGAAACCGGAATAGAAGGGCTTGCCCATGTGCTCGATTATTATTATTCCATGTTTCCTCCCGCAGCTATGCATGCTTTTTTTACAACTAACCATGATGAGAATTCACATAGTGGGAGTGAATATGTACGCTTAGGTAATGGAGCAAATGCCTTCGCGGTATTATGCTGCACCTGGAATGGTATACCGTTAATTTATAGCGGACAGGAAATGCCTAACAAGAAAAGTTTGAAATTTTTTGATAAGGATCCGATAGATTGGAGCGGACAGTATGAATTACATGATTTCTTTAAGAAATTGTTATTACTAAGAAAGACAAATGCTGCAATGCAGATTTCTGACAATCAGGTACAACGTATTTACACAAATGATGACAGGTGTATATTATCTTTTATAAGAAAAAATGATTCACATGAAGTGTTGGTTATTTTGAATCTGTCACATGATAATAAACTTGCGATTAATTTAAATGCTGATATTAATGGTCAATATAAAAATATTTTTAGCGAACAAGTGATTGAAATTACTAATGACAGCAAACTCTCTATGCAGCCCTGGGCCTTTCTGGTATATGAAAAAGTTTAGAGGCAGCTTAAATGTAATATAGTAGCAGATAAACCAACTGGGAGAAAACTACAAATAAAAAAGCCGGGATATTACTCCCGGCTTTTTTAATAAACATTCAATTTATTCTATATCAGATTTTATTTTGTAAGGAAATACACCTTCAAATCCCGGATACATTCCTTCCAGTTTAATTTCACCGGTTGCCTTATCAATTTGTTTTTTAAAATCTTCCAGGTTGAAAACTTCTTTACCATTCACTTTTGTAATAACATAGTTTTCTTCCATCCTTGTTTTAGTAAAAGCACCTTTTTCTTTGATACTTTTCACTTTTACCCCCCCCTTTATTCCCATGTCCACCGCTTCATTCTTTGGCAATGTTTCAAAAGTTGCACCCAGCTTATCCATTACTGAGTTTTTGACTACATCAGTGTTATTGGAAAAATTCTTAAAAGTAAGATTAGTATTGTATTCTTTACCATCTCTGAAATAACTTACTAAAATTTTATCGCCAGGACTGTAGGTGGCAACTTGTCCAACCATATCAGCACCGGTATATACTGGTACGCCATTTATTTTAGTAATAAAATCACCTTTCTTAAGTCCTGCTATTTTAGCAGCACCTTCCTCAGTTGTTTCTAAAACATAGACGCCTTCCCCATCTATAATGCCTTGTTCTTTTTTATATTCATCTGTTATGCCTTCAGGTGCATATTTAATTCCAAGATAAGCTCTCTGTACTGTACCGAATTTCACCAGGTCAGCCATCACCTTCTTAACAATTTTCACAGGAATAGTAAATGAATAACCGGCATAAGAACCAGTTGGTGAAGCTATGGCTGAATTAATTCCTATCAGCTTACCATCTGTGCTTACCAATGGTCCACCGCTGTTGCCTGGGTTAACTGCGGCATCTGTTTGGATAAAAGATTCAATAGGAGACTCGCTCTTACGTCTATTAATTTCAAGCGTTCTGCCTTTTGCACTTACAATACCTGCAGTAACAGTTGTTTCAAGGTTTAGCGGGTAGCCTACTGCTAATACCCACTGACCGATTTTTACCTCATCTGAATTTCCATATAATATAAAAGGAAGGCCCTTAGCGTCTATCTTTAAAACCGCAAGGTCGCTACTGGCATCTATTCCAACCATCTTTGCTTTAAAAGATCTTCTATTGCTTAGTGTAACAGTTATGTCATCCGCTCCATCTATCACGTGATTATTGGTAACAATATAACCATCCTCACTTATAATAACTCCGGAGCCTGAAGCCTGCTGAGGCATGGAACGCATTCCCCGGTCCCCGAACATGTCGCCCCAATCATCACCAAATAAATCTGAAAAGGGACTTCTTCTGGGTAAATTATTACTTGCTTTTGCTGAGGTTTTTGTTTTAATATGAACGGTTGCAGGGATTGTTAAAACTGCTGCCTGGGTAAAATCAACTGGTGAATTAGGGGTTCCCGGCATCCCATCTGAAAAGCCTGCATAGTTGACAGGGGCCTGTGTTTTACTACTCTTTACGTTTCCGTTTTCGTAATGATAAGTTTCTTTGTCTACAATTCGGCTATAAGTCCAAACACTACCAACCGCCGTGGAAGCGCTAATTAGCATTATAGCAGCTACTTGTTTGAATTTCATATCAGATCTTTATTTTAAGTATAAATTTATTATTTCAAATTACATGCCTTTCAGTACAATTTAACGTAGAATGCTTTTCCTTGGTTTTTATTATGTTGAGTTTAACAAGAGTTTTACTAAAACCTTCGTACATCCTAAATAAAGTTACCTATTTTTTATTATCAAAAAAACTGGTTTATACAGGTAATACAGGATTTTAGTAAGGTAAAATAAGTTTTACTCTTATAACGATCGTATAAGGATGTTTATTAGAGAATATCGATAGAAAAGTAAAATGTCAGGATAATATGACGGCGTAAGTTAAACCACTGAGACATAAAGACAGTGAGAAACACAGAGTAATCATAATTTCGATAAACACAAATGCTTTTTGCATAAAAAGTGATTAAAAACAATTCTCTCTGATAAAATTTAATTAAAATAACACGTGCCTCACCCTGTCTCTCTGCCTCCGTGGTTCAATCCCTCAAAGTTGTAAAAGAAATTTCATGGTATCAGTCCCATCAGCAAAGTCAGTTACAGATGGGTATTGAGAATTTCCAAATGGCAAAAATCCTTCCCCAACAATACACTGAATATCATGATTTTCTTCCAATGACTTTTTTAAAATTTCCTGACCGGTATAAAATTCGTAATTGAGCTGACTTATAGGAGAGAAGATGCTGCTGTTTTCTGATAGCAGCAAAGTGCCATTAGTCATATAATATTTATGGTTCAGTAGATGGATCGCCAGCTGGTAATCGTAGTTATTTTTGTATTTGTGGTGATCAATGAAGTACTCATATTTTTTAAATGCCGCCAGCAGCGCAACAAAATCATATGCTGCGGGAACATAAATTTTTGTAACGTTCCTGCATCCCAGTCCAAAGTATAAATGAATATCATCGGATAGTCTTTTCAGATCTTCTTCTGATTCATTACCATTTAATACTGCCACCGATGTCCGGTTCCTTCTTATTATGTTTGGATACTTATTAAAGTAATATTCAAAATACCTGGCTGAATTGTTACTGCCAGTGGCTATGTAGGCATCAGAACCTTTTAATATTCCACCAAAATCAGACTGGTCACAAACTTCAGGGTTCCATGAAATTAACTGATCGAGCAGGTGCTTTATTAATACTTCATCTTTAGAGGAACTTTTTATAAAAGCTTTGTGTCCAGATAAAAAGATACACATCCAGTCGTGAAAGCCCACTAAAGGAATATTGCCGGCCATCACCAGTCCAACAGTTTTTAGTAATGGCGGTGCATTAGTAAGAAGATAATTATTGGCAAATGCCTGTAATTTTTCAGGATGTAGAAATTGTTCTGCTATGTTTACTGAAGCCAGGTCAGTAAATTCAGGAGCAAACCAGCTGTTTTGCCGTTCAGCATCTTGCTTAACCTGTTTCCAACTTTCATTGTTTTCTAAGATATACTCTCCAAGACGAATTAATAAATCAATTCGTTGTTGTAAATTCATGCGTACAAATTTTAGCTAAAGTTACAGGTAGCCATCAGCCGTCAGCTATCAGGAGGAAATTACTAAAATATCAGGGCTTGATCTGCTGATAGCTGATTGCTGATTCGTAACCTGAGTTATTTATGTTTAGGGATGGTTATTTCATTTTGCATTCCTAAATTTGTATGTAAAGTTAATGCTATAAAACTCATTTAAAATTTAAGAATCATGGCAATAAAAATAACTGAAGAATGTATCAACTGCGGAGCATGCGAACCAGAATGTCCTAATAATGCTATTTATGAAGGAGGTGTTGAGTGGGCAATTGCTGATGGCACGTCCGTTAAGGGGACGTTTGTATTACTAGATGGTTCAGTAGTGGAAGCAGACACGCGAAATACCCCTGTAAGTGTTGACATCTATTATATTACACCCAACAAATGTACCGAGTGCCAGGGTTTTCATGAAGAGCCGCAGTGTGCAGCAGTTTGTCCGGTAGATTGTTGCGTGCCCGATGAGATGTACAAGGAAACTGTTGAGGAACTAATGGCCAAAAAAGAAAAGCTTCACATATAAGGCATCTATATACTGGTAGTGAAATTTCGTTTATTTCAAAAATATAATTACCTTAACTTTCTCAAACGGTTTATAACGTAGTCGTGAGGCTGCATTAAATAGGCGGGTGATATTTTCCGTCGTCAGGTGAAGGTTAATCCTTCACCTTTTTTGTATCAGTGTATCTTAATTAGAACTTACCAAGAAATTGCTATCAGCTATCAGCAGTCAGCGATCAGGAGGAAACTAAATATACATTGATCTCCTAACTGCTGATAGCTGACGGCTGATAGCAATTTGGCCTGACTTTTATCTATTCAATTTAAATTCTACCTTATCCATAAGATAAGTAACAAGCATTTTATCATGTAACCATAATGAAACTGCAATGAAAAAAATTAGCCTGGCAATTATCTTTCTCGTATCATCATTTATTCTTTTTGCACAAAAGAAATCACTGGATCATACTGTATACGATCAATGGCAAAGTATAGCAGATAAAAAAATAAGCAATGATGGAAAATGGTTTGCGTATACTGTTAGTCCGCAGGAAGGTGATGGAGAAACTATCATTCAGTCGTTCGATAAAACATATCGCAAAGTTATACCACGCGGTTATAATACAACGATTACTGAAGACAGCAAGTATGCAATTATTAAGATACGTCCTTATTTTAAAACCATCCGCGAAGCAAGGATAAAACGAAAGATGGCTGATGATATGCCTAAAGATTCATTGGCTATCATAACCCTTGGTAAAGACAGCATTATAAAGATCGCCAGAATAAAAAATTATAAAACTACCCATAAGGCAGCCGGAACCTGGATGTTATATCTCTGCGAAAAAGGTTTAAATGAACCTTCTACCAAATACACACCTGATTCACTAGCGGAAACAACTTCCCTGACACGAATGGTGGATAGTCTTTTATTTATTGCGGACAGTTTACGCAATATGGCGGAGGAAATAAAAACCAAGGGCATTCTTGCCTTGCAGACTGCATCAAAAAAAGACAGCAGTGGTCCTGCGCTTAAATCCGGAGAAGAAGGGACGGAGCTTGTCTTGCATAATTTATTAACCGGCGTAGAAAAGCACTTTTTCCTGGTTAGTGATTACTATTTTAATGAACAGGGAACGATGGCAGTAATTACTACCACTAAAAAGAATAAAGATTCGCTATCAAAAGCTTTGGTATTATGGGTGAATCTTGTTACCGGAAAAACCGACACTATTTTTAAACGATTCAATGAAGTAAGAACCCTTGCTATCCAGGATGATGGATCACAACTTGCTTTTATCGCTGAAAGGGATAGTGTTTCCAGAAGTATGAAAAGATTTTATAAGTTATGGTATTATAAGCCTGGCATGGATAGCGCTGTTTTAAAGGTTGACACAACTACTGCCGGCATCCCAAAAGGCTTTACAGTCAATGAGAATGTAAGGCCTATATTTAGTAAGGATGGTAAAAAAATATATTTTTCTGTATCACCGGTAAGACAGCAGAAGAATAGCGAGCTTGTTGAGTTTGAAACAGCACGGCTTGATATCTGGAATTATAAAGATGATTACCTGCAGCCACAACAGCTTGTGAACCTGAACAGGGATCTCAAGAAAGGCTACCTGACTGTTTTACATACTGATCTTAACAACACAGTACAGCTGGGTTCGGATGATGCGGAAGATATCAATTTACTTAATGAAGGCAACTCCGATTTTGTTCTGGCAACTTCAACAAAGGGTAGTAGGGTAGAGGCACAGTGGCTGGGCTTTGCAGCAAGAACTGCTTATCTCATTTCTACTAAAGATGGTTCCAGAAAAAAAATAAATGATAAGCAGCGGGGTGTTTTTACTGCTTCTCCTGAAGGAAAATACATACTATGGTATGATGCTGCAGCCCGGAACTATTTTACATACAATACAGCTAATGGCCAAACAAAGAATATTACTAAGCCGGTCTCTGAAGGTTTATTTAATGATGAGGACGACACCCCTGACGAACCATCTTCTTATGGAATAGGCGGGTGGATTGAAAAAGATAAATCTGTATTGATTAATGATAAATATGATGTTTGGCAGGTAGACCCCGATGGAATACAGCCTCCTGTAAATATCACTAATGCTTATGGTAAGAAAAATAAAGTTGTATTAAGAAATATAAATTTTGACCGGCAGGATGAAGGACGTATAAGAAGAGACAGTATTGCAAATCCTATAAGGTCTGGTCAGCAACTTATTTTCAGCGCGTTTAATAAATCAACAAAGTATGCTGGCTTTTATTCTAAGGCTTTGGGTAAAAAAGGCGATCCTGCTGAGCTTGTCATGTCGCCAAATACATATATGCAGCCGGAGAAAGCCGCTAATGCAGAAGCATTTATAGTAACAAAGGCAAGTATTAGTGAGATGGATTTATATAATTCTAAAGATCTTAAATCGTACGCCAAAGTCAGTAGTCTTAACGATCAGCAAAAAAAATATAACTGGCTTACATCGGAACTGGTTAGATGGAAGATGTTTGATGGGCGCGAGGCGGAGGGTTTATTATTTAAACCGGAAAATTTTGACTCTACTAAGAAGTACCCGGTTGTATTCTATTTTTATGAAAGACTTGCAGATGGCCTATATAACTACCGTGCGCCTGCGCCAAGCGCATCAACTATTAACATACCTTATTTTGCCAGCAATGAATACCTGGTATTTGTTCCAGATATTTACTATAAAACCGGACAGCCGGGTGAGGATGCCTATAATTCAGTAGGCTCGGCTGCAAAATTTCTTTCAAAAAAAACCTGGGTAGATTCAACTAAGCTTGCTATTCAGGGACAAAGCTGGGGCGGCTACCAGGTAGCCTACCTGGTAACAAGAACGAATATGTTTGCCGTAGCAAGCGCCGGAGCTCCTGTAGCTAACATGACAAGCGCCTATGGCGGCATACGCTGGGGCACCGGGCTTAACCGTGAAATGCAATATGAACATGGTCAAAGCCGGATCGGAGCCAGTTTATGGGATAGTACACAACTTTATATAAAAAATTCTCCTTTATTCAGCGCTCCTAAAATAACTACGCCTTTACTTATCATGCATAATGATGCGGACGGATCAGTTCCCTGGTACCAGGGTATTGAACTGTTCACGGCTTTACGCCGCTTGGGAAAACAGGTGTGGATGCTTCAATACAATGGCGAGGATCATAACCTGGTGGAAAGAAGGAACCGCAAGGATCTTTCTATCAGGCTGTCTCAGTACTTTGATCATTTCTTAAAAGGTGCACCTGCACCTAAATGGTTGGAAGATGGAGTGCCGGCTACTTTAAAAGGTATTGATTGGGGGTTGGAGACTATGCCTGGGACTTCGTCTGAGAAGAAAAGTTTTTGACTTGAAAGACCATACACCGCCTTTTTTTTACCGCAGAGGACGCAGAGGAGGAAACACAGAGAGCGCTGAGGGTTTCCTCTACACTCTCTGTGTTTCCTCCTCTGCGTCCTCTGCGGTAAAAAAAACATCACCAGATTTCTTTTTTTACCGAATCTTTGCGGAAACAATGTAAGAATCATGGATAAGCGGCCTACTATTGCTTTTATTACCGGCGGATATTCGGGCGAATCGGTTATTTCCTATAAAAGCGCTGTTACTATAGAAAATAACCTTGATGCCGAAAAATTCAACGTTTACAAGATTGACATCACCCCACAAGGTTGGTTCCATAATACTTCGGAAGGACTTCAAATTCAGGTTGACAAGAACGATTTCAGCCTGGATATAAATGGAAATAAAATCCTTTTCAATGCAGTGCTGGTAGGTATTCACGGAACTCCCGGGGAAGATGGCAAGTTACAGGGATATTTCGACCTGGTGAATCTTCCATATACCAGTTGCGATGCTGCCGTTTCAGCCCTTACTTTTAACAAACGTTATACAGTAGCTGTGGCTTCATTTGCCGGTATCGCCGTTTCAAAATCATTGCATATTTTCAAACACAGTCCACTTTCAGTTGATACAATTTTAGAACGCCTGCAGCTGCCCGTTTTTGTAAAGCCTAACAATGGCGGAAGCAGCATTGGTATGTCTAAAGTAGCTAAGAAGGAAGATATTGCAGCTTCATTGGAAAAAGCTTTTAAGGAAGATGATCAGGTTTTAATAGAAGAATTTATTTCGGGAAGGGAGTTTACCATTGGCGTTTTTAAGAGCAAAGGAGAAATCAAAACAATGCCATTTACTGAAATAATCACTAAAAAAGATTTTTTTGATTATGAGGCTAAATATACCGCTGGCATGACTGAAGAGATTACTCCTGCAAAAGTTGAAGAAAGTATCGCTGAAAAAATTCGATCTACAGCCAACAGGATTTATGAGATTTTTAATTGTCAGGGTATTGTGCGGATAGATTTTATATATAACGAAGAAAAAGGAATGCCATTTATGCTGGAGATCAATACAGTACCAGGGCAAAGCGAAGCAAGCATTGTGCCTCAGCAGGTTAAGGCAATGGGCTGGACTTTAAGAGAATTTTATACCGCTCTCATTGAAGAAATATTGGTACATAAATAATTTTCGGTTTCTTTGAATCATATTTATCAATTAACCTAATCCGACCAGAATAATTTCCCGGACTATCAAAATTTTACCTGTGTTTAAATTTATTACAAGCCGGCCACTGTGGGTTAATGTATTATTCGCAATATTCCTGGTTGGCTTTATATTTCTTATTTTTCTTGGCTCTTTAGGGATTTTAACAAAGCATAACAAGATACTGAGAATTCCTTCTGTTACTGGTAAATCAATGGCTGAGGCCACAAAATTATTAAATGCGCAGGGTTTTGAAGTTCAGGTACAGGATTCGGTTTACATTGACACTATTCCTATCTTAACCGTTACGCGTCAGGTGCCGGAAGCAGATGCACCGGTTAAGATCAATCGTACCGTTTATCTTACAGTAAATCGTTCCGTACCACCCATGATTGTTATGCCCAGGCTGATTGGGAGTTTTAGAAATGCGGTCATGATCTTAAAGCAATTTGGCTTGAAGCTTGGTGATACTTCTTACCGGCCTGATTTTGCAAAGAACTCGATACTAAGCCAGTTGTATAATGGAAAAGAAATTCAACCCGGAACAAAAGTTCCTATGGGGTCTGCCATATCACTGGTATTGGGTAGCGGCCTTTCCAATACAAATATGAGTGTTCCTGATTTATTCGGTATGAGTTATGAAGAAGCGCAAGCACGTCTGGATTCTATGGGGATAGGCCTGGTGCCAATTTTAGACGGGGGAGTAAGGGATACCTTGAATGCGTTTATTTATCGTCAGAATCCTGAACGTTTGAATGATGACCGGAAGATCAACCGCATCAGGCCCGGGCAAATGATTGATATCTGGCTGAGCGCAGAACGCAAGGAAAGAATTGATACAGCTACCTCTATCAAAAACGAAGAAGTACCACAATAAAAAAATAATATTATGCAGCGTATTACTGTACAGGAAGTAAAGAAACGATTAAATGCCGGCGAACAATTAAATATCCTTGATGTTCGTGAGCCTTCAGAATATTCTGAATTCAATATTGGCGCAAAATTATTACCATTGGGCAAAATACAATCCATGCAGGTAGATGAAATAGAAGATTGGAAAAACCAGGAAGTTATTGTGCATTGCCGTAGCGGAGCGAGAAGTCAAACAGCATGTATGTTCCTGGAGACACTGGGTTTTACCAATACCAAAAACCTGGATGGTGGAATGCTGGCCTGGCAGGAACAGGAGAGCCCGGTGAAGTAATTGTTAATGGTTAATTGGTAATTGTTAATGGTTAGTGTCTGATTGTTTGATCAACCTGTGAGGTTTCCAAAAACCTCACAGGTTTGAGAGAGTGTTCCCTCATTTGGGTAATTGCCTGCATCAAAATCTGTGAGATATTTACGATCTCATAGTTTCCAAAAACGTCACAACTTTATCATCATCCCTGCCATCCAGTTTATCCCCGCCATGGGGAATAAATAATTTTCTGTTTGTATTCTTCCGGCATCAATGTAACTATAGGTATACCCATTTGGCTCATACTTTTTGTTGAAAAGATTGTTTACCTGTAATATCAATTGCGCCTCTTTTAAGATAGGATGTTTGATAGTGTACATTATCCGAACATCTTGCACATAATATGCTGAAAGGCTTCTTGCGTTATTACTGGTGTTATCAAGGTATTGCTTCCCGACATACTTGCTGATGAAACTTATTTCACTATTTTTAATGGGTGTGATATTAAGCGCTCCGCTACTGATAATATCAGGAGAGAAAGCGATATCAGGTTTAGTATGCACTACCATTTTCTGACCACCATTATCATAATCATCTATATACTCTGAAAAATTCTTTACCTTATTACTACTGAATGCAAGATTGCCGCTTGCATTAAGCCATGGCAGTACCTTTAATGTTCCTTGCAATTCAATACCGGTACGATAACTATTTGGAATATTAGTACGGGTATAAGCGCCCACATCATTTATTTTACCTGTTAGCACCAATTGGTTTTTATACAGCATATAATAACCTGTAAGTCCCCAGGAAAACCAGGAAGATTTTTTTGCTATGCCTGCTTCAAAATCATGTAAGGTTTCAGCTTTAGGTTGGTTGGTTAATCCTGCTTCAAAATCATCACGGTTAGGCTCTTTATTTCCTATAGCATAAGACAGATAAGCGGAAAGATCATCATGTGTATAGCTGACACCGGCTTTTGGATTTAAGAAGTTATATTTATTTTTTACAACCAGCGATGGATTGTCCCTGAAACCATTCATATTGTAAGACACATGCCTGTATTGAAGATCAAGGAACCCTTCCCAGTTGAAAGCTATTTTCTGTTGAAGTTTTGCATAAACACTTGCATCTGTTTTCCTAGCATCGAGATGGTACCACTGGTGATTTAACGGAACAAACATCTGGGACCAAACTACATTTCCATAATGAATACCATCATACCTGTTTACACTACTGCCTATTGTGAACTGTGAATTTTTTTTATGGTATTGCAATGATAAAATATTTCCATAAAAATAATTGTTCAGCCATAGCTGGCGGACAAGATCTGTTTTACGAATCGTATCTGCACCAATGATAGTAACGGGTAATCCATACTTTGAAAATGATTGTTTGGCTTTATATTGTTCATAGTAACCTTTGCCGCGTGTAAGGAACACTGCGGTATTAAAAGTCAGCTGATCGCTAAATTGGTGATTGAAAAATAATTGATAGTGATCTTGTTGGTAATTGTCGGTTTCATTCTCATAAGGCTTACCAGGTTTTTGTGTTCCTGCAGAATTATATGTCCTGCTGTTTTTCAGGTCTTCCTGCAATATGCCATTCCAGGCCTGGTAGGTTTTTTCTTTTCCTGAAATTATATTCAGCCGGAAAGTAGACTTCTTGTTTATATAGGCTGTAGATAAATAAAATGATTGAAGGTTGCTGGCGGCTCTGTCAATAAAGCCATCGCTTGAGATTTTCGAAAGACGGGAGTCAATAGTAAAATGATCATTTAGTAAACCTGAACCCGCTTTAACAGTATGTTTCCAGGTATTAAAAGATCCGTAGCTGTTATTTATTTCGGCATAAGGGTCTTCCCTGAATTCGTTGCTTGCTATATTAATGGAAGCTCCGAATGCGCCTGCGCCATTGGAAGAAGTGCCTACTCCCCGTTGTATCTGGATGCTGCTTAGTGAAGAAGCTATGTCGGGAAGGTCTACAAAATATGTTCCCTGGCTTTCTGCATCATTGTAAGGAATTCCGTTGAGGGTTACATTGATACGTGTTGCATCTGTGCCACGAATACGGATGCCTGTATAACCCACACCGTTACCCGCATCTGAGTTGATCACTATGGAAGGTGTTTGGTTCAGGAGGAAAGGAAGGTCCTGTCCCAGGTTATTTTTTTCTATATCTCTTTTACTAATATCTGTTTTAGTAAAAGGCGCTTTATCACCGGCTCTTATGGCGTGAATTTCTACTGGCTGCAAAAAAAGATCGTATCGTTCCAGTTTAAATTCGGCAATATCCGGGGTAAACGCCGTGCGGGTCTCCAGTTTTTTGTAGCCTATACTGGTAATTTTAATAAGATAAGAATGAGAAGGAATGCTGATAGTAAAGATTCCATTTGCATCGGTAACCACGCTGCCATTTTTTTCAAATTCTATGGTGGCTCCTTGAACTGCTGAACCACTGGTAGCATCTGTTACTTTTCCTTTAAAGGTGTTCTGTGCGAAGATGTGTACATTCATTAAGATGTAGCATATCGCCAAAGACAATTTTTTCATCAGGTTATTTTTTGATGTTAGACCGGACTTTTATACCCGGATAAAATTGATTTGGAGAAATGATGCGTAAGCGAAGTGAAGAAAACGAATATGTTAACTACCTTCCCTGCGCAGGCATTACCCTGTTCAGGTTCTACGGGTATTATCTCAGCCGGCCTGCCAGTTGGCGGTCAGCACCCCGAGGAACTGATAAACTATAATTGATCGGAACAAAGATAGGTAATAATTTAATCCGGTTTTGTAACATTTGTTGAGTGTGCGCCGTAACAAGGTGTGAGCTATGAGGAAAAGCCTGAAGGGCTAAAATGATTATAGAAATCATTAAAATTAAGATACCCGAACCTTGAAAGGGTGGCATTATTCTCAGCAAGAATGCTATAATTTAATAATACTATCTGCATAATATCATTGAAGTAAAATTTAAAACATGAATAAAATTATCTTTTTAGCTGCTACTATTTTTTTTCAGACCATCATTTTAAACGCTCAAAAAATAGTTATCAATGATCCCAATGCTGATGTGAGGGCTGTCGGGAATTTTTTAGCTATAAATATTTCGGGCGGAATAAACCTGTATCTGTCGCAGGGAGATGAGGATGGTGTAGCAGTAAGTGCTTCGGAAATAAATTACCGGCAACATATTAAGACTTCAGTGGAGAACGGTGTTTTAAAAATATGGTTCCAGGCAGATAGATGGAAGTACAGATCGGGCAACCAAAAGATGATGGCCTATGTATCTTTCAAATCAATCAGGGCTCTTACAGCTTCAGGTGCAAGTGATATTTATGTAAATGCAATGATTAAAGCTGATGCTCTTACGCTTAAATTATCCGGAGCCAGTGATTTTAAAGGCACTATCGAAACCAATAAATTAATTGTAGAGCAGAGTGGCGCGTCGGATGCAACGGTTACAGGAAAGGCATCGGTTCTTGATATAAAAGCTTCGGGAGCCAGCAATTTCAAAGGTTATAACCTTGAAACAGAAAATTGTACAGCAAAAGCTTCCGGCGCCTCTGATATCAGGATAACGGTTACTAAAGAATTGTATGCAAATGCCAGTGGTGCCAGTTCAATATTTTATAAAGGGAGTGGTGTTCCAAAAGAAATTAGAGCCAGTGGAGCAAGTAACATCACTAAAAAGATGTAGACTTTTTTCAGATTGATTGGTGAGAGAATGCTTTTAGGATTCAAAAAATAATTTCTTGGAGGCAATTCATTTTAGCATTACTTTTGCCACCCACACATCGCGAAGTAGAGCAGCGGTAGCTCGTCGGGCTCATAACCCGAAGGTCGGTGGTTCGATCCCACCCTTCGCAACAGCATCAGGCCTCACATTAAATTGTGGGGCTTTTTATTTGGGTCAAACAAAAAAAATTTCAAAGAGATGCATATCGAAATATGGATATTGAATAAAATAAAAAAGGGCCACTAAAAGTAGCCCTAGAAAATTCTTAAACTTGGTTACATTGCTTTGAAGCAAGAGGCTTTTCCAAGCATCACAATACAAATATAGATTATTTTTAGATTATTTTTCAAAAACTTTGGTTGTTTAACATTGCAATTAATAATTCGTTGAAATCATATCTTAGGATTCAAGTAATACTTTACAAGAATCGGACATGTTTAATAATTATGAACTTTACTAAAATCACTTTATTCTTATCTGCACCACGTATCAATCGATACTTACAGGCTTATCAAAACGATCAAAAAAAAGCTGAACAGTTATACAAAGCCAATTTGCATGTTTCCCAGGCATTTCATCCAATTATTGGAATATTAGAAGTTGTTCTACGCAATCAGATAAATACCGTTCTGACAAATCATTTTTCAGATCCGGATTGGATCATTAATCAAAAAACAGGCTTTATGAGCCATTCCAGTTTAACATATTATGACAAATTAACAAAAAAATCGAAAACAAATGATGCTCTTAAGAGAGATGTTGAAAAAGCTGAAAAACGCATTAAAGACAGCCAATGTTTACTTACTTCTGGTAAAGTGATTGCCGAAAGTATGCTTGGGTTTTGGACACAATTGTTTGAGGTTCATTATTACAAAATTTTGGTTGGAAAACCGATCCAGATATTTAATCACTCACCTTACGCACAATTTCAAATAAATTAGCAATATAGAAAAGAAATAATGTGGAAAACTTTGCAGACTTATATACCGATTACTTGATAAGTTCAACATCCTTAACTACGGCAAC
>JAABUS010000656.1_pt1 | contig 85225 bp, 73 predicted proteins | sample 5560161 | NCBI WGS metagenome assembly JAABUS01 (sample SAMN10711885, study PRJNA513376) | rock metagenome | isolation source: Antarctica rocks | place: Antarctica: Victoria Land, Trio Nunatak nord | collected 2016-01-04
TGCTTCGATGAAGATGGGCGAACTTAAAGCCTGATGCAATTTGCTGTATTTTGTTAAGCATGTATTTTGAGACAGAAAACTATTTTCTAATCAATCAATAAAAATTTAAAAAAACGCAACCTTGTTAACTTGCTTAGCGTAGAAGTAAACGGTTTTAGAATAAATTGGTTAATGTTCTGTTTTAGTTAAATCCCCGCCGGCACAGGCGGGGATTTTTTTGTTGACTGGATTTCTGGTTCTGCAAAAATTTAGATGCTGTTTTTATCGACCCAAAATTGGTGTTTGCTTTATCGTTAAAGCAAAATCTACTACTTTTAGCCATGCGTTTTCTATTTTCTTTTTGGCTGATTGTATTGTTACCAACTTTTTTGTTTGCACAAACCGGTTCTATTACAGGAAAAGTTATTGCTATCGATAGCAAAGCTGCACTATCCAAAGCAAGTGTTTTCCTCAGCAATGCTACGTTTGGAACGGTCACTGCTGATGACGGAACTTTCACACTAAATAATGTAAAACCAGGCCAATATGATCTGGTGGTTTCAATTTTAGGTTATGAAAATTTTACGCAGACTGTGCTCGTTGGCAATAAATCACAGCAATTGGTGATCGAAATGGTGCCCAAAATGATCCAGATGAAGGAAGTAGTTATCACGACTAACGCCAACTGGAAAAAGAATTATGCTTTGTTTGTGAAGAATTTTATCGGGACTTCTGCCAATTCCAAGTTGTGCAAAGTGCTGAACCCGCATGTCGTTAATCTCGTTTATCATAAAAAAACACAAACGCTGGAAGCTTCAACCGATGAATTTTTAGTTGTCGAAAACCGGGCCTTAGGTTATAAAGTGCAGTTTTTGGTGCATAGTTTTGAAAGCAGTACGCTCAGCAATGAAATCCGGTATTCAGGTCAGGTTTTGTTTGAGGAATTAAAAGGTGGTAAATCGCAGCAGGAAAAATGGAAGCTGAAAAGGCAGGAAGCTTATTACGGTTCGAGTATGCAATTTTTTCGGGCACTTTCGCACCAGGATTTGCAGGAACAAGGCTTTGTGATGTACCAGCTTCAACGCAAACCTAACCCAAAACGGCCGCCTGAAGAATTGCTTCGGCAAAAATATGCACTGTTCAACAAAAGCAACAACCGCGATTCTATTAATTACTGGAACGAAAAAGGGCAACAACCGCGCTTCCTGGAAAACCTGATCAATGTGCCTTTGAAACCGGAAGATTTGGTGATGCGGACAGATCAGGCAGGTTTGTTTGCTTTGTCTTTTCCGGATTATCTATACGTTGTTTACACCAAAAAGCACGACGAAAAAATCATGAACGACATTTATCGGCCGCTTTTTATGGAGAATTATGCGGTGAGCGTGATTACCTTATTTAAAAAATACGCTTTGTTTGATTTGAATGGTGTGGTAGTTTCGCCGGAAAGCACTTTGTTTGAAGGCGATTGGGCGAATGATAAACTGGCCGAACTGGTGCCGGTAGATTATACCCCATAAAAGAAGCATGATACGATGTTTAAATTTTTACTTCAGGTTCCGATGCTTTATTTTTTCTAAACTGGTTTCGCTTCCAGGAAATACTCGCTTTTCTTTCCCGAACATTACTAATCAACGATTTATAATGAACTAAATACGTGATTAATAATGCAATCAGGCAGCCACCAATCACTCCTCCTGCCCTTTCCAACGCAACCTGGTAAAAATATTTCCCGCTTTCGTGGATACAAATAATAATTACTGAAGCCAATGCAGAACGTGTTGCCACCTGTAGTTTCAGTAACTCGCAGATAATCAGCACGATAATTACGCCCAGACAAATCATTACAAAAGCTGGCGGATGCAGAAAAAACAGCAATAAACCTGTTCCCGCGCCTACCAAATTGGCTTTAATCCGTACTTCGGCCAAATTAATTGCGTCTTTTCCTTCGGGAGAAAGCACGAGCAAAATCGAAACCATACTCCAGGCACCACCTTCCGGAAAAGCCCGATAAATAAAAAATCCGATGCTGGCTCCGATCAGGCATTTAGCTACATATAATAAAAAATCAATCTGTTTCTGATCCATGCAAATTACTAAATGGCTTTAAAAAACAACAAGAAACCGCTGGCTTGGTTTAAACGTTTTGTTGCATACCAATTTTAAGGCGATAAAAGAAGCATCAATTTTTATTCCGAATAATGTTTATCCCCGGTAATATTGCTGTACCTATCCGGCGGAAAATACGTAAATTATGGTTAGAAAAACGTACTTTTGCGGCAATGATTGCAATTAATGATTTAACTTACGAAATCGGTTCCAGGGCATTATATGATGAAGCCAACTGGCACATTAAACCAGGTGAAAAAATTGGTTTGATTGGTGCCAACGGAACCGGGAAAACGACTTTGCTGAAGCTGATTGTTGGCGATATAAAAGCTACCTCCGGTACTATTTCCAAATCTAAAGAACTGACTATCGGTTATTTAAATCAGGATTTGCTTTCTTATGCTTCCGATAAAAGTATCCTGCACGTGGCAATGGAAGCTTTTGAGCGCCAGAACCGGCTGCACGACGAGATTGAAGAATTGCTGAAAAAACTGGAAACCGATTATTCGGAAGATGTTTTGCATAAATTAAGTGATAAACAAAGCGAATTTGAAGCTTTGGACGGGTATAACATCGAATACAAAGCGCACGAAATCCTGGCCGGTTTGGGTTTTGGAGAAGCTGAAACACAGCGTAAATTAAGTACGTTTTCGGGTGGCTGGCGGATGCGGGTAATGCTGGCCAAAATCCTGCTTCAGGCACCGGATATTTTGCTTTTGGACGAGCCAACCAATCACTTAGATTTGCCTTCGATACAATGGCTGGAAGATTATTTAAAAGCTTTTGAAGGTGCAGTGGTAATTGTTTCTCACGACAGATGGTTTCTGGATAAAGTGATTAACAAAACAGTTGAATCCCGCAAAGGAAAGCTCAATGTTTATCCCGGCAACTACTCTTTTTATGTAGAAGAAAAAGAGATGCGCGGCGAAATCCAGAAAAACGAATTTAAAAATCAGCAGGCAAAAATCAAGCAGGAAGAACGTTTGATCGAGCGTTTTCGTGCCAAAGCCTCCAAAGCAAAAATGGCACAATCACGTATCAAAGCCTTGGACAAACTGGAGCGTGTAGAAGATGTGGATGATGATAATCCGTCTGTAAATTTTAGCTTTCGTTTTTCAAAACAGTCTGGCCGTCATGTGATTACGCTGGATAACCTCACCAAAAAATATCCTGCAATTGATATTGTAGAAAATGCCCACGCACTAATTGAAAAAGGTGATAAAATTGCGTTGATCGGTGCCAATGGCCGCGGAAAATCAACGGTTCTGCGGATTATTGCCGGTGCTGATCCGGATTTTGAAGGTAAGTTTGAGCCTGGTTACAACGTTACCCAAACGTTTTTTGCACAGCACCAATTAGAAGCCTTGCATTTAGAAAGCGAAATTTTGCAGGAATTGCAAGCTTTTGCCCCAAAACATAATGAAACGGAATTGCGCTCAATTTTAGGTTCGTTTTTGTTTACCGGAGATGACGTTTTCAAAAAGATCAAGGTGCTTTCCGGTGGTGAAAAATCCCGCGTGGCTTTGGCCAAAGCGTTGACTGCCGATGCCAACTTTTTGATCCTGGATGAGCCAACCAATCACCTGGATATTGCTTCGGTAAATATTCTGATCCAGGCTTTGCAACAGTATGAAGGTACGTTTATCGCCGTTTCCCACGATCGTTATTTCCTTGATAATGTGGCCAATAAGATCTGGTTTATTGAAGATCAGCAAATCAAACAATATCCCGGAACTTATGCTGAATATGAAATCTGGCAGGCAAAACGCAAACTGGAAGCAAAATCTGCACCTGTAGCTGTTCAGCCCAAAAAAGAAGTAAAAAAGGAGCCTGTCGCCATTAATCAACCTGCGGTAGATAAATCCAAAACTTTGAAAAAACTGAACCAGGACCTTTCCGGCATGGAACAAAAGATTACTGGCCTGGAAAAATCTATCAAACAACTGGAAGCAGAATTATCAGACGAAAAAATTTATAAGCAGCAAAACCGCTTGCAGGAAGTCAACAAAAATATCAGGCAAAAACAACAGGAACTAAAACAGCAACAAGACAAATGGGAAGTTTTGGCTGATCAGATCCTGGAAATGGAAGAAAAGTAGATGCTGTTTTTATCGGTATAAATCTTGGATAAACAATTTTTGTATTATTTTTTATTACAGGATTGTTTATTAATTTTAAACAAAAAATCAAAATTATGGCTTTTTCATTTTTCAATACTGCACCAAAAATATTAAGCGACAGGTTTATCAAATTGGCAAAAGAAGGTCGTTTACCAGAAATTATGGAAGCTGTTGATGATGAACGGCATAATAATACATCAGGTACAGGAATTTCTAAAAATGGCAAAATTAAAGTTACCCGAGTTGGTATGTACACAGCTAAGTAACGTGAATGAACTTTGCCCTGCCAACACTGGTTTTACTAATTTTATTGATACCAGGTTTTTTATTCAGGCGGTTTTACTACTCTGGCGAGTTTTCTAAAGAATATTTCAAGCAAAACTTTACCGATCTCATTCTACCTTCGCTGATCCTCAGCGGTATCATCAACACTTTTTGTTACACGGCCATCTATTTTTTAGGTTATCACTCTGAAGCTGTCCCTTCTGTCGCTGTGTTGCTAAGCGGTACAACAGACAGTATTCGTGTTTCAAGTGCTATTCAAACTTTGTTTCTCAACCTTTATCCCGGTTTATCATATTTTTTATTTACTGGTGTTATGGGAGCTGTAACTGGTTTTTTAAGCAAATATCTGGTTCGTACTTATAAACTTGACCGTAAATACAAGCTGTTTCGTTTTCAGAATGAATGGCATTATCTTTTTAGCGGAGAAATCCTTGATTTTCCGGATATTAAAGGAAGTGCCCATACAGCAGATTTTACATTTGTAGATGCGCTTGTAAATACTTCAGAAGGCAGTGTAATTTACACGGGTTGTCTTTCCGCTTATGTTTTATCGAGTTCTACCGGTATTGACCGCCTTTACTTAAGTGATACACGCAGGCGTTATCTTAAAGATGATGTCAAGCAAAACGGGCAGGAAAGATACTATGAAATGCCCGGAGAATTTTTTGTGCTTTTTGCAAATCAAATTATAAACCTCCATATCTCTTATTATAGTGTTGATCCGGAATCTTGAACTAAAATGAGATATAAATCCCTACTGATACTTCTTTTATCGTGCAAAATTTTACATGCACAAAAACAGTATCAAACCACTGTTTATCAGCCAAATATAAAAACCGTACAATTATACAACAGCCAGCTGGAAGGTTCGTTCCCGATTATCGGTTTGCACACCAATGATGTTTTATTGCTAAGTTTTGATGATCTGAATGGTGGCTCAAAAAGCTATTCCTATACAATTGAGCATTGCGATGCTGATTGGAAACCTTCCAACCTTTCGCCTTCAGAATACCTGCAAAGTTTTGCTGAGGACAGGATTATGGATTACCGCTATTCCTTCAACACGAAACAAAAATATACGCATTACGAGCTTAGATTGCCTAATTATAACATCATCCCGAAGCTTTCCGGCAATTATTTATTAAAAGTTTATCCTGAAGGAAATCCTACAGAACCCATTTTAACGCGGCAATTTTATGTGGTTGATCAAAAAGCTGGTTTGGCCGTTCAAATTGTTCCTTCTAATCAGGTTGTTAACCGCACATCCAACCAAAAAATTAATTTTAGTGTTGATGTTTCAGCCGTTGGTGTGCAAAATCCTTATGCTGAAATCAGGACGCTAATTATGCAAAATGGCCGATCAGATATCAGTTCGATGAACACCAGTCCGCAATTTGTGCAAGGCGGATTGCTGCAATACAACGATTTCCAAACCAATGATTTTGCCGGAGGAAATGAATTCATACGCTTTGATCTACGCACTTTATTGTCTGGCGGAGAGCACATCAGCCATATCTATCGCGATACAGCAAATACAGTTATATTAATGAGCGACAGGACTTTAGATCAGCCAAACTATACTTTTCAATACGATAATGACGGCAAATTTTTTATCTTGAATTCTGATGGCCGTGATCCGCGTACAGATGCCGATTATGCACACGTTTACTTCAACCTGAATTACAATCCGCAAAACCCGAACGATGCTGTTTTTATCACCGGAAAATTCAATGAATACCGTTTGGATGAAAGCAGCAAAATGAATTACGATGCCAGCAAGGGCAATTTTTATACTGATTTATACTTGAAGCAAGGTGTTTATGATTATCATTACGTTTTGAAAAATAAGCTGGGAATTGATCAGACAGCGATTGACGGCAGCCATTTTGAAACCGAGAATGATTATCAGTTTCTGGTTTATTTCAGAAGGACCGGCGGCAGATATGAAGAACTGGTCGGTTATCATTTATTCAATTCGACCAAAAGTTTGCGCTGAATCACCCCAAAAAAACATCGATAAAAGAAGTATATGCTGGAACAGTTTGACTTACAAAACCTATTGATTATTGACATTGAAACGGTGCCGCAATACCGAAATTTTGCTGATGTGCCGCCGCATTTTCAGGCTTTGTGGGAACAGAAAACCATTTATCAGCGCAAGGAAACTTCTACAGAAAGCTTTTATGAACGCGCCGGGATCTGGGCAGAATTTGGTAAAATCATTTGTATTTCGGCTGGCATTTTTACTTCGGGAGAAAGTGTTTCGCTGCGGATAAAATCCTATTGCTGCGAAGAGGAAACGGATTTGCTGGAAGATTTTGCTTCGATGCTAAGCCGTCGGCCAGCCAACCAAATTTTGTGCGCACACAACGGCAAAGAGTTTGATTTTCCGTATTTGTGCCGTCGGATGCTGATCAATGGCATCACGATTCCGCCGCAATTGCAAACGTTTGGCAAAAAACCCTGGGAAGTTAACCATTTGGATACCATGGAGTTGTGGAAATTTGGCGATCATAAAAATTATACTTCTTTGAGTTTGCTGGCTGCAATTTTCAACATTCCAACACCAAAAGACGACATCGATGGCAGCCAGGTCGGCCACGTTTACTGGGAAGAAAATGATTCGGAACGCATCAAAATTTACTGCCAGAAAGACGTGATTACCACAGCGCAATTAATCAGGAAATTTAGAAATGAAGATTTGATTTCCGAAGAAAACATTACCTATATTGATTAGCAAATGAGTTTGAAGGTTGATCGTTTGCAGGTAATTTTCAAAACAGGGGACACCAATTTTGAGGCGGTAAAAGAAGTATCGTTTGAACTGCAACCGGGAAAAGTGCTTGGGATTGTTGGCGAGTCCGGCTCCGGAAAATCGGTAACTTCATTGGCTTTGATGCGGCTTTTGGATGAACAGAAAACGGAGGTTAACGGAAATATCCTACTGGATGACAAAGACTTACTGCATCTGTCGGAATCGGAAATGCGGCATATCCGTGGTAAACAGATCGGGATGATTTTCCAGGAACCGATGACTTCGCTCAACCCGGTTTTGACTTGCGGTTATCAAGTTGCCGAAGCCATACAACTGCATTTAAAAGTTGGCCGAAAGGAAGCCCGAACCAAAACCATAGAGCTTTTTAAAGAAGTGCAACTGCCAGGGCCGGAAGCCATTTTCGACACTTATCCGCACCAAATTTCGGGCGGACAAAAACAGCGTGTGATGATTGCGATGGCTTTGAGCTGTAACCCGGAAATTTTAATTGCTGACGAGCCAACAACCGCTTTGGATGTAACGGTACAAAAATCAATTTTGGAGCTTCTTTTACGTATCAAAAATGAGCGCAACAGCAGCCTGATTTTTATTTCGCATGATTTGGGCGTGATTAGGGAAATTGCCGATGAAGTGATGGTGATGTACAAAGGTAAAATTGTGGAAAACGCTGCTACAGAAACCATCTTCAATTTACCGCAACATCCTTATACACAAGGGTTGCTGGCTTGCCGCCCTTCACCACAATTCCAACTCAAAAAACTACCCGTAATCAGTGATTTTTTGAAGGTTGACCGGCAAGGCGAAATCCAATCTTCCGGTTTAACAATCCAGGAAATCCGTCAACATTATGCATTAAGCGACAACGAAAAAAAAGGCCGACAAAAGAAGCTTTACGAGCAGGAACCATTGCTTAAAATCAAAAATCTGAACACCTGGTTTCCTGTGAAAAAAGGTTTTTTACAACGATCTGCGGAAGCGGTAAAAGCGGTAAATAATATCAGTTTTGAAGTTTTTCCGGGAGAAACTTTGGGTTTGGTTGGCGAATCCGGCTGCGGGAAAACGACTTTGGGTAGAAGCATTACCCGGCTGATCGAACCAACTTCCGGCAAAATTATTTTCAAAAACCAAGATATTTTAACGCTGCCGGAGAAGGAAATGCGCCGGATGCGTAAAAATATGCAACTTATTTTTCAGGACCCATACTCATCCCTCAACCCAAAACTGACGGTTGGCAATGCCATTTTAGAGCCAATGGAAGTGCATCAGTTGTACGGAAATTCAACCCAACGAAAAAAGAAAATATTGGAATTGTTAGACCGCGTCAATCTTTTGCCAGAACATTTCAACCGTTATCCGCATGAATTTTCGGGCGGGCAGCGGCAACGGATTGTGATTGCACGTGCTCTGGCCCTGCAACCGGAATTTTTGATTTGCGATGAATCTGTTTCTGCTTTAGATGTATCGGTGCAGGCCCAGGTTTTAAATTTATTGAAAGAATTGCAGCGCGAATTTAACCTGACTTACTTGTTCATTTCCCATGATCTGGCGGTGGTGAAACACTTAGCCGACCGGATGCTGGTGATGAACAAAGGCGAAATTGTGGAAAGCGGCGATCCGGAGCAAATATATCATCACCCAAAAGAAGCATACACGCAAAAACTAATTGCTTCGATACCCGGAAGTGGTTGGCTGCAATAACAATCGTGTTTCCTCCAAACACTTTATCCGCTTAAATCCTTGTATCTTTACACATATTTTATGGCATCAAAAAACAAAACAAGCCATTCTGTAAAACAAGTACTCACACAGTTGGTGCTACAGGTTTTTGAAGAAAATGGCAATCAGACTTATAACTATAAACAAGTTTCGGCCAAACTGAACGTGGCTGACCCGGAATCCAAAGAAACGATCTTGGAGATTTTACAGGAAGAAGTCAAAAAACAGGTGCTAAAAGAAGTATCGCGGGGTAATTTTCAAATCATTGAACTTAAAACTTTTGTTGAAGGCAGAGTTGATCTGACAGCTGATGGTTCGGCTTTTATCGTTACCGATGATGAAACAGAACCGGATATTTACATAGCACCGCGCAAGCTGCGCAATGCTTTGCACGGCGACCGGGTAAAAATTTATGTTTACGGGAAATCCAAAGGCAAACGCAAAGAAGGCGAAGTAATTGAAATTATCCAGCGTGCCAAAATGGAGTTTTCGGGAATTGTAAAACTGAGTGAACGCTTCGCTTTTTTTATCCCGGATGACCGCAAAATGCTGCGTGATATTTTCATTCCAATTTCGGAATTAAATGGTGCTAAAAACGGCATCAAAGCTATTGCAGAAATTGTGGATTGGCCGCCGGAAGCTAAAAATCCGATTGGCCGTATTAAACAAATCCTGGGAAAACAAGGCGAGAACAATACGGAAATGAACGCGATTTTGGCGGAATATGGTTTCCCGCTGTCGTTTCCTGCGGAAGTAGAGCATGAAGCCGAAGAAATCAGCGATGTGATTTCGGAAGAAGAAATCCAAAAACGACGGGATTTTCGGCAAATTACCACTTTTACCATTGATCCGGTTGATGCAAAAGATTTTGATGATGCGATTTCCTTTCGTTTCCTCGAAAACGGCAATTATGAAATTGGCGTGCACATTGCCGATGTTTCGCATTATGTTGTGCCCGGAACGCCTTTGGACGCTGAAGCTTTTGAACGCGGAACTTCGGTTTATCTGGTTGACCGCGTAATCCCAATGTTGCCGGAAAGATTATCAAACGGCTTATGTTCCCTCCGCCCGAATGAAGATAAATTATGCTTTTCGGCCGTGTTTGAAATGGATGCCGATGCGCAAATTGTAACAGAATGGTTTGGCAAAACGGTTATTCATTCTGACAGGCGTTTTGCTTACGAAGATGTGCAGGAAATTATCGAAGCAAAAGAAGGCGATTTTGTAAAAGAAATTTTGTTGCTGAATGACCTGGCTTACAAACTGCGCGACCGGAAATTTAAAAACGGTGCCATCAGTTTCGAAACTACGGAAGTAAAATTTAAGTTAGACGAGCAGGGAAAACCGTTAGGCGTTTACACTAAAGAACGCAAAGATGCACATAAACTGATCGAAGATTTTATGTTGCTGGCTAATCGACGGGTTGCAGAATTTATCGGTAAAAAAGGCAAAGGAAAAAGCAAACTGACTTTTGTTTATCGTTCGCACGATTCGCCCAAAGAAGATAACCTGGCTTCGTTTGCACAATTTGCTTTGCGATTTGGTTATAAAATCAACATCAATTCTGATAAAGAAACGGCCAAATCACTCAATCATTTAATGGCTGATGTGGAAGGAAAAAAAGAGCAGAATGTATTGACGCAATTGGCGATCCGCTCGATGGCTAAAGCGGTTTATACCACCAAAAAAACGAGCCATTATGGTTTGGCTTTTGATTTTTATACGCATTTCACTTCGCCCATCCGCCGTTATCCGGATGTGATGGTGCACCGTTTACTGCAACATTATCTGGCAGGAGGCAAATCCGTTGATGTGGAAACTTATGAAAAAATGAGTGTACATTCTTCTCAAATGGAGAAAAAAGCCGCTGATGCAGAACGTGCTTCGGTGAAGTATAAGCAAGCTGAATATTTGCAAAACCAGATTGGTACTGTTTTTACCGGCATAATTTCGGGTGTTACCGAATGGGGCATGTATGTGGAAATTGAAGAAAACAAGTGCGAGGGCATGATCAGGCTGCGCGATATTTCGGATGATTTTTATACGTTAGACGAAAAGAATTATGCGATCATTGGCCAGCGCAAAAAGAAAATTTACCAGTTAGGCGACGAAGTAAAAATCAAGGTAAAAAGTGTCGATTTGACTAAAAAGCAAATTGATTTTTCACTCGTACAGGAATAACATCGCTACAATTTCTATGTATTCTATACAACAGCTACAAAATATTATTATAGAGGCTATTAACGGCAAAAGATATCCTAAAGAACCAGCCGAATTGTATGAGCCGATGCAATACATGATGAATTTAGGCGGAAAACGCCTTCGCCCAGCCCTGCTATTGATGGGTTGCGATGCTTTTGACGGAGATATTTACCAGGCCATCAACCCGGCAATTGCCATTGAAGTGTTCCATAATTTTACATTAATGCACGATGACATTATGGACAAAGCACCGCTACGCAGGGGAAAAACAACGGTACACGAAAAATGGAATTCGAGCGTGGGCATACTTTCCGGCGATGCCATGCTGGTGGAAGGCTACAAGCTGATGATGCAGGTGAATGAAAAAATATTGCGTCCGGTTTTAGAGATTTTTAACCAGACCGCCATTGCCGTTTGCGAAGGCCAGCAGTTGGATATGAATTTTGAGCAGTTGGCAACAGTAAAAATGGATGCTTACATCAACATGATCCGTTTGAAAACAGCTGTTGTGTTAGGCGGTGCATTAAAAATAGGTGCTTTAATTGCCGGTGCCGATCAAAAAGATGCTGAACTAATTTATGCTTTTGGGGAAGATCTGGGCATTGCTTTCCAGTTGCAGGACGACATTCTGGACGTTTACGGTGATCCGGAGAAATTTGGTAAGCAAGTTGGCGGTGATATCTTATCTAACAAAAAAACCTACCTGCTGATTAATGCTTTGGAAACTGCAGATGAAAGCCAATTACAAGAACTCAATTCTTGGTTGCAGCTCACCAATTTTGATGCGGTAAAAAAAGTATCGGCCGTTAAAAACCTTTTTGACCGAATGGAGATCCGCGAAAAAGCCGAACAGGAAATGAATTTGTATGCCCAACGTGCAATGCAGAGTTTAAAAGATTTGCCTTTGGATGATTTGCGGAAAAACGCTTTGTTTGAGTTTGCAGATATGTTGCTGGTGCGGGAAAATTAGTTTTTTTTCCTACTTTTTGAGTTTGGGCAAGGCTGTTTTTTCCAGGATTTCGTTAGCTTTTTTAAGTTCTTCTGGAAATAAAACTTTCCCTCTAAACCGTTCCAGTTTTTTGTCAAAAACAATGATCGGAACTTTTGATTGATTTAAGTCTTCAATTTTCATGGTGTAAATTTATTATCTTTTTTTGTTAATAAAAAGGCTTCGTAATCCTCACCTACAACAAATTCTTCCCAATTTTCTTTATTGTTATAACCATAAATTATAAAGTCTTCTGAAATTTCAGCTAAATTATTTGTTATGCCCATTCTATATAATCTTGTTCTTATAGCTGTGCTTCCTGTTGCTAAAATCCATGCTTTTGGATATTTTTCTGTAAAGGCATATACAGTAGATGCTACTGTTGCTAAAACTTTTAAGCTGTCTCCATTATTTGTTACACTAAGGTCATTAATACTTTTTGTTATTTCATGATAATCACCAAAGCCAAGATTGTAAACATTTTCTGTACTTGTTTCAGTATATTGAACAACCTTTTTAAATAATCCTTTTGGTCCTTCACTTATAAATTCATAAAATAAAAAAAGCTCTTCTGAACGATACTGGTATTTAGGATGTTTCATTAACTGATTTTAAGCAGAAATAAAATGATTATAGTGATTACTATAACATAAAATGTTTTTACTACTGGTCGCACGCATTAATTGAGCATATTTTCACGCCAACTGGTTTGAGCATATTTCAAGCACTTTTATTACTTGTTTCCGCTGCACACCTTCGAAGTCTTCGAGAAAATAATCAATGGATTCTCCTGTTTCCAAGTAATCAAAAAGATTTTTAATAGGGACACGGGTTCCAAAAAATACTGGTGTTCCTCCTAAAATTTCTGGGTCAATGTTGATGATGCGTTTTTCCATATTTTTTTATCTAATTTGTAAATTATGGTCGTTAAGGTCTAAAGAATTAGTTATGTTTAATGTTAATGTTTTCATTGTATAAATATAATATTTTTAGAAGAAATGGTTAGTAAGAGCACTGGTTGCAGTGTACCAATTTTTATGTGATAAAAGAAGTATCAGCAGTAAAAAACCCTTGATTGAACTGCGGAAAAACGCTTTGTTTGAGTTTGCGGATATGTTGTTAGTGCGGAAGAATTAGTCAAATACATCATCATTGTTCATTAATTAAATGTAGAAATCTAAATTCGCTGGATAAATTTCTCATTAGGTTGAAAAAATAAATTTTGAGAATAAGTCTGGTAAAAATTTCTTTCAATTTTCTATTTTTTGGTTCAAAGACTTCTCGTCGATACTTTTTTAATTCTGATAATTTCCAAAGATCAAAGCTTGATAATTGATAGTTTAGTTCATGTGCAAAACAATTCCGTAATTCATTAATAGTTATTATATCGTCTGCAACATTTACTTCTAAAACACCTTCCTTTTTGAGAAAAGCTATTTTCTTATAAAAGCTATTAAACTTGATGTTTTTATCATCTGTATTTAAGATACTATACTTGATAGTAATTATTTCATTTAGAAGTCTTTCAATATACAGATGCCCTAAAAGAATTAAAGTAATATTTTCAGAAGTTGAAAATATTTTCCTAAAAAAGTTTGTACTTAAATTTTTAGATTTTTTCGGTAAAAATTCAATTACGGTCAACAGGGTTTTTTCTATATTAGGGTATTCCCTTTTATTAGTTGCTTTACATGCATCAAATATTATTTCAAGAGGGTTTATCGCACTCATAATTACTCTTGTTTAGTTTAAATTATTAATCATTCGATAAAGATTAACTTGTAAATACTAATTTTTCTAAACCAAAAAGCCCTAACTCAATTTCTCAAGTTAGGGCTTTTTATACGATAAAAGAAGTACTACGCTGAAACAGCTTCTCCTTCGCCTTCAGTTTCTGTAGCAGCAATGGCTTCGTCAACCAGATTACCTTCTGGTGTCACCACAGTTGGGTGAACATCTACACTTTCAGTCATTGCAATTGGATGTGGTGTAATCACTTGTGCAACATCCGCAGTTTCAAAAGGAACAACAGAAACATAAGAACGGTTATCTGCTTTTTTTCTAAACATGACATAACCATCAACCAATGCAAATAAAGTATGGTCTCTGCCAATACCTACATTTGTATCCGGGTTGTGCGGCGTACCACGCTGACGGACAATGATGTTACCAGCAATTGCCGGCTGGCCACCGAATATTTTAATACCTAAACGTTTGCTATGCGATTCGCGGCCGTTTCTGGAACTGCCCGCGCCTTTTTTGTGTGCCATTTTGTTTTAATTTTTGATGAACTGAAACCAGTTCAGGATTTAAAAATCAATTATAAAGTAATTCCGGTGATCTCAATTTTGGTGAATTGCTGACGGTGGCCGTTTTTCTTTTTGTAACCTTTACGGCGTTTCTTTTTGAAAACAATTACTTTATCACCTTTTAAATGAGACACGATTTTAGCAGAAACACGTGCATTTTCCAAACCGCTCCCGATTGAAAAATTACCTTCATTTTCTGCCAACAATACCTGGTCAAATTCAATACTAGCGCCTTCTTCTCCTTGCAAACGGTGCACAAAAAGCTTCTGGTCTTTAGCAACTTTAAATTGCTGTCCGGCTATACTTACTATTGCGTACATTGTTAAATAATATTTTTTAAATGAGGCGCAAATATAGCAACATTTTTGTGTTATAAAAACAGTATCTGCAATCTATTTTGACCGGTCTTCTGCATCGGCCAAACGGCCTTCAATTTCTTTGGCTAATTGCATAGCGGCATCTTTTAAGCGGGTATCACCATTAAAAGCTTCGTCAAACAGCACCACTTTACTTTTTCGCTGATAGTGAAATGCAAAATAGTAGTGCGGCGATTTGTGCACCGTATCTTCGGTCGTATTGGTGATTTCTTTTGGGAAATCCCAGAAACCCAACGCAGCCGCTTTGCGGTGCAGGTACAGCAAATCATCCTTTTTTAAATGTACTGTTTTTACCACCATAGAATCATGATTGTTGATATACTGATACCTGCCGGTTTTTGAATCGTAAGTGTTGTTGAGGTTGCGGCCTGCACCATATTTAAAGTCCATCGATACAAATTCAGAAAATTTATAGGGCGCATCGCTGATCATCATACCATAATAATAAACGCAATACATCAGAAAAGGGACAACCACACTCAGGGTCAGGAATATTTTTTTATAACGGTCAGACATTTTTGGAAGATGAATTTTTTCGGGTCAAAATTCGGCTTTAAAATCCGTTATCCAAAGTTTTGATTTTTGGCGATGCTGTTTTTACAAGGTATTTTTCCGGATGGGTAAATTTTGAATGCTTCTTTTATCAACCTAAAATCAGCCTTCCAGCTCGCCTTCCCATTTACTTACCACGGCCGTGGCCATGGCATTGCCCAAAACATTGGTGGCCGACCGGCCCATATCCAGCAGCGGGTCAATCCCGATCAATAAAGCCAAACCAGCTTCCGGGATATTAAAATTGGCAATCGTTCCGGCAATCACCACCAAAGATGCACGCGGTACGCCGGCCACGCCTTTACTCGTCAGCATCAGCACCAAAAGCATGGATAACTGTTGCTGAAAAGAAAGATGGATATTATAAGATTGCGCCAGGAAAAGCGATGCAAAAGTCATGTACATCATCGAGCCGTCCAGGTTGAAAGAATAGCCCAAAGGCAGCACGAAACTTACAATTTTATTTCTACAGCCAAATCTTTCCAGCTCGATTAAAGTACGCGGATAAGCGGCTTCGCTGGTAGAAGTGCTGAACGCAATCAGCATCGCATCTTTCAAATAATCAACCAAGGTGAAAACACGTTTCTTTAAAACGGTAAAGCCGGCCAGCACCAGCACAAGCCATAAAATGATCAGCGCAAAATAAAATTCGCTGATAAAAACAGCATACGTGGCAATCACGCCCAAACCTTGCTTGGCCACAATTGCGGTCATCGCCCCAAAAACGGCCAGCGGTGCCACATACATGACGTAAGTGGTGATTTTGAGGATCACGTGCGCAATCGCATCCATCGCTTTGATCACGATTGCTCCTTTTTCGCCGATGGCAGCCGTAGCCACACCGAAGAAAAGCGAAAAAACCACAATCTGCAGAATCTCATTATTGGCCATCGCCTCTACAAAACTTTTCGGAAAAACGTGAGATAAGAATTCCCGCAGCGATAAAGCTGTTTTTTGTATCCCCGATTGCAAATGTTCATCCGGCAAAGTCAGGTGCATGGATTTTCCGGGCTGAAAAAAGTTAACCAAAATCATGCCCAGCAAAAGCGAAACCAGCGTGGCAGTAATAAACCACAACATCGTTTTGCCGCCAATCCGGCCAACGGCTTTGATGTCGCCTACTTTGGCCACGCCAACCACCAAAGTTGTAAAAACCAATGGCGCAACGATCATCTTGATCAGCCGTAAAAAAATATCACTCAAAACTGTAAAATACTCCAGTTTGCTATCGCGGATGGTATCGTTTTCTTTGCGGATGGAATTTTGTGCAGCTTTCTGCGTTTTCAGCATTTGATAAGCAGCAGAACTGGTGTCTTTTAGGGCCAGCATTTGCAGCTGAAGGGATTTGACCCGGGTTTCGGCCTGATAAATTTTATTGTTGTAAGAACTGATCGAATTAACGTTATAAAAATAACCGGCCAAAACGCCGACAATCAATGCTAAAAAAATGAATAAAGTAAGTTTGTTTTTCGCCATTCAGAATTGTTAAAAATCTAAAACTACAATAATTTACTACTTTGCTGAAATATATTTGCGCTCATGAGCCTCGTTTATCCTACTTCTGATTTAAAAAAAGAACTGCAGCATTTAAGCTCTGCCGAAGTTGCTGCGCTTTGTTTGCGGATGGTCCGTTTTAAAAAAGAAAACAAAGAACTACTCACCTATTTGTTGTTTAAAGCGGATGACCCGGAGGCTTTTGTGCAGGAGTATAAAGCGGAAATGGACGAACAATTTAAGCAGCTGCCCGGCAAAAGTTATCATACCGTAAAAGCCCTCCGCAAGATTGCTTTGCAGATGAACAACCAAATCCGGTATGCCGGTTCGGAAACGGTGAAGGTGGAATTGCTGCTTCACTTCTGCCATAATTATATCGATTACGTTTATTACCATTCTTCCTACAAACCTTTGCACAATGTTTTTTATCGTTTTGCGGAGAAAGCAAAAGCGGCCATCCAAAAAATGCACGAAGATTTGCAGCACGATTACGGCAATTTGTACAATGAAATGCTGACCGATGCCGAAAATGAAATCCATTGGTTTGAAAAGAAATCATTCACGCTGTAACAAACCGATACTGTTTTTATCATACTAAAAACAAGCTGTCCTACCGTTGGAAACAAAAGATAGTGCTTTCAGGGAAATTTACGAAGCGAACTCCAAACGCATCTATCGCTTGTGCTTTACTTATACGAACGACAGCGCGGCGGCAAATGATCTATTGCAGGAAACTTTTTTGAAAGTTTGGCAAAACCTGGACAAGTTCCGCAACCAGGCCATGATCTCGACCTGGATTTATCGCATCGCCGTAAATACTTGTTTAACTTATTTAAAATCAGAAAAACGACAGGCCAAAGATGAGCTGACGCCGTTTATCGCAGAGAACGAAAAAGAAGAAGTTTCCGGAAAAAAAGAAGAAATCGATTTGCTTTATCAATGTATATCTAAACTGGAAGAATCCGAAAGATTGCTGATTACCATGGTTTTAGATGAGTTGCCTTATCCAGAAATTGCCGAAGTTTCCGGTATTTCTGAAGGTAATTTGAGAGTGAAAATTCATCGTATTAAACAAAAACTAACCGAATTGTACAACCACTATGAAAAACTTTGAGGAATTAAGCTCGCTGTGGATTGAACAACCCAAAGCAGCGCAAGTACCGGCCAACACGTTATTAAAACAGGTAAAAAAAGGCACATCCGCACTGAACCGGAAATTGGTTTGGGGCATCGGGATGATGGCCGCAACTTTTACCATGATGATTATTTTATTTTTGTTTTTCCTGTTCAATTCCTGGCTTACTTATGCCGGGATTTTAATTGTGATGAGCACCATTTTGGTTTACGGCCTGATGATGTACCGGGATTATAAACTCATTGCCGCCCATGACCCAACAACTGAGGTGAACGTTTATTTAGAAAAACTCAAACTTTACCAAACCGGCCGCACCCGTGTAAACGGGACCATGCTTTACGTTTACACCATTTTGCTGACGCTTGGTTTGAGCTTGTTTATGATAGAAATCCTGAAATCTGTTTCCCTGATTTTTGAAATCACGATCTATTTAATCTTTATCGGCTGGATTTTACTCGTGATGTTTTACTGGAGAAAACGCATCATCAAAAACGAACAGGAAAAAATCAGCGAAATTGTTGAGCGGCTGGAACGTTTAAAAAAGCAGTTCCGGGATTGAACCGATGCTTCTTTTATCAATGTTTTTTTGGGTTGATTTGAAAGTCTATTTTAAATCAACCAACAACATTCAAATTTTACATAGATAAAAACAGCATCAAAAATAACATGAACCGATGCTTCTTTTATCGATGCTTTTTTGGGTTGATTTGAAAGTCCAATCTAAACCAACCAACAACATTCAAATTTTACATAGATAAAAACAGCATCAAAAATAACATGGACCGATACTTCTTTTATCGATGTTTTTTTGGGTTGATTTGAAAGTCTATTTTAAATCAACCAACAATATTCAAATTTTACATAGATAAAAACAGTATCAAAAATAACATGAACCGATGCTTCTTTTATCGATGCTTTTTTGGGTTGATTTGAAAGTCTATTTTAAATTAACCAACAACATTCCAATTTTACATCGATAAAAACAGCATCAAAAATAACATAAACCGATGCTTCTTTTATCGATGTTTTTTTGGGCTGATTTGAAAGTCGAGATTAAATTAACCAACAACATTCCAATTTTTATATCGATAAAAACAGCATCAAAATAATATGAACCGATGCTTCTTTTATCGGTGTTTTTTTTGGGTTGAAGTTGAAATTTTATTTTAAATCAGCCAACAACATTCCAATTTTATATCGATAAAAACAGCATCAAAATAACATGAACCGATGCTTCTTTTATCGGTGTTTTTTTGGGTTGAAATGGCATGGATAATTAACCGCAACTGAATTTTATACCGATAAAAACAGTATCAAAAATAAAAATTGAAATCTAGTTTCACACGAAATTCCAGCGCTTTAGAGTATTTCGTACATACAATTGTATTTCCTGAAAACCCAAAACGTAAATATCTTTAAAACCAAACTTCAGGTATTTTTTAAGATAAAAATAACCCACAATTGCGCCGGTAAGCACCGGAAACATCGAAGCAATTGCAACGCCGTAAACATTTTTGAAAACGTAAATACCAATAAAATCCGTAACGATATTGACAGCCAGCATCACCAAAACCTTTACAAAATTAATTTGTGGCTGATGGATCACGTCCAGCGTTAAACCCAAAAAACGATCTGCCGGATAAAGCAGCGCAAACGTGATGAAAATCCGAAAAACATTGGCAGCTTCTGTGCCGGCGTATTGCTTCCCGCCGATAATTAAAATTGCATAATCTGCCAAAAAATATGCAGCTAGGGCACAAGGGATTAGCATTAAAGTAAGCGTGCCGGTGTATTTTTTCATCAGATAAATAACTTCACTTTTTTTGTTTTGGTTGAACGCTACAGACATCACCGGCATCCCGATGGCAGCATAGCTCCGCAACGGGATTTCTACCATTTCCATCAGCTTCTGGCCCAGGTTATAAATAGCCAGAGCCGCCGGGCCAAGCATAAAATTGATGATAAAAGTATCTGAACTGCGGAACAGATTGGCACTCAAATTGGTTCCTACACTATACTTCCCAAAATGAAAAATCTCAGCAACACAGCTTTTCGTCTTTTTTGAAAAGCTGCGGATGTTGGACCAGCCTTTTACCAGGCAAATCAAACTGGTGATAAACTGGGTTGATAAATAGGCGTAAATAATAGTGTTTACATTATCATGCCCGAACAAAATCAGCAGCACAACAAAAACAACAAACAAACCCTGGTTAATCAGCCTTAAAAACAAAAATGTGCCGAAATGTTGTTTCGCCTGCAAAACACAGTTGGCAATAAAAGTTGGCAAGGTGAATACAAAGTACAAACTAAACCATCGGACAAATAAAGCTAAACCTTTATTGGAAATATAATCCGTTATAAACCAGGCTGGTATATTCATCACCACAACTATAATTGTAAGTACGAGCGAAAGATACCAGACCGAACCGCAAACTTCCCGGGCGCGTTCCGGTGTTGTACCGGAATAAAATTTGATGAATGCAGTTACAATAAACCCGGAACGGACCGTTTCCAGCAAGCCCAAAACGGTGGTAAAAAAAACCCATATCCCAAGCTCTTCCAGCGTAAGTGCGCGCGACAATACGGCATAAATAAACATGCCCAATAGAGAAAGTACGGCGTTGCCGGCTAATGACAAAAAATAAATATTTTTGAACTTGCTGAGCAAAACTTTAAGCCACATCTTCTAAATTTCTATCCGTTACAATTGGCAACCCGATGCTGCTTTTACACGTAATAATCCTGGTAAGTACATGCAGTTAAACGGAACCTGATTTTTATAGTTGCGAACCTGCTTTGCTGCCCGGACTGCCTGAACCGAATATTTGAACAAATAGCTATGGAATTTTTTTAACAATGCAGATATTCAAGCTTCCTTCGTGGATCAATCCGCATCTGTACAAAAACAAAAAATTTACTGATCTCACGGCAGCCGAACTGTCCGATTTGAAAAGCCGCATTGCCAGGTTTTCTTCAGAAACACCTGATATATCAGTCGTTATACCTGCCTGGAACGAAGAAAACAATATTTTCAGGGCAGTATCTTCTATCGCTGCAAGCAATACTTCTTTTAGGGTAGAAATTTTGGTGATCAATAATAACTCTACCGACGGCACACAAAAAGTGCTGGAAGAATTAGGTATCCGCAACTATTTACAGCCAGAACAGGGAACGACTCATGCACGGCAAATGGGTTTAGATAAAGCCCGCGGACAATATCATTTGTGTGCCGATTGTGATACTTTTTATCCGCCTGACTGGATCAATTTGATGGTAAAACCGATGCAGCAGAATCCAAAAATTACGGGTGTTTATGGCCGGTATTCTTTTATTCCGCCGGAAGGAAAAAGCCGGTTTGGTTTATTTTTGTATGAAATAACAACGGGGATCTTGATCCGAATCCGACAAAAAAACAGCGAATATTTGAATGTTTTGGGTTTTAATATGGGTTTTGTAACCGAAGCTGGCCGACATCCAAATGGTTTTAAGGTAACGCAAAGCCGGAAATTCGATAACGCCGCCGGTAGTGAATATTTTGTGGACGAATCCGAAGATGGACGCATGGCCTTGCACCTGAAAAAGAAAGGCCGTTTGCAATTAATTACGCATCCGAAAGCCCGGGTTTTCACTTCGCCCAGAAGGTTGCTTTACGATGGCAGCATATTTAAAGCTTTTAAAAACAGAATTATACTTCATAGCAAAGCCATTGCAGAATATCTGACCGGCAAAGGCAAATCATCGGTTTTGAAATAAAAACTCAGATGCGCACTTTGTACCATTTCCCGGAAGTTTCTTTGTTGATTACACATTATAACCGCAGCCAATCTTTAGCAAGATTATTGCAAACTTTTAAAGATCAGCAATTTATATTTGGGGAAATTGTGGTTTCTGATGATGGTAGCAAACCCGAACATCAACTCAAGTTAAAACAACTGCAAACTAATTTCGATTTTAAGCTGATAAAAACCCCTCAAAATAAAGGCCTGGGAAACAATCTAAATAAAGGCCAGGATGCCGTAAGCAAGCCTTTTACGCTATACGTTCAGGAAGATTTTGTGCCGGTTCCCGGTTTTGCCGCACATTTTCAGGATGCTTTGCAACTGATGGAAAATGAACCGGAATTTGACATTGTCAGGTTTTATGCCTACTTTGTTTACCCGTATTTAAAACCTTATCAAAAAGGTTTTTCGGAAATGATTTTTAGTAACCGGACAATTAATCATCTCAAATTTTATTATTACAGCGATCATCCGCATCTGCGGAGAAGTTCTTTTTTACAAAAATTTGGCCGTTATCCCGAAGGCATTAAAGGCGATCTGACAGAATATCTAATGGCCATTTCTTTTATTAAAAACAAAGGTAAAGGCTTGTTTTATAATCAGTTTGATACGCTTTTTGATCAGTGTAATACCTCCGCAGAACCCAGCACCGTGGTGCGTAGCAATTGGCGGCAAAACAAAAACTTTATCGTGCTGACGGCAAGGGCAGTTTACCTGAAATATAAATTGTTAAAAGGCCATCTCGATTTGTTGCTGGCCAAAACCTAATGCTTCTTTTATCTACCTAAATTTTACCGCAATGGCCCATCATTTTCCGCAGGTTACTTTATTAATTACCCATTATAACCGGAGCCGCTCGCTTCAGCATTTGTTAACCACTTTCCAAAATCAGGAATGTACGTTTGGCGATGTGGTGGTTTCTGATGATGGCAGTTTGCCCGCACATTTGGAAGCTTTGGATCATTTACAGCAAAAATTTGGTTTCAGGCTGATCACTACGCCGCAAAATAAAGGTTTGGGCAACAATATCAACAAAGGCCAGGATGCCGTAAAAACACCTTATACTCTATACATTCAGGAAGATTTTGAACCGGATGCTTCTTTTAGCACACATTTTTTTGAGGCGATACAAATATTAAATGAGGAACCGAAATTAGACATGGTAAGGTTTTATGCTTACCTGAAATATCCGTATTTAAAAGCTTATAAACAAGGGTTTTCCAAGATGCTGATCAAACCCTGGTACACCGATTACAAGAAAATTTATTATTACAGCGATCATCCGCATGTGCGCCGAAGCACGTTTTTTCAAAAATTCGGGCGATATGCCGAAGGTTTGAAAGGCGACCGAACGGAATATAAAATGTGTGTTTCTTTCATCAAAAACAAAGGAAAAGCATTGTTTTATGATGATTACAAAGCTTTGTTTACGCAGATAAATTTTGTTGATGAACCCAGCACTATGAGCCGCAAAAGCTGGACGAACAGTAAAAATCCGCTTGTAGGATTTGTGCGACATATTTATCGCCAGCTGAAATATAATTTTGATCTTTTATTCTGATTTGTCTTTAGAGGAATAATATAAACAGAAAAGGCTCATGATGAGCCTTTTCTGTTTATCAAGTTAAAACTAAGGTTTAGCCGCACCAGTTGGTGTAGTAGAGCCTGTGCCTGTTGTTCCCGGGCCGTTGCCGCTGGTTCCGGTACCGTTTGTGCCTGTGGTACCAGTTGCTGTACCGTTAGATCCGCCGTTGGTTGCCGCATTTCCGTTTCCGGTTGCTCCGGTAGTTGCTCCGCCGGTGTTGGTTCCGGTTCCGCCGGTACTGCTGCTGCCAGTTCCGCTACCAGAACCTGTTCCTGTGGTGCTGCCGCCGCTCATGCCTGAAGCTGCAGTAGTGTCCTTTGAACTTGAGCTGGTTGCTGTTCCAGAAGAATCTGAAGAACTGCTGGCATTTTTGTTGGAATTACAAGCCGTCATGCAAAAAAATATTGCCAATGCCGGAATTAATAATCGGGTCTTTTTCATATACTGTTAAATTAGTTACTGAATAAACACCACTGTTTTTCTAATGTTTAAATATATTCTACTTTAAAATAAGTACGATAAAAACAGTATCCACAAAAAAGCCTGCACTTTGCAGCACAGGCTCTTTCATCAAACTAAACCAAAAAAGAACTTATCTTTATTACGCTACAGCAATTTCTCTCGTCTGTATTTTTACTTCTTCTTTTTTGGTGATGGTCAGCTTCAAAACACCATCGGTATAAGCTGCATCAATTTTGTTATGGTCAATGGTTTCAGGCAGATTAAAAGACCTGGTAAAAGAAGCATAGCTAAATTCGCGTTTGCTAAACTTTTTGCCTTCGTCATTATTTTCGCTTTTCTTTTCGGCAGAAATACTTAAAACGTTTTTCTCTAAGCTGATCTTAAAATCGTCTTTCTTCAAACCCGGCGCAGCCAGTTCTATCTGGAAATCTGCATCCGTTTCGGCAATGTTGATGGCCGGAACACGGCTTGGCAAACGATCCGTTAAATGTGCATCGTTAAAAACAGATTCAAATACGTCTGTAAACCATGGGTTAACAGATGATGGATTCTTCGCAGGATTAAATTTTACAAGTGTCATATCTTTATAGCTTTATTTTTTATTTATTTGATTAATTATATTGTATTATTCAAAGCTTATACCATCAGCCTGAAAACCGGTATTTGATGACATATTGACACTTAATTATTTTTTAAACTGACACATTGACTTAAAATGACTGGGATTTCGCCTAATTACAAATTTAAAACGCCTATTTACATCCGCTTTTCTGATCTGGATGGCTTCGGACATGTGAACAATGCTGTTTACTTAACCTATTTTGAGATCGCCAGAACCAATTACTGGAAACAAATTATCCAGTGGGATTGGAAAGAAACCAATATTATTTTGGGCAGGTCAGAAGTTAACTACCTGAAACCGCTGAAATTGTATGATCAGATTTTTTGCTACGTCCGCACATCCCGGATTGGCAACAGCAGTTTTGACATTGATTACATCATTGTAAAAATTGATGAAAACGGCCGGGAGCAAGTTTGCACAACCGGCCAAACGGTTTGTATCCATTACGATTACAAAGCGTATAAATCAATTCCGATCCCCGAAACAGAGCAAAAGAAGATGATGGATTTTGAGGGCTTTAAACCCCGCGGCTAAGTTATCTTCTATTAATTTTGTGCGGGAAGACAAATTTCCGTACAAAATAACTTGATGCAATACTGTTTTTATACCTGTAAAATGCGTAAAGCCAATCTCCTGGTTGTATTGCTGATTGGTTTTGCCATTTTTTATACAAATCCTGTTTCCGCACAACATAAAAAAACGATTGCGGTTGAGAACGACTCGCTGAAAGCCGCTTTAAATTACCAGGATTCGCTTCTCCGCAAAGCAAAAAAATCAGACACTTCGATCAATAGCCTGATTGATAAGATCGAATATTATACGGCTTCATACAATCAGATCAACAACATCCTGTCAAAAGGGATTGACACCATCACCATCAGCAACGGGCTGCCACGGATGGAGCGCGGGATCAAGATCATCAAGGAAACCGTTACCAACAACGATAATTCCAGCACGCTGCGCTATCTCTATGCCGTGCGCGATATTTTGACACATATTGAAGACCGGCTGGATGACTGGCAAGAAAAGTTATCGCAAAGAAATGCCAAATTAGTCAAAACGGAGGCCAGGATATTGCAGTTTAAAAATGACCAAACGCTGAATTATATACCATCAGAAAGTGTACTGCAAAAACAGTATATCGAGCAGCTAAGTGGTTTAAATACAAAGTTTTACAAGCTCGAAACGATCAACCGGACGAAGTTGCTGAACCTTGGCCTGCTGCAAAACCGGGTGGTGCAAAACTATATACGGATTTCGGATTATAAAAACCAGATCAATGCTATTCTGAGTAAGTTCACCGAAAAAGCATTAAGTAAAGAATACCCCTACATCTGGCAGGCCCGCCCAACCGATTATCCAAATTCTTTGGCCACAGCCTGGGATGCAACGCTGGAAATGAATAAAAAGCTGCTGACATATTTTATCAACAGCAATTATGCCATCCATTTTTGGGGCTTGCTTCTTTTCGCAGCTTTTTTGTATTGGATATCCAACAGCCTGAAAAATATCAGGAAAAAGCAACTTGAATCTGCCAAAAGTTTTGACCAGGCAGAATTTATAGCGGCACATCCGCACGTGGCCGCTTTGCTGGTGTCGGGCATCATTACTTTGTTTTTCTACGATCATCCGCCGGCAATTTTTGTAGAGATCGTGCTATTCGTTGTCATCATTTGCACAGGAGTTTTACTGCGGAATTACTGGCCTAAAAATCTGTACAAATACTGGCTGATGCTGATCGGGCTGACTTTTGTTTACGACATCAGCAACCTATTCATCAAAGTATGCTACACTGATAGGATTGTGATTTTTCTGCTGAGCATCATCAGCCTGCTTATCGGGATTGCTTTTTTGCGCTCGGTCAAAAAAAGCAGTCTGGTACTTCCTGCCAGCTATTTTTTATTACTGCGGGTTTTTATGGTGCTGCAGCTTGTTTCCTTACTGCTGAATATTGCGGGTCGTTTTAGTATCGCTAAAATACTGGGCGTTACGGCTTTATCCGGGTTGTGGCAAGCTGTAAGCCTGTTTGTTTTTGTAAAAGTTTTTATGGAAGCCGTATTCCTGCATCTCGAAGCGGGCAAATCAACCGAAGAAACGCCTTCCTATTTTGATTATGCAACACTAAAAACCCGCCTGCAAAAGGTGCTGCAAATTGTTGCCGTTATTTTTTGGCTGATCTGGATTGCAGAAAATTTCAACATCATTGATTTCCTGGTTGATTTTTTTACCGAAGTATTGGGCCAGCAGCAAACCATCGGCGATACAAAATTTACTTTTGGCAACGTGCTCGTGTTTGTCATCATCATCTGGACCGCTTCTGCTTTATCCAGGATCATCACTTACTTTTTTGAATTTGCCGATCAACATGCTGTTTCTACCACCCGAAAAAGCAAACTCAGCTCCTCCATCCTGCTGGTAAAACTGAGTATTTTCGGTTCAGGATTTCTGTTGGCCATTATCGCTTCCAGTATCCCGATAGAAAAAATTAATATTATTATCGGTGCTTTGAGTGTGGGCATCGGTTTCGGTTTGCAAACTATTGTAAACAATTTAGTTTCCGGGGTGATCCTCGCTTTTGAAAAACCTGTACAGATTGGGGATATTATCGAAATTGGCGGCCATTCAGGTTCGATCAAAGAAATGGGCATCCGGGCCAGTAAAATCGCAACCGCGGATGGTTCGGAAATCATTATCCCAAACGGTGATCTGCTTTCCCAGCATCTCATCAACTGGACGCTAAGCAACAACAACCGGCGGGTAGAACTAATTGTGGGCGTGGCTTACGGCTCAGAACTGGATAAAGTACGAAAACTACTTTACCACCTCATTACGGATCATGAATATGTAATGAAAACACCGGAACCAATGGTACTGATCCATAATTTTGGCGATAATTCAGTTGATTTCAGGATTTTGTTTTGGGTGGAAGATCTGACCAAATGGCTGGAACTTAAAAGCCGCGTGATGAGCGACATCTACGAAACTTTTTACGTCGAAAAGATACAAATACCTTTTCCGCAACGCGATGTGTACGTTCATTATCCAGAAGGAAAACCCGAAAAAGAGGCGATAAAAGAAGCATCGGCCCAAAACCCAAACCCGGATACTTCTTTTACCGGGTAAATTTAGTCAGCTTCCGACTCAATTTTCATTTCTTTGGTATTGAAACGCCTGATAATCAGCCTGCTGCCACCATTGTAAGTTAGGTAGCTCGAAGCCCAGCTCAAAAAAATAATCAACCGGTTGGTAAAGCCGACCAATGACATCAGGTGCACGAAAATCCAGATCAGCCAGGCAATAAAACCGTTTAAATGTATTTTGCCCAGATCGGCAACAGCTTTGTTCCGGCCGATTGTGGCCAGCGAACCTTTATCTTTATAAACAAACGGTTCCGGTGGTTTTCCGTTGATAATTTTGATTAGGTTTTCCCCCAAATGATGTGCCTGCTGGATGGCCACCGGTGCCACACCCGGATGGCCTTGCGGAAATTCTAAAGAGATCATAGCGGAAGCATCGCCGATAACAAAAACGTTTTGGTAATCATGCACCCGGTTAAAGGCATCTACCTGAACGCGATTGCTTTTGGTGAGTGCACCGGGCGAAAACCCTGCCGGGACTTTTCCTTTCACACCGGCTGCCCAGATCACGTTTTTGGTACGGATGGTGGTGCCGTTATCAATGGTCAGCAACTCGCCGTCGTAGCTTTTTACGTGTACATCATTGTAAATCTCCACGCCCATATCGGTCAGGTTTTTTTTGGCATGAACAGAAGCTTCAGGTGACATGGCCGCCAGCAATTCAGTTTTTCCTTCCACCAGGTAAACCATCATGTTCTCTTTTTTACGTTCCGGATAATCTTTGTGCAGCACATGGTTTTTAAACTCGGCTATCGCCCCGGAAAGTTCTACGCCTGTTGGGCCGCCGCCTACAATCACAAAATTCAACAAAGCCTGCTTTTTTTCCGGGTCTTCTTCAATAAAAGCAACTTCCAGGTTTTGGAGGATCAGGCTGCGGATATTTAACGCTTCCGTTACATTTTTCATCGGCATTGCAAAGTGTTCGATCTCTTTATTACCGAAAAAATTAGTGTCCGAACCTGTCGCCAGCACCAAATAATCATAACAAACTTCACCATCAGAAGTCATGATCGAATTGCTGGCCGCATTGATATTCAATACATTAGCATAAATAAAAGTTACGTTATCCTGACTATGGAAAATTTTGCGCAACGGAAAAGCAATAGATTCTGCCTGGATACTGCCGGTAGCAACCTGGTAAAGCAGCGGCTGAAAAATATGATAGTTGTGCCGGTCAATCAAAAGCACTTCGCCGTCAAAATTTTTTAAAGATTTGGCCAGTTCGATCCCGCCAAAACCACCGCCCACAATAACTATTCTCGGATGTTTGGTAATTTCATTTAAACGCATAGGTATTAATTTTTCGCAGCAACTTTGCAATCAGGCTTACTGGCTATTTATTTTTATTAATGATGATTTGTACAAATGCTTCTTTTACCACCTGTTTTTCAAAGCTGATAATAATTGTAACAGCTAAACTTATCGCTAAGCCAGATGTTTGTAATATATAAAATTGTGTTGGCAACGCTATACTTTCTTCAATATAAAGAAATAAATTGCTGGCTCAAACATAATAATCTCAAATAGGTTAAACGCTAATCACAAGTTTCTGGCTTCAGTTTAAATTTTAAAAAAATGAGCATACCAAAATTTACCCTTTTCGAGCATCGCTTAGAAGAAAAATACAACAAAATAATTCTTCAGCTTCCTGAAATGATCAAGGCATTAAAACTTTCCAACAGCCTGGAAGATGGAAAACTGGATAAAATTAAAAAAGATATTTATGGTGATCTTTCCAAGGATTTGGATTTAGGGGATTTTGAAATAAAAACCTCTGATATCAGTGTGCAAAACCAGGAATTTAATTTTGATAAAACAGTTGCCGGCGAAGTTTTAGGCCGAAACCTGCACAGCACGCATGGCAGCGATTATATTACTTTATATTACGCCATTTACACGGTTCCGTATTCCGGCAAAATTGATGCTTTAAAGTACACTACGATTTATCCCAAAGAGGAAATTTATCTGACAGATCACAGTAGTTATTTTTCTTTAACGATCTATTCCATAACACCGGTTGATCAATCTGCCGATGTGATCAAGGCTGAGAAAAACAGGGTTTTGGACATGATTGAAAAGAACCAGGAAGCCAATGATAAATATATAGATTCTAAAGAAGAAGCACTAAAAGATGCTATCGATAAAGAAATTGATCTTCATTTTAAATCCGGCAGCGGCGAAATAAGCGATAACAGTTTGTTGTTATAACTTCAGTACAAAACATAGAAATAAACCAAAGCCATGAAAAATTTTGAAACATTATTGGATGCCTTAAATGATTTAATATCAAGGGGTTATACAGAAGATTTTAACGTTGATGAAGATATGATGCAAGACCGTGAAAAAGATATAAAAATGACGGCTGATGAGTTTGAGATAGATGAATTTTATCGTTTTGAAGGCGAAAGTAACCCTTCTGATATGTCTATTCTTTACGCCATCTCATCAGAAAAATACAGTTTGAAAGGCACATTGGTAAGTGCTTTTGGTACGTATTCGAGCAATCAAAATGCTGCAATTGAAGCCAAACTAAACCACAATCAGGTAAACAGAAACCTATAAAAACGGATTTCGTTTAAATACAATCCCGGATACGGCGCAACAATAGCGAAGTATCTGGGTTTTTTTATAACATCGATTTTTTTCATTTTAGCCCAATAAAAACAGCATGAACGTAAAAGCTTGTATTTTTGACCTCGACGGCGTGATTGTAGATACGGCCGTGTATCATTTTAAATCCTGGAAACGGCTTGCAGATGAGCTGGGCATCAATTTTACAGAGCACGATAATGAACGCCTGAAAGGTGTGAGCCGGATGCGCTCGCTAAACATCATCCTGGAAATTGGAAACGTGACCAAAACCGACACGGAAAAGGAAGAACTGGCTGCCCGCAAAAATGAGTGGTACACAGAAATGATCAACAAAATGACACCGGAAGAAGTGCTGCCGGGTGCCCGCCAATTTTTGGAACTGGTGAGAAAAGCAGGTATAAAAACAGCATTGGGTTCGGCCAGTAAAAATTCGGGGATTATTTTAAAGAAAACTGATTTGGCACATTTTTTTGATGCGATTATAGATGGAAACCACGTATCTAAAGCCAAACCAGACCCGGAAGTTTTTTTGAAAGGAGCCGAAGCTTTAAAAGAAAAACCTGCGGATTGTGTGGTTTTTGAAGATGCAATTGCCGGCGTGGAAGCGGGTTTGGCGGCTGGAATGAAAGTGGTTGGCATTGGCTCGCCGGATATTTTAACCAAAGCAAATCTGGTCGTTTCCGGTTTAGACAAGATGAGCCCGGAACAATTAAATACCTTATAAAAACAGCATGAAAAAGTATTTGAAGGTAGATGAATGGAAAATTGTGGAAGAAGGTTTTGATGCCGATAACCACGAAATTTCTGAGAGTATATTTAGTTTGGGCAATGGCCGGATGGGCCAGCGCGCCAACTTTGAGGAAACTTATACTGGCAAAAGCTTAAAGGGAAATTATGTTGCCGGCGTTTATTATCCCGACAAGACCCGCGTTGGCTGGTGGAAAAACGGTTATCCGGAGTATTTTGCAAAAGTTTTAAATGCGGCGGAATGGGCAGGGATCGAGATCAAAATTGATGATGAAATTTTAGATCTGGCCAAATGTGAAGTCTCCGTTTTCCGCAGAGAGCTAAATATGAAGGAAGGTTATTTGCAACGTAATTTTCAAGCAAAAACAGCTTTGGGCAAAGAAGTGAAAGTGCAGGCAACCCGTTTTTGCAGTATGGCTGATGATGAATGCGGTGCCGTAAAATATTCCTTGACCGCTTTAAATTTTTCAGGAGAAATCAGCCTGATGCCTTTTATTAACGGCGATGTCAAAAACCAGGATTCCAACTACGATGAAAAATTTTGGGACGAAACCGGGAAAGGTTTCTATTTAAACGGAAGTTTCGTGGAGATGAAAACCAAGAAAACGGATTTCGTTGTTTGTACCGGAATGCAGTTTTCCGTTTCATTGGATGATCAGGAAATCGACTTAAAACCGACTCAAACCGAACGTGAGAAGTTCAGCGGACTCAAGATAAAAACACCGATAAAAGAAGCACAAACGGTTACGCTTTATAAATACGCGGCCAACCTTTCTTCGCTCAACTATCCGAAAGAAGAACTTCAGGCTAAAACTAAAGAAACGCTGGACCGAATCAGCCAAAAAGGTTTCGGCCAAATGCTGAAAGAACAAGCCGAAGCCTGGGCCGAAAAGTGGCAGATGAACGACATCCAAATTGAAGGTGATATGGAAGCGCAGCAGGCGATCCGTTTCAATATTTTCCAGCTGGAACAAACTTATACCGGTGCTGATAAACGTTTAAACATCGGCCCAAAAGGTTTTACCGGAGAGAAATACGGCGGCTCAACTTACTGGGACACAGAGGCTTACTGTATTCCTTTTTATCTGGCTACAGCCGGACAAGAAGTGGCCCGCAACCTGCTGGTTTACCGTTATGACCAATTGCAAAAAGCGATTGAGAACGCAGCAAAATTAGGTTTTAAAAACGGCGCAGCACTGTATCCGATGGTGACGATGAATGGCGAAGAATGCCACAACGAATGGGAAATCACGTTTGAGGAAATCCACCGGAATGGTGCCATTGCTTATGCTGTTTTTAACTATATAAATTATACCGGCGATGAAGCTTATCTGGCTTCGCACGGTTTGGAGGTTTTGATCGGGATTGCACGTTTTTGGGCGCAGCGCGTCAACTGGTCTGATGCGCGGCAGCAATACGTGATGCTTGGCGTAACCGGGCCGAACGAATACGAAAACAACATCAACAACAACTGGTACACCAACACGATTGCAGCCTGGTGCTTGAAATACGCTTTGGAAGCGGTGGAAATCGTCAGAAAAAATGATCCGCAGCAATTGGAAAAAATCCTGGCGAAAGTCAATTTTGATGTGGTAAAAGAAGCATCGCTGTTTAACAAGATTGCAGATCAGCTGTATTTTCCTTTTGACGAAACGCACCAGGTTTTTATGCAGCAGGACAATTACCTCGACAAAGAACAAATTTTGGTAAAAGATTTGCCGGAAACGGATCGGCCGATCAATCAGAAATGGAGCTGGGACCGCATCCTTCGCTCCTGCTTTATCAAGCAAGCCGATGTTTTGCAGGGAATTTATTTCTTTCAGGATCGGTATGATTTGGAAACGATCCGCAGAAATTTTGATTTTTATGAGGCGCGTACTGTCCACGAATCGTCGCTTTCGCCATGCGTACATGCTATTCTGGCGGCAAAATTGGGCGATCAGCAGCGCGCTTATGAATTTTATTTGCGTACGGCCCGTTTGGACCTGGACAATTACAACAACGATACGGAAGATGGCTGCCATATCACCTCGATGGCCGGCACCTGGATGGCTGTGGTGGAAGGTTTTGGCGGAATGCGCGTGAAGAACGGCCGGCTGAGCTTTACTCCTTTTTTGCCGGAAAAATGGCAGAGTTTCTCTTTTCACATCAATTTCAGGAATGTTTTGCTGGAGATAAAAGTGAGCCAAAACAATGTTCAGATCAGCAATAAATCCGATCAGGAAATTAAAGTTTTTATTTTCGATCAGGAACAGCAAGTACCAGGAAATCAAAAAGTTATCCTCAATAAACTATAAGTTTTAAATTCATCCGATACTGTTTTTATCACCCTAAAAACAGTATCGCCAATTGTAAATTTACCATGATGGCTTCATCCAACGAAAAACCAAACGGACATAAGTTACTGATCTATCAACTATTTGTCCGGCTGTTTGGCAACCAAAACCCAACCAACAAATATTATGGTTCGATAGAAGAAAACGGCTGCGGGAAGTTCAACGACATCAGCGATGCCGCGTTGCAGGAAATCAAAAAAATGAGTTTTTCGCATGTGTGGTTTACCGGCGTAATCGAGCACGCCACCATGACGGATTATGCGTATTACGATATCAAAACTGATGATCCGGATGTGGTAAAAGGCCGCGCCGGTTCGCCGTATGCCATCAAAGATTACTATGATGTTGACCCGGATCTGGCTGTAGATGTGAAAAACCGGATGGCCGAATTTGAAGCTTTGATCCGCAGGACACATGAAAACGGTTTGAAAGTGATCATAGATTTTGTGCCGAACCATGTGGCCAGAACGTATCAATCTGACGCAAAACCAGCTGATGCAGAAGATATTGGTGAAAATGATGATACCGAAAAGGGGTTTTCTCCGCTCAATGATTTTTATTATTTGCCGGGCAAACAGTTTTGGGTTCCCGGAGATGTGAACGCTGGCGGCGAGGAATTTAGCAGTCCGCTGAAAGATGGGACATTTAATGAATTTCCGGCAAAAGCAACCGGCAATGATATTTTTTCGGAAGCACCGTCTATCAATGACTGGTACGAAACGATCAAGCTGAATTATGGCGTAGATTATCTGAACGGGCATCAAACCTACTTCGCGCCAATCCCGCCGCTGTGGTCAAAACTGCGGGATATATTGTTGTTTTGGGCCGAAAAAGGTGTGGATAGTTTTCGTTGTGATATGGTGGAAATGGTACCGGTGGCGTTTTGGAAATGGATAATTGCACAGGTAAAAGAAGTATTTCCGGAAATGGTTTTCATCGCAGAAGCTTATAACCCAGCTGTTTACCGTCAGTATATTTTTGAAGGCGGCTTTGATTATTTGTATGATAAAGTTGGCTTGTACGACACATTAAAAAAGCTGACTTGCAGTGAATATGATGCAAACGTTTACGAAATCCGCGATCAGTGGCAGCATCAGCAAAACGGTTTTACAGAACACATGCTGCGGTTTATGGAAAACCATGATGAAGTACGGATTGCTTCCAAAAATTTTGCCGGCGATCCCTGGCTGGCCGTTCCGGCCATGATTTTGGCGGCTACGCTATCTGCCGGACCGCTGATGATTTATAACGGACAGGAAGTTGGCGAACCGGCAGAAGGGACTTCCGGGTTTTCTTCCAGTGACGGGCGGACTTCCATTTTTGATTATTGCGCCATGCCGGAGTTTCAGAAATGGCTGAATAATGGCAAAATGGATGATGCCAAACTCTCCGACAGCCAAAAAGACCTGCGCTTTTTTTATTGTAAATTATTGGAAATCTGCGCCAGCCAGGAAGCTATCCAAACAGGTGAATTTTATGATCTGCTTTATTTAAATGATCAGGAACGCGGGTTCAACAATAAAGTTTATCCGTTTTTGCGTTATCAAAATCAGGATAGGTTATTGATAATCAGCAACTTTAACCGAAATGAAGTCAACCTGCAAGTTCGGCTTACCGATGATTTACTAAATCAGTTTGGATTGATGGATTCTCCTAATCACGTTTTTACAGATTTGCTGAGTAACCATAAGTTTTCTTCGGGAAACCTTCAGCAGGGTTTAATTGTATCTTTACCGGCAAGTAGTGGTGTAATATTAAGTTTTTAAAATCGCTTCCGGCTTTAATTAATGCTTCTTTTATCTATCTAAAATCATGAAACGAACCGTAACCATTATCTCGCTAATCCTAATTCTTGTTGCAGCAGGTTTGCTTTATTACCGTTACTTTTTTGTTTTTGGTGAAGGTGTAAAAGCCGGAGAACTAAATTACATGGTTAAAAAGGGTTATATTTTCAAAACCAATGAAGGCCGGATGATCCAAACCGGGATCCGCTCGGGCACAACCGGTTCCTTTTCTTCCAACGAGTTTATGTTTTCTGTGACGGACAAACAAATTTTTAACCAGCTGGAAAAAAGCAGCGGCAAAACGGTGCAGCTGCATTACAAGGAATATATTGGTACTTTACCATGGCGCGGTGTTAGTAACTTTTTGGTAGACAGCGTTTTATCTGTTGCAGATAGCAATCCTGCCGTGCCGGGCATTATCCGATAGGTTTCAGGTTAAACCACGGTTATTTGGTTTTCTTAATCGAATTGATCAAATTTTGATAATCTTCTTCGGTATCAATATCGATTGCTGCATCTTCAAATGGCAGCGTAATTAATTCTTGCAAGTGATTTTTGAAAATTTTTTGTGCACCGCTTTTGCCGGAAAGCTGTTCTAATTCCGGGAAAAAACTTTTATCAAAAACAGCAGGAACACCATGCGTTCCGGCATAGCTTGTAGCAGCTATCATACTGTTTTTATGCAGGTAAAATTGAGCTATCAGCTGATCCAGATATGCAGTGGTTATCAATGGTTGATCAGACAACAAAAATAAAGCTGCATTGATCTGATTGCTATTTTCTAAATTTTGCAGTGCTTTGATCCCGGTTCGGATCGATGAACCCATTCCTTGCTCCCAATCCGGATTGTGAACAAGCATTACCGGAAAAGCCTTTAATTCTTGATCCAGTTCCTGGTGCAAAAAACCGGTTACTACAATGACCTTATTTTTTGAAATAGCTGATGCCGTTTTGATCACTTGTTTTATTAAGGTTTCTTCTTGATAATGAAGCAATTGCTTAGGTTTTCCTAAACGGGAAGAAGAACCGGCAGCCAGTACGATTGCGGTAATATTTTGGTTTGGATTCGACAGCTCAATCAAAGTTCGGTAGAAGCAATAAAGTTCCGGTTGTGGATCGGTCCGTCCAGTTCCCGTAAAAAACCGGCTTTGCACTGATGTTTTACGGCCAGCAATTCTGCCATAATTGCAACTGCAATTTCTTCGGCTGTTTCTGCACCAATGTTTAAACCAACCGGCCCGTACAAGCGTTCGTGTCCTTCATTATTCGGTACAAACCCTGTTTTCTGCAGATCGTCAAGCAGTCTGTCGGTCTTCTTTTTCGGGCCTAAAACCCCGATGTAACTGACTGGCTGATAAGCAATCAGTTGTTGTAAAACGGCAAAATCATAATGGTAATTGTGGCTCATCAAAACAGCATAACCCGGAAAAAACTTTTGGTTTTCAAGTTCTGCCAGTTTAACAACCGCTACCGATTCTGCTTCGGGAAAACGTTGGGCAGTGGCTTGTGGCGCACGTCCGTCAACAATATGTACACGCCAACCCAGGCCAACCGCCATCCGCATCAAAGGCTGGGCATCATTGCCTGCCCCGTAAATAGTTAGTTGTGGTGCCGGAAAAATTACTTCTAAAAACAGGCGCGCATTTTCCTCACCAATGTGATAGTTTTGGGTGATCGACTGGCCGGAACTTAAAGCCTGCAATGCATCATTCAAAATCAAACCGTCCGCAGAAGCATCTCCGGTCAAATTAATTTCCTGCTGATTTTGATCTACCAAAACCCGCTTACCGGATAAGTTGCCGATGCTGTTTTTAGCAGATAAAATTGTGATCAATACCACCGGATGATCCTGACGGGAAGTTTTCCGCAGTAATTCTACCGGATTGTTTAAATCCTGATAATCAACAGGTTCCAGCAGAATCTGGATGGTTCCTTCACAGCCTAACTGCGCGCCATGCTGCAAATCTTCTTCAATATCGGTACTGTCATAAAGTATAATTTCGCTTTTTCCAGTCAGCATTACGCGCCTTGCCCGGCGCAAAGCATCACCTTCCAGGCAGCCGCCGCTGATGCTTCCGGTTAGTTGCCCGTCACCAGTTACCAGCATCCGCGCACCCGGCCGCCGGTAAGAAGAACCTTCTACTTCGGTAACCGTGGCAAGTGCACACTGATTTTTGGTATTGCGCTGCCGGTCATAAGCGGATAACAATCGTTGAAGTTCGGACATAATTTATACAAAGAATTTTAGGTGATAAAAGAAGCATCCAATTTAGCAAAATCTCAACCGGATGCTTCTTTTAAGACTATAAAAGTTTATCCGGCGTAACCGGTAACTCGCGTACACGCTTACCTGTTGCATGATAAATAGCATTGTTGATCGCCGCTGTGATGCCGGTTATGCCAATTTCACCGATACCTCTTGCACCAATCGGAGAAATAATGGTATCCGGCTTATTGATAAATTCAACCACAAATTCAGGCATATCTGCATTTACAGGAACGAGATAATTGGCTAAATCACGTGTAACCGGCCGGCCGCGGTTTGGGTCGTATTGGGTTTCTTCCATCAAAGCCATCCCGATCCCGAAAACCATTCCGCCCATAATCTGGTTTTTGGCAGTTTTTTCATTCATAATTGTGCCCACATCCATCACAGCTACAGCTTTATCGATGTGGACCATACCTAAATCCGGATCAACCAAAACCTTTACAAAATGGACACCGAAAGAATGAAAAGAGAAAGGTTTGCGGTCTAATTTTTCATCTTCCTGAACGGCAATATTTGTTTTGCTTTCGTCCTCGATCTCTTTTTCAGGGCTTCCGCCTGCTGCCGGATTGGCTTCAGTTTGCTGCCTGGTAGATACTTTTGTAGCAGCTTGTGCCTGAAGTTGCTGCAGGTTCTGCCGCTTTAAAATATCGGTATAAGCTTCTCCCTGAGCTGGTTTTGAGGTGAGGAAGACACGCTCATTTTGCGCTGTGATATCTGCTTCTTTTTGTCCGTGTAAAGGTGATTTGGCATCTGCAACAGCAAATTTTACCAACTTGCTGACCACGCCTAAAGATGCTGCACGGATAGCCGGGCCAACGCTTGCCGTAACCTGAGAACCGCCGGAATTTGCCCCTTTCGGAAAATCGCTGTCGCCCAGTTTTACTTTTACTTTTTCTATTGGTAAGCCTAAAGCATCAGCAGCAGTTTGCGTCATGATAGTATAAGTTCCGGTGCCGATATCCTGGGTAGCACACCTAATTTCGGCGTGGCCATCAGCAAATAATATGGCTTTTGCTGAAGAAGCACTCCGATTGGCCGGATAAGTAGCTGTGGCCATACCGTAACCAACCAGCATTTTTCCTTCTTTCATGGAAGCTGGCTGCGGATTACGCTTGTCCCATCCAATTAATGCTGCGCCTTTTTGGTAGCATTCTCTCAGGTTTTTGGAGGAGAACTTTTTGTGTTTGTCCTCATCTTCTTCCGCATAATTGATTAAACGCAGTTGGACCGGGTCTATTTTTGACTGATAAGCCAGTTCATCCATCGCCACCTCCAAACCATAAGTTCCCGGTGCTTCGCCTGGCGCGCGCATCGGGCAAGGCGTTACTTTGTTCAAGCGGACCAAACTATGGCTGACATCCACATTTTGACTGCTGTACAACATAGGAGTTGCCACTCCGGCAGTTTCTACAAATTCATCAACAAAGGAAGATTCTACTGTGTTGTGGTGCTGAATAGCAGAAAGTTTTCCGGTTTGATCAGCTCCCAAAGCTATTTTTTGAATTGTTTCCGAACGACGGCCGACTGTGGTAAAAGCTTGCTGACGGCTTATAACCAACTTAACCGGACGATCGGCCAGCTTTGCAGCCATAGCTGTTAAAACCGTATTTGACCAGGTAAACCCTTTAGAACCAAAACCCCCACCGATATAATAAGAAATGACCCTTACTTTTTCTTTTGGCACACCCAGCATCGAAGCCATCAAACTTTTAACACCTGCAACAGATTGTGTTGCATCATAAAACAACACCGTTTCGCCTTGCCACAAAGCAATAGTAGCATGTGGCTCCATCGCGTTGTGGTGATAAACCGGTGTGGTATAAGTCTGTTCAATTTTTACAGAAGCAGTCTTCATTGCTTCAGCAGCATTGCCACGGCTCACCTGTGTTTCTGCTCCGCCTAAGCCCGAAGCTGGTTTGTAAGCTTTTCCAATGTTTTTTAACAGATCAAAAACCGGTTCTTCTACCTGATAATCAACTTTTACCAGATGAGAAGCATGTTCTGCCTGTTCAAAAGTTTCTGCTATTACCACCGCTATAATTTGTCCGTTGTAAAAAATACGGTCGTTTTGCAATGGTAAAAGATCTTTTTCTGCAAACTTGCCGCCACCCGGATCAGAGCCGGATGGCGAGTGCAGCTGCATACTGTTTTTATAGGTTAAAATTTCGATTACACCAGGTGATTTTTCTGCAATGCCGGTATTGATATTTTTGATCCGGCCTTTGGCAATGGTGCTCAATACAGCAACGCCATGAACCATATTTTTAATATTGAATTCTGCTGAATATGTAGCCCCGCCGGTTACTTTCAATTTTCCATCTACGCGGTCTACTGGTTTTCCTACTGTCTCGTTCATACCATTCCTCCTACTGTTTCCAAAGCGCGTACAATTGTGCGTTTGGCCAGTTCAACTTTAAATGCGTTATATTTTTGTGGTTTTGCACCTGCCAGGGCTGCTTCTGCGGCGGCACGAAAAGTTTGTGCGTTTGCAGGTGCTCCGTTCAGCACTTTTTCTGCGGCCAATGACCGCCAGGGTTTTGTGCCGACTCCGCCTAAAGCAATGCGGGAATTATTAATTTTTCCGTTGGAGATATCCAGTGCAACTGCTGCAGAAGTTAGCGCAAACTCGTAAGAAGCACGGTCACGGACTTTTAAATAATGAGATTTTGCTGCAAAAGGCAGATTCGGCAATATCACAGCTGTAATCAGTTCACCCTGCTTCAAATTGGTATCAATTTGCGGGGTATCTCCCGGAAGGCGGTGAAAATCTGCAAAAGGAATATTACGTGTGCCTTTCGCACCTTCTACCTGGATCATCGCGCCCAAAGCTGCCATCGGTACGCACATATCAGACGGACTTGTAGCAATACATTTTTCACTTGTGCCTAAAACAGCATGGTTTCGGTTGAAGCCGGAAATAGCCGGACAGCCCGAACCAGGTTCTCTTTTATTACAAGGAAAAGCAGTATCGTAAAAATAATAACAACGGGTACGTTGCAGTAAATTTCCGCCAACCGAAGCCATATTCCGCAATTGTGCCGATGCGCCGGAAAGCAAAGCTTCAGACAAAAATGGGTATTGCTTTTTGATAATTGGATGATAAGCCAAATCGCTGTTTTTCACCAAAGCACCAATCTTTACACTTCCGTCTGCCTGGGTTTCAATTTTGTTGAGGTTTAACGAGTTGATATCAATTAGTTGTTTCGGGGTTTCAACATAAAGCTTCATCAAATCAACCAGGTTTGTGCCGCCGGCAATAAACTTGGTTTCTTTCGGGGTGGCTGCAGCAATTGCCGAAGCATTGCTCTGTGCCCGAACTAATTTAAATGGTTCCATAATTTTTTTAACCGGTTTAGATTAAGCGTTTACTTGTTGTACTTCTTTTATCGCACTTAAAATGTTCTGATAAGCACCGCAGCGGCAGATGTTTCCGCTCATAGATTCCCGGATTTCCGCATCCGTTTTGGCATGACCTTCTTTCACCAAACCTACCGCCGAACAGATCTGTCCCGGTGTGCAGTAGCCGCATTGGAAAGCATCATGTTTGATAAAAGCTTCCTGCATTGGGTGCAGCTTTTCGCCGCTGGCCAAACCTTCTACTGTAATAACCGCTGCATTTTCGCACAAAGCCGCCAGCGTTAAGCAGGAATTCACCCTTCTGCCGTTTATCAAAACCGTGCAAGCACCGCATTGGCCATGATCGCAACCCTTTTTGGTGCCGGTCAGCATCAGTTTTTCACGCAGGGCATCCAGCAACGTTACGCGCGAATCCAGGTTGAGCATCCGCTTTTGCCCGTTAACCATCAGCGTAATCCCGTTCACTTCAATGGGCGCAACAGCCGCATTTTCAGCCTCTTTTTCTGCTGCGGAAGCAAGCAATGGTGCCAAAGACAACCCGGCTCCGGCAACGGCCATTTTCGACAGAAAACTACGCCTGCTTTCCCCGCTTTCAGATGAGGACTGCTCGTCCTGATCTGCAGCTTTATTCATTTCGTATTTTTTCACAGGTAATTTATTTTGATCAAAATTTACTAAAAATTTGTTTTTGTATAAAGTTGATTTCAGGTAAAAATGTTCGTAGAAAATTTATTTAGAATGCTTCTTTTATCGGTGTTTTTTTGGTGATCAAAATTTTCGGGCCGCACTTAGCTCCTAATTCCTGAGCAGATATTTTCTAATTTTTACCTTTCTATTGATGATACTTGTATTTAAACGTTGCAATGTACGCGCCTATTCTGGCTGAGCTTATTGGAGCACCTTTATTAAAATCCAAATTTATATTGATAAAAGAAGCACCGCCTTAAATCATCAAACCAAGAAAACACATTTCAGGAAGCGCTTTTACTATATTCTGGAGAAAACCAACAAAACACAAAAAGGATCTCAACGGGGAGAAGAGATCCTTTTAACCAATTATAAACCTAAATATGAAGAACACAAATATAGTGTAAAAAGTACACTAAGAAATAAAATTTAAACATTTAACAAAAATTTAACACTACAAATCTCAGGGTTAATTTGCAAACGATTTTCCTTCAAATTCAGCATACTTCTTTTATCACCTAAAATATTGACTGTTAAATTTTTGTGCACTAATTTATCTGATAATTGTCAAACTTCCCGCAATCCGGCTGTGGCCAATTTTGGGTTGATGATATAATAGTATATGCCAACCGGCAAGCTGACAACCGGATTGCCCAAACTGCCGGTAGATAATTGCGCCCAGGAAAACTGATGCGACTATACCAAAATTGGGGTGATAAAAGAAGTATCAGGAAAACTGACGCGTTTTTTTACAGCATGTTTATACATTTTTTTATTGCTGATAATAGCTGTATAAACCGCTGATCAAACTTAAAACCGGTTTTTTGCAGAGAGATAACCTATATAAATTATTGGCTGATCATCATCAAACCTTAACCCAAAAACAACTGCAATTTGCTATTCAAGGCCGTATTCTTTCAATTTTCGATACAATGTGGCTACACCGATATTGAGCAGGCGGGCAGCTTCAGTCCGGTTTCCGCGTACTTGTTTCAATACTTGTTTTATGTGTTGTTTTTCTACCGAAGCCAAATCAAAATGAGGACTGTCGTAATACCCGTTCACTGTTTGTTCCTGCATGTTTACCGGTAGCAAAGATTCATTTGCCCGGCCGTCATTACTCAGGATAACCACCCGTTCAATCACGTTTTTCAGCTCCCGGATGTTTCCCGGCCAGCTATAAGTTTCTAACTTTTGATAAAAACCAGTTGTTAAAACCGGAATAGTTTTTTTCACTTTTAAAGAAAAATACTGCATAAAAAAAGCTGTCAGTAATTTTAGATCTTCTTTCCGGCTGCGCAGGCTCGGCAAGGTGATTTGAAAAACCGACAAGCGATAATACAAATCCGGGCGAAAATTCCCTTTGGTTGTTTCGGCCGGCAAATCACGGTTTGTGGCAGCAATGATCCGTGCATTTACTTGTGTTGGCCGCGTATCTCCGATTTTGATAAATTGCTGAGAATCCAGCACCCGAAGCAATTTGGCCTGCAGGTTCAGGTCCAGCTCGCCAATTTCGTCCAAAAAAATAGTACCGCCGCTGGCTTCTTCAAACAAGCCTTTTTTATCTTTCAAAGCATTGGTAAACGCTCCGGCTTTATAACCAAAAAGCTCGCTTTCTAATAATTCTTTGGTAAAAGCACTGCAATTTACAGCTACAAAAGCTTTTAGTTTGCGTGTACTGGCCTGATGGATGGCTTCTGCAAATACTTCTTTTCCGGTGCCGGTTTCACCCAAAAGCAGCACGGTGGTATCAGTTGCGGCTACTTTTTGTGCCAAATCTATTGCAGCCAATATGGGTTCGGATTTGCCGATGATGCGCTCAAAACCAAAACGGCTGTTTAGCTTGCTTTCCAGATCGTTTACCCGCTGCTGCAACAATGCTTTGTCCATTGCTTTGCTCACCAGCGGAATAATTTTCTCATTGTCATCACCTTTAACCAAGTAATCAAAAGCACCGTTTTTGATGGCCGCAACACCATCGCTGATGCTTCCGAAAGCAGTCAGCACGATCACTTCCGTTGCAGGCCAGTTTGTTTTGATCTTTTCGGTCAGCTCAATCCCGTTGCTATCGGGCAGTTTTACATCGCTCACAATCACGTCTATCATTTCCTGCTCCAGCTTTTTCAAACCTTCTTTTGCCGTGGCAGCTTCAAAAATTTCGTACCCTTCCAACTGCAAAATCCTTGAAAGTAGTTTACGCAGCCGCTCTTCATCATCAATAATCAATAGTTTGCCTTTTTGCATCAGAACAGAAATAAATTACGCCAATTTTTAGGGTGTAAAAGAAGCATTATTACCGCAATAGCAATCAGCCGACCGGGAAAATATTTGGCATAGCCTGTTCACAGATTTTATCATTCTGATAGCAATTTATCAAAATGATCTTACTTAAACCAATAAATTTTTAATTTAATAATTGTATTTGTATGATAATCAAGCACTTATTACAAAAAATATTCGGCTGAAATGAAAGGCACTGATTTGGCTAACGTGTTATAATTTGAAAACGACGAGAAAGAAAATTTCACCCGTTAAAAACAGTATCAGGTTTTACAGCTTGTTTCTGTTTGCAAAAAAATATATTGCTCTATGAATGCACATTTAAAAAAATTATCTGCCGCTGGCATGTTGGTAACACTCGGAATTATTTTCGGCGATATCGGCACTTCCCCACTCTACGTATTTCAAACTTTGCTGACAGAAGGCGGAACAGTGAACCAGGACCTGGTGCTCGGTTCTATCTCCTGTATTTTCTGGACGTTGACTTTACAAACTACTTTTAAATACATTTTCATCACACTCCAGGCGGATAACAAAGGTGAAGGCGGGATATTTTCGTTGTATGCTTTGGTTCGAAGGTATGGCAAATGGCTGGCTATTCCGGCAATAATTGGTGCGGGTACGCTGCTGGCGGATGGTATTATTACGCCGCCAATTTCGGTTACCTCCGCTATTGAAGGCTTGCATTTGGTCCCGGCATTGTCCGCTTATATTGTTCCGGGAAACAAATTGATTTTGATTATCGTGATCGGGATCATCCTGTTGCTTTTCTTTTTCCAGCAATTTGGCACCAAAGTGATCGGTTCGGCTTTTGGCCCGGTGATGTTGCTTTGGTTCATCATGCTCGGCGTGTTGGGCACGTCACAAATTGCACATTATCCGCAGATATTTAAAGCGTTGAATCCGTATTACGGCTTTTCATTGCTGACTGGCCATCCGCGTGGTTTCTGGCTGCTTGGTGCCGTGTTTTTGTGTACTACCGGTGCCGAAGCTTTGTATTCTGATCTGGGCCATTGCGGAAGGAAAAACATCCAGGTAAGCTGGATTTTTGTAAAAACCACCTTGATGCTGAACTACTTAGGCCAGGGTGCATGGGTTTTAGCACAACCTGCCGGTACTTCTTTTAGCAATGTAAACCCGTTTTTCCAGATCGTGCCGCACGCGTTCCTCGTGCCGAGTATTATTTTGGCCACATTCGCCACCATCATTGCCAGCCAGGCTTTAATCAGCGGTTCTTTTACGCTCATCAGTGAGGCTGTGAGCATGAATTTCTGGCCGCGCATAACTATCAAATTTCCAAGTGATATCCGCGGACAAATCTATATCCCGAGCATCAACTGGCTGCTCTGTTTCGGCTGTATTGCCGTTTCCCTATATTTCCGCACTTCCGAAGCCATGACGGCCGCCTACGGTTTTTCCATCACGGTTGCCATGCTAATGACCACCATTTTGGTGTATTATTTCATGCGCTACGTAAAGCATTGGCCGTTGTGGTTGGTAATTATTATTTTATGTGTTTTTGTTTCTGTGGAAGGCTCCTTCTTTGTAGCCAATGCTGTTAAACTGCTTAAACGTTTGTTCTTTTTAGTGTTTGAGATAGGCTTGATTTTTACGATGTACATCTGGTATCGTGCCAGAAAAATCAACAACCGCCTGCTCAACTTTATCGATCTGGAAGATAAAGTACCCATGTTTAAGGCTTTAAGTGCCGAAGAATCCATTCCGAAATTTGCCACGCATTTAATCTATCTTACCAAAGCCAACAACAGCAAACAGATTGAACAAAAAATCTTGTATTCTATTTTTAGCCGGATGCCAAAACGTGCAGATATTTATTGGTTTATCCATATTGAACGTGCGGATGATCCATACACGATGGAATACAGCATTGAGGAGCTGGAAAACGATAAAATTATCCGTGTAGAGTTTCGGTTAGGTTTCAGGATCCAGCCACGAGTTAATGTTTTGTTTAGAAAAGTGGTGCAGGATATGGTAGCCAATAAAGAACTCGATATTACTTCCAAATACGAATCATTGAGCCAGTACAATCTGGCAGCAGATTTTCGTTTTGTATTGTTGGAAAAATTCCTTTCCTACGAAAACGAATTTAGTTTAAAAGAAGGTTTTATCCTGAGAAGTTATTTTGCGATCAAACATTATGCACTTTCTGATGCGCAGGCTTACGGTTTGGATACCAGCGAAACCCGTATCGAAAAAATACCTTTGGTGGTGCATCCGTTTTCTAACTTTGCTTTGAAAAGGGTTGAACCAATTGTTAGGACCGTAGGATAAATTAAACTCGTTTTTTATCCAGATAGGCACCAATCAATTGTACGTTTTCAGCGGTCAGGTTCTCACCGGAAATTTCCTGCAGGCACCAGCCGCCGTTCTCTCTCAAAATTGTGCCGATAAAAACAGTATCCATCGTGATGCGGTACAAATCCGGTTCGATGGGTTGTGCACGGCAAATGGCATTTTTAAAAATACCGGAAATTTGAATTGCTTCCATAAGCCGCAAAGATAGCAGAATAACAAGTGCAGTTTTGAACGGCCGGAAATCATATAAGAACAAAAAATCCCCGGCTATCTACCTTAATACCAATGTATTTTATCGTCGAATATTGTTTTTTTTAGGCATCGTCCCGCTTTATCAATTTAATGGCCTTAACAGTTCTTGTTGTTTTCAATGATAAATCTGTTTTAATATTTTCTAAAAAACCCAACACAATTTTAGTACGGTAAAAACAGTATGGCTTTCTTTTGCATTTCTGCTATCTGTTTGATTTTCAAAATAATGTAGTGCTTTTTGGCAAATAATAACCAAAACATATGTGCTGCGTATAAGAAAAATGAAAATGCTTTCGCTTGAATTATAACTACAACCATCCGAATGATTGCCGATTTTGAAGCCAATACAGGTGATAAAAGTTACCGGTTTGTGCACCAGTTTTTTGAAGATCAGGCGGCGCAAACCCCTGATAATATAGCTGTTGTAAAAGGAAACCAACAACTCGACTATCATACTTTAAACGAAAGATCAAATGCGCTGGCCGCAGCAATTATCAGCCAAAATACAGCTTCCCCTTTTGTTGCCCTAAGCACTTCCCGTTCAATCGAAATGATCATTGGTGTTCTTGCGATTTTAAAAGCAGGAAAAGCTTATTTACCGCTCGATCCAGATTATCCTGCCGACCGTTTAAAAAGGCTGATTGCAGATTCCGGAACGCAGTTTTGTTTGGCTCCGAATCACGAAAAACTTTTTTTTGAGCAGCTCGGCCTCCGCAGTATTTCTTCGGAAGGAGAACCTGCTGTTGCAATTTCCAAAGTAAACCAGGGAAATTTAGCTTATGTGCTTTATACTTCCGGTTCCACCGGTACGCCAAAAGGCGTTTGCCTGCGCCACGAAGCACTGATAAATTTAATTACCTGGCAAAAAAAGCATTCTGCTGCTGATATAGCTTTTCGTACTTTACAATTTGCTCCTTTAAGTTTTGATGTTTCCTTTCAGGAGATATTTGCCACACTCTGCACCGGCGGTACTTTAATATTAATTTCGGATAAAGATCGCCTTGAACCAAACCAGCTGCTGCATTTGATTGAGCGCGAAAAAGTAAACCGCTTATTTCTGCCTTTTGTGGCCTTGCAATACTTAACAGAAGCGGCGGTTGCCAACAGCATATTTCCGTCTTGTTTAAAAGAAGTGATGACCGCCGGAGAACAGCTGAAAATCACACCGCAAATCCGTGCTTTTTTTATGGCAATACCGGGTTGTACGCTGTTTAATCAATATGGGCCGACAGAATGTCATGTAATTATTACGCAACTTCAATTACATGCTGATCCGCAAAAATGGCCTGATTTGCCTTCTATCGGAACTGCGATTGATAATGTGGAAGTTTTAATACTTGATGAACAATTAAACCCTGTTGCAAATGGCGAAACCGGAGAACTTTGTTTTAGCGGAATATGTTTGGCACAAGGTTATCTCAATCAGCCTCAACTTACTTCAGACAAATTCCCAACCATAAATCATCCTGTAAAAAGAGCATTACGCATTTACCGTAGCGGTGATTTAGCAAAAATTGGCAACGGAGGCAATATTGATTTTTTGGGAAGAATGGACGATCAAATTAAAATCCGCGGTAACCGCATTGAGCCTGGAGAAATTGAAACTTTGCTGAACCAGTCTCCGGCTGTCAAACAATCGGTTGTGATCGCGCGCGAAGATTTGCCCGGACTGAAGCGTTTGGTTGCTTATTTGGTTGCTTCCGGTGCAGAACAGGATTCGGCTGCGTTGCGGCAAATCCTCGCCCAAAAACTACCGGATTATATGATGCCTGTCGCATTTATCTGGCTTAAACAACTACCTTTTACAAGTAGCGGCAAAGTAGACCGGAAGCAATTGCCGGCACCAAATTTTAACCGACCGGAAATTTCTGTATTTTACAAATCCCCGGAAACGGAAATGGAACAACATATAGCCGAAACCTGGTCTGGTTTGTTGCAGATCGACAAAATTGGTGTGGATGATTCGTTTTTTGAGTTGGGCGGAAACTCGCTCCTGGCTTTGAAAATGATTGTTGCGTTGAAGGAAACCTGGCAATATCAGCTGCCGGTTGCCAAATTATATCAGTACCCAACCATCAGCGGCATTGCCAGGTTTTTGGTTGAAGGCGAAGAAAACAAGCCATTCCAAAAAAGTAGTGCTAAAAGAAGCATCGGCCATGAAATTGCCATTATCGGTATGGCCTGCCGTTTTCCGGGAGCCAATAATTTGCAGGAATTTTGGGATGTGCTCAAAAACGGACAGGAAACCACCAGTTTTTTTACTGTGGAAGAACTTGATTCGAGTATTTCCGTCAACTTAAAAAATAACCCGGACTATATAAAAGCACGCGGACTGATTGACCATGCGGATGAATTTGATGCTTCCTTCTTCGGCATGAACCCAAAAGCGGCCGAACTGATGGACCCGCAGCAGCGCGTTTTTTTAGAACTGGCGCGCGAAGTGCTGGAAACAAGCGGTTATCTGCCTGAGAAATACGATGGGACAACAGGCGTTTTTGCCGGATCCGGAAACAATACTTATTACCAAAACAACGTGCTGCCGAACGCAGAAATGGTTGAAAACATGGGCAGTTTTCAGGTAATGGCTTTGAATGAAAAGGATTATGTAGCCAGCCGGGTTGCTTATGAATTAAATTTGAAAGGCCCTGCCGTCAGTGTTTATGCGGCTTGTTCCACCGGTTTGCTTGCGGTAACGCAGGCGGCAGATAGTATCCGCAACGGCCAGTGTGCTATTGCTTTGGCCGGGGCAGCAGCCGTTACTTCGCCCCAAAAAAGCGGTAGTTTGTATCAGGATGGTGCGATTTTTAGCCGCGACGGACATTGCCGGCCGTTTGATAGCGATGCGCAGGGAACGGTTTTTAGCGATGGTGCCGGGGTGGTACTTTTGAAAAATCTGGCAGAGGCCGAGCGCGACGGCGATCCAATTTTTGCTGTGCTAAAAGGGGCTGGCGTAAATAATGACGGTTCGGGAAAAAGTAGTTTTAGCGCGCCAAGTGCTGAGGGACAAGCAAATGCGATTGCACAGGCTTTGGAAAATGCACAAGTAAAAGCACGTTCCGTTTCTTATATCGAAACCCACGGAACGGCCACTCCTATTGGTGACCCGATTGAAATTGAAGGTTTGAAACTTGCTTTTGGCAGCCAAACCGATCAGCAGTTTTGTGCCATTGGTTCGGTAAAAAGCAATTTTGGCCATACTACGGCTGCGGCTGGCCTTGCCGGGCTGATTAAAACGGTCCTGGCTTTGCAGCATCAGCAAATTCCGGCTTCGATCAATTACGATCAGCCCAACCCGAACATTGATTTTGAAAACAGTCCATTTTATGTCAATGCTTCTTTTACCGACTGGAAATCAGCGACAAACCGTTTAGCCGGCGTGAGTGCTTTCGGCGTTGGCGGAACGAACGTACACGTGATTTTGGAGGAATATCCGCAGCCTGAAAAAGTTAAAAGCGTAGAAAAACCGGCTTACCTCATCAGCTGGTCGGCCAAAACAGAAGATAGTTTACAAAACTATACCAAAAAATTAAGCGATTTTATAGTTAAAAACCCGGAAGCCGAACCGGGAAATATCGCTTACACGCTTCATCAAACCAGGGCAGATTTCAAATTCAGAAATTTTCTGGTGGTGTATGACCGGCAGGGTTTACTGGAGAAATTGGAACTTGTTACGGTAAAACGTGCTCAGCAACAACTGGAAAATAGGTCGTTAAAAACAGCATTCCTGTTTTCAGGCCAGGGTTCTCAAACGGTAAATATGAACCTGGAATTGTATCAGCAGGAAAACGTTTTCCGGGATGCGGTGGATGAATGCGCGATTTTATTGTTCCCGGTTTTGGGTGAAGATATCCGCAGCATTATCTATCCTAATACAAATAATCCGGCCTCGGCAGAAAAACTGAAACTGACGCTGTACGCGCAGCCTGCTATTTTTATCATGCAATATGCGGTGGCCAAGTTGTGGTCAAGCTGGGGTTTGCAGCCCGATGCGCTGGCCGGGCATAGTTTGGGCGAATTTGTAGCGGCACATCTGGCAGGTGTTTTTAGTTTGGAAGATGCCTTGAAAATAGTGGTTGCCCGGTGCAGGCTGATGCAGTCATTGCCCGGCGGAAGTATGCTGGCACTGAAGATTTCCCTCGAAAAATTAAATCTGATTTTGCCTGCGGATTTATCTGTTGCGGCCATCAACAGCCGCGACACTATGGTAGTTTCCGGTGAGGATGAGGCCATTGCATCGTTTATCCGCGTTTTGGATGCACAGGAAATCCCTTGCCGGATGCTGGAAAATAAACATGCTTTTCACTCGGCTATGATGGATCCGATTTTGAATTCGTTTGAGGAAATTGTCAAAACTATCACACTTCATCCGCCAAAAATACCGTTGGTTTCTACCGTTACCGGCACTTGGATGCGGCCGGAAGAAGCCATAAATCCCGCTTATTGGTCGGGCCATATCCGCAAAACGGTTTTGTTTGCCGATGCGGTAGATACGTTGCTGCATCAGCATAATTTTTTAATTGGCATCGGGCCGGGAAACACGCTGGCACCTTTAGTCCGGAAGCAATGTGCGGATAGAAACGCTGTATTTGCCCATGCCGAAGCACATTCGGGAGAAAAAGAACCGGTTTATGGTGGTATGCTGAAGGTGCTCGGACAGCTTTGGGCAGCGGGTTTTAAACCGGATTGGAAAGCAATTTACAACGGGCAAAACCGGCAAAAAACCTACCTGCCGCCCTACGCTTATGATTATAAAAAATGCTGGGTAAACCCGCCTGTTGCCACGGTGCTGAATGCTTCTTTTATGCCGGAAAAACCAGCAAATACGATTTCACCAAAAATTCAAATCCAACAAGATAAAGTTCTGACGGTAAGTAAATTAACTGAACAGATCAAAGCTGTTTTGTATGATGCTTCAGGGATTGAAATACAGGAAATGCAGCCCGAAACCAGCTTTACAGAAATGGGAATGGATTCGCTTTTGCTGACACAGATTTCCATTTCCCTGACCAAAAAATTTAAGGTTCCGGTTTCTTTCAGAAATTTAAATGAGCAGTTTGATACAATAGAATCACTGGCAGAATACTTGGAAATTAAACTGCCAAAAGATGCTCTTGAGGAAAAATCAACGCCAACACAACCCAATTTAACGGTTTCTTACCGGGCTGACGATGGAACCACAGACAACTCCGTACTGGGATTATTGGCGCAGCAGGTGCAGCTTATCTCGCAGCAAATCAGTTTATTGCAAGGCAATGAAAAAACAGTGCTAAAAGAAGCATCGGTTTCCGCAGAAAAAAAACCTGACCTGCAATTATCCGCAGAAGAAGCTATTGAAATTAAAAAACCGTTTGGCGCCCTGGCGCGCATCCACCGGGAAAAAGATGTATTAAACCCGGTTCAGCAGTCGTTTTTGAAAAACCTGATTTCACAATACAACCAAAAAACCATCGGCAGTAAAAATCAGGCACAACAAAGCCGCGCCTTTATGGCCGATCCGCGCGTGGTTTCCGGATTTAGTCCGGCTACCAAAGAAATTGTTTATCCGCTGATCGTGAACAAATCGTTGGGCAGCCATTTGTGGGATGTGGACGGCAACGAATATATTGATGCATTGAATGGTTTCGGCAGTAATTTTTTGGGTTATCAGCCGGAATTTATTAAAAAAGCGTTGCAGCAGCAGATAGAACTTGGCTACGAAATTGGCCCGCAGCACGAGCTGGCTGCAGAAGTGAGCCAGCTGATTTGTGAATTTACCGGTGCAGACCGGGCCGCTTTGTGCAACACTGGTTCTGAAGCGGTTTTAGGTGCGATGCGGATTGCCCGGACGGTAACCGGCCGCTCGCTGATCGTGGCTTTTTCGGGTTCATATCATGGCATTGCGGATGAAGTAATTGTGCGCGGAACCAAAAGTTTGCGTTCATTTCCGGCCGCACCTGGAATTATGCCGGAAGCGGTGCAGAATATGTTGATCCTGGATTACGGAACGGATGAATCCTTACAGATTATCCGTAAACGTGCCCATGAACTGGCAGCAGTTTTGGTTGAACCAGTGCAAAGCAGACGGCCTGAATTTCAGCCTGTTGCATTTTTAAAAGAACTCAGGCAGATTACAGAACAAGCTGACACGCCATTGATTTTTGACGAAGTAATTACCGGTTTCCGGATGCATCCTGGCGGCGCGCAGGCTTTGTTTGGTATAAAAGCCGATCTGGCAACTTATGGCAAAGTGATTGGCGGCGGTTTATCCATTGGCGTGATTGCCGGAAAAAAACATTGGATGGATGCGCTCGACGGTGGTTTCTGGCAATACGGCGACGATTCTGTGCCCGAAGCCGGCGTAACTTATTTTGCCGGAACTTTTGTGCGCCATCCGCTTACGCTGGCAGCAACAAAAGCAACATTAACGTATTTGAAAACGCAAGGCCCTGATCTGCAAAAAAAACTCAATACAGAAACTGAGCGGCTTGCAGGCTTGATGAACCAAACTTGCAAGCAGCAGCAGCTACCCATTTACGTGGCCAGTTTTGGTTCTTTGTGGAAGATAAAATTTAAGGAGGAGCATAAGCATAACGAGCTGTTGTTCACGCTGATGCGCTTGAAAGGAATCCATATCTGGGACAATTTTCCCTGCTTTTTAACCCAGGCACATACCTCAGCAGAAATAAACCGCATCGCAGATGTTTTTGCGGAAAGTGCTTTAGAACTGGCAACAGCAGGTTTTTTAGGTTTTAATGATCGGGAACATCAGCTTAAAAAAGTACCGGTAAAAGAAGCACCGCCCGTTCCCGATGCACGGTTGGGCAAAGACCGCGACGGGAATCCGGCCTGGTTTGTACCGCATCCGGAGCAAAAAGACAAGTTTTTACAGGTTAAAAAAAGCGATTTAGTTTGAACAGCGTACAGGCATATTATTTAGAACCCGTTGATTTTGACCCATTTGCAGGGCCGGAAATCGAACAACGGATAGCAATCTCTAAACCGCAGGAAGAGATATGGCTTTCCTGCGTACTTGGCGGCCCGGATGCCAGCCGCTGCTATAACGAGTCTGTTTCGCTAAACCTCAGCGGCGAATTGGATGAACAGGCTTTGCGGCTGGCTTTGCAGGACCTGGTGCTTCGCCATGAATCTTTACGCTGTACTTTTAAAAGCGACGGCACAGCGATTTTAATTTATCAGGATCAGACTAGTAATTTGATTTTCAGCGATTTATCTGATCTGGAAACGGGTGAACAGCAGGAATATATCAAACAATTTTTGCGGGATGAAGCCTTGCAAACTTATGACCTGGAAAACGGGCCACTGTTTCGAACTACACTTTTTAGACTTGCCGACAGCGGGCATTACTTCACTTTTAGCGCGCACCACATTGTTTGCGATGGCTGGTCGTTGGGGATTTTGCTGCAGGATTTGAGCAAATTGTACTCGGCTTATCAGCAAAATACCAAACCGCTGCTGCCGCAAGTTCCGCAGATGAGTAGTTATATTGCCGAACAACTGCAATTGGCCCAAACTGAAGCATATGCAAAAACCACCCTGTTTTGGGTTGATCAGTTTAAAGATAAAATACCCGAAACGCGGTTGCCAATAGATTTCCCCAAACCGGCCACCCGAACCTACAACAGCAGGCGCGATGATTTTAAACTAAATCCGCAGCTCACCTCCGCCCTAAAAAAAACAGGTGCAAAAATGGGTTGCAGTTTTGTGGTTACGATGCTTTCGGCGTTTGAAATTTTGCTGCACCAAACTACCGGCCAGCAGGAAACGGTGCTTGGTTTGCCGGCGGCCGGGCAGTCAGCTTTGGGTTATGATGGCTTAACGGGTCATTGTGTCAACCTGCTTCCGCTAAAAAGTGTACTACAGCCTGAAACCACTTTTAACAAGTATTTAAAAACAAGAAAATCAGCAATGCTGGATGCGCTGGAGCACCAGCAATTTAGCCTGGGAAGCCTGCTTAAAATGCTGCCGATCAAGCGTGACCCTTCCAGGATTTCGTTGGTCCCGGTGGTGTTCAATATGGATATGAACATGGATGATGGTGTGGCTTTCAATGGTTTAGCGCATCAATTCCATTACAATCCACGTGCTTTTGAAACTTTTGAAATTTTCCTGAACGCCAGCGGTTCTGAGCAGGACCTAACGCTGGAATGGTCATACAATACGCAACTTTTCAAACCAGAAACCATCGGCAATTTGATGGCGGATTTTGAAAAACTGCTGCAATTTGTTTCTCAGCAACCAGATCGTTTGCTCGAAAATAATGTCATCAGCCAAAAACCTGTTTCTCCCGGACAGCAAAAAAACATCGATAAAAGAAGCATTGCCGATGTGCAGGAAACTGTGCCGGCAATGATCAGCAAAAACCTTAAAAAACATGCGGTAAAAACAGCAATACGCTTTCATGATGCCGCAATCAGCAATGAAGATTTGCTGGCAAAATCAAACCAGCTGGCGGCTTTGCTGATTCAAAAAGGCGTTCGGCGTGGTGATCTGGTTGGCGTTGCGCTGGACCGGTCCATTGAAATGATCATTTCCCTGCTGGCTGTTTTAAAAGCGGGTGCGGCGTATATCCCGCTTGACCCGGCTTATCCGCAGGAACGCATCAATTATATGTTGCAGGATGCCAGAGCCGGTTTTTTGCTGATCAACCGGCAATATAGCGGCCGGTTTTCTTCTTCGGCAAAAGAATTAGTGCTGGAAGAAGCTTTGGCGAAGATGAATACTTGCTCCGTAGAAAACCCTGAAATAGAGGTTCATGGCTCTGATCTGGCTTACGTTTTATACACTTCCGGCTCTACGGGCAAGCCAAAAGGCGTACAAATTGAGCATCACAGTTTGATCAACCTGCTGCAAAGCATTCAAAAATGGCCCGGGATTACTGCGGATGACAGGATGCTGGCCATGACAACTATTTCGTTTGATATTGCCGGACTGGAGCTTTTTTTGCCGCTGCTGACCGGTGCAGAAATCATCTTAGCCGATACCAAAACGGCGAAAAACGGACAGGAACTGCTCAAGCTGATCACCGCTGCAAAAGTGAGTTTGGTGCAAGCTACGCCAGCCACTTTCCGGCTTTTGCTGGATGCGGGCTGGAAAAAGCAATTGCCGCTCCGTGTTTTTTGCTGCGGAGAAGCTTTGCAACCTGATCTGGCCCAAAAACTGCTTCCCTTGTGTGCCGGTTTGTGGAACATGTACGGCCCGACAGAGACGACCATTTACTCTACCGGAAAGCAAATACTTGATAATGAATTGATTACAATTGGTTTCTCGATTGACAGAACACAAGTTTATATTCTGGATGAAACTTACAATGAGGTAGCTAAAGGTGAAATCGGAGAAATTTTTATTGCGGGCGATGGTGTGGCCCGAGGATATTTGAACCAGCCAGAACTAACGGCGGCACGTTTTCCTGATGATCCTTTTGAGGCTGCTTCGGACAAAAAAATGTACCGTACCGGTGATTTGGGGCGATTACTGCGAAACGACGAAATTGAATATTTAGGGCGTGCAGACCATCAGGTCAAAATCCGTGGCCACCGTGTAGAACCGGGCGAAATCGAAGCCGTACTTTCCAAACAGGATAAGATCAGGCAGTCGGTTGTTATCGTTCGGGAAGATCAACCCGGAAACCAGCAACTGATTGCCTATGTGATTGCACCTGATGTGCGCAAAAAATTAGAGCAGCAATGGATCAGCATCTGGAAAACAGCCTTAAAAGAAGCATTGCCGCCCTTTATGGTTCCGGCGCATCTGGTATTACTGGACTATTTTCCGCTGACACCAAACAATAAAGTAGACCGGCAGGCTTTACCAAAACCGGAACTTTTGACCACAACTGATGCTACAGCGGTTACTGCACCCCGAACTTCGATAGAAAAATTAATAGCCGATATTTGGTCTGAAGTTCTCGGCCTGCCGTCGATCAGCATTTATGATAATTTTTTTGAAATAGGCGGACATTCGCTTTTGGCGATCCGGATCATGAGCCGGATCGAAAAAGAAACCGGCAAACGGCTGCCATTAGCATCATTGTTTGAATCCTCTACGATTGAATCTTTGGCATTGCTGCTGTACCTAGACGGCAAATCCATTACCTGGGATTGCCTGGTCCCGATCAAAGCAAAAGGCAATAAAACACCTTTGTACATCGTTCATGGTGCCGGACTCAATGTCTTGCTTTTCAATACCTTAGCGATGCACCTGGATGCCGAACAGCCTGTTTACGGTTTGCAGGCCAAGGGTTTGGATGGCATTGATAAGCCACTGGATAAGCTGGAAGATATTGCTGCCAATTACGTAAATGAAATTATCCGGCACAATCCAAACGGCCCATACGCGCTGGCCGGTTATTCTTTTGGCGGAACAATTGCTTTTGAAATGGCCAAGCAATTGCAGGCGATGGGCAAAAAAGTAAAAATGCTGGCACTGTTTGATTCTTATGCCCAACAAACCAAATCCGCTTATCCGCCACACATCAGGTTCCTGCACAAGATTTGGGATTATTGCTGCCGCTTTCTTTACACTTTCGTTTTGCTGGCCCAGCAACCGGCCAATACTTTTAATTATAAAGTGCTGATGATCAAAAGGAAGCTGCTTTCTCTTTACTGGAAATTGAATACTAAAAACAAAGAACAGGTTGGCTTTTTCGGTTATGCGCACCGGATTGATAAGATGAACCAGAAAGCCGCAGAAGAATATTATTTAACACCTTATAACGGGCAAATCGACCTGTTTCGGGCTAAAACAAGAACTTATTATATGCAAGACCCAAAGTACCTGGGCTGGCGGGAATTTGCGTTGAAAGGCGTTCAGGTCCACGAAATACCCGGCGACCATAATTATATTTTTGCACCTCCTAATGATAAAGAGTTCGCCCGTGTTTTGCAGCAATGTTTAGATCAGCATAAAGACCCTGGTTATAATTAACTGGTTTATAATGATTTATAGCCTGTTTGAATTTCTATCATATTCTTCGTTAAAGGTAAGATCAATAATTACAATACTTCTTTTAGGGCATAAATTTTGGTGTCCTATACTTTTTTGGCTAAAGCCCTACTATTTGCCGCCTTTTTCCACGGCCTGAAGGCCGTGGAAATTGAAGATCAATAATCACCCTGACGGAACAGGCCTGTTTGTTATCGGCAGATAAGAAACTCAAAACAAGGTGGCCAGATTGCCACGGCCTTCAGGCCGTGGATTGTAGTAACTCAAATATGGCTTTAGCCAAAATAGCTGAGAAAAAAATACCGATGCTTCTTTTACCGTATAAAAATTGATGCCTGCGTTAATTTTCATAAAGCAAAATTCAAATGTTTACTGATTTTTAGGTGATAAAAGAAGCATTATAACCGTGTTAAATAAAATTCAAACAACTTCTTAACTTCAAACTAAATTTTTTGCCAAATTTTTTCTTTTGGGTTTATCTTTTGGTAATGCTGGCCAACAGCCATAAACCTCAGTGTTTCTTTACTTCCCAAACCCAAAAAACCATGATTTTCCAAACTGGTATCAAATAAATTTATTACCCGGTTTTGCAGTTCCTGGTTAAAATAAATAAGCACATTCCGGCAAATGATCAACTGAAAATGATTAAAAGAAGCATCAGCTGCCAGGTTATGGGTTGAAAATACGATCCGTTTTTTAAGCTGCCCATCAAATTTAACCAGATCATAATGTGCGGTGTAATAACTTGAAAAATACTGATTGCCGCCCGCCAGAACATAGTTTTCAGAATATTTTTTCATTCCGCTCAACGGGAAAATGCCGGCCGCAGCTATTTTTAATACTTCCGGATTGATGTCTGTGGCGTATAAAATGGTTTTGTGCAGCAAATTGAGTTCTTTGAGCAAAATGGCAACAGCATATACTTCTTCACCTGTAGAGCAGCCGGCGTGCCAGATGCGGATCAGTGGGTATTGGCCCAGCAAAGGCAAAACCTCATTTCTCAAAGTCAGGAAAAATGAAGGGTCACGGAACATTTCCGTCACCGGCACCATTACTTCTGCAATAAACCGGTTCAAAAACCCGGTATCACTTCGGATTGAATGCCGAAAAGCACTGAAATCTGAAAACGGACTTAACTGGAAAAGCCGGTTAATGCGGCGTTGCATCATCGGCCCGGAATAGCCCGAAAAATCGTAACCATACACCTCAATCAGGTCGTTCAGCACCAAGGCTATTTCTTCTTCCTTCAGTAAAAGCATTCGGGTTTTGGGTCGATAAAAGAAGCATCACAAAAAAATTGAATGCTTCTTTTAGCACATCATTTTTATCGGTTTTGATCGTAAAGCCATACCCGTAAAAGCGAAATCAGCTGATCTACATCCACCGGTTTAGAAATATAATCCGATGCACCGGCACGGATGCAGGCTTCCCGGTCGGCAGGCATCACCTTGGCTGTTACGGCTATCACCGGCAGGTTTTTAAACTCCGGGTGCTGCCTGATCTTGCGGATACTTTCATAACCGTCCATCTCCGGCATCATCATGTCCATCAGCACAATATCGGTTTGGTGCCCGCCGAGCTGCTCAATCGCTTCCCGGCCGTTGGTGGCTGTAATCACGTTCATTTTATATTTTTCGAAAGACCGGGTCAGCGAAAAAATATTGCGCACATCGTCATCAGCAATCAAAATGGTTTTATTTTTCAGCACTTCGGTTAATGAGCCGCTCTTTCTAACTGGCATAAAACCAATGTTCTGCGGATTTTCTTTGTGCTCCATCACGTGCAAAAAAAGCGCAACTTCATCCATCACCCGCTGGTAAGATTGTGCTGTTTTTACAACGATAGAATCTGCAAAGCGTAAAATCCGGGTTTCTTCGGCAACAGAAAGATGTTTTCCGGTAAATACAATGATCGGAGTTCTATCCAAATCCGGGTTGCGCGTTATTTTTTCTAAGGAATCGTAAATGGTTTTGCCGGATACGCCCATATCCAAAATCACACAATCCACTTCCCTTTTTTGCAGTGTGCCAATGCTTTGGTCTACGTTACCGGAAATTTCTGAAGTGATGTTAAAGCTTTCCAGAAAATAAGACAATGCCTTGGCGTGCTGCTGGTTATCTTCCAAAATCAGCACTTTTTTCGGACTGCGCAACATGGCAGCTTCCAGTTTTTCAAACAATTGTTTCATTTGCTCCACGGCCAGCGGTTTATTGATAAAATCGATGGCACCTTTTAGCAAACTTTCTTTTTTTACTTCCAATGACGACATGATGTGCACCGGGATATGCCGCGTTGCCGGGTTGCTTTTCAGCTCTTCCATCACTTCCCAGCCGTCTTTTACCGGCAATTGGATGTCCAGCAAAATAGCGTGCGGGTTATATTGCTGCACCATTTCTAAACCCAGGTCACCGCGCACAGCAACGATGCCTTTATAGCCTTTTTCGTGGGTAAATTTTAGCAGCGCACTAGCAAAAATCGTGTCATCTTCAATAATCAGGATCAGTTTATCACCTGCTGTCAGCGCATTCCGGTCGTCTTTAATTTCAGCCGGTATTAAATCCGTCAAGTGTTTTGTACGGATATTGGAAACTGGTAATGCTTCTTTTACAGGTGTTTTTTGGTTGATCAAGGGCTTATCAGCCATTTTTTCAAAACCCAACACACCAGGGTTTTTTATCGGGACAGATAAAATAAACGTACTTCCTTTTCCCGGCTCACTTTCCAGTTTAATTTCCCCTTGCAAAAGTTCGGCTAATTTGCGGCTGATAGACAAGCCCAAACCAGTGCCGCCATAATTCCGACTCGTCGAGCCATCAGCTTGCTTGAAAGGTTCAAACACCAAGCCCTGGTCTTCCGGCGAAATCCCGATCCCGCTATCGGCAACTACAAAACGGATATAGTTTTTATTTTCATCCGGTTCAATCTTCAGGCTGACTTCGCCTTTTGCGGTGAACTTTAAAGCGTTGGAAAGCAGGTTTTTTAAAATTTGTTCCAGCTTGGCTTTGTCGGTTTCAATTGTTTTTGATAATTGCAAAACGGTGGAAATATTCAAATCCAGCTTCTTTTCTTTAGCTACGGGAGAAAATAAACCTTTCAGTTCCGACATGATTTCGCCGATGGTTATCTGCTCATATTCAGCATCCATTTTACCGGCTTCTATTTTTGACAGGTCCAGGATTTCATCGATCAAATTCAGTAAACCTCGCCCCGAACTCAAAATCACACTGGCAGATTCTACTTGTTCCTCCGTCAGGTTGGCTTCATCATTTTCTGATAAATACCTTGATAAAAGCAGTATTGAATTTAAGGGTGTGCGCAGCTCGTGCGACATGTTGGCCATAAATTCTGTTTTGTATTGCGTGCTGATTTCCAGTTCTTCTGCTTTTTGCTGGATCTCCTGGTTCCGTTCCACAATCATCTGGTTGCGCTCTTCCAACATCTGGCTGCGTTCTTCCAAAACCTGGTTAGATTGCTCCAGTTCTTCCTGCTGCACGCGCAGTTCCTCGTCAGATTGTTGCAGCTTTTGCGTATAAGCTTCCAGTTCGGCGTTCATGTTTTCGAGTTCGCGCTGCCGTTTTTCCAGCTCTTTGGCCTGTGATTGTGTACGTTCCAACAACAGTTGCAAGGCTTCATTTTTTTTGGCCGAGTTGAGCACAATACCAATATTGGGCAGCACCCGCTCCAAAAACTGAATACTTTTATCCGCATAAATGGTTGTTGAAGCCAGCTCGATCACGCCCAAAGTCCGGCCTTCATAGCAAACCGGAAAAGCCACCACATCCGCCGGTTTGATCCCGCCGCCGGCATATTTCAGGTTGATACTGTTTTTATCGATGTTTTTTAGGCGTACCATTTTCTGGCCGATGGCGCATTGGCCGCTCAAACCTTGTCCTAAAACAATATCATGCTCCGGGGCTGATAAAGCAAAACTGCTTTTTAAGTGCAGCAAATTTTGATCAAGCAAATAAAACGCACCGAGTGAACTATCAGAATAAACAATCAAATACTCCAGGATGGCTTTGGTAAGATTTTGCAAAGACTGCTCGCCCAGCATCTCCGTATTCAAGCCGTTTGCACCTTTTTGCATCCACTCATTCTCCGCCAAATTGCCAAAAGCATACTCTAAAGAACCGGCCATTTTATTCAAAAACCCGGAGAGGATACCCAAAGTTTCCTGCTCGGTATCTTTTACGCGGGTTTTATAATCACCGCCGGAAATGCGCCCGGTAATATCCTGCACAATCGCCAAGCGTCTGGCCGTCTGCTCTTCTTTTTCTTCTAAACCGATACGCAGTTTAATATTTTCCTGGTATTTTCTGCGCAGTTTCAGGTAATACCGGACCGCAATAAACAGCGAAAAAATGTTTGCCAGAATGATGATCATTGGCGTAAAAGCAATCAAAAAACGCTGCAGGGCCGTAGCTTGAGACAGGACCGCTTTTTCCCGGTTTTCCATATTGAGCACCGCCTGGCGCAAGGCATCCATTTCAATTTTTCCTTGTTTCAGCTGCTCAACACTAACGCTTTTTCCGGAGCGTTTTTGATCGACCAATTGCCCAAGCCGTTTTAACCTCACAATTATGGCATTTTGTAGCTGAACCAGATTGGCTTGCTGCGTGGCATCGGCACCGGTGAGCTGCTGTACTTCTTTTATCGCACTAAAAACCTTTTGATCAACACCAATATACGGCTGTAAAAAAGCCTCCTCACCCGAAAGCAGGAAACCTCTTTGCCCGGTCTCGGCATCTTTCATGGTTGAAATAATAGATTCCAGCTTATAGATCACGTCATTATTCTGATCAACGTTTTGCGCATTGGCCAGCAAACTTTGGATACTAATGTAAGAGGCAACCGAACTGATGATAACCAACAGCAGGGACAGCCCGAAACCTATTTTTAAATCACGGTTAATTTTGGTTTTCATGAAACCGATATATTTTTAAGTATTTGAACTTTGCTCCTGATAAACCGGCAGTGTAAAATAAAAGGAAGAACCTCTGCCCGGCTCGCTGTCTACACCATAGCGGCCATGGTGCCGTTTGATAATTTCGGCACAAATGTATAATCCCATCCCGAGGCCCTGAAAACGGTTGGATGACTCTTCTACCCGATAAAATTTGGTGAACAGATCGGCTTGTTTATCTTTTGGGATCCCAATTCCGGAATCAGTAATGTTGATTAGAATCTCATCATCAGAAAGCCGGGACACATCAAATAAAATCTCAGACGAGTTGGGCGAATATTTGATGGCATTAGTTAAGTAGTTGAGGATCACTTGTTCTATGCGGAGCTGATCGCCATAAATTTTTGCATTTGCCAACCCGGTTTTGATGATGGTATGGCTTGGATAAGTTTGCCGGATAATGTCAACCGCGTTATCAATAATCGGGTCTGCATCGTAAATATCATTTCTAAAATCCAGTTTTCCGCTGGTGATTTTTGAAGTATCCAGCAAATCGTCGATCAAAATATTCAGCTTTTCCAATTGCTGGCGTGTGCGGTCGAGGTATTTTTTAGCATCCTCTTTCAAATCACGGTCAAATGAACGTTCAACCATCTGCATATAGCCTTTGATAGAGGTCAGCGGTGTTTTCAACTCATGGCTGGCCATCGTAATAAACTCATCCTTAGTTCTTTCTGCCTGTTTTCTAAACTCGATCTCTTCTACCAAAACCTGCTGCATATTTTGCAAAGCAGTGGTTTGTTCATACAGTTTGATATAAGTTTTTATTTTGAGGATGAGCACATCCGGATCGAATGGTTTGACCATATAATCCCGGCCGCCGGAAGCATAACCTTTGCTGATGAATTGCTTGTTGACGTTTACAGCAGATAAAAAAATGATTGGGATATCTTTGGTTTTACTGTAGCCCGAAATGGATTCGGCTACTTCAAAACCATCCAAACCTGGCATTTGAACATCTAAAAGGACGAGGTCATAATTGTTTTTAAGAACTTTTTTTAAAGCCTCTTCGCCAGACAAAGCAGAATCAACTTCAAATTGGTGTTTATCAAGGATTCTTTTTAGCGCAATTATATTTTCATGCTTGTCATCAACTATTAATATCATGCCATCTTTTATATGAGATCAGGTTAAATTATGAACATATTTTTTTACGTAAAGGCTTTATAAAATGATTAAAACTGTTTTTTTAAAAACGGAATAGTTATCTCAAAACCTCATTTCTTTTCAACATTACCCTGCGGAGGCAAAACAGCTACATCGCGCTCTACTTCTGTTTGCTGCACGTGCACTGCATAACTGGCCGGTGCTATTTTTATCCCATGAAATTCAGCATAAGATTGTGTAAATTCAGCACCAAAATACAGGATGGCAGCTGTGTAATAAACCCAAACCAAAATCACGATCAAGGAACCCGCTGCACCGTAAGTAGAGCCGGCACCGGTGGTAGATATATACAAACCGATACCAAAACGGCCGATCATGAACAAAACAGCAGTAAACAAAGCACCTGAACGCACATCCTTCCAGCCGATTTTCACATCCGGCAAAACTTTAAATATGACGCCGAAAAGAATTGTAATCACCAAAAAACTAATGATTATGTTGATAACCTGCACAAATATTACAGTAATATCAGGCAGGAACCGGGTGAGTATTCCGCTTAAAGCAATCACCAAACCATTCACCACCAGCGAAACGATCAGTAGAAAACCTAAAGCCACGATCAGGGACGAAGACAGCAAACGATCTTGCAGGAGTTTCAACCAGCCACGTTTTGGTTTGGCCTTTACCTTCCAAATCATGTTGATCGATTCCTGGATCTCTACAAAAATACTGGTTGCACCAAGCAATAAAACCACACTGGCAATTATAACAGCAGATGTTGTTTTGCCCGACAAGCTTACATTTTTAATCATGTCTTGTACCTGTTTTGCAGCCTGGTTTCCTACCAAACCATTGATCTCCCCAAAAATTTTATCATTAATCGCATCCTTGCCATAAATAGCACCGGCAATAGAAATGAGCAGCAACAACAGCGGGGCCAGTGAAAAAACAGTGTAATAAGCCAGCGATGCACTCAGCTTCAGACCTTTATCATCCAAAAAACCATTAAAAGCACCCGACAGTATTTTGAAGCCGTTTTTGAATGCTTCTTTTGTGAAGTATTTTTTCATTTGTTTAGAAGTTTTAGTTCCTGGGATTTGCTTTGCAGCCAAATTTACAATAAACCTGATAACGGCAACCGGCTATTTATTGTTTACCGAAATTCTGATAAAGTATTAACTTTAAACGCGCAGCTGATGCTGTTTTTACCGGCATAAAATTGGTGAAAGCAACTTGCACGCCGTCTTAATTTTTTAGAATAGCTCAATTTTATGTTGATAAAAACAGCATTTTCTTTTTTGCTTAGTTTGATCGTTTTCAGCTTTGCACAGGCCGCCGAAGTGCATTTAAATCAATTTATCCTGAAAGAAAACCCTTTTGCAAAAGACGAGGTAGCGGTGGTAGCTTCGGATTCGGCCGGAACAACACAGGAAAAGATCAACGGTTTGTTCGATTTTACCATCAACGGTTTTAAAGAAGCATTACGGTTTGAAAATGGCACTGCTTTCTATCACCATAAATTAGAAAAATCAAGTTTCTTGTACCTCAAACATGTTGACGAGGCAGGATCACATGCCAGGTTGTATTACATTTACAAACACGATTCCAAACTTGACCCTTATTACATCAGCTGGAAATTTCTGGTAGCCGTCCCGATCGTTTTGATTTTATTAGGCTACATGTTTAAGCGTTTTATCATTGTTGCTTTCGTTATTTTTTGCCTGTTCGGTTATTTTAACTACCATGGCGGCATGAGTTTAGGGACTTTTTTTGAAACGATTTTTGACGGCTTGAAACACTTGTTTTAAAACGGCATCCCGATACCAAAGTTTAATTGCATGAAGCTGTACTTTTCGCCATTGTTTTGAAAATAATCATTTTTAAACGAACCGGAACGGAACAATTCGTCCAAATGGTTTATTAAAACCCATTGGTTGCTACCGCTAAACTGCGGATCCTTAAACTTAAACCCTGCATCCAACCGGAAAACAAAGAAATTTAAGTCAAGCCGGATCCCCGTTCCTACGCCTATGCCCATTGTTTTTGGCAGGGTTGCAAACGAAAATTTGCCCCCGGGATTTTCGAGCGGCTGGTCCCTTAGCCGCCATACATTTCCAAAATCACTAAAAATTGCCCCTTTTAATTTAGAACCAAAAAAATCACTCGAAATTTTATAACGGTATTCTGTATTGGCAATAATTTTAATTTCCCCAAACTGGTCTAAGTATTTAAAACGCGCACGTTGTAAATCGTCAGAATAAAACGCAGCACGGTTAAAACTGCCGGGGCCAAGCGTACGCGGCAACCAGGCACGCATGTCATTAGCGCCACCTACATAAAAATTCTTTTCAAAAATAAGCTGGTTGCTATTGCCATATGGCACGCCCAGGCCCGGATTGATCCTGAAAATAAATTGTCTTTCCCCGCCTAAACTTTTATAAAAACGCAAGTCGGCTTCCCCTTTAACATATTGCGAAAAAGCTTGTCCAAAAACAGTACGCTGGCCCAATGTGTCTTTTTTAGCACCTGTTAATTTACTTATCAAAGCCAGTGTATTTCCGCCCACATCTACACTTCCCCTAAAAAAAACAAAGTTGTGGTAGCTGGTCAACAAACTGTAATTGCGGGAGTAGGTGTATTGGCTCCCGGCCGTAAAAACAGTACGGCCAATCAGATAAATATACGAGTAACGGTTTTGCTTAAGCAATTCCCTGGATGCGGCAGGATCTATTTTCCCGGAAGAAAACTCGATATTTATGGGTGTAAAAGAGTGGAATATCCGGTTGTTTTCGGCCCAGTCATAAGTAATAGAATTGATGATACTTTTTCGGGCCACCAATCCATTCTGATAAAAATACTGAAAATTGGAAGCGAAAGTGGTATGCGGAATGCCGAACCGACCTAAATTATGAATATTAAACGGCGAAATAATGCCGGGATAAACCAGATTTGCCCCAATTTTAAAATCCTGGTTTTGGATTCCGTTGTTCAGCACGGCCTGTTGCTGTGCGTTATCATACAAAATGCTGTAATTGAATTTAAGCTGCAAAATTTCCGCTCCGCCAAAAAGGTTTCTGTTGGTATAAGTATTGGCCAGGTTGAAACCGTAACGCCCGTTGTTAAAAATAAATTCGCCTTCCACGCGGTTAGACATTTTTTTCAGCGGGATCAATTCGATTTTTGTATCCAGGCGGTTGGTGCTGTCGGCCGTTTTTTGGTAAGACGGACTTGGCACATTTCGAAAAACATTCAATTCGGATAAACGCGTAGTGGTTAAAGTTTGATTATCAATGTTATAAATCTGCCCTTTTTTCTGAAAGATATAATTGACAATGGTTTTAGGTTTAAATTTCCCCGAAAAATCTACAAAACGAAACTGTGAATCCAGTTGCAATGTATCAGCCTGGCCACGCTCCCTGCCCGAACTTCCGGTGACGGAAATAAGCGTATTATTGATCGTAAATTTGGTATGCCCGTCTTTTTTGGCCGGATTATCCACTACCAAATCCACATCGACCAAACCTTTATTTAAAGCCGTATCCACCGAAAAACTAACGTACTGCCGGTAAAAATCATAATAGCCGTTTCGCTTCATCAACTGATAAAACTGCTCGCGGTCATATGCCAAACTATCTTCATCGTACCGTTTTCCGGCCTTGATATGTGAGATCAGGTTTTTGTTGGAATGATATAAACCCACCAGTTTCGGATCAGCAATACTATCCTGAAACCGCCTCACTTTAAACAAAGTACCGGGCGTAACCTTAAAAATCAGTTCTGCTTTTTTGTCTTTAATTTTAATCTCATCTGCAACCGACGCTTTCAAAAATCCTTTGTTTTGCAAATATTTTTGGATCTGGAGCCTGGAGAATTCCACCAGATCACTGTCTAAAATAGCCGGTGGTTCGCCAAAAGCTTTTTTTCCGTTTTTGCTGAAAAGATAATACAATTGCAAGTTTACCGCGCTGTTGGGTTGCTGCTGCTTGTCTACATAATTTTTGGCAGGTTCGGCAAATTCTTCTGCTACGCCTTTAATCGTGATCTTTCGCACCAAAGCCTGGTTGTCTTTCAAACGGCGTGTCAGGCTACATCCCGAAACCAGGATCAGACTTAAAATACTTAAAATTGTAAACGAATAAAGTTTAGCGTACACGTATGGTCTCAAATCAGATCTCTTTTTTAAAATCATTACAACAAAAGAAGCACCGGAAAGCACATGGCTTGTTTCTGGTGGAAGGGCTGAAATCTGTTACAGATTTTTTGCAATCCAATTTTTATACGATAAAAACAGTATATCATACAGCAAATTTGGGATCAAAAATGCTGAAAGTTTCGGGTAATATAAAGTTTCAGGAAGTTTCTGCCCGGGAGCTGGAAAAGATCAGCAGTTTGAACACGCCGCAAGAAGTCATTGCGCTGGTGGAAATACCTGATTATCAGGAACTAAAATTGCAAACATTGGCCGGAAAGTTTACGCTGATGCTGGACGGTGTGCAGGATCCGGGAAACCTGGGTACGATCATCCGCACGGCAGACTGGTTTGGCATCACGCAAATTATCTGTTCTGAAGATACAGTTGACGTTTATAACCCAAAAGTGGTACAGGCCACGATGGGTTCGCTTTCGCGGGTTGCGGTGGATTATGCCGACATACTGTTTTTACTGCCTCAAATTGAGCAAGCGGTTTTTGGGGCGATGCTGGCCGGCGAAAATATTTATCAAACCAATTTCGGTTCGGAAGGATTGATTTTGCTTGGGAACGAAGGCAATGGCATCCGGCCGGAAACCCAACCGCTGATCAACAGAAAAATTACGATACCACGGGCGGGAAGGGCTGAATCTTTGAATGTAGCCATTGCAGCAGCTATTTTTTGTAACGAAATCAGCAGAAATGGGTTGAAATAAAAATTGACCGGCAACAATATTTTACTATTTTTGCAGGCTTAAAATAAGGTCGGGTGGCCGAGTGGCTAGGCAGAGGTCTGCAAAACCTTTTACAGCGGTTCGAATCCGCTCCCGACCTCAGCAAAAAAATTAAAAAACAAAGATTATGGGTGTTACGCGTTTAAAAAGAAAAGATAGAAAAAACAAAACTGTTTCCCGTTTGGAAGTACAGCATTTAAAATTAGCAACTGATTTGGAATTAGGTTCCCGTTCTGTAGAACCAAACAAAAGCCAGCTGGTAAAAAATAACGAAGCGATCCGTATTGCTTTGGGCAAATAAGCTTTTTTTAGCACGATAAAATATAAATCCCGTTTGCAGTTTTGCAGACGGGATTTTTTGTGATGTAAAAAGTATTATTAATTTAAAGTTGAATCCATAAATTCAATTTATTTTACCTTCTTGTAAAGAGAATTAACAGATATATAAATTACACAAAATCCGCCATAGATAGTGTACATTTTATCACTTTCAATTGTATTATTCAGGAGATTAAAAGTTGTGTAAATAAGTTTGAATCCTCCTACAATTGAGGATGAAGAAAAGAAAACACTTCCTAACTGAAGAAGATCGATCTCACTTGTTCGTTTTTTTAAAATTAATATAACTATGTAAGCTAATGTTATAAAGACACCAAAAATTACAATTGCAGATGTTTTAAATAAAAACTCCACAATTACTTATATCCAGAGTAAAAGCTCTTTTTACTACCCCTTTTCTTACTTTTGATATTATAAGCAGAGTAACCTGTAACGAGCCCTCCGACAATTCCTCCAACTATACCCCCAACAACACCAAAACTGGCACCCAATAATGCCCCGCCAGTTGTTCCTGACAGAGCATTAGATATAACATTCATGTTACTATCTTCCTCTTTTGTAATTGCCATAAAATTAATTTTTGTTTCTCAAATATAGCTATTTCTAAATATTAAATGTAGCGGTAATTTTAGCATCAAATATATTCTTACATAAAAAGAATTTTTATAAAATTAAAGGTTTAGCAAACCTTTGCAAATCCTTCCAACCAATCCCGGCCCTTCATAAATAAAACCGGTATACAATTGAATCAGAGAAGCACCGGCCTCCAGTTTTTCCAAAGCATCTGCTGCCGAATGAATACCGCCGACACCAATAATCGGAAATGCTTTTCCTGATTTTTCTGATAAATAACGGATCACTTGAGTAGAACGATCGGTCAGCGGTTTGCCGCTCAATCCACCGGTTTCATTTTTATTTTTTGGCGAAATTAATCCTTCGCGGTTGATGGTCGTGTTTGTCGCAATCACGCCGGCAATACCACTTTCAATCACAATTTCTACAATATCGTCCAGCTGTTTATCGCTGAGATCAGGTGCAATTTTAAGCAAAACCGGGCGCGAAACCCCATTCTTATTGTTCCGCTGCTGCAAAGTTTGCAACAGCTTTTTCAGCGGTTCTTTTTCCTGCAGTTCGCGCAAACCAGGCGTGTTTGGCGAACTCACATTCACCACAAAATAATCTACGACATCAAATAAGCGGTCAAAACATTTTATATAATCGCTTACCGCATCTTTATTGAGCGTAGTTTTATTTTTGCCGATGTTTCCACCGATGATCAACTGTTTTCGGTTGCCTGTTGCCTGTTGCCTGAAAGCTCGAATTCGTGCAGCAACCACTTCAACGCCCTGATTATTAAAACCCATCCGGTTGATCAATGCCTTGTCTTCTTTCAGCCTGAACATCCTTGGTTTCGGGTTTCCGGCTTGTGGCAGCGGCGTAACGGTGCCAATCTCCACAAAACCAAAACCGAAGTTGGCCATTTCACCCATCATCTCCGCATTTTTATCAAAACCGGCGGCCAAACCAACCGGATTTTTAAACTTCAACCCAAAAACCGCTGTTTCTAACGTTGAATTTTCTATGCTAAAAACAGCATGGCTCAACTTAGATCCACCGGGAAAACGATTGAATAATTGTAAACCACGCGTAACAAAGTGATGGATTTTTTCGGGATCGAAAGAAAAAAGAAACGGACGAATAAGTTTGTACATAAAAGCAGATACTGTTTTTATCAGGTAAAAATCTTAATGCAAGATCTTGTAAATCAATTCTTTCATCAATTCGCCATGACCGGCAGTTGAATCTACGCCTTTACTTTTCACGTCGTATTCGCGCAGATAACTGATAATCTGCATGGTTTTACCGAAGTTGAACGTTTTGCCGGCCTGCTCAAAATCACTCACACGATACGGGCTTACACCTAATTCTTTGGCCACATTTTGAGGTGATTTATCTTTAACATATTGATAACGAAGCACTTTTGTAAAGTAACTATTTAATGTTCCCAGCACTACCACAAACGGATTAGATTTCGGGTTGGCTTCAAAATAATTGATGATGCGGTTGGCCTTCACCACATCTCTCCTGCTCAGCGCGGTTTGCAGTTCAAAAACATTGTATTCTTTGCTGATGCCGATATTATCCTGCACATGTTGCGTGGTAATTTCCTGTCCGGCTGCCACGTTCAGCATCAGTTTTTCCAGCTCGTTGGCAATTTTAGAAAGATCATTTCCCAGATATTCTGCCAGCAACGCCGCAGCCTGCGGTTGTATCCGGTAGTTTTTTGTGCCGACAAATGTTTCTATAAAAGCCGGGATTTTATTTTCGTAAAACGGTACAGATTCAAAAACCAAACCTTTTTTTTCAATGGCTTTATACGTTTTTTTGCGCTTGTCAAACTTGCCGTACTTGTAACAAAAAACCAGCACGGTACTTTGCAACGGGTTTTCCAAATAAGCCAGAAACGGGTTGATGTGCTTTTTGCCCTCTTCCTCACTTCCCCACTTCATATCCTGTGCTTCTTTTACCAGCACAATTTGGTAATCGGCCATCATCGGATAGCGTTTTGCCGCATTTAAAACGGCCATCGTTTCGGTATCTTTTCCATAAAAAACCGTTTGGTTGAAGCCGCGTTCTGCTTCGCTCAGCAATTCGTGTTCTATATAATTGCTGATCTCGTCAATAAAAAAAGGCTCTTCTCCGTGCAACAAATACAACGGTTTTAGTTTGCGGTTTTTCAGGTCTTTCAGGATGTCGGCTGCAGTCATTTCTGCTGTAAATTTACAAATTCGGTTTAGGTTTGATGCAGTTTAATGCTGATTTTAGCTGCATGGAACTTTTTTGTCCGCTCAATCTGCCGCCTTATCCTTTTAAAATTACGGAGCAAAACGGGCAATATTTTTTGTTTGATGACATCCGCAAAAAAATAATATTGATCACACCGGAAGAATGGGTGCGCCAGCATTTTGTACAATATTTAGTGGCACAAAAGAAGTATCCTAAAACATTAATCCAATTGGAAGGCGGCCTGAAGTTGAATAACCTATCTAAAAGATCTGATATTTTGGTTTATAATTCCTCCGCAGAAAAAATTTTATTGGTTGAATGCAAAGCCCCAAGTATAAAAATTACCCAAAAAGTTTTTGATCAGATTGCCAGATATAATATGGTGCACCAGGTGCCGCTGCTGGCGGTAACAAACGGCCTGGACCACTTTTATTGCAGGATTGATTTTGCAGCCGGGAAATATTTTTTCCTGGATGAACTGCCTGATTATTAACGTATTTAGGAGAAATATATGTAACACGACGGCCAGGTTTCCGTAGAAATGGAAAAACGTTTACTTGTATGACCAATCAACTAAACATGAGCTACCAAAACTCAACTTTAAACTGGACAAAGCCCTGGCTGTGGAGCAAAATATTCCTGGTTTGTTTAATCGCTGCAACGCTGCTATCGTCGGTTGTAACTTTGCCGGCTATATTTTATCTTTCCAATATTGCAATTTTATTGCTGTTTTCAGCCGGGTTATTTTTGCTGATAATTAAAAGAAAGCAAACACCTTTTGTTAAAATTGAAGATCGGCAATTGCAGTATTTTTGCGTGGTTAAAAAAGAAATTGTAACCATTCCGGCAGATGAGATCATCAAAGTTACCACGCAATTTTGCGAACTGCAGATCCATACTTCCAGCCGCACGCATTGTTTAAACCTCAAACACATCAAAGAAGAAAAACAACGCTGGGAAATAAAAGAAATGATTAGAAAACTGGCCCCGGAGAATGGAAACTGTGTCGTAAATTTTTAGTTTTGGGATGATTCTAAGCAAAAGTTCAGCATTAATTCTTACCCGATAAAAGAAGCATCAACGTTAAAATACTTCGCCCAGATTTACAAATATACCGTGCGAACCATTTTGGCCGATGCCATAATCAATAGCGATATTGGTATCAGAACGTTTGTTAAATTTAATGCGCAAACCGGGGCCATAACCTAAAGCCACTTTTTGAAAACGGTTGGCCGGATAATCGGTAAAACTCTCGCCATTTACAAATAAAACGCCTCCCAGCAAACCATTTTTAGTAAAATCAACGCGATATGCTGCTTCTGTATAAAGCATATCGGTTCCGCGAAACCGGCCTTGTACATATCCTCTTCCAGTATTTCCGCCCGTATCCCAGCCAACGCTCGGCAAATCAAAATACGGCGGATGGCCGCTCAGCGTAAAAACATCTAGCATCCAAAAAGCCAGCAAACTATTCCCGTTTTTAGATAAAGGAATGTATTTACGAAAATCAAATGTTAAAGACCGCCACTGTGTATCGCTGCCCAATAAGGTTAGATTTGGCCGGTAAATAAGGTTGGCATAAGTACCGTTTCGCGGATTGATGGAACTTTTGCGGTTATCGTACAGTAAATTATAAGTGATGCCCGAGGAAACAGATTTGGTTGTTTGCCCATAATTCTGATAACCGGTAGTTTCCTGCATACTTGGCCCGTTTTGAACAATGTTGAAATGATAATCCAGCGCGTAGCCAATCCCGCCGTAAAAGTTTTTGGCGAGTTGCTTTAAAACCGTTTCGTAAAAACGCAGGAAACCATACTTAACCGGGTTTAAATTATCGGAAGATGTTGCACTGCCCAAACCATAAGTATTTTCCGGAAATTGATATAACCGCCAGTCGCCCACCAGGTTATACTTATTATCTTTTGTCCAGATATTGGAACCAACGTGAAAAGTGATCTGGCTGCGCTGATTATAACCCAGATTAGAATTGATTGATGATAAATTTTCGTGCTCTTTCGGTTCTGCAAAAAACGCCACATTGCCCGTTAAACCGGCAGCAAAACCGGTAGAAAGCGTATAACCGGCAGAAGGAACGACAGAAAAATTGAACTGTTTTGGGGTTGAAAAAACGTCTTGAGTTCCTTTTTTATGAAAAATCTGATGGATCAGGTCCAAAATATCTTTTTGTTTTGCCAAGCTATCCTGCATATTTTTAACTGAGTCAGCAACAGCTGCTGTAGCAGGATTGCCGGATTGTGCAAATATTTTTCCGGCAAAAGCAATAGAGAAAATACTGTACAGGATAACTTTTGCAGGTATCGTCATCCTAATTTTTGTTTGATAAAAGAAGCATTGTTCTCAGACGGGCAAGAAGTATAAAAGTTTAATAAAGTTAAAACCCGGAGAAAAATTCTTCCAGCGAACCAAAATAGGCTGTGTTCCAACCTTCTACAATATCGTCGTAATCTTCATCCGGGATGTTGGTGTGTTTCAGTTCTGCGGAAGTGCCGTGCTTATCGGGGTGCAGTTTGATGGTAACAATGGATCCGGCTTCCTGTTCGCCAAAATACCATTGCTGCACAATCTTTTTTCCTACTTCAAATTCGAGGTTTTTTCCCAGGATGCTGCCTTCCCACAAAGAAAATTCGGTATCAGGTTCTGCAAGCATTTCGGCCGGCTCGCCCGTCCAGATTTCAATGCTGACCGGATTTGTCAAAGCCAGATAAACTTCTTCAGGAGTGGCCGGAAGCAGATAATATTTTTTATAATCTTTCATTTCAGGATGCTAATTCCGGGCGAAGAAAAGCAATTAGCTGCATAAATGTGCTTAATACAACTGCGGATCGATGTCTTTGATCAGTTTATCCAGTTCGTGGCCGCTCTCTTTTAAAAATTCGATGGCTTCCACAAGCGTTTGGTCCGCGTTTAACGCCTGGTCCAGCACGTTGACCAAACCCAAAATATTGGCCAGCGGTTTGCGGGCCAGGTGAAAGTTTAAGTAAGCAATTTTTTTGAGCTGGCGGTTTTTGGCTTTCAGGTCAATACCTTCCACAAAAGCATCTTCCAGCATATTGCGGTACAATTTTTTCTCGGTAATATCCGTCATTGTAAAAAGCCTTGCTGCCTTTCCCTGATACAAGATCGGCGTAATTACCGCTTCAACAAACGTGATTTTATCTGTTTTGCTGATCAGGCCCAATTCTTTTTTAAATTGATTTTGTGTGGATGATGCTTTTTTTATCAACCCTAAATGATGCTGTTTTTTGGCGTGTAGAATCGTTTCTACAGTTTGTGGCAATATTTCAGCATTGTGATAATCCGTAATTTTAATTGCAGTATTATTGATCTCCAAAATCAACCTGCAATCGTTATCTGCAATCAACATTGGCTGATTGTGGTTCACAAAAAAGTTTTTCAGGCTTATATCTTCAAAATCTAACATCGGGTTTGTACACATAGTTGTAATTATGCTGAAACAATAAATACTTTAACAACAGTTACTTTCTTCAAAACAAATATATCTTTAAAAAATTGTGCTTTGATTTAAATAACTTTTTTAGCTGACGCTACGCTTTTAGTCTAAAATCTGGTCACGTTAGTTTATCATTTTGCAATATCCAGGCCAATTTATGTACGATAAAAGAAGCATCTAAATTTTGGGTTTGATGATGAATGAAGATTTCCTAAAGTTTTTTGCGGAGGTTTTGTATTTTAAGTTTAAAGGCTGATACTTCTTTTATAGACCCAAAATCAGTACCGGCCATCAGCCACAAAACAACGATAACGGCATCAGAAAAACCGGTTTCTATTGAAACAAACTAAATTAAACCTGCAGAAAAAACTATTGGTAAAAACAGTATCTTTGCCCGGCAAATAATAACCCCAAAAATTGTTTGCTATGCAACTTGACCCTGCCAAATTTGTTGCCGAAGGTTTAACTTATGACGATGTGTTGCTCATTCCGGCCTACTCCGAAGTTTTGCCGCGCGATGTAGATACTAAATCTTTCCTTACCCGAAAAATAAAACTGAACGTTCCGATTGTTTCTGCGGCGATGGATACCGTTACCGAAGCTGCCATGGCCATTGCCATAGCGCAGGCCGGCGGCATCGGGATGCTGCATAAAAACCTGAGCATTGCCTTGCAAGCTGATGAGGTGCGCAAAGTAAAACGCTCAGAAAGCGGTATGATCCAGGATCCGGTTACCCTGAAAGTGGATGCGGTAATTGCCGATGCGGTGAAGATGATGAAGGAATTTAGGATCGGCGGCATCCCGATTGTGGATGGCGGCCATAAACTGACCGGCATCATCACCAATCGCGATCTGCGTTTTCAAAAAGACATGGGCATTCCGGTCCGGGACGTGATGACGAAGGAAAACCTGATCACGGCACCGTTGGGAACAGACTTAACGCAGGCTGAAGCGATCCTTCAAAATTATAAAATTGAAAAACTGCCGGTGGTTGATGCCGATGGCCGTTTGACCGGTTTGATCACTTTTAAAGATATTCAGAAGTTTAAAAATTATCCGGCTGCCTGCAAAGATGAGCACGGCCGTTTGCGCGTAGGTGCAGCGGTTGGCGTAACTGCAGATACGATGGAGCGTGTGGATGCGCTGGTGAAAGCCGGCGTAGATGTGATTACGATTGATACGGCACACGGCCACTCCAAAGGTGTAATTGAGCGGCTAAAAGAAGTAAAAGCTAAATACCCTGATTTGCAGGTGATTGTAGGCAACGTAGCAACCGGCGAAGGCGCAAAAGCCCTGGCAGACGCTGGTGCAGATGCCGTAAAAGTGGGTATTGGCCCGGGTTCTATTTGTACCACGCGGATTATTGCAGGTGTTGGTGTGCCGCAATTATATGCTGTTTATGAGTGCGCCAAAGCTTTGGAAGGTACTGGCGTTCCGGTTATTGCAGATGGCGGTATCAAGCATACGGGCGATATCCCGAAAGCGATTGCGGCCGGAGCAAGTTCCATTATGGCTGGTTCATTGTTTGCCGGTGTGGAAGAATCTCCGGGAGAAATCATCATTTATGAAGGCCGACGCTTTAAATCTTACCGCGGCATGGGTTCGATTGAAGCGATGGAACAAGGCTCGAAAGACCGTTATTTCCAGGACGTAGAAGACGACATCAAAAAATTAGTGCCTGAAGGAATCGTTGGCCGCGTGCCGGTAAAAGGTAGTCTGGCCGAAGTGATGTACCAATACGTTGGCGGTTTGCGCGCCAGTATGGGCTATTGCGGTGCGGCCAATATCGAAGCTTTGCAGAAAGCGAAATTTGTGCGCATCACTTCTGCCGGTATCCGCGAATCACATCCGCACGATATCACGATTACTAAAGAAGCACCGAATTATACACGGTAGTTTGATGCTTCTTTTATAAGGTTGAAATTGGGATAGTGTAAATCAGCATTGAGAAATATGAAATTGATTTACTCTGCCTGAAACTCCATCTTGATCGTAATAGAGCCGGTTTTTTTCCTGCTGGAAGTATTAAATGCGCCGCCATAACTATAATCTTCATTGCTATTTTTTCCCGTGATCTGGAAAACACCCATGGTTGCTTTTTTCAATTTGCCCAAACCGCTTCCGGCATTTTTAGCGATGGTTTCTGCACGCGCTTTGGCATCGGCACTGGCTTTTCCAAGCAATTCCATTTTCACTTCATTTAATTTGGTGTTGTAAAAAAGTGGTGCTTGTGAGTTGAACTCAATTCCGGTTTCAATCAGTTCGGTTGCCTCGCGGGATATTTTATCTACCAAATCCACTTTTGCAGATTCTACTTTGACCATTTGGACTAACGAATAGCCTGAAAATTGCTGCCCGATATTTCGTCCGGCGGCATCCAGCTTCGGACTAAATTCTTTATTAATCGTTACGGATGAAAAAACCATTTCCTGATTGCCAATGCCTTTTTTAGCAAGGTAATTTCGAATGGCGTTTTCATCTGATTTTAAGGCAATATAAGCACTTTTTAAATCAGCAGATTTGCGGGAATACGTGCCGCTCCAAACAATTAGGTCGCTGTTAAAATCTTTTTCGGCCAAACCCGTAACCACAATTGTTTCCATGGTTGTAGAACGGTACTTGTAAGCGCGGCCAATAATAGCGAAGGCAACAATAGCGGCAATACCAATAATAGCGGCCATAAGAATGGATTTCATGGTTGAAGTTTTATGGCTAAATATAGTGAAAGTAGAAATTAGTTACCATTGAAAAAAAACAGGGGTAAAAGAAGTATTAAGCTCCTTTTTTATCATTTCAACGGCAGGGGGGAAATGTTCCCCAAACAAAAAACTATTTGTAGTTTAATGAATATTTATTTGACGGATTGAAAAGACAAGACCATTGATATTAAACAATATTTAATTCTTAAAATACAATCCAATAACCATCAGTGCCAAAGCAAAAAACAATCCTACAAACCATTTAATCATATCTGTTTTAGCGTTGGCTAAATCTTCTTTTGATGCTAAATGGGCTGTTTTATCCACAACTGTTTTATCTATCTTAGCCTCAATATAAGCTGTTAAATTCTCAGCAGTATCTTTATCAAGTTTTTCGCTTAATAATGAATATAACTGAGTTATGCTAATGTTCATATTTTTATATTTACGGCTTAAAATTCTAATCTACAACTTTATATTACAATTTCAAATTCTAAATTAACTATTTCTCCAACCCCGCCAAACCTTCTTCCAAAATCAGAATCTTCGCTTCCGCATCTGCTTTTTTCTGCTGTTCGTTGGCTACAATTTCAGCTTTAGCATTTTGCACAAAACGTTCGTTGGATAATTTTGCGGTAACAGATTTTAGGAAACCTTGCAAATAAATTAACTCTTTTTGAATGCGTTCGCGCTCTGCTTCTACATCAATATTATTGGCCAGTTCGATAAAAAATTCATCTGTTCCTGCAATGAAATTTGCGGCACCAGCAATTTTATCTTGTGTGAAATTAACTTCCGTCAAATTCCCCAATTTAGATAAAATCGGAACGTATGTTTTGTAATCAATTTCAGAATTGGTTTTAATCGCCAGCGGCAAAGCTTCCTTCGGCGATATCTGTTTTTGATTTCGCGTGTTCCTAATTTCGGAAACTACTTCTTTTATCGTACTAATTTCATTCAATAATTTCAGGTTGATTTCTCCAACTTTCGGTTGTTGTGCCACAATACAACAATCCAATCTTGCACGTTCGCCAAACAGATTATCATGCCATAATTCTTCTGTTAAAAAAGGCATAAACGGATGAACGATTTTCAATATATTTTCAAAAAAACCAGCTGTTGCTGTATAAGTTTCAGCATCAATGGGTTGCTGATAAACCGGTTTTACCATTTCCAAATACCAGGCGCAGAAATCATCCCAAACCAATTTATAAGTTGCCATCAAAGCTTCGGATAAACGGTATTGCTTAAAGTTTTCTTCAATCTCAGCCAAAGCCTGATCAAAACGGCTTGAAAACCAATCAATTGCGGTTTTATTTGAATTTGAAAGATTTTGATCCACTTCCCAGCCTTTTACCAACCGGAAAGCATTCCAAATCTTATTGGCGAAATTCCGTCCCTGCTCGCAATGGCTTTCATCAAACATCAGATCGTTTCCTGCCGGAGAAGAAAACAACATGCCCACACGAACACCATCTGCGCCATATTTCTCGATCAAATCCAACGGATCAGGAGAATTTCCCAACGATTTGGACATTTTCCGTCCCAGCTTATCGCGTACAATTCCGGTCAGGTAAACGTTTTTAAACGGAGCTTCGCCTTTAAATTCGTGTCCGGCCATAATCATCCGCGCCACCCAGAAAAACAGGATTTCCGGTGCGGTAACCAGATCATTTGTTGGATAATAATATTGCAGATCAGCGTTGCCCATACTGTTTTTATCACTAAAAAATTGGGGATCAAAAACAGAAATCGGCCACAGCCAACTCGAAAACCAGGTATCTAAAACGTCTTCGTCTTGCTGTAAATTCTTAGTTGTCAGTTGTGAGTTGCCAGTTGTGAGTTTCGCTTCCTCCAAAGCTTCTTCGTGGGTTTTGGCCACCACAAATTGTCCGTTTGGTAAATACCAGGCCGGAATTTGCTGTCCCCACCACAATTGCCTGCTGATGCACCAATCCTTTACGTTTTCCATCCAATACTTGTACGTATTGGTAAATTTTTCGGGAATTAGTTTTACTTCTCCATCCAAAACATAATCCAGTGCCGGACCAGCCATTTCTTCCATTTTGCAAAACCATTGCATGGAAAGTTTTGGTTCGATCACTGCATCTGTGCGTTCCGAAAATCCGATTTGAGATTTGTATTCTTCTATTTTTTCCAGATTTCCGGCTTCTTCCAGCAGTTTGGCAATTTCTTTTCGCGCTGCAAAACGGTCTTTGCCGACTAAAATCTCAGCTTTTTCGTTCAGCGTGCCATCATCGTTCAAAATATCGATAACCTGCAAATGATGTTTCAGTCCGAGATTGTAATCGTTCAGATCATGCGCGGGCGTAACTTTTAAACAACCTGTACCGAAATCCATTTCTACATAATCATCCAGAATAATCGGGATCTCGCGGTTGATCAACGGGACCATCACTTTTTTGCCGATAAAAGAAGCATACCGTTCATCGTTTGGGTTGATGCAAATTGCCGCATCCGCCATAATGGTTTCCGGGCGCGTGGTAGCAATGGTGAGGTAAGAGGTTTGAGGTGCGAGGTGTGAGGTATCCCCGCTTTCAGATGGCTGATGACTGACGGCTGACGGCTGATAGCTCATATCTACAACCTCATACCTAATATAATACAGCTTCTGATTTACTTCCTTTCGAATTACTTCCTCATCAGAAACAGCCGTTTTTCCCTGCGGGTCCCAGTTGACCATGCGCACGCCGCGGTAGATCCAGCCTTTTTTATACAGATGGATAAAAGCATCGATCACGCCTTCACTCATATCGGCATCCATCGTAAAACGGGTTCTGTCCCAATCACAGCTGGCGCCTAATTTTTTCAGCTGTTCTAAAATGATGCCGCCGTATTTTTCTTTCCATTCCCAGGCGTAGCTTAAAAATTCTTCGCGAGAAAGGTCTTTTTTGGCGATGCCACGTTCTTTCAGCATCGCCACCACTTTTGCTTCGGTGGCGATAGAAGCATGATCTGTCCCCGGGACCCAACAGGCGTTTTTGCCTTGCATCCGCGCCCTTCGCACCAAAACATCCTGAATGGTATTGTTGAGCATGTGGCCCATGTGCAAAACGCCGGTTACGTTTGGCGGCGGAATCACGATGGTGTACGGCTCGCGATCATCGGGAACGGACTTAAAAAAGCCCTGATCGAGCCAATATTGGTACCATTTATTTTCTGTTTCTTTCGGATTATATTTTGTAGGGATTTCCACGCGTATATTTTCAGCTTAAATAAAATGCAAAAATAGGTTTTACGCTGATTTTTTGACCAAAACAGATCCATTAAAAAAGGTCGATAAAAGAAGCATCTGCGTGGAGAATAAAATTTGCATCAACCTATAATTTACCAATCACAATATTTTTACAATTCAAAAAAAAGGATTGCATTGGTTTATTCTTTTTCCAACAACAATTAAATCAACATAAAACATTAATTATCAAAAGATTATAAATTAATACAGATTTTAGGCAGATAAAAACAGTATGATATTTTTCATCCTACTTCTTTTACGATACTTTTTTTATTTCTTATATTTAACATTTAATTAAAACAGAAATTAATTTTTAAATGATGAAGTTGAAGTATTCAGGATTAGTGATTACGGGCGCAGTTTTGTTTTCGGTGAACGCGATGGCCGGCATCGAACCAATAAAAAGTGCAAAACCGGTTCCGCCCAAAAAATTTATTGACCGTGCAAACATGGATTTGTCGGTAAAACCGGGAGATAATTTTTTTGAGTATGCGAACGGAACCTGGTTAAAAAACAACACCATCCCGGCAAAAGAAACCAGCTGGGGAAGTTTTATGCAGCTGCGCGATTTTAACATCAACGCCGTACAATCGCTCCTGAAAAAAGCAGAAGCGGATAAAAATGCTGCACCGGGATCAATAGAAAAACGGGTTGGCGATTTTTATGCTTCCGGCATGGATAGCGTTTCGATTGAAAAATTAGGCTATTCGCCGATTAAACCGGACATGGAAAAAATCAACCAGATCAAAGATTTAAAAGGCGTTTTGGATGAAGTTGCTTATATGCGTACCATGGGAATTGGTTCGCCAATGTTTGGTTTTGGTATCGGCCAGGATAGTAAAAATCCGAACAAAATGGTGGTGAATTTGCGCCAGGGCGGCACCTCCTTGCCTGATCGTGATTATTATTTAAAAAGTGATGCCCGCGTTCAAAAGATCCAAACAGCTTATAAAAACTACATCACAACTTTGTTTACTTTAACAGGAAGCGATGCGGCAACAGCACAAAAAAATGCAGAAACGATTTTCAATATCGAAAAAGCATTGGCCACAGCGCAAATGAGCCGGGTTGAAATGCGTGATCCGCAGAAAACCTATAATAAGTTTGCCGTTACTGATTTCAACAAAACCACACCAACTTTAAACTGGGTTGATTTGATGGCGAAAATGAAGGTAAAAGGCCAGGATTCTGTTCTGGTTGGTCAGCCTAAATTTTTTACAGATTTGAATGGTTTAATAACTGCTACACCAGTTGCCGATTGGAAAACTTATCTGCAATGGAATTTATTAAAAGGTTCTGCTTCTCTTTTAAGCTCACCTTTTGTTAAAGCAAGTTTTGCTTACAGTCAGGTTTTATCCGGACAGAAAGTGCAAACGCCACGTTGGCAACGCATGTCATCTGCAACAGATGGCACCCTTGGCGAATTGCTTGGACAACTATATGTAAAAGAATACTTTACGCCGGAAGCCAAGGCGCGCATGGAAGAATTGGTAAGCAATTTGCGCAAAGCTTACGCCATCCGTATTAATAAATTGGATTGGATGAGCGATGCAACCAAGCAAAAAGCACTGGCAAAATTGAATGCTTTCACCCCCAAAATTGGTTATCCAAACCATTGGGAAACTTATACCGGTTTAGAAATTAACCGTAATACTTTTTTCCAAAACGTGCGTAATGCCAGCAAATGGGGTTATGATGATAATGTGAAAAAGTTGGGCAAACCGGTTGACCGTACACTTTGGGGCATGACGCCACCAACGGTAAACGCTTATTATAGCCCGGTGATGAACGAGATTGTGTTCCCGGCCGGTATTTTGCAGTTTCCGTTCTTCGATCCGAAAGCGGATGATGCCGTAAATTATGGCGGGATTGGTGCCGTAATCGGTCATGAAATGTCTCACGGTTTTGACGACCAGGGAAGCCAATACGATAAAGACGGAACGCTGCGCAACTGGTGGACGGCAGAAGACCGCAAAAAATTTGAAGAAAAAACCGCTGCTTTAGGCAAACAGTATGATGCTTATACTATTTTAGATACCATCCACGTAAATGGTAAATTGACTATGGGCGAAAACATTGGCGATTTGGGCGGCTTGAATGTGGCTTATACCGCTTTTAAACTAACCAAGCAAGGCCAGGGCAATGAAAAAATTGACGGCTTTACGCCCGATCAGCGTTTCTTCTTATCCTTCGCACAAATTTGGAGAGGCAAAAAATTACCGGAATCTGCTGCACAGCAAGTCGTAACCGATCCGCATTCGCCGGAGCAATACCGTGCCATCGGTGCCCCGGTAAATATGGATGCCTGGTATGCTGCTTTTGATGTAAAACCGGGTGATAAGTTGTATAAGAAACCGGAAGACCGGATTCGGATGTGGTAGATTGAGGATTTTATGATGATAAAAGAAGCTCGTGATTGTAATGGTTGCGGGCTTCTTTTTTTATAGGGATTTTTATTAGTTTTAGCTTCACCATAAATTACCGTATATGAAAAAACTTTTATTAATCATTTTATTTTTTAATGCTATTGCTATGGCGTCTGCACAAGATCAGTTTAAAAAGAACACTATTTATGTAGAAGCTGGTGGAAACGGACTTTTTGGTTCGGTCAATTACGAACGGCAACTGGCAAAAGAACCAGGTTTTGGTGTAAGGGTTGGTGTTGGTTTCTATACTGAAAATGCCTTTTATCTCACTGTTCCGGTCGGCATCAATTATTTGTTCAAGTTAAATAACAACAATTCTTTTATTGAAGGAGGATTGGGTGTAACTTTCGCCCGTGTAAACGGAAATTTATCCAATAGCTATTATTCCAGAGGTGACGGTTTCAATAGTTTTATTCCAAGTCTTGGTTATCGTAAGCAAACAGAAAAAAATCTGATGTTTCGGTTTAGCTTAACGCCTGTTATAAATAATTATGGATTTGTTCCGTGGGCTGGTGTTTCTTTTGGAAAAAGCTTTTAAAATTAGTCCTCGTTATTTCAAAGAAAACATAACGTTGTTCTAAAATTTCTAATTAGAACTTTTTATCTGTAAAAGAAGTTTATGATCTTCGGATTGCAGGTCTTTGTTATTTGTTAGGATTTTATTTTTGCTATCTTTAACTTAATACTGTAATAAATTATGGAAACAACAATCAGAATCAATACAGACCAGTTATCAATCGATGTTTTAGAAAGCATCAAAAAAATGTTTCCGCATAAAGTAGTGAATATTACAATTCAACCTGCTGACGAAACAGAATATATTTTAAGTAATCCGGTTTATGCCCGAGAACTAGAGGGCAGAATTGCGGAGTACGATAAAAAGAAAGAAACCATAAGCTTAAAAGCGGATGAATTATTATGAGGAACATTGAATTTGTTCCTAAAGCTTTTAAAGAATATTTAAACTGGATTGAGACAGACAGAAAAACGGCATTAAAAATTGGCGACTTAATTAGAGATACATTACGTGATCCGTTTACTGGTTTAGGAAAGCCTGAAGCATTAAAACATCAGTATAAAGGATTATGGAGCAGAAGAATTGATCAGGAGCATCGATTAGTTTATCGTATTACAGAGCAGTCTATCATTGTTTTTTCCTGTTATTTGCATTATCAATAATTTCTTTCATGCTCCACGCATATAAGAAACAAATGGTTCCAATACTATAGTCAACGCCAAATCGGCAAAAACTACTGCTCCAAACACGGGCTTAACAAGAAAACCAGCACGTTTTTTAATTCCGGTTTACAATATTGTATTGATAAAAAAAGCATCGGCAGTTTTTGTAACTTCGAAGTAGAATAAAATCAGTACAATTATGAATTACGGCCCAATCAACATAGACCCTGAAACCATGGGTGGAACACCTGTTTTTACAGGAACGAGGATTCCTGTTCAAACCCTTTTTGATTATATTGAAGGTGGCGACGATTTGAATGAGTTTCTTGACGATTTTCCTACAATTTCAAAAGAAGCTGCTGTTGAGGTTCTAAACATGGCAAAAAAGACGCTGACAACTGAAAAAACGCTGAATGAAAATTTTGCTTGATGAAAATTTGCCGAAGAAATTAAAAGCTGATTTCGGAACAGAACATGAAGTGAAAACGGTGCGGGATATGGGCTGGTTAGGAAAAAAGAATGTTGAGCTTTTAGGTTTGATTGCTTTTAATGGCTTCGATTATTTTGTTACGATTGATAAAAACCTGCGCTTTCAGCAAAACTTGGATCGAATCGAATTAAAAATATTTTTGCTGCTTGCCAAAAATAACCGAAGAGAAACTTTACAAGTTTTGGTAGAGAAAATAAAAAAAAGGATTCAAGAAGGGAATTTGCAAAAAGTGAACGAAATTGTCTGAATTATTTTACTACTTCTCATTCTAAAACATTGTTGTCCGATAAAAGTTAACGGGATAGCCTAAGCCATCCCGTTTTTTCTACCTTTAAGTTACCACACTCAAAAAGTATGCTTAAAGGTACAACATTTTCCGGACAGCCGGTATTCGCA
>JAABUS010000657.1_pt1 | contig 85205 bp, 83 predicted proteins | sample 5560161 | NCBI WGS metagenome assembly JAABUS01 (sample SAMN10711885, study PRJNA513376) | rock metagenome | isolation source: Antarctica rocks | place: Antarctica: Victoria Land, Trio Nunatak nord | collected 2016-01-04
CTAAGAGATCCCTAGAGCTAGAGCCCGGAGTAAGAAAACCAAGGATTCCCGGGTACCTAGCCCTACAGGGTGGCCGGCCGAGGGGTGTGGCCGGTTGAGGGGTGAATCCTTCTAAGGCTAGGCCCTAATTGGTGTGCCACGTTCCGACTGACCGACCCTCGAACAGATCATATATTGATGTGATCGTAGCATTAATGTGGATGTTTGCATCAAGCCTCTGTCACGCTCACCACTTCCTCCTCCTTCTTTGTATCCGGCAACCTCAACATATACACGAACTCGTAACCCCCCCACCCCATCTTGCCCTCCCTGCCTCCAGGCGCAAACTCCCTCAAATCCATTTCCAACCTCCCCACATCTCTGAACCCACAATGGTAATACACCCCATGCGCAACCGGCGAGCTCTGAATCCAGCATGGTACCCCGTCCCTATCAGCCTGACTCGTCGCCCAACGGACAAGCGCGGAACCAACGCCCTTGCGCTGGTGAGAGGGGTGCGTGACTGCGGTGCCAATGTGGATGTACTGCTTCCCCGCCATCCATTCTTCTTGGACGCGGGCAAAGTGTGCGCGCATGACTGAGCGCAGTGTACGCTCCCCCGGCGCCGGTTTTGGTTCGCCCGCAGCTAAGGCTTTTGCGGGGCCGTCTGAGGCTGAGACGCTTGAGTCGAGTGCTGGATAGCCAATCCATTCACAGCCTAGCCAGCCGAGGATTTCATTCGTGGAGGTGGATGTGCTGACGGCTTTTATGACCGAGGACTTTGGATCCCTGATTTGAGATGTGAGCATACCTAGTAACTTTTGCTCGTAGTCTTCTTTGCTCTTGAACATGAGACGGGCGGCATTGTCGTTTTCGAAGGCGGACATGTGAATGCGTATGAGCGCTGGGATGTCGGACTGCAGGGCTGAGGTGAGGGAGAGTAAATTCTCCATTTTGGAGAAAGATGATTGGAGAAAAATGATGAAAGGCTTGGAGAGTGCTGCACTTTAGACGCAGTGAGAGGTAATTTTGAGTAAGTGTGTTCCCAGATCGAGGCGTAGTGATGGGAAGCTTCAAGATCGTGTGACACAGAAGAGGTGGGCAGGAGTAACTTTGTCCCGGGGTTCATGAGGCAAAAGCCTTCAAGTTTCTTATCATGCACGGAGATGGCACGATAATCACCCCACGGTCGGGGTGAATCTTCGACCGATCTGGAAGGCAAATAGGAGATCACTCCCCTTCATTACTATATGAGCCCATGCTTCCCTCTGCTCTCTGGTATTGTCTTGTGCATCTATTTCTATAGTGAATGCTGCTTTTGTGAGCTATCATTCATCTTGTTTCTATGAAGCCCTATGTCATACTTACGATGGCATCTTTTGATAGCTCAGCACACACGTCGAGGGTGTCTGGGCTAAAAAGGTACAGGATCGCCTCGCGAAGAAACATAATCATAGTTGATCACTCTGCCTGGGATGTTCTCCTCCTCTGAAATCTTCTTTCGCTCCTTCACAGTCTGCCCATTGAATACCCTCCACTTCTCCGCAAAAGCATGTATCTGGTCATAATCGCGGCATTGATGCATACCGTCGCCAAGCGTTGCTAAAACTCCTGGGCTGATTTCCTGCCTGTATTCGAGATTTGGGTCGGCATTGCAGATGACCGATTGGCGGAGGTATTCGAGGCAGTGCGTTGTATGCCGATTTGTCTCGTTGGTGGCCTGGCCTTTTCGAGCTTTGAGGTAGCCTTGGTGGAGCATGTCCTATCATCGCAGTGAGCGCTCTGTAACATTCAAAGTCAATTGACTTGGATAACTCACGACGCAATGCAGCTGGTGGACAAAAGCCAAGCTGACGATCTCTGGACCAATGTCTGGATGCTGCACAAAACCGAGGCCATCTGGGAGACGTTAGCAGGTTCTTCGTCACCATAGCCAAGGAAGCGGATCCTACTGGGGATGATGCTCCGCCAGGCTTTATCACTCTCTGGTGACCACAGCCAGAATGTGTCGTTGGAAGTGAGATCTTTCGGAACGTATCCTGGTGGAGCTTTAATGGCGCGACTTGGTCAGCTTTATGACGAATAATAAAGCAACATGCAGACTTACTCAAGAGGGGATACTTGTGCGTATATGCTGGATGCTCCTGTGGATGGACAATATGCCTGAAGTGCACGCTCAGAGCAGTAGTGAGTACCCCAACAACAAAGCTTGTGAACACCAGGAGGTATGGCCGAATCGCTGACTTGGGAGACCGTCTGTATACGATGATGGGCCTGCCATCTCCTAGGTCTATGTCTTCCTCGTTGTTCCCATTGGGATTGAGTCGGTGGTAGTCTGCCATTGCTTGTCGATGGTCGTGCAGATGGAGACTGATGCCAAAGAAGACCAGGCGAAGCTGGACGATTGCTGCTGGAGTGGCTGCGGAGTTGCTACTAATCTCTATAGTAATGTTAGGAAACAACTAATCGGCTTGGCAGGTGGAGTTCGCAAGGTAGTGTCCAATGAAAGTGTCGATGGTAATATCGATGGTAGTACAGATGAGACTTTCAACAAGAGCTGACACTAGAAAGATCTGGACAATTAATCCTGCGATTCACAGAAAACCTCTGTGCTCTAAACCTGGTTGTTGGAGCTCCCAGGTGGAGCTTATTAGGCGATTGACAAGGAAGCTGTCCTACTAAAGATCTTCCACGGTTTGGCGGGAGATTGGTGCTGTCTCAACAGTTTCCAATGGTCCCTGAATGGTCCCTGAACGCCACTTGCCATGGATGTTTGATGCTATTGCGTCTGTCAAATGCCTCGGTATTTGAAATGACGCCAATTTTCACTTGCGATTTGGACAGAAAAAGACGATTCATTTGCGGATGGACCGTCGAAAAGGCGGACGACCTGTCCCGCATTTGGTCTAGCAAGGTGGAGATTTTAGAGATTTGTGTGTTTTCTCAATGAATATACGCGAAAAAGTGGGTCGTAAGTGGAGACTGTCACGGTTTTGGACACATGATGGCGAACACATGCAGACTCAGACTTCTATGAAGAAGCCCGTCTGCTCAGCAAATCCTTTCAACATCCATACCACTTCCTTGAAAACTCTTGCTTCAATCAATCACCAATCAAAGAGCTATTCAAATTCCAACCCTCAACGTACTTCTCCAATCACAAAGTACGTCAATCAATAGAAGTACGTCTCCATCACCTCCCTGCTATTGCACGGCTTTTACACAGCTTCTTCCCACTCTCCTTCTGCATTTTTCAACACCGTCACCTACCACCAAGCCTACAAGCTTCTGTGCTCGTGCTGATTGTTCCACAGAAACGTCATCATCATGTTAATCATCACCATTTTCATGTCCGTGCTCGCACTTGGTGCTGCTGCCATGCCTATCAGTACTACCAACGGTAAGTCAGCCCCATGCCTCATCAGTTTTTCTCATGCTAATGTGTTCAACACAGGCGTCTCCGGTATTGTGTCGGGTGATTCCACCGTCAAAGTCGGCCACTTTGACATGAAGCAATTGTTCAAGAAGTCAGATACTGGTACGTGGTTCTCCCCTGCAACACAGTTCCTGGTGCTGACTTGTTTGGTGCGCGCAGTCCACACCACCTCCTCTGACGCTCACGCCTACTGGAAGAAAGATGAGGAGGCTGCAGAGCGCGAAAACAAGCAGTACTGGAAGCGTGGGGACGCTGTCGACCCGGAGCGCAAGCAATACTGGAAGAAGGCTGAGTCTGCCGTCGATCCTGAGCGCAAGCAATACTGGAAGAAATCGGAGTCTGCCGTCGATCCTGAGCGCAAGCAATACTGGAAGAAGTCTGAGTCCGATCTCGATTCCGAAGCCAAGCAGTACTGGAAGCGTGAGGAGTCAGTGGACCCTGAGCGCAAGCAATATTGGAAAAAATCGAAGTCCACCGTCGATCCTGAGGCCAAGCAATATTGGAAGCGCGAGGAGTCTGCCGTCGACCCCGAGCGTAAGCAGTACTGGAAGAAAGCCGTCGACCCTGAAAACAAGCAGTACTGGAAGCGTGAGGAGTCTGCCGTCGACCCCGAGCGTAAGCAGTACTGGAAGCGTGAGGAGGCCGCCGTCAAGCCTGAGGCTCATCAGTACTGGAAGGGCTAGATAGCCCCAACATCTTTCGCAATTTTGATGGTATGTTCCTTCAACACCAAAGACTTGCAAGGCATGGCTAACATTGGCAGCAGTCAATTTTAATCGCTTTTACATGTAAAACCACTGGTAATAGAACATGGTCATACACAAGGGCGTTGGTTGATCTTGAGATTGGTTAGGTCATACTTAGAGAGGCGGTGATAGATGGAAAGATGGCATGCATTGTACTTGGTCAGATACCCTGGGAAGACGGAAGAAAGGATTGTCGCATGCATTGAGTAGACTCAGATCAACTAATGCTATCGTTAAGGGTCACCACCTTCCATGACTTACTGTTCACCATACTCACTCTCGCTCACCATACTTGAATGTATCTCGTCGGTCATTGAGTTGGGCCATGTGTTGTAGCTATCAATTCAACACTACGGACGTTAGAGGTACATCTTCCACATCAAGTTGCCAAGAGATATAATCAACAGAGCACAGACTCGAATGCTCTTCGTCTCAAGGGGCAATACCTCAGGTGGACTTCGACTTCTTACGTACTTTCAATGCTTCCAAAGCCTAGGTTTCACTGCGCTAACAGTGCTTGAATGCGCTTGGCAACATCATGGCATCGATCTAACATGCTCTCGGAAGCAGGAACAAACCGAGGTGAAGGCATCCAGCAGCATAAGAGCACGTTGCTCAACACATGCGCCAACCCTGCAGCAAGCCGACGATGACCGAAAAGGCAGGCAGATCGCCAAAACACCAGAAGCCCATTCGCAGACCCTCAAATTTTCGTCCTTCATGCAAATACCAATATCGCAGCACTGCAGCTCTGCAGCATTATCGCGCTGGGTATCAAGATCTGTAGACTTTGACATGGTGCTTTCTCTTCCCCGCTTTCCTGCCTTCTTTCTGCACCAAAACCGTTGAAAGATTCCACCCCCATGCTTTCTGCGTGGAACGACCTTCCGTTGTGCAACGTTGACAAGCCCAATATCAACGGCCGTCAACGGCCAGAGGCAGATAGCGGCTTTTGGGCAGGCCTCACAGCCAATGATTTTTCCGATGATGCATGTTGACATTGAGAGTTCACTTTGTATACGCTTAGCAGCATCACATTCGCATAGTCGGCATGGCCTGTTTACGTGTTTACTGGATACCAGCCGAAAACAGATGACCCGCATACTTCTGCGTTTTGTGTAACTTGTAAATGGATTCGAGCTCGAATACTACTTGAGGCTTTCCTCTCTTAATTTGATACCTGCCCTTCTTCCTCTCACTACCATCCTCAAGATTCGAGACCACTCCATCTCACATATTCCTTCGGACCTACTCGAAGATTGGTACACTCTACTACAGCATCTGTTCACACTCACCTCTACAACCATGGGGGACGGTCAAACCGTGAACGGGCAGGCAATTACCATCGTGGTCGTGAGCGTCATTCTCTCAGTCTTCGCCATCCTCTCAGTCATCCTACGCTTCCTCGCTCGTAGACACAAAGGTGCCGAATACTACCTTGATGACTACCTCATCGTCTTTGGCTTAGTGAGTCCTGCTTGCTCAAAAGGCACGGAATGAAGAATTTGACAATCTCAACAGCTCCTCACCCTCGGCGTCACAATCAACAACATCGTCGGTGTAGCCGTTGGAGGCATCGGCGAGAATGAAAACTACCGAACTGACCTCCCATTCCAATTCCCAACTCCCGAAGAGCTGTTGCCGCAAGGCCAAGTCATGTTCGCTCTCCAAATACTGCACACCTGCGCCATGCCCCTCATCAAAGCCTCAGTGCTAGCATTCTACCTCCGCCTCTTTCCCACCCATCGCTTCAGAATCGCCGTCTGGGTCATCGGCGTCTATGTCTTCTGCTGGTGGATCAGCATCTTTGTGGCAACTCTGATGCAGTGTCGTCCCATCTCATCTAATTGGGGCACTCAGCCCGTTCAACTGGGGAATTGTCTGGCAGATATCAATATCATGTATGAAGTGGCTGCCTTTACCAATATGGTCAGCGATGTTGCCATTCTCATTCTCCCCTTTCCGGTGATCTGGGGTCTGCATATGCCACGCAAGCACAAGCTCGCAGTCCTTGGAGTCTTCCTTACCGGAGCTCTGTAAGTCCTTGCTCCTCCCCTTCAGTGAAAAAAGCAAGGAGACTGACCAAATGTTGAGCGTGGTGGTAGCAGGCATCGGCCGCACAGTAGCATACTTCCAACTCAAGTTCAACGCCAACTACAATTTCTCCTGTAAGTTCCATCCCCTCCACACCCTCTCCTTAACTCAAAAAGCCCCTTTTATTCGACCTTCTCCCCATTGATCTAACTCCGCCACAACAGACTGGTACTACCCCCTCGTCATCTGGACCTCCGTTGAACCCTGCCTCGGTGTAATCTCCGCCTGCCTCCCAACCCTCCGCCCCCTCTTCTCCGGCCTCTCCCCAGAATCAATCCTCAAATCCATCCGCTCGACCCTCAGTCTCCGCTCCTTCAGCCGCTCCCCCAATGCCACCCTCACAGAAAACAACAACTCCGGTTCTCACACCCGCATCACCAAAGACACCGACGGATTCGACTCGCCGCTCACCGATAACGCTGCCGGGGTGGGGACTAGGGTGGGGACCACGAGCAGGAGCCATGGCGGTCATGGGTTTGGGCTGTTGCCGGATCCGAATGGGAGTAGTCAGGAGAATCAGCTTGTGGCGCTGGAGTTGATGGACAGGAAGTTGAAGGAGAAGGGGTTGCCGGGGCAGGGGATTGTGGTGCAGGAGGATATGGATGTCAAGGTTCACTTGGCGGAGGACAAGGTCTGAGGCGGCAAACGCTGACTGACTTGGGCCTTGCAAGGATGGGGGCGAGGAGGATGTGCATACATAGTTCAACTCGCAGGATAATGAGCGTGACATGGCCGCTGATGGGTGGAAGATTGGCTATGATAGAGATGAACATATGGCCCATGTGATTATGATGCATGGCAGATGAACTCGATTAGCAGGTTCGAGACACAAAAGCGAGGTGGAGCATTCGATTATCAGAAGCGAACTTAGATAGATCTAATCAATCTCATCCCTCGACAAAGCTCACTGATGCAGCAGTGATTTCATGGCGGCCAACTGCTCCCCTGCCAGATTGTCGCGCATCATTTCACGAGCTCTCACGTCCGTGTTACGGACCTCAAGCCTAGACCCTCGGCTCTCTATCTCTGATACAGCCAGCAGAGCGTCCCCACGTCCCAGCTTTCCAGCTAGCACGGCTGCCCACAGCTCAAGAGAACCCCCGTGACCATCCCCATGCCTACCACTACCTATACCCAAACAAGCCAGCCAAGGCCGCCTGCATGTCCACCCACCTATCTCAACACGCCAGACAGACCCAAGCATTCTGCCTTCGTAGTCTACATCAGCGGCTAAAGCATTGAGGACGAAAGCTCTGCCGAGCGGGTAGATGAGCTGCCTGCCTGGGATGAGTGATGGAACATCGCGGGAGCCAGTATGCGCTTGGGGATATTGTGTAGTTCCAATCCTGATATGAGCTTTTTGGTAGCGGTATTGAAGAATCCCTTTCATGGCGTGCGTCATCTTAGGTTAGACGAGTGGAGGTGGAGTCTTTGGGATATAGATGAGGACGTAGAATCTGTAATAGAATTGGCTGCGATTGCTCTAGAGTGTGGATGAACTGCATAGCTCTGGGTGTGCTGGGAAGCGGTCAGATAGGAAACTTATGGTCGTGGCAGCGGCTCCATGCTGATCTGTGGGGCGAATTTCAGCTTGGCAGGTAGGGATCTGGTATCGGAGTCGGGCTGATCTAAATTGGGATCTGTTTTGAAGTTGAGAGGTCAAGTTGTTTTTTTGGTAAAGTCTGAACGGCAATGCGACTTCGAGGAGATGAAATGTCCAACTTTGCTAGATCGTCTAGTGTCGTAAATCCGATGCTTGGGATTGAGAGAATGAACGAGGTAAAAACAGAGAGGCCTTGTGACCGCGCCCGCCTGAGCCAGAGTTCTTTCCTTCCATGTAGTCTTCATCAGCAGCAGGCGCGAGGCTTGGGAGGAGCGCTTAGTCGAGAATAGAGAGAGGGAAGTTTGTACCGAAGTGACGATGCACCACCTGGGTTACCTGATGGGTTGTCGCCCTTCTTCTCATCTGTTCGGACGGCGCCCTGGCTCTCGCAGCATGAACTCGAATTCGTACAAGTCTAGGACATGTTCACCCTCTGCTCTGTCGCCTCGACGGAAATTCTCCAAATCCAGCCCCATGATCGCGACCTTTTCAAAGCCGGCACGCTCGAATGATCCTGCTGCAGCCGGGGAAACCTGGGCCCAAATGCGCAGTTTCTGATGATCAGCGTAACGCATAGCCCAGGCAAACAGCTCGGAGGCGACACCGCGACCGGCATCGCGAGGATCGGTAACTATTGTATTGAGGACCAGGTACCTCTGGTCTCGCATAGCAGTGACTTGCGCATCGGTTGAATTCTTCGAAACAACTTCCCACAGGTCTCGGCGCCGCTGGCGTTTAACTTTGTCTTCTCTGTCGCCAGACGTCCTTGTCAAGTCGTCGTGCTGCTCTTTGACCACCGGAGCCAGCGCAGTCGCCCATTCGTGGTGTGCCAACGCGTTTCGAGCAGGTGCTTTTGGATCTCCGATGAGGCTGCAACAGATCCATCCCGCAATCCGATTCGTTTTCCCAATCACAGCTATCTGGAAAATACAGGAATTCTGCGCGTACCGACTTTCGAGCATTGAGTTGATGGCTTTCCAGTGGCTGCATTCGCTGTACATCAACCGAACGTATCTGTCCATCTTAAAGGCAGCGACGTGGATGCGGGCTAGAGCTCCAACATCGCTAGCATGTGCGTCGCAGACGCTGACAGGGATATTCCTCGACGTAGGAGTAGTAGCTCCTTGAGGTGTGTCTTTGGGTGACACTCGTCTTCCAAGACAAAGGCTCAGCATCGCTCTAGATCCCCGATACACTTGAATCAACAAGGTCCACCCGGCTTTCTGGCTAAAATTGTAGATAGAGCTTAGTGATTCCGATGTCTTGCGATATGCTTCAGTAGTGTTTAGATATAGCGTGACAAGCGTGGAAGAGTCTGAGTCCATGAATTTTCCTAGTTGAATATACGGTGGGATCCAGAGCGATTTTGTTGTCGGTATCATATGTGTAACTTCGCCAGAAGCCAATGTGATGTGATTAATTGGCAAAGCAACGCAGGCGAAACGAGGCGGCCTACGTGTTACCGCTGACCACAAATCATCCCCGAAGAACGTCTTTACACCAGATCAGGCTACGCCGCGCCTCAAGTGAATCTTCACGGCGGTGTGGCGTGAGGATCATGATTATTTTCCCTGAAACTGCACATTGTGACCGTTGACGGCCAATGGTAAGCGATCAGGGATCAAGGTTGGATCTTGATCCGAACGTGCAGGGAGTCAACCATTCCGTCTTCTACACAAAGCAGCTACGACGCTGATATCGTCAAGCTTGCCTAGATCAGAGTTAGCCAGTCGTTGTACGGGAAATCCAGATTACACTAACCTCCTTCCATGGCCAAACCCTCCTCGACTGCCCTCTCCATGAAAGGGCTCTCCGCGTACGGATCTTCTGCAATGACTCGTGCTGCCTTCACCAACTCCTCTGCTACAAAGAGCATGCCACCTCCAGCACCGCCCACTCGGTCGCCTGAAGCTTCACCTCCCTCTCCAGACTCCCATTTCCGAATGCTGTCTCTGACATTTTCTATCACTTCGTGCTCCCAGAGGTTGTCCACTACTCCATCCGACATGGCGAGCACAACGTCATTCTCTTCGATATCCACTTTGTCCAATACAGCGTTGTTGTTGGGGGTGTCAGGACTATTGGTACCCAATTGACGGGGACAATCGAACCAGTGCCACTGCTCCGTAGTTTTGTATATCATCTCCTCGGTTTTGGGACGCATGACAAGACACTGGGAGTCGCCTAGATTCGTCACGTAGAGGAGCGGACCTTGAGAGGGCTGTTTGACATTGTAATGGAGGAGTGCAGCGCAGGCCGTAGTGGTGCCATTCCATTCATTGGGAGAAGATGTTGCTGTTATTGTCTGCTCGTATGCTTTTTGTAGGTACTGGACAGGGTTGGGTTCGAAGGATGTGGCTGCTTCTGGAGTAACAGATGCATCTCGTTCAGCCTCTAGGGCCCAGAAATGCAAAATCAAACGTGACCAGAGGCTTTCCACGTCAGCTTTTTTTACTCCAATGTCTCCATATCATCGATTATGTCTTACGCAGCATGACCCTTCTCCCTAGTAGCCCAAGCGCCAACTCCATCATTGGCCCCAATGAAGTTTTCTCCGACAAGCACAGCATCGTCCCCGTTCGTGATTCCCCTAATCATCTCTCCGTTTACATACGATCGCCTGTCTCTACTTCGATCATGTGTGCTCAATGGGTCTGAGAACGATCCAGACGGTGGAGAGAGAAACGGAGGCGGGAAGGGTCTCGATGGCCGTTTGGCAAATAATGCATACCCCGTGTCGAAGTAGTAGGGAGACTTGGGCTTGTGGTGAGGTGCTTCCTCAGGCAAGGGCGTTCGTGTGCCGGCGGCGGACTCGGTTCGTCGAGAGGAGACCCATCGCCGCCGCGTGGGATGGTGGAGGAGGGCGCGACCTCGGACTGCAGCTCTCATGCTCGAGGTCTTGGGCATAGACACGCAACCAACATGATCGCGCAGTCACCTCTCAGAATCTTAAACAATTCACTATCTGATGTGATTTATAGAAACTTGGATCTTCCCCGCAAAACGATTTCCCGGAATTCAGGGTCCGAACTTGATGACAATCCCAACTTCATCCTTCCACCTTACCAACCAGCTCAGCCTCGTCACAGATAGATGAGACAGAGTGGTCAGCTCAGAGACCACGTCGCCTAATGGACATCCTATCATAACGCTCGAATCCTCACTAGAATTCCTTCAACGCCGCCATGCCCACGGAGCGCGAGCTAGCCATCTCCCCCATCGTCCAAGAATCCGTACAGCACAATACCAGGGTACTTCCTCCCCCCACCCCTTAATACCTGCTCATTCCCTCAGACCCAGCTAACCAATCCACCCAGGTCATCTCGAATATCCGCTCTCTAACCGCCTCCCTCTTCGGGATCGCATCAGGCATCCTCGGCCTCGAATCCTACGCGGGCTTCGCCTTCTACCTGCTCGGGACATTCTTCGTCTCGTTATTGATCTGGGTTTTCTTGGCAAAGGGCAAAGCTGGGGATTTCTTCCAGGGGCCTCTGAGTGAATTGTGGGCGGGGGATGTGCTGGGGGGCGGGATGAGCTTTGTGCTGACTTGGACGCTGTTTTATGGGCTTGTGAGGGCGTGAAAGCTTCGGAGCGTAAGCGAGATATCGAAGTAGGGATATGGACGCCCGAGGTGGAGTTCGATATGAGTTGAGGCGTTGTCGTTGTAAGATTTCGTCTGATTGATTCGATCAAGAGGCCATATACCAGTCATGCACTGCATGGCTGAAGAGCTATGAAAGCTCGGTCGCCGTTTCAAAAGGACGACCATATTCAATCGACTACCAGTCTGTCGAGGATGAGATACTTTGAAGATCTTGGCAATGCCAAAACTTGCAGTCAAGCTCGGCCTTCAGGTGAAATTCGAGGATATCTGAGAACTGCACATTACTTTTCACAAACACGCGATCGTGATCATGAACACAGTACTGCTTTAATTTACGGGTGGTATTTGCTAACATCAAGCCATGTCGATGAACCCTCTCTTCTTTTTCCTCTTCCCCACAGCCTCCTCCTCCTCATCCCAGATCTTCTCATCCACGTACTGTTTGCTTGCCATCTCTCCCATTCTCTTACCCACGAACCTCAGTGCAGCAAGGTTGAAACCTATCTCGTCCTTCTGCGCTTGCAGCGCTCCTCTTAGTCGATCCCGTATCTCATCCAAAGTCGTCCTCATAGCTTTACTCGCCACAATCTGCTTGTGATGCGTCTTCAGCATGAAGAAAAGTATACGGCAAGTAAGGGGCATGTTCCATTGCCGCTCAGCCCATATTCGTAGAAAGATGAAGAGTGCGGTGACTTTGTCGAAGGGTAGAACGAGGAGCGCATCTTGAAGGGCAGCTGCTTTTATCTTTTGGATGACATTAAGAAGATGTGCCTCTGCGGAGATGTTGTTGTAGGCTAGGTAGATAGGATCGCGCGATGGTTGCGCCAGGTTTGGTTGGCTTGCTTTTGCTTCGTGATATTCCTTCACGACCTCAAGGTCCACCATGCCAGTCTCCAAAGCTTCGGCTATCTTCTCGCCAGCCATAAGTGTTTCCACTGTCTGCTTGCCGGCATCGACAGCTTCGCTCTTCTCCTCGCTTTGTCCTTCGTCTTGTTCCAAGGAGGTGGTCAGTGTGTTTTCGTACAGTTCCTCCAGCTCCTTTTCGCGTTCTTCCTCAAGAAAGATCTGCTCGTCTGTTTGATCCCAGACTCGAATGCTCTTGTCATGGCTTGCGCTGACAAGGAATTCGCCTTTCCGACTAACAGCTAGTGCCCAGATTTCCCCATGGTGACCTTGAAGCTTTTGTATCTGCTCGAACTTATCACCATCCCAGTACTTAATCAGTCGGTCCTTGCTGGCACTAAAGAAGTGATGGCCGTTGCCATCCTGATTATGTGGAACAAATGCGACATGCATGATGCTGTCCTGGTGTGCGAAGAATGCCTTATGACAGTCGCCGAAGTCCAAGCCCCAGAGCCTGACATTTTTGTCCGCTGAGCAGGTCACAATCAGCTTGCTGTCGTACGAGATATCCATGCTGAGTACAGGTAGCTTATGGCCATATAGATTGAGGAAGAGCTTCAACGAATCGACGAAGAAGACCTTGACTGTGTTGTCGAGAAGTGAAAGAGCAATAAGCCGCGAGTCGGGAGAGAAGCGTAGACTGAGTATATCATCGGAGATTTTGAGAGTTCGAGTGTGGGCGAGCTTGAAGCGAGGTGTTGTTCGTTTAGTGCCTGGTATTTCTTCCTGTATCACCTCGAAGCCGTAGAATTTAGCAGACTTGTCCGCGCTGCCAGTTGCCATAGACCTGCCATCCGGATGTACGTGAAGCGTCCAAATCGGACCTTCATGCGCTTTCACGGTGTCAATGAGCGTAGAGGAAGCAATGTCATATAGTTCAAGCTCTCCATTTCGGTTGCCAACAACGACAATTTTGTCTCCAGGCAAGAATGTAGCACAGAGTGCGTAGCCGCAGTCCAGTGTTCGGATACAGCTTTGTGTGCGAACGTTCCATATTTTCAGGCTACCATTACATGCAGATGCAAGCATTCTATCGTCAGAGCTCAAAGCCAGAGACCGCACATCTGTGCGATGACCAGGCGTATCCACCGAAAAGGATCGCGTGTAGTCTGGCGGTTCATCGGACTTAGAGATCCTGTCTTTCTGCTTCATCGTTACATCATAAAGTTCTAGTTGATTGTTTGTGGTTGCCAGTAGTAGCCGAAAGCTTTTTTCTGCCCTTCGACTCGCCCAAGCCATCGAGCGGAGCTTTCCTGTGGTTCGGACTATAACATAAGGAACAATGACATCTGTAATGTGCGCTGAAGACAGGTCTTCAATGTCCTTTTTGCCATCGATCAAGTCACCATTGACTTTGCCATCTTGGCCTGCTCCGGCCAACGCTTTCTCCTTCCGCCGCTTTCGTTTTCTTGCCATAGTCTTCTGTACTTCGCTCTCACTTCGGATCTTCCAGAGGTCAACAGATCTATCAGAGCCGTGAGCTGCAATATATGTACCTTTGGGATGGAAGTGAACGCCAATAGTTCGGTCCTTTCCTTGTCGGTACAGTATGCCTCGTTCTCGCAAAAAGCCTTTGTGAGTAACCCCTGATACCTCCTTCGCAGCTCTGGCCAGACCGACCAGATCATTGGACCATACTTTCAGCTCTCCGTCATTCCCAGCAGTGATGACGCCTGATTGATCTGCCGAGACACCCATAGACCAACATTCGCCATTGGACTGCGCAACATGCGTCTCCATGCAATGTTGAGATCCAATGTCCCAGATCTTGATAAGCGCATCTTTGCTTGTTGATAGCAGGTACCCAGCATCCTGACTGTCACTATTGGATAGGCCATTTGTGAGGCTATCATCTCCATTGGTCTCAACGTCCGCGGTTGAAAGACCTCCACCAGTGTGGATATAATGAAGGCCCGTAACCTGGTCCTTGTGTCCTCGTAGCTTGAAGAGCCCTGTTTCTGCGACCAGATCCCATACAATGATGTCTGTGTCTTTGGATCCACTAGCTAGCCGCACACCATCCTTATCGAATGCCAATGTAGTAATTGCAGACTTGTGCCCATTGAAGCTTATGACCACGGTTGCTATCCTTGAGTCCCATATTCGGATGCTGCCATCTCCGTACCTGCGAAACCCCTGTAAGTCTAAACAAAGAACCTCGCCCTCCCACAAAGCTTGCTTACCCTACAGCGTAGATATCTGGATCCGCTTCGCTGCGAATTATAACTGTGACTTCCGCGCTGCAAGCTGCGTCTTTCCACCGGCTCAAAAGCTCCCCCCTTTTCACATCCCAGCAAAGCACCTCTTCATCTGCGCCAACAAGAGCTCTTCCCGCGCCAGAAGAGCGAAGTGCTGTACTCCTGTCATTTTCGTCCTGGCACCAGACTGCATTTGAGGAAGCGGAGGTTATTAGCCCAAAGGTCTTGGAGTGCTTATACTTTCTGTGTAGATCAGCAACCCAATATTTGGTCGGCGAAAAACCAAAGACGCACTTACAAGTATGATTTGACCATGTTTATCTGGGATTCGCGAAAGCTAGAAGTCTGATGCTCAACTTCTTCACAAGCTTTGAAGTGCCGCAACTAAGCGCACCTAAGCGCTTCCCGCAAAGTGAATAGTGTATTCTAAAGGCCATCATCCAATATCTCGTGCCACTGGTGACACTCATGGAGAAACCGCAGCCAGAGAGCACGGTTGACCAGGTATACACCATCGAGCGGGCGCGGTCCTCTCAGGATCTCGAAGCCACCAGGTCTCTCTTTGCAGCATACGCGGAAGCTATGGGACTTGACCTTGCATTTCAAGGATTTGATAATGAGCTGCAGTCTCTACCCGGCAAATATGCTCCTCCAACGGGGGAGATCCTACTGGCCCGTAGTCGCACGGGAACGGTCTTGGGATGCGTAGCCTTACGTCCACTTGGTCCTGGCTGCTGTGAGATGAAGAGGCTTTATATCCTGCCAGATGCGCGTGGCTTGGGCCTTGGGAAGAAGCTTATTGATAGCATCATAGAGGTTGCAGCTGGCTTGGGATACCATGAGATCAAGTTGGACACGCTACCATCTATGCACGCGGCAATCGCACTGTACACAAACGCGGGCTTCGTTCCCACGCTACCTTACTATGACACGCCACTTGATGGCACAATATTCTTGGCTCGAGGACTTCACGACAATCCCGTTTGACAGTCTGGGATGTGGATTATGGATTGGTTGTAAAAGATGACCTGAACTGGTGCTAGCCGTCTCCCCAATTAAATGTTCTCAGGTGAAAATATTCAGACGATCGCGGCAGTAGAGTCTCTCCTTGGGAGGTTTTGGATGGTCTTTAGAAGTCTCATGTGTTTGCCAGATTTGAAAAGGTGAATTTTGGCGCCCAATTCGATCTGGAAGAGTTTGCTTTCCGCATTCACGAGGACCAGGAGAAATTCACCCATTGCGGTCCTCAATCAAACGCCATGCACTACTTCGTTCAGAATATCAAGTCTGCCAAAGATCAGTCATCTCCACGTCGACCTCGAGGTCCTTGTGGATCCTACATTCCACCGCACGTTGCACGGCGTCTTGATGCATCTCGAGAGGACACTAAAAAGGCTGAGGCTGCGAGAAATTTGAGATACACTAACGCAGCTCGGATGAGAGCAACGGAATTCTTCGTGGATAGCGACGCACTGGACGTGCATCGAGAGCTAAACAATGTCTGGGCTTTTGGTTATTAAGTTGCAAAATGGCACGAACAAATCTTGCCAACTAGAATCGTTGAATTAGGCGACAATATAAAGTATCCCCTCGAGCGAAATTGCCATGCTCAGAGCAGCATGCAGTGAGCTGTTGGCAATGCATACTGACAATTTCGAGGCCACAAGATAGCGAAAAGGAAGGAGGTGGTAAAGGTGGGGCTTCTTGAAAATGCAAACAACATGAAAACAAAGCGAGAAAAATTTCTAGCCTGCTCGGTGCTCTTGCCCTGTGATCTCCATGTGCGCAATGGTGATGCTGTATAGCATGAACCTGGCCTTCGCAGAGAATAATGCTTACCTAACATCACAGGCCTTTCATATTCTCAGTCAAGTTGCCCAGCGGAGTGGTAGCCCCGCAAAGCCAGCGGGCCAGGTGTCAAAATACGTGATTTTCTTGATCACGAGTGGAGCCAATTGTGGCACACATTTTGGAGACATTGATTATTCGATACGCATAAAGGCCGAGCGTCTGTAGATGAACTCTTCGCTCCTCTGCATATCTTTTTGGTGAGGGCCGCGCTTTATAGCCCACAAAATTGCCATGTATTTTGATAGCTTGCCGGGAATTCCCTGGAAGGGAAAACGCAAAAGATCGAGCTGAATGATGACGAGGTTGCCGTGTTCAAATTCTTCCAACTTTCACGACGCAGACAATCTATTAAACCGCCTTTGGGGAATCTCAAGCTTTACATTTTCGCTGTGAGTGGAACAACGAGTACGTAGATTAAAGTAACATGCTTATCTTCGGAACTGCAGGACGCCCGTAGCATCCCCGATCTCCAGAACGCGGTTGTTGGCGCCTCTATTGACAAACACGTGTCCTACAAGAAGGACCATGTAGGAAGCATCAATGATGTCTACGAAAACACCACCGAATGATCCCTACTACGGAAGCTCCTCGTTGACTGGGCTGTAAGCCACAGCCGTGAAGACTGGTTCTAAGGCGCGATGGGCAAGCACATGTGCCAGAGTTTTCTTCTTGATCTAGCAAAAGCGCAGTGTATGAATAGGCAAGGTGGGAGGTAAATGGTCTAAGACTTCAAGCGGAACGCTCAATATATCATGTCCTGACTTCTACTTGAGCCTCAGCTCTGGTAAGCTAAATTCTGCAGAGGTTAGTAAAGATGCAATATGAAAAGGAAGCGGAATGGTATCCTTGCTGCATAGGCAATGAGAGTATGATAGATACTAATGAATTCTGGAGAAATTTATGCATCAGATTGGTCGGGCATTTGTGTCGCCTTTTCGTGACACCTCCCCTTATCACTTCGGGTCCATATTACTTCGCACTCACAGCAAATTGAGACTTGACACTTCAAGAGATAGCAAGATCAATATACTTACTTGAACCGATCTTGCATCATCATCACAGCACCTAATATCATACGCGCCAAGATCTCAAAATAGCTTGCCGTTACCGTCTGAGAACATGTCGACTGCTCAAGACGTCCAGTATGTTTGGGAACAGAGACTTCAAGCAAGTCACACGCTCCCAAACGCCGATCGAACGGATGCTGATGTTGACAAGAAGAGAGAAATTCACCTGTAAGCCAGACTTGGACAAGAGAGGGTTTGTTTGCTAACACATCGCAGAGGTTCTCTTGGAGCTACAACGGTCGAAATCATCGTAGGCTCCGCTAGGCAGCTATCCACCATACACAAAGCTCTCCTTTGTGAGGCGTCTTCCTATTTGACCGCAGCCCTCACAGGAGGCTTTCTAGAAGCAAAGGAACAAAGATCGAAATGCTGAACGAAGATCCTACGTTGTTCGAGTACTTCCAGATCTGGCTCTATTCAAAGGAAATCCTTACAAATGACAAAGTACAAGGTGATATTCCCTGGAGAGTTTTAGTCGACCTCTTCGTCTTCGGGGATGCTCGCGGTATTCCACATCTTCAAAAAGCAGCTGTGGATGCCATCATCAAGAAGCAGTGGGACTTGAATCGGATTTCCACTCGCTCAATCAAGTATATCTACGAAGAGACTCCAGAGCATTCTCCACTGCGAAGGCTGTTTGTCGAGTCGATGGCGAATCTGGGCAATGCCTCTTGGTTCACAGAGGAGGAGGATTGGCACCGTAAGCACTTCCTCCTTAATTTGGCTCAGGCACAGTTCGCTTTAAGTAAAGGGGAGAAATGGTCATTATGGACTCTAGGGATCATCGCGAGGAGTACCATGTCCCCACGACGAAGTTGATTACGAAGGCCAGGATTGGACGACAAAGATATAGCAGCCTCGCTTTAGGAAGGGGCGACATGCGTTTGACTTTCTGTCACGATCTTGAGCGAATACAGAGCAAGTTTGAACAAAGCAGTAGATAGTCGAAGGCGTGTTTCACATACTTGAAGCACGTCAACGTCTCCCAATCACCAGGAGTGAATGCCTATTTTTTGTCACTAAAATTCACTTTGCTTCTACATCCGATAAAACCTTCTAGCCATCTCAAACCTCAGATAAATCACGCGTACTTATCAACCTCCAACCCCCAACGCCTATGCCCGTTGTTGCTACCTGTCTCTGAAGTCACCATGGCGCCAACAACCAACGAGGAGGTCGATCACGTTAGCAAGAAGAGGAAGTTCAACCTGTGAGTTACCTCGCTCTAGGGGGGAAACTTTTCTTTTCATGTACTGACTACTGTCCAGTGAGTCATTCGACGATATCGTCCATATCCTTATTGGACCTGAGAAGAAACTCTTCAGAATCTATAAAGAGGTCCTCTGCAAGGAATCCACCTACTTCCGTGCGGCCTTGAAGGGAAAGTTCAAGGAAGCTGAGGAACAGAAAATCGAGATGGCAGAGGAGGATGTCGATACTTTCAGTCATTTTCAGTATTGGCTGTATTCTGGGAACATAATTACGGAAGACAACGGCGAAAAATTGGACCAAAACGATGACGGGAAGGAGTGGAGTATGCTTGTCAACCTATTCATTTTCGCTGAAGCACGTGGTATCCCTGGCCTCCAGAACGCAGCCATTGATCGCATCATCGACAAGCAAAGTGCTACTGAAACGATATTTCTGGAAAACATTCATTCAATCTACGAGAATACCCATAAAACTTCGCCGCTTCGCCGCTTGTTTGTCGATTTCACTCATAATTGGGCACACACAGACGACGAAAACCCCGGGGGTTCCTGGTTCGATAGCGAGATATACGATTCTTACGATAAGGAGTTCCTCTTCGATCTCACAACCGCGTATTGCCGAAGAGTGAAAGGGAAGATAGAGGAGATCGAAGATTTCACCGCAGTTCGCACTAACTATCATGTCCCTGTCCCCGAGTGACCAAATCACTTGACCATGGCGGCACCCCCGAGTAGCTAAGAGCCAAGGTTCGAAGAGCGTAGTGTAGCCTCGCACGGCACGCTCAGCACCAGCAAAGAGGACACTCCGACTGGATACGGCAAGGCCTTCATTTACACTGCGAGTACTGGACACCAACTTTTGATTAATGCATGCAGATACACCAAACTCCATTTTTTCACTACCAACAGCGACGATTCCTCCAATAAGTCACACCACGGTCTATTTCTCAACTTTGAAATCCAATACCAACACGCGAGGTCAGTGCATGCACACACACCGAATCCCATCCACCACCCAGGCAGCTTGTACCACCTCTAAGACTTTACACAAGTTGACACCCAGGGAGCTTGTTGTCCATTTCAACATTCACCCGATTCAGCTCAAGCTACGCAGTACATAGCTAATCAAACATATTTGACTGCTCGTTGCAAATCAATCGAATTCTGAGATATAGCAAGATTCCCATTAAGGAATACTCCCTCCTAATTGATGTACCAATGCTCCGAATAATACGGAATGATGCCATAGAATGTATAGATTTTTTCCTATGTACACATTTACCCAAGCCTGTCCCTTTTGAGTGCCTCACAACATTATCTTTGATATGTTGCATATAGTGGAAGATTGAGGTAGTCGAAGACCTCATGAATGACATATTCATCCGTATCACAAGCCTCATACTTTTCGATCTATATTTATAAGCACACAAGATCAGCACCTAGATATCAGTAGCTGCTCTCATGTGCCATTCAACTGGACCTGCGCTGCGACCACCGCATCCAGTGTCCTCTTCTCCTCTTCCTTCCTCAATTCCCTCTCCTTCTCGGCAAACTGGGTCTTCTCTTCAGAAGTCATACCATCCAATAGAGGCTTGCCAGTGTTAGCACTCAAGTTCGTGAAGAAGTTGTTGATGATCACATCCGTATCCTCGATTGCCAGCTTGCGAATATCGGCCATGGCCTTGATCTGGACGGTGCATTGCTTGACTTGCTCATCCGTCATGGAAAGCCCAAGCTGTTCGCATCGTGACTTGATAGCGTTCCAGCCAGTAAGTCTAGAAGCAAAGTGTACGTATCGTGACATTCCAAAATCCGCAGGATTGATGATCTCGTAAGTTGAGGGGTTAGCTAAAATTGCTTTGGCGTGGATACCTGCCTTGTGGGTCTATAAGGTTTCGAGGTCAGACTTCTAAACACTACAACAGAACAATTCCAAAAGGATGACTTACGAAGGCACAAAAGCCAGTAATCGGATTATTGAATGGTACGTGGACCTCAACGGCGTCGGCGACGAGTTGTTCCAATGCCTTCAACTCATTGAGCTTGTATTTGGACATCACATATTCTCGATCCGCAACTATCATCCTCGCCATGAGCCCACCTAATGGGGTTATACCATTGCGCTCTCCGATCCCTAAAACAGATGTCTTTTTCAGATAGATTAATACTCGCTATATCGATCCAATTGTCTCTAGAATTGGTACCTACGTCGACGTGAGTTGCGCCAGCTTCCAATGCGCAGTAGGCTGGTGGTTGATGTCAGCATTTGAGAGCACTTATGTACCGGCCATAATGAAGAGGCATACCGTTGGCGATCGCGCAGCCAGTGTCGTTGTGGAAGTGGCTGGGTTGGATATTAGCAGCGTGCCAATGGATAGACGATATGTGGCTGCTTACGTTTCAATGTCACACCTTACGACCCCTCGAAGCGTTCGTACCTACACCGTTTTGGAGTTAATGTTCAATCTTCAAACGGGATTCCGACTGGTATATCATGCGTTGCGAGCGAAAAATCACGCCTTACTCCTCAAAGGTGTCACAACGCTCGAATACGGGTACAGAAAGGAGAATATGAGCTCAGAAAGGGTGACCTACCAGGTCATATACTTGTCGAGGAGTAGCACATCCAACCGTGTCAGCAATGCCAACCCTGTGCACTCCGATTTTGGAGACGGCCGAGTAAATCGATAACAAATCAACAAGATCTGATCTGAAAGAGTCTTCGCTGCTGAACCGGATTTCCAGGCCTGTGACACATATCCCCATCAGTACAATTCTTGCAATACCAGAATCGGAAATAATCTCTGACCTTTAGACTTTACGAATTCTATCACTCTGCGCAGAAATCAGAGTCAGTACTTCGCTTTACGGATGAAATATGTCTCAGGAAGGATTGGAGGGTGTCTTGCAGCTAATCTTTCCGGACCAGATCTACAGCGTAATATGCGGAGTGGGGTGGGATTTTTCAAGAAGTACATACTCGAGGGCTGTCTTAGTGATATATGTCATGTCTTTTCCATGCGAGTGCTGTTGCAAGTATGATCTTTTCAGAGTCAGCAACGCTCCTTCAAGAGAATGAGAGTAGTAGTAGCAATATTGGAAGGTTTCTTACGAGGTCCCAATGACGACGTCCACCCCTATCGTTATCATGAAGTCAGCATCACCTCTTCAGGTCAAAGTTGATGAGCGTGGCAGGTCGGAAGATCAACAAGAAGTAGACACCCGTTGCTGCCCTTCAATTTATTGAAATTCGAGTTTGGAATGAATATGGGGAAAGAGAACTCCGCGGGGTAATTACCATCGACACCAGTCTCCACAGCTATTCTTGCATCGCTCATCGTACAGCGAGTGTGGGTCAGGATCTTGGCCTTCAGTCCTAGTTTGCATATCGCCTCGCTGTACAAGGTTTCGGAGTCAGCATTGCCAATACAGGATGCGTAGCGAGTCGTGCGGCATGTTTTGAGGATTACATCACGTGCAGGAGCGCCCAAAGCATGTCTCTAGACTTAACAAATGGTATCAATTGGGAATATAGCGCTGCGAATAAACGTACCAATCCAGTCTTGATTGTTCCGAAGCAGCTGGGTTGGTCAATTCAATATAGTCCACTCCGAAAGAGTCTAAAGCTTTGGCTATTCTGATCTTAGTCTCTGTGTCGAAGAACGCATTGGCGAACTGTTCCCCCTCTCGAAGCGTGCTCTCAATGATTTTGAACCTGTTGATATTCGATAGGAAATCTCCAATTGGGGCATAGGGACTTGAGTTGTGGATATGTGGGTTGTGGGAAGTCTGTATCGCCGTATACCCCTCTAGATTGCCGTTTCCATCCACTGTTCCATTTCGATTCCCGTTGGTTGTGGGGTGGCTGGCTCTGTTCATCGTGGCGCCATTGGTTTCTGGCTCGCAAGATGGGCACATCGTGACGAAGATGGGAGGTAAGCCTGTAGGAGATACTGTCTTACTTCGAGATTTTGTAATTGAAAAACAATCAGGAGGACTCAAGAGGAGAGAAGAGATTGCTATGAAGGAAACGCTCGGTGCTTAACTCACGAAAATGGCTCTGGTCTCGTGCGGCGACATCGGAGAAAACGGAGCTTTGGCGTCTATATTTTGCGCCAGCCGCGTTTTATTCGAATACCCTGGCTTGGCATGCCACCAAGGCAATTGTTATCAGTATTTTATTCGATGAATTGTCAGCAAAAACACGGGGAGCTACTTGAGGAGTGAGACATGAGAAAAGGGTCGTCATAGCCAAAATGCTCCTCCTCGACTACCAGAATGTGCTCATCCAGTCGCTGCTCACAGAGCGTTTCTCAGGGTAAGCCTTCCCTATGTCTGACCCAGAACAGCTGCTAAGGCAGATCGCAGAGCCCCCCTAGTCTCAATCGACCAAGTAGTCTCCGACTTTGATAATGTTCAATTCCACGTTTCCACGCCAGAGACCAAATCCAAAATCCTAATCTCAATAGCTGTCAAATGCTACGAAGAGCTCTTACAATATGGCGCACAAGAATACCTCGAGAGAGAATACGGCCAATACATCGTATCGCCAGAAGCAGGCTACGACTTTTCTATCATGATAGACCTAGACAACCTACCTTCAGACCAAGAAGCTCGGGACGAACTCATACGTCGAGTCTCCTTGCTCAAGCGCAATGCTATGGCCGCGCCGTTCGAAAGAGCGTTCGATGACTTTGGGCGCAGGCAAGAAGAAGCTTCGAAGTTTACGAGTGAGTCTGCACCAGAAGGTTTGGCCGAAGGAGGAGAGGTCATGGCTATTCATTACAGAGATGAGGAAGCTATCTACGTCAAAGCGAGTCACGACAGGGTCACAGTTATCTTTAGTACTATCTTTAGGGAGGAGACGGATCGCATATATGGAAAGATATTCCTGCAGGAATTCGTTGATGCGAGGAGAAGAGCTATACAGAATGCCCCCCAAGTCCTGTATAGGAATGAGCCACCGCTGGAGTTGCAGGGCGTTCGCGGGCTGGCGGACGGGAGCAACGGCGAAGTCGGATATGTGACATTTGGTATGGCAAACATGATCCCACAGACTAATGGCCGCTGATATTTGCTAGTCTTATTCCCAAGACATCTCACACCACAACGGCGACAAGAAACCATTTCCCACATACAAACCTTCCGCGACTACTTCCACTATCACATCAAAGCCTCAAAGGTAAGGATCTTATCCTTGAACACGTGATTATCAGGCTTGCTGATGCGAGCTGTTCAGGCCTATATTCACTCGCGAATGAGAAGGCGGACAGCGGACTTCCTTCAAGGCAAGCATTTCGAGCAGGTCTACTTTAACATAACAATAGCTAACGAGATACAGTACTCAACAGAGCCAGACCAGAGAACGAAGAAAAAGAGAGGAAAACGGCCAGCGGGCGAACTTTCAGGGTTCAAGGATAGCCGTTCACAAGTCGCTTGCTGGCAGGCCAGAGCTTGTACAATCACGAAATCATTACAGTCATGTTGTGTCCTCGCTCATGCTAAGCCGTTGCCGTGGAACATGACGTTCGTCATTCGTTTTGCATTCGAGTTTTGTACTCTCTGGGACTCTCAAACTCTTTCTTACTGCAACCCCAAATTCCTTTCCTTTTCAATTTCGCCCATTGTTCCGCTCCCCTATATTTCGCCTCAAATTCTCCAAACTCGGCCCCAGCCTTCGCTTCATATACAGTCGCCAATCCCTTTCTCAGCATCTGCAGTCCCACGTCTCGTCTGAGTCCCCACCGCCACACATACACCGTTGCAACTGCCCTATCATACTGATCTTTCCTGTAGATATAGGCGCGAACGCGTCGGCCTAATATATAGCCGGTAAGCCAGTCAAAAGCGTCCTGTGAGAAGGGTTGGCTGGGTCGTCCGAAGTGTGCCATCTCTGGAGCGTCAATGCCTGCGAGTCTTATATGAATCTATACCCTTCTATCAGCTCGTTTCTGTTTAAATCCGTGAGCAATTACATACGGTCTTATCTTGCAACGCCTTCTTCTCCTTCGGTATCATCCTTCCCGGAAACCATTCCCAACCCCCAAGTCTACCCCCCGGTGTATGGAAAAGCCTGAAATTATCTCCATCCCCCACTCTAGTAACTCTCCCAAACAAACTCCTCTTTCTCCAAAATCCAGGCTGGATCAAGCTCGCCTGCGGTATCCTGCGTAGATAGCTGCGGTAGAACGAGTAGCTACCCAGGATTGTAGCTGTGAGGAGAAAAACTGGGATCACGTTTCGAGGGTCGGTATAATGGGTCCAGTCCGTAGCATTGAGACTTTGAGACCATTTCACCGGCTTCTCTTTGTCTGCCTCATCGTTGGAAGACCATGGCCACCATGGCATCGCGTGTGCAACGGTGATGAGCTCCAGAGAAGGATCTTGCGGGGAAGATCAAGGCGCGTCTGAAGCGTGTCGGCGGCGTCAAAAGTTGCCGTGCCTCGTGGCTTGCCGAGAGTAAAAGTGTCCAGTTCTGAGACTATGCTTGTTTTCCATGGCAATCGACCACGAGGAAAATTGACATACGTGATTCGAGGCCGTGAGGATCCTTTCTGGTGTTTACTGCGATCCTCTGAGTCTTGACTCTTCGATTTGCGACAATTGCTTGTGGGACAAAGCCCACGAGGCTAGCCCGTCCTGGGGCGCCCAGTTGCTCGAGGACGCCTTTTGACGATTATTCATAAGCCATCATGCCTGCCAAATCGCGATTTACCAGGCTTGATGCATTCACGAAGACTGTTGAGGATGCGAGGATACGGACGACGTCAGGAGGAATTGTCACAATAACTTCGTTGCTTATTGTTTTCTACTTAGTATGGGGAGAATGGTCGGATTACAGACGGATCAGTGTGCATCCTGAGCTCATAGTGGACAAGGGGCGAGGTAGGATACTCACAATGGCTCGAACGAAAAGCCCTGGCTAATCAATTGCCAGGCGAACGGATGGAAATACACCTAAACATCTCCTTCCCCCGAATACCTTGCGAGCTCCTGACCCTTGACGTAATGGATGTCTCCGGTGAGCAGCAAACAGGCGTGAAAGACGGTCTCAGCAAAGTCCAATTGGCGCCGGTAACAGAAGGCGGGATGCCAGTTTCAGTCACAGCGTTGAACCTGTGAGTTTACATTTCCCACCAATCAAGTCATCATAGTCTAATATACGAATCACAGCCACGGCGAAGACGAAGCCACCCACCTGTCCCCGGACTACTGTGGCAACTGCTACGGCGCCCCTGCCCCTCCCACAGCCTCCAAACCCAACTGCTGCAATACCTGCGAAGAAGTGCGCGAGGCTTACGCCAGCGTATCATGGGCTTTCGGCCGTGGCGAAAACGTCGAGCAATGCGAGCGCGAGCACTACAGTGAAAAGCTAGACGCCCAGCGGGGCCAAGGATGCAGAATTGAGGGCGGGTTTAGGGTCAATAAGGTGATAGGGAATTTCCACATTGCGCCGGGCAGGAGTTTCAGTAATGGCGCGATGCATGTGCATGATTTGAACAACTATCTGGACACGCCAGACGGGCAACCGCATACGTTTACGCATCAGATTCATCATTTGAGATTCGGACCCCAAGTCCCAGAATCCGTCACCAGCTCCCTAGGAACGAAGAGCATGCCATGGACGAACCACCACCTGAACCCCTTAGATCAGACAGAGCAACTGACAGACGACCCGGCATTCAACTATATGTATTTCGTCAAGGTGGTCAGCACCAGCTATTTACCGCTGAAATGGCAAGCGAAAGGAAATTCCCTGGGAGGCGCGGATGAATTGAATGATATCTTGCCGATAGGCAGCCATGGGAGAGGCGATGATGGGAGCTTGGAGACGCATCAGTATTCGGTTACGAGTCATAAGCGGAGTTTGAGTGGAGGAAATGATGCCGCAGAGGGCCACAAGGAGAAGTTGCACGCAAGGTAAGACTGCCTTCTAATGACTCACGAGTCATTGCTAACTTGTTCTTCAGAGGCGGCATACCAGGCGTCTTCTTCAGCTACGATATCTCACCAATGAAAGTAATCAACAGAGAAGAACGCTCCAAAACATTCGCAGGTTTCCTTACAGGCGTATGCGCCGTCATCGGCGGTACATTGACCGTAGCTGCAGCAATAGATAGGGGTGTTTATGAGGGCGCGAGTAGGATTAAGAAATTGCATACACGGTGATGAGAGGGTTTATGTATTATAAATTAGATATCTGTTTGAATATCTCCGCAGCCTTCCCGCAATAACTACGTCAAATGCCCCAAATTATCCCTCCTCATCCTCTGCCCAGCAGCCATCGACGCCATAGTCACATTTCCTGCTACTGTCCCATTGGAACTTTCCTGGGGCGTCCATGTGCTTTGCAAACCGTATACCGCTGCTGTGACGCCTGTGCTGGGATTCAAGTCGTTTGTGCCAATAATCAGGGTGTCTAGAACCCCTTCAGTGAAAAAGATCATCGTACCGGCTTTTTCGCCGTTGTTGAGGTAGACCTCGAGGATGCTGCGGTCGAGGATACCTAGGAGGCGGACGGTTTGAGTGTCTGGGTTTAACCAGACCTGTAAATCTCAATATCAGTCTTTTTCTGTTCGAATATGGTACTTGGGGGCTCAATGTGAACCGTAACCAAAAACGCATCGATGAAATTAATCTGACTTACATCAGTACTCAACTTATCCGTGAAGAATGGATTATCAAAGCCCCTCGCATAGCCCCTGTCCAACCACAACGGCGTATCTCCATTTCCTCCTGCAAGAAAAATACCACCACGGACAGACTCCCCAGTCACGGAAGACAGGAAAGTGAAATTCGCCGTCCCAGTCGCGTTGACGAGAGGGATAGATGTCACGTTGATACTGAAGGAAAGCGCGCCGCTGGGAACAGTAGCCGAATAGTCGTAGAGAAGGGAGGAATTCAGCAAGGCGGTGGAATTGACCAACGAAGTCGGTGTCGTATACAGCCCCTCATACGGATAGGGGTAAGAAAGCAGTGTATACGGCGAACGCGTAGTATTCGCCAGCACATTCATCCTCGGTACCGTCATAAACGACCTGAAATCTTCGAGAGTGCCAGTCGGTACGTTCTGCGCATATTCCCAGTTACTAGCCCAGGCTATACTGATTTGAGGCGAGGTAGAGGGGATGTTATAGAAGAATTGACCAGCATAGTTGTCTTTTCCGAAATCGGTGAGGCGCGTGGCCTGGTCGGCTGGGATGAAGTGGGTTCCGTTAAATGTGCCAGGGAAGTACTGGGAAATGCTTCCGCCTTGGGGTGCACCGGGGTTTATGCTGATTTGGAGAATGTATATCTCGCCTGTTGAAGCGAAATTGGAGGGATCCAGAGGCTCGGCGATGGAGGCGTTGGTGAGCATGGGGATGGAGAGGAGATTTGGACATTCGTATTGAAGGCCAAGTAGGCCTGCATGCGTAAAGTTGGAAGCGTGAGTCCAATTCGTTAGATTGGGGGATGTGTAGATGCCGATGACGAAGTCTTGAGCATACGATATGACTGCTACCCATGACTGCGTTGGTGCATACCACAGGACTTTGGGATCCCGGAATTGGGTGCTGCCAATCGAGATGACGGGGTTGTTAGCATATTTGGTGAAGTGGTAGCCGCCATCGCTTGAGTAGGCGATTTCTTGGGTTTCCTCTTGCGCGGTGTTCAAAGTGTACATGGCGACGACGCCATTTGTTTGATTGGGGAAGAAGCCGCTGGTATTGTTCACGTCGATAACGGCGGAGCCTGAGAAGATGCCTTCGCCTGAGGCGCCCGGGAAGATGGCAATTGGTTGATTCTGTGATTGTAATTAGCATGCTAACGATAGAATTGTCACTGACTAAAGCTACCTACCTCCCAATGGTACAGATCCCGAGAGGTAGTGTGGCCCCAATGTTGATCACCGGCTACTACTCCTGTAGGATTGTCTACAACGAGAAGTCAGTCCAGGCTCGGGTGAAATGTTCATTTTGGACGGTACGCACACTGGTAGTAGAGATGGTATACACCATCTGCGTCCAAAAACATGCCATTGGGATCGTTCTATGCTAGAGTCAGAAAGCCCAGGCCCATCCACTGCCCCAATCGATGCATATTCGCCCTCAAGTCTACTTCACCAAGGATTCTTTGATGCCAGTATGGATCTTTAGAGCCTTTCGTCATCCGCGTAGACTCACCATGAAATCAATTGGCGGACTGTAATGGATCTGTGGCCTCAGAGCGCCACTGTAATCACCAGGTATTGGGGTTCCAGTGGGCACACCAGCTTCGACATAAGGAGACGTAGAGCTCTGTGCTCCGACATTATTTGCCACTGCAAGAAGCAAGAGAAGTAAGGAGCAAGACATGATGCCTTGAGGACTGAGAATACAGAGCATGGATGGGACACCAAACTTGAACAGCAGCAAGACCGTTCTTATTTATTATTCACGCATAGCAAAACAACACCATATATAGTGTCATTATACGTAATTTAGACACTTCCCGTGCTTTAGAGCAAGGTCTATTCCCCGCAATCGTCTCCGCATGCTTCTTTTTGAGCCAGCTGCCGTGCCATTGCGGAAGGTAGTTGGAGCTATCAAGCTTGGAAGGGCCGATAGAAACGATATGAAGGTACCACATTCAACGTCATCTTACTTCGCTCGGCCATATATATGCTCGGTAAATACATTGAACCTCAAATACCGTGACGCAAAACTACTCGAACGATGAAGAAAAGGCGATGCGAATGCGGGGTGGAAGAAGATGCAGGATACAGTAAAAGTACCTCAGGAGCCTCGAAGCTCAACCCCGCGTTAAACGACCCTAGTCGGATGCGCACCAACCAGAACAAGCAAATCTCGGCATCCTCAAAATAGAGCAAAGCATCGACATTGCAAGGCTCAGTAGCTTGCACTTTGAAAGATCCATGCAGCTCTGCCCGCAAGGCTGCCGTATATGGACATCACCGCTACGCTTGGACCAATAATCACGCACGGAAAGGTAGGCTATGTTCACTTTCTAGATAGATCAGTCTCTGCTAATTGTTAAGAGCCCTAAAGGCTCCCTACCAGTGAATTCCTTTCACGTTCCTTTCCCTGCTTGATACGTCGACCTTGCCTCCCTCACACGGCCCAAGATGAATCTTAGCTCACGCGGGTGTTCACCTTTCAGCCAGTTCTTCCATCCGTCATCCACAAACACGCTGAGTCTCATGAATTGCAAAAGGTTGCTGCCTTCTCTATTTCCGACATCACAGTACGATCATGAGCTCGTGACGATTCAATTTGTCCTCATCGTGCGGGAAACTGGGGTAGTACGGTATCATAGCATCTGCGCTCTGCACATAGGCGTCATTGTAGAGCCTCCAATATGGCTGTCGAACACGCCGTGCAGGATGGAAGAGACCCGCCCATACATAGTTCATAACCATACCCGTGCCGACTGCCATGCGTATAGCATCGATAGCTTCGATGATACGATCGATCACGTGAGGCGAAGTCTCGAAAAGATTGGGGTATAGCAAGTTCAAGAGATGCATCATTGCATCCTCGCAACCCAGACCCACGACTCCCAACGCAACGTGCTTGACGACTGAGGCTGCAGTCTGGCGATGGACTTGATCGCGGTCAATCAGCGCGTCTTCGAGAAGTGGTGTGACAGCGTAGACATAATCCTTCGCCATCTCGCCAATATACTCGAACAAGAAGCTAAGAGATTTAAGCACCCCGTTCTGTACATTGAGCTCTGGAACTCGGTACTCGTTCATGAGAGCAGGAAGTACGGTGAAAGGGGCGCAGGTCTCAGCTACGATACCAATAGCAACGGCGGTGCAGACACGGGATTGACGCTCCTGGACTCGGAGATTGTTGAGTAGTGTCGCAAGTACGTCTTGAGGTCCGATGGCTTTGGCGATAAATCCGAAAGTGTTGTTGGCCGCTCGTCGAATGCCCTTCTTGTGGGCCTTTAGCATGTCCAATAGCTCGAAGCAGATTCTCATCCATTCTCTGGCATTGACACTCTCTGGGCCTCGGTCAGCGATACGGCCGACCAGATCGATGGTATTCTCTTGGACTTTCTCGTGACGATTTCTTAGGATGGGCGTGAGACGTGGGAGGAGGTCCTTGATTGGGGGTTGCATGGAATTTATGCCGACCACTGTGACAATGGAACGCAGTGCACCAAGGATCGATCCAAGCACCTCTGGGTACTCTTCTCCAAGATATTCGTAGAGCACGATTCCAAGCTTACCCATCAAAGCATCCTCTCCACATTGCTTCATGACCATTGCGATGCGGGAGATCAGGTCAGCAGCTTGCTGTCGGACTGTGGCAGATTTGTTGTTCAGCCTCCAGAGGATAGTGCTGACGATTTGCGGCAGGTATGGCTTGCAGCGAGTACCGAGTGCGTTGACTACAGTCCCGAAGCCGTTCAACATCACAATGTCTTCGACGGACTGTTCTTGGAAGGAATGCAAAACACCATCGATCAAGCGTTCTTCGAGACGTTCGCCAATATCCGCAGCACCCAAACTGGCAACGACCTTCTCCACAGTCTCCAATGTCATCTTCCGATAGGCTTCGCTCTCGTCCTTCAAATTATTGACCACACGTTCGACAATCTCGCTCACTCCAACCTTCTGGCCCAGGTCGACGGTTGTTTCGACAACCTGTCTGTAATTGCGCTTGTCAAGAGCCATGCGGCGCACCCAGAATGATTTGAAGAACTCGCTGAGTACGTGCTCTTTGAGATAGCCAGCAGTAACACCGTCGGTGCCAGCGCACTGGGATACGACTTTGAGGACAACCTTCTTCATTTCCTCATCAGGTGATGAAAATTCTCTAAGTAGAATTTCCATGATTTGACTGGTGTAGTAGTTGGCGTACTCCTCGTCCATCAATGGTATGATATAGCCGACAGCTTTGAGGAAACCTGCCAAACCTTTTCCGCGTTGCTTTCTGGCACCGGTCCAGAGAGGGTTGAGAATGTCGTCAAAGCTTTCAATACCGTAGGGATTGGCCGCCTCGGCAAGAGCTGCGATCGCCAAACTGGTAACAGTCCGAACCTTTGCCTGCTCGTCGCTCAAATTGTCTCCAATGCAGTCGACCAGGCCTTTCAAATGCGGTAGGATGGCGCAACCCATCAAGATAGGGATTTGCTGAACGATCTTGACACCTGTATGTCTCGCCTGCCATGATTTCTTGCTCCTGCACACAGCTCGTAGGAAAGGTAGGAGAGCTGGTATACCAAGGGCAGAAGCGACAACAGCGAATGCACGAGCTGTAGTGTTCCGCACGTATTCATCTACGTGGTCAATATCTGGACGCATGGTACTGATCATGTGTGCGAGCCCAGCAGCCTTACTAAGGTTGGAGATAATTTCGCGACCTTCGACTCTGGCATAATAATCTTGGTCGATGAGGAGAGGTTCGATGACCACGAGGATCTTATGGACGTAGGGGCGGACGAGGTCGTCAAGCTTGTATAGTACACGATCGATGACTTTGACGAGCAAATGCCGTTCTTGGTCTTCCAGCGTCTTTTCCATGAGCAGCGGGAGAATCTGGTTGAACAATGGGCCAGCACCAAACTGACGAGCATTATCTGTCAATTGACGCAGAGCAGTCTTTCGCATAGGTGGGGTCCCGTTCTTGACTTTGAGTAGAAGCCGCATGATCTTCCTCTCCTTGAGCTCCTCCACTGACATAGCATTCTCGTCGCCACCGTCGACCAACTTGCCAAAATAGGCCATGTCCTCAGCTTTGAAAAATTGTAGATCGCCAACGCCAGGAATCTCTGTAGGCAGTTGCTTGCCCATTTGTCGCGCACTCTCTGCCTCTTGCATCATGAATCCTCCTATCCCACTCGAGCTAGCCACCGGAGCAGGCGTGCTCATAAGCTTTCGAGCGGGAGTCCTTATTGGAGCGTATCCAGGAGGAGGATCGAGGATCTTGTAGCCTTCACTGGGCAGCATCATGTCTAGCTCTTCATCTGAGAGAGGAGCGTTCCGTGAAGAGATGTCAGTCCCGAAGGTACTAGGCATCATAACCGCGCCTGATTGAGATGGATGCATGGGGGTTGCTAATCCATGTTGACCAACTGGTGTAGCATCGCTCAGGGAGGGTGCTTGGTCCCATCGTGAGCGCCGTGGGGTGGCATCGACAGCGTCTCCACCAGGCACCGGCGTTTGATCCCATCGAGATCTCTTTGATTTGGAGTCAGCAGTCTCAGGGGCTGGGGTGCCTTCTTCTGTGACATCCCATCGCTGCTTTCTCTTCCTTCCTGTAGTGACGGTGATTGCCGAGCCTGCCTCTTTGTTCTCTTTATCGCTACTATCTTCGTGCTGTAGCGTAGCTTGATGTTCGAGGATACCATCCTCTCCATTCGCTTGCTTGTCGGCTATGGCCTGCTTCACTCGCTCTTCCTCCCTTTCGAGGTCCCTAGCGGCCATGAGTTCACGATAAGTCTGGCCCTCATCTTCGAGACCGGCTTGTCGGTTTGCTGCAAAGGGATCTGCTCGAGTAGGTGTAAGAAGGCCACGATTGTGTCGTCTTTTCTGGTAATCAGTCTCACGATCCGCTATCCTGGCGGATTTCTCACGTCCCAGTAAAATGTCTTCTTCCTCCACCCCTGCTCCTGTAGCAAACTCATTCATCTGCGCCTTCGTGGCTGTATACTGGCCGACTAGCCGTCTGCTGTTATCGCCATCCACATCTGGGGTGTCATAATCATTGCCATCAACTGCGATCGAGGTATCGTACCCCGCAAATTTATCCCCTCCATTGCGGTCGTAGAGCTGAGTGTCGAAGCTTTCAGTCAGGGAAGCCTTCGTCGAAGAGTCAGTTCGCTGGTTGGCAGGGTCGAAAGTCTTTGAACCTTTCTTGCCAGCAGCTGCAGCGTTGCGCTCTTGCTGCAGTTTCCGAACCTCCTCAAATGCTGCGTCAGACATGATAGGCAACAGCGAGTGATCGCAACTTGGAAGAACAGAGCCGGGGTGAAGCTCTGATGAGATTCACACTGTGGTGGTTGGTGGTTGAGTCAGTGCATCGTCGTCTTCACTTTGAGGCCAACGGCAAGGTCCTGCCATAGCGCCTATTTTTCCGACGCTAAATCTGAGTCCTAGCTTGGCAGCTGAGGCGACAAAAATCTGCCACCCGACCTGGGTGATCATTCCCTTGCAATACAGCTTGTGAGGGATATTCGCGATGAATTCTCTGACGAGAACGAGGAACGCAGGTGAAGGACATTCTGTTGTGTATGTTGATGAACGGAATTGTTGGTGGGGCTTCGTGTAGTCTTCTGGAATTGTAATGGCAACGTCGACAAGCGCCAAACCGGAGAATCTGTACAAGTCCGGAATGGTAAATGCATTCCTGCTTTCAATATTTTCAGCTATTGATGGTCAATTTGCAGCCTTTTGGATGTCATACGGAAATACCATCTATAATTGGCAATTGGCGACTGCCACGCTAAAAAGTATCATGGGCAGAGAAAAGGGTCTCAGATCCTTTTGTCATTTCGAATGATCTCTGCACTGCCATGATGTCTCGCTTCGAGCGGTTGGCAATACCCTCGCATTGAAGAATCTTTCACTTCTGGTAGCATCTTATTTCTGATGGTATCTCTCTGAATGCAGCCGCTTATTATATCTATCTTCCGATGACACCCCACTTCGAATATCTTGTTTGACTTTGATAAGCCTTGGACTTTGAATCATAACACTTCTCTCAGCTACTTGTTTCCTGCAACATTTACCCTCATCGGCGTCTCGGTCATTGACGATAGACCCAGTTTCTCCAGGATGCCACCTGATGATGAGGAACGTCACCACGTTGAGTCACGCACTGCTCCGATGCCGGGCCGAAAGCCATACCCGTACGGACTCGATGTAAAAGAATGGTCGCCTGTCAGAGTGAATGATAACAATCCATGGAAAACGGGCGTCATAGACGATCCTGGCTCATCAGATGTATTGTCTTGTCGACGTAGGCCGTCCTTCAAATGTGCGCTGCTAATATCAAGTCAGGAATGGGAGATCTGCCATGAACCGGAAGAATCCGCCAAATGGAACCTTGGGAATGACATTCCAATTGTCAGCCTGCCTGCTTTTAAACAAACGAGTCTCGCATGGCGCTCTGATCCTTTGCCTCCTTTGCCGGTGGCTGAAAAGGCATCGGCGCCTACATTCCCCGACGCGGTCACCTTCAGCGCACCATGGCGCCAGAGGATGTTGATCCAGACACCATTTTCTGCAATATGCTCAATAAGGTGTTCAGAGACGAGACCCATTTTTCGGAATACGCGCAGGTTCGCGAAATGTTCGGGCAAGAAGGGATCTTCCGTCTCTTGAAAAAAGCTGGGAACGATTCAGTGATGAAAGCTTGTCAAGAAGGCCCTTGGGGCTTCCACAGGTATGACTGCGCTCGATCTCTGCTCTTGTTGGTAATGAGTTTATGATGTGTAGCTTGGCGGGTATTGGGGGCATCATGAAGAAAGGTCAAGCCCGAGTATACCTTCACGTATCTCGCTCAAGGAAAACGTGTCCGAATGGTGGCTCTACGTGGGTCAGGCAAAGGACTTGGACCATAGGGCAAAAGGCAGCACTCCAGTCCCAGATACCGGCAAACCATCCTAGCCTTCACTATTCTGTATTTCGGCCCGACATCATGAACGACGTCTTTGTTTTGATCTCTGAAGCTCCTCCAGAGGTGAATCCAGAGATCGATTGGCTGCTTCTCAATCTATTGGAGATGTGGGGATCGTTAGTCTTCCAAATGCTCCGTGAGAACGACCTTTTGGAGTGGCTACCAGCTGGGGTCCATTGTCCTAGTTCAAGGCAGCACCTGAACGTTGCGCTTCCCGTTCGGCAGAGCAAGGTAGAAGGAAACCCCCTCGATCATGCCATGCAGCTCAAGCGCTTCCCGCAATTGCGCTTCTCAGACGACTTGACTCAGCGGCAACATTTTTGGTCTGTTGTGAAGTCTTGGAACGATCTGCGGAACTCACCAGACCCGGCCGTCAGAGCGTATTATTGGAATCGCATCAAATTAAGGGGCATGAAGTCTTCAGCATACCATGCTGAAGGCGTTGCGCTGCAAATCCGATCCTGTCACTACGGACATGTCTGGAACACATTTGGCTACCCCGTCGATATCCTAGCTGGTATAGAATGCAGTGGTGTGAAAGAAGCAAAAATTTTCATGCTGCTGAGCGAAGGAGACGAGCATGGTGGCGGCACCCTCAGTGTCATGCCAGTCGAGCCCTTGATAGCGACCCTGCCAAACTTTTCGCTCTCAAGCTCGAATTAATCGATCGACATAACGAGGTTGACAAGCACTAGCTTTATTGCCAGGGCGAGCGTGCCATGATGAGCGTCAACACCATAGTTGATATACTTGAGGAGGTTGACAAAGCAATCATCAAACTCACGCCGCGTCGATCGTACTGAAATGCCCAGGGTAAGATATCTTTCACGTTGGCCGTAAATGATGCTGGCGAGGAAGGCGAAAACACTAAGGGGGAAGGTCTCCAACAAATGACAGGGTGGCAAGAGCGGCGAGGACCAAATTGCCTCTCCAGCTTCGTCAGCCTCTCCCAGGGGCATTGCTGGAAGAGTATCGTTCGAAATCGTGCAAAGCGTGCCTTTTCACTTTGAGAACGAGACCAGATGCACATCATTCTTCAGGTCGGGCGAAGACTTGATGGAAATTATTGATTCAGCCTGCAGACTAGCTTACGGGTAGGCATATGCCACGTTCTATGGCGGTGCAAATGCTGGTGGCAAACGGTCTGAACTCTCAGGTGGAAGCTCCATCATAACGGCCACTCGTCCATATCGACAGCAGTCATCGAGCAGAGTCATCCACTAGGGTTGCTATGATCGAAATATTGGAAAACAAAAAGACAGAAGTACTCATTAGCAGAGAGGTAAAGCGCCAAACGAGTAGCGAACATGATACAATCAATCTTCCCATGCGCCGGCAATGTATTTCCATCTCCCTCGTCCTCATACCCAATACAATCTTTCCCCCTCGTCACTTCAGGTCCTTGCCTACAATCCACCATCCTACCCACCCGTTCCCCAGCTTCTTCCCTTCCCAACTCTACGCAATCCACGCCGCCAACCTTACCACCACCGCCAGCGTAAAAATAGGAAGTAATATTAGTTTATATCTAAACGTAATTCGAAAGAAAAAGATATGAATTATCAAAAAAGAAGAGGCTGGTTATATGATAATAATTATACAAATCGTTATGAAGCGCAGAGTAATAATCGAACGGCATTATTAGTATACGTTTTCTTTATTGTCGCCGGTTTTTATCTTCTATTTTCAGTATCAAAATCCGACTGCGGATATTGGATATACGAGTATTTTCGAAGGCTACGAGCGATACGAACAAGGCTACGAGCTCTTCGCCCGAGGCAGAACGCGAAATGTAATACATGCGATCCTTCGATCCGAAATGGGCTTATCAGGCCCATATTACGTGTAAATGAACCTTACGATTACACTCGAGCGTAAAAGCGGCGCTTACCCTACGCTGGAAGGGGGTGACACCGGGGCAGATTTCTGTCTCCTTGGCACGATGGCTTTCAACGTCGAATAAGCTCTGCATGGGTTACCCCTATCCATTATTGTGATGAAACTTTACAGCGGATAGAAGTCTCAAGCTTCGACTTAAGCAGTCTGATGAGGTAGGATGGCAGGATCTAGCATTTCATATCTATGGTAGAGTACATTAAGGTGCTAAAACTGCCCGACGCATTCCTTTTGGTCTTGTCCTCCTCGAATAGCCTACAATCACACTGCTGACCTTAGATCGTGAACCAGCTATGCTAGAATGAAGAAGTAAGGAATCACATCCTCGCTGACGCAGTGGCATGCCCACGGACCCGAATTTGCATCGTTGGTGTAATCGAAGATAGGTTGGAGAGGCTGGCAACAGTAAACACTCCATATTACCAAGCTCCAACTTCAAAATTCTCCTAGAAAGGCCTCAGCAAATGGTCAATAATCAAGATGTCTGCTGGAAAACTCACCTCTGAGAAGTAGGTCGTAACGACCGTCCTATCAGCAAATTTTCTTCCTGCCAGAGACTGCAGTGCCTTGCGTGCAGAATCCGGGGTGTCGTATTTGACATAGATCTTGCCAACTCCGTTGGACTGTCGGCTTCCACCACTGGGTCTGGGGACTTTCATCTCCAAGACTTCGCCATACTTGTCACACTCTTCTTTGACATCCTCGCATATTTCTAGAATTTGTCAGTATTTGCCAGCAACGCGAAGAAGGGGATCCTACCTTCATAGTCCTCATTGTCGATCAGCTCTTCGGGCGTAACCATATTCAGTAGCTGAAGCACGCGACCTTCATCGAGATCATTAGATGTGGTACCTGCAAGCATAGACATTGCGTTGACGCCCATCTCAAGACCAGCAGCTTGAGTGACACCAATACTAGCTCGTTGGACCTTGAGCTGCTTGTCTGCAAGGTCCATGCCGTTCAGACCCTCGACTGCGCCATCTGTTGATGCAGGATCTATATATTCGCAGAAAGCGATGCCCTGCGAAAGAATTAGCAGTATTCTCTCGGATTATTGAGGAGACGTACTCTAGATTCTCCGGTGCTATTATCTTTTACCAGGACAAACGCTTTCAAAGGTCCGAAAGCAGCTAGCAGCTCTATCACCTGCTCATCTTCCAGGGTTGGTAAAAGGTTTGCAATGCTGATTTTGTTTGGTGTGTCAGGTACCACAGGCGAGACAACTCCTTCTTGATACTCGATCTCATCCTCAACTATCGAAGGTACGATATAGTCCTTCGGCCTACGGATTGACAAACCTTGAGCGCCGCCGTTAGCAGTCCCATTGGAAGTCTCCATGCTGTCGTTGTTCTCCATCATTATACCGTCTAATGCTAGAGCGACAGTGGTCTCTGTGGTATTCTTGAATTCCATGAGTGCAAACGACCTATCCTTTGATATCTGTGCTGATATACAAGGGTCTGGTACCGAGATAACGTTAAGTCCGTTGAGTTGAAGATTGAAAAAGTTGATAATGCCTTCATCTGTAGCAGATAGAGGAAGATTGTGGACGAAGAGGCGTTTTGATTGGCGGGCGTTCGACGGCTTCAGAGCTGCATTGCCAGCCGAACCGCTTGGCTGGTTCATGAATGCTTGCAGTCGACTGGGATCCATAGGCTGCTGGCGAGGGGCACCAGGTAGTGGAAACATGCCTGTCTGAGAATTAGTCTTAATCTAAGCTATCCGTAGAGGCAGGGGGCTACGGACCTGAAAGTTTCGCCTGTTCTGCCGTCACATTCTCGTAGCCAGGTGGTTTGATATCCCACTGTGTCAGTCTCCTCTTCCTATCCGTGATGGGTACAGTATCGGTCAAGTCTGGTGTAGGCTCCTTCTTCTTGGGTGGAGGACTCGCGCTCTTCTTCCTGTCTCTCCCGCCCATCTGCATCGCGAATTCATCTCGATCGCTCCTTTGCGGCCCACGACCACCGCCACCTGATCCTCGATCGATGCGATCCGCGAAGAGGTCTCTGTCCCTCCGTGGAGGTCGGTCGAAGTCGTCGCGCCTCGCATCGCGCCTGGACGCCCCTCTGTCATCTCGGTCACCTCTTCCACCTCGATCACCTCTGTCGCCTCTGTCGCCTCTGTCACCCCTATCTCCTCGATCTCGGTCCCAGGCTCTATCATCTCGTTGGCCCTCTCGGCCGTAACGATCTTCGCGCTCGCGAGCTCGGTAGTCGCGGCTAGAAGAGTATGTATCTACATCGGGTTCACGCCGTCGTGAATCTCGATGTCTGGGGGATCTTGAGCGTCTCCTATCACCGCCCCGGTGGTCTTCTCTATCTCTATCTCGTCGGTCGTCCCTTGACGACTAAGAAGAAGGAATTTGTTAGCCTGCTGAAATCGATTCGAAATTTTAGAGCTTACATAGTGGTCTCTCGAGGAGCCATATCTGCCAGAATCTGCTCCCATTGGGTTGTTAGTATCGGTCTCATGCTTGCGAATCCTTGGTAGGGCATTCGCAGATGCCATGCCTCGTGAGGAGTAGCTATCGCCGTTCATTGACACAGGTGCTTGTATTGCTAAATATATTGCCTGTAGTTGGAGATATTCACTCTAGAAGACGACTTCCCAGCGATGGCAGAGGACCCGGTGTATAAGATCGTATTGAATTAGTAGTAGTGTCTGTTGGTATGGATTGCAAAACGATGAGGCTCGGGCTGGCAGTGGGCTAAGTGCTTTTTGGCTAGCCTAGGTTGATCTACCACTTTCACGCGACAAAAGGCGTGTTCGCGATTCACTTTCTAGATTTCTCTGCACCGCTGGGAGAAGTGGTAAAATGGCTACAATGCGTGCTCTACAATGGCGCAAGATCCCGATCAATTTGGCAGAGCTTTGCCTCGACACTACGTTACGCTGTGGACAATCCTTCAGGTAATTTCGTCATCATCTTCTATCTTTGCATCGCCTTAACTAGATCTCTAGATGGAAGAAGTCCGAGGACGATGTCTGGTCTTGCGCTCTTCATGGACGCATACTATCGTTACGGCAAGACTCGACTCATCTCCACTATAAAGCTACATTTCCCGAGAGTTCTTCAGCGCCTCTGACTCCCCCCTCCTCGGTGCCAAATTCGACAGCCGAGCCACTGTCTAGCGAGGATGATACCGAAGCCTTTGTCCAACATTACTTGAATCTGGGACCCAATCTGACAGGATTGTACGAGCAATGGTCGTCAGCAGATATCAATTTCAAAAAGAAAGCACCAAGGTTTACAGGGGTACGAATACTGAAGCAAGATGCTTGGGAGGCGTTAGTAGGATTCATATGCAGCAGCAATAATAACATAATCAGGATTTCTCAGATGGTATGTGTGTTATTGAAAGATCCACAAGTCTTGTTCTGAGTGAACTTAGATGGAAAAGCTATGCCTACGCTATGGTCCTCTCATCGGCAGCCTTGACTCAAGGGAATACCACGACATGCCTCCCCCTTCTGCACTCACAGCGCCGGGCGTTGAGACGCATTTGCGACAGCTTGGATTTGGCTATCGAGCAAAGTACTTGCACCAGACTGCGCTAATGATTTCGAACGAGCACGATGATGGGTGGCTAGATAGCTTGAGGAACCCTGAGAGCCCAGTCCTCGGTGTCAAACTTTCCAACGCCGGCGAGATGCTCCCTGAAGGAAGAGAAGGCTATCGCAAGGCTCATGAAGAGCTTTTGGCTTTGCAGGGAGTTGGACCCAAGGTTGCCGACTGCGTATCGCTAATGGGTCTTGGATGGGGAGAGGCTGTCCCTGTTGATACACATGGTAGGTGCCATTGATTTGTTCCTCGTCTATTATTACGCCTTGGTGGCTGACAGTATATACAGTCTGGCAGATTGCCCAACGAGACTACAAGTTCGGCAAAGGCAAGCACACCAGTCTGACAAAAGCTACTTACGACGCTATTGGTGATAAATTTCGAAGCTTGTGGGGCAGAGAAGCTGGCTGGGCTCACAGTGTACTATTCACTGCTGACTTGAGAGCCTTCTCTGAACGACTTACTAATAAGGTCGAAGTCAAGGAATTTGGAAAGGGCGACGAAAAGACTGTCTTGATGGAGACTCAGGTCAAAGCAGAGATGTTGAAACCAATCAGCGTGAAAAGAGAATTCGAGGACGAAAAGAAGCCCTTGATTGCGATTGAGCAAGCCACATCGACAAGACAGGTCAAACGGAGAAGGAAAATATAGCTGGCATATAAAGCTCGCTGACCGAGGATGACAAACGATGCAAACTTTGGGTGGCTGGACAGAACCTATACCCACGCCGACATGATCGTTTGATAAATTGGGCAAAAGAGAGTCCACGCAAGCCCGTAATGAAGCCGTTCGTTGAAGCGAGGAAGGATCAGTGGTTTATGAGGCCAGCTCTGAAGTTGCCACGCTTTTGCGAAGCTCACCAATCGGGACGCATACCTCGCTGATGTTGATATTAGGCAGATAATTCAGCTAAATTGTCCTGATAGGGAAGGAGAATCGCTTAAATAGATTTAGTAAACAGCCACAGGGTCGGCGGATGTCGTCGTTCCCGCATTGGACCAAGGAACGAGAACGGGCATGCGGTGCCACGGTGCATAGAGAAGAAGACTTTTGATACTTCACCAACAATGAGATAAAAATTTTGCAGAACTCTCGTAGATGCTTCAGATCGAAAGATCGTAATCTCCCACTGCACTCGGTGCGCAAAAGAAATAAAATTGAAGGGTCCAGATGCTGGTGTTTGATTGGTTGTTGGCATAACTTTAAATTAAGCCAGACTCGATGTATGGTCGAGGAGGCCAAAAAACGGGAAGTCAACCAGACTCTTCACATCAACTCTGCTTCTCCATCGACATCACCATCGCGACACGACCACCAGACAACCCCTTCTTGTCCATTGGCAGGTACAGGAGTGAGACACAGTGCATTGAGACACTGTCGCTCGCTTCGCAGAAGGAGGAGGTGCTCGATGTTAGATGCAGTTCCGCCACCCTAAACAGTTTTTCTGTATCCGCAGACCTGGCTACATAATCATCACTCCTCCATCAACCGTCGTCATCAGCGAGCAATGAGGTTCTTCTCCTTGTTTCGCCCGACGGCGGCTGAATTCGCGTCGCTGATATTATTATGCCCCATCGCGAGTCTGATAAGGCCGGCGCAAGGAGTCAATTTCACACCAGTACCTTCGCCAAATCTCGACCTCACGGACTTGGGCAAAGTTGCGCTCACAGGAAACTTCGACTCAATATCTTTGTACACATACCAGCAACAGTCTGAGAATTCTTTTAGCACTAATGGAACACAATCGCTCATTACACAATTACCTAATGGAGACTTTGCGACAACGGCGTCAGCGGATGGCTACATCAAGACTATGTGCCCATTCGTGATGAGCAATGGCATGCTTGCAGGAGTAATAGTGGGAGGAAACTTCACGAGCTTGGGCGGTATTGAAGCGCAAGGCGTTGCTCTGTACGATTCGACTACGGGGAAGGTTACGCCTCTTCCTGGTCTGACAGGCACGGTCAACGTCCTTCTTTGCAACAAAGTTACCAATACCGTTTACGTCGGTGGGCAATTCAAAGGCGCGAATTCGACGAATGCTGTTGCTTGGGTAGGGATGTCAGGGTGGGCGAATCTCCCGTTTCAAGGGTTCAATGGACCAGTGAACTCGATTATCCCAGCTTCAAATGGCAACATCATCTTCGGTGGATCTTTCACTGGCCTTGGGAACTCGACCACGATCACTCCAAACCAGAAAGACAAGCAGATCATCAACATATCCTCTGCAAACATCACGACGACTAATACTAATACCACCACTGGCTTCAATGATGGAACGAACATTGTCTGCAAGACAAGTGGACAGGATGGACCTGGTAATACTTGGCTTCTGGCCGACAACACTGCAGGCTCCTGGACAGCCACCATGAACTTCGGTTACGAGCCGAGCAAGTTGAGAATTTGGAACACTCATCAAGATGGCCGGGGGACCAAGAAATTCCGCTTCACAGCTATACCAATCAACGGTATCATGAACTTCACCTACACTGATCCGGATTCGGGCGAGGTAGGGTTGTTTTGTGATGCTCGATGTCCGTTGTCCTCAAATACGTCTGTTCCGTACCAGGATTTCATATTTTACAATACTGTCGGCATGAGCGCCTTTCGAATCGATGTCTCTGATTGGTACGGCGCAGGAGGTGGACTTGACGGCATTGAGCTTTTCCAAAACGGTGAGTTGCGGTCTCAAGCAACGGGTTGTTGGGCGTATCACTAAAACACATAGACATCTTTGCATATGCTGTGGACAGTCTTAACGAGCCATCTTGCGCAAATATCCAATATGGCTCCAGTTCGACCGCCACAGGCCCGTGGTCCGTTACTCAATCAGGCATGAGCAATTCGGAGTACCTCACGGCGAACCTCGGTCCAAATGTGAGCACAAGTGAAGTGTCTGTGGTCTTTGAGCCAGACATTATGCAGCAAGCCAACTATACTGTCACCATGTTTACACCAGGCTGTATGCAAGACAACAGTTGTGATACCCGTGGCATAGTCAATGTGACGGGCATATATGCGACTAAAAGTGCACCTCCTAGCCCTACTCAGATCTACCAGACCAACAGCTACGACAAGTACGATACGATATACCAAGGTCCTGTGGACATCAGTAGCGGTGGCTTCCGACCTTCTGTCACACTCGCTGCTGTAAAAGGCCAGAAGGACGGAGTCACCATCGTGGCGCAACGAGTCCAATTTTCTATTGGCAATTCAACGGGTGGCTTGAATGGTATTTACGAATTCAATCCCAACACGAATACGCTCGATACCGATTTCTCGAACTCGACATTTGACCAAGCAGGCATGGACCTCGAACAAGGAGCGATCATCAACAGCATCGCGGTGCTTGACGGTGCCACGTATATTGCTGGAAACTTCACCGACAGCAGCACCGGCTTTGCCAACATCTTCTTAATTGGAAGTGGCAACGCGACCACCTTACCAAACGGTGGACTGAACGCTGAAGTATCTAGTATAATGGTCTACGAAGACTTGCTTTACGTCGGAGGAAACTTCAGCAATACCGTCAACGGAAGCATTACTGGGCTGAATAATTTTGCCGCGTTCAATACGACCAGCAAGCAATGGCAAGCTCTCGGCGCTGGTGTCAGCGGTGCAGTCGACTCCATAGTCTCTCTGAAGGTCAACGTCACCACCAACCAGCCAGAAACATGCATCACGGTCAACGGCTTCTTTGATACGCTAAATTCTTTTGGTCCGACCCAAGGAGTCTCGGTATCAGGCTTTGGTATTTGGGTACCTTCTCGCCGAAATTGGCTGCAAAACCTCCATGTCCAGTCTCAGTCCATCACTGGAAAACTCAGTACTATGACCAACGTGACTGGGAGCAACGCCCTTCTTGCCGGTACTCTAGCATCACAAGACATGTCGGCTGAGGATGCCGTCTACCTCAGTTCCAACCCAACAGCGATCAATTCCCTCAATTTTGGCATCCAGCCGCAACAAGTTGGGCCGATGACTCGTAAAAGAGCTATCAGTGGGCAGAATGTTACTGGTGTTGTGACCGGTCTCTTCCACAACTCTGGTAACTTGAACGTGACCGTACTTGGTGGCCACTTCACAGCAAAGGCAACCAACGGCTCTACGATTGACAATCTGGCCTTCGTGAATGGTGCAACTAATACGGTCACCGGCTTGACTGCTAGCCTTGACACTGATTCCGCGTTCCTGGCCCTTGCAACATCAGGCAACGTGCTATATGCTGGTGGTACCGTCACAGGAAATGTCAATAGTGCTGCTGTCAATGGCCTGGTCGTCTATGATCTCGGATTGGGGGCATATTCCTACCCACAGCCACCCGCTTTCGGTGGTCACAATGTTGTTGTTAATGCCATCACACTGAGACCGAACAAGGCTGGAATATACGTTGGCGGCAATTTCGATACTGCCGGTTCGCTCGGCTGCCCGAGCGTGTGCGTCTTCGAGAATGGTGCATGGAACCAGCCCGGGAGTGGAATTGCCGGTAGCGTCGCCGCATTCACCTGGCAAGGAACCGACAAGCTGCTTGCTGGCGGAAATCTAACAATCGACAACAACGCCACGAACCTGGCAAACTTTGACACCTCGAAAAAGCAATGGACAGCCGTTACTGGGGCGGCTGAGAATGTGCCTGGACCTGTCACAGCGCTGACGCCAGCGAATCAAGATGCCTCAGAATTCTGGGTGGCGGGCAAGAGCCTCAATGGATCTGCATTCCTCGTCAAGTACGACGGCAGCTCGTACCATTCTGTCGGCGACACGTTAGGATCACAGACCACGATCCTTGGACTGTCGATGCTTTCACTGAGCAAATCGCACGACTCGAGCAGTCTTGTTCCAAGTAATATGGTCCTGATTGTTACTGGACAACTTAACCTTCCTACCTTCGGAAATGCTTCAGCCGCACTTTTCAACGGCACCACGTTCTCTCCTTTCATCCTGTCTAACCAAGGCAATAACCCAGGAAGCCTGTCTCAGCTCTTCTCAGAAAAGCAAATCAACTTCAAAGCAGCTGGTAAGTGAAATACACCAAAAATCCTTTCAGGATACGTATGCTAATATGCAATCCAGGAGGCCATCTGGCAGTTGGCTTCGTTGTCCTCATTGCTTTAGCTTGTGCCTTGGGTGCTATCTTCTTACTTGTCGTCGCTGGCATCCTCATCGAACGCTATCGACGCAAGCACGAAGGTTACACACCAGCACCAACAACGTACTTCGACAAGACCAGCAACATGGGTCGAATACCGCCGGAACATCTCTTCGGTCGATTAGGACAAAGCAGAAATGCGCCCATGATTTGAGCTTTGCAAAACTTGATTCACGTGACGACTTTGATACCCACTCATTACCACGGCATTTCCTTTCGGCGTACTTGAGCGACGGCGCACCGGATCTTCCTCATTCACCATGTACAGGCAAAGTCCCTTACCTAACGCTGGTCTTTCGCTCCGAAACAGAGCATCGACCGGGCAATAGCATAACTTTATCAGGAAGTCTCGGATAGGGGAAAAGATACACTTTTTAAGTTAAATCATAATGTCTTTTATGTCGGAAAATCTCCTGGCCGCAGAGCGTATACGCCGCGGACCATCCATGTCATACCGATTTCCTTGCCTCGATGTCCCTCCATTACCGTGGAAGGGACGGGCTTCTCTACGACGGAGCCTCCATTACAATTTCTACCAAAGGGATGGCGAGAAAGAGAAGAAAGCGGCATCACACTGCCATCTAGAGCAGTGTCTTCATGATCATCCCCGGGAGGATGCCATTTCGTCACTCGGCACCGCAAGAGCGGTTACCTCGAGTGATTGACTTGCTTGTATGTAATTCAGGGCTTGTGTATTTAGATAATACCAAGATTCAATCATATCAACCTCCTCTGTCTCTTCATGCTTCATCTAACGGTGCAGGATACTTTTCAATTCTACGTGCCTAGCCTACGTTCAATTTAATCCCAACAATAAAGAAAGGCCGGTCTACCAATGCTCATATTCAAGCAGTCTCAATTGATTCGTTACTATTCAATCGAAGCGAAGACCCGTTAATACTTTCTCCCGACGACAATGAATAGTGGGTAGGGGGACACAATCCAGCACAAACAGAATTGCTAACATAATTCACGGTGAGAATCCCTGCCTCGCCAGGATCATTATTATCACCAATCGGCACACTCCCACAAACCCCGCAGCCGTGATTACTGAGCTCTTGTAGCTTACGTTTGATTACCACCCCATAAAGGGCCGCAACGTTTCCCTGCGTGAACGCACAGATACCGCCGAGGAAGGACTTTCCTTGAGGTAGACAGATTATCTTGGAGCCGGGAGCGTAGATGTCGGTATCGGCCATGGGGCCGCAATCAAAATCCCCCTTGGGGTCGCAGTCGAAAACCAAACCGGTGGCGATTTTGAGAATTGTGTCGATGTAAGTTGGGGCGAGGATTTGTTGGGGACAGAGGCCGCTGCCACGGCAGTTGATGCCGAGGGCGCTGGCTGTGGTGACGACGAGGAGAGTGATGCCGAAGAAAATGGCTGGTGAAGGGATGAAGATCATTGTGAACGAGCGAATGGTGAGGGGATATGACAGCCTTGTTGACATGAACGCTGCATCACAAGCCAAGACTCGAGAAATAGACACCCATTTCAGGACGCAAAAAGAAAAGAGATTCGCGTAATCAGCAGCGTCTTAGGGGCCCCATCAACAGGAAAGGTGTTCTATGGACGTTGATTGGAAAGACCATTAAGGTTGACGTGCAACGCAACTATTGCCGCTGACGCTTAAACACCGTCATTTCTACTCGTACCAGTAAGGACCCAAATCCGCAAAATCACAGTACTCAAAGATTTCTTTGCAAGCTGCATTGCTTGGGGCGCATCCCGTGATCTGTGACGTGATTTGCCTGCTCTCTCGAAATGAGATGATTGTCGTTCCAAGATGGTCAGCGCCTCTACAAAGGGCGATCCTCGGTCAGAGTCTTCTTTTGCGCTCCTACAGGTCAGCTCGACGCGCGTATTACATCAGACGAAGGATTCCTTCGGCGCTTCAATGCAAAGCATGTTTGTATTATGAGAGAAGCTGACGGGTCCGGCCTGGGCTGATCGCAATTCTGCTTGAATCCTTCGTACCTCTCTGTGCCTCTGGGCCGGGTTGCGTGGCTTGAGCCATACGAGCCGACGCAGCACTATATCTGAGACTGAACCTAAGGTCATTATTATGGAGTAGTAAGTAGGCTGCAATCTCTTATAGAAATCCTTCTGACGTGCATGTCCGAAAAGATTGATATCGATATGTTTAAATAAAGATCTATCTGGTGCTATCCCACGCGCTTTCTTGCAGTAGTCTCGTGCAGGAAGGTGGTGGCAGCGCCGTTAATGGGGAACAGCCTTATGGCCTGGTCGGGGCTTGCCTTCTACCAACTGGAGCCAAGAGTGACCTAACTTTCGGGGCACTCTGGGTAGTCTTGCGGGCAGCCAATCGCGCAGCATAGCCCCCCTCCACGCCATGTCAAAGCCCGGCGCCTCCCCACAAATGCCCGGTTCGCTTTTTGAACTCCCATCGGCCAACCAGAGCTGCAAGTCAGATGTTGCGCCCTAGCTCCCTCTTTCGGCCTCCCCTAAACCCTGCTAGCACATCCTTCGGCTGGACCTCTCACGACCAGGCCAGGCTTCAGAAAAGTCGGTGTCATTTATCCCACCCTGTCACTATAAAGTGTCATTGGTGAGCCAGCCAAACTGCGCTGTTGGACCCGACAGCTCCACAACACACCACTGTGCTCGCTGAATGTGGCAACTCTCAGCACACACTCACGACCCTGGTACCGCGTGCTCACTGGCTCCTTTCGACCTTCGCTCGTGGCCGCAAGCCTCGAGCCGCGACCCACCAAGGATGCACCTTACCAAAACGCCGTGTCTTTGGCACCTTGCCAGTTCCCTAATGGGGTCGTAGCTTCTTGATATAACTGCGGGTATATTCTATTATTTATCGTCAATTCCCTGTCAATCTCTTTGTCCCGGGTACCAGACTTTGTGACGCTCTGAACCATAGTATTACCTCAAGCCCTGCCTCTTTTCCTCATCTCCTCTATGTTCTCGTTGAAAATTCTGTGCTCGTATTCCTAGGACGGCCACGCATTACTTCTTCTCGAACATAAAACCGGTGCTTGCCTCAGGGTTCCCCTCGTTCTACAAAACGCCTCAAATCACCGATCCCGAGATGTAAAAATTGGAAGCGGGATGGACACATAAGAAAATTAGAGTAGGCGACTCACGTGGAATTCCGCTGTCCGTTGATGTTTGGGACGTCTTGATATCATCATAGTACATACGGAGTACAACAGTTGCTGTATACGTGATGGCGAACATCACAATCGAGCGAGGGGCCTGCACGGCACCCTTCCTTCAATTGTCGCAGTTCGACAGCAAAGTGGGATGTAAGAACTCTATACAGGGTCTATAATGGTCTTAGAAATCCTGCTAAAGCATTTGCAGATCTTCCTGGCCGTTTCTGCGCACCTGTACCAACCACAGAAGGCACCGTTGAATGTTGCCTACCATGTCCTATAACAGACTGGGTCTACTCAGATGGTGAGCCCAAATATTGAAACGGCAATCGAAGAACGCGTGGCTGAATGATGTCTAGATTTCAATGTCATACCCAAAGCCGCGGATTGGCTTAATGTTGCCGGCCTGGTCTGCTCTGCATTGCTACTCCTCTCATATCTCGTTCTTCCAGTACAAAAGACGAGCCGCCACTACATGACCATTGGACTGGTCGCCGCTATATGCTTGTTACAGGTATGTAGATGAAGATCTCGCTCGACGGCTGTATTGGCTGACCAATATAGCTCGGATTCATCATACCTCTTGCAGCCAAACCAGAGCAATGCCACGATGCCATAACACCGAATGATATGTACTCGGACAGGACCTGCTCTTTCTCCGGCGCCTTTTTGCTATTTGGAGGCTTTGCTGCAATTACATGGGGTAAGAATCTACATGGAAGGCTACAACAATGCCGATGCTAAACATAGCAGGCTTCCTTCGATCTCTATCGATCCACCTCCAGATCTGCTGGCAAGTCATTCCAGGCAAAAAGTTCTTCTGGTCGTCTGTTGTTGCAGGATGGGGTCTGCCAGCTATCTTCGTAGCAGTTGCACTTCCTGTTACCGGAGCATCGTACAGATTTGGGCATACATGCCATATCAATCATGGGCAGGCGATAGGTGACTACTGGGGACCTCTTCTGGCTTTCGCCGGTATCTCGACCATTCTGCAATTCGGAACGTTTGGCTATTGCATCAAGGTATATATCAGGTCGCTTTTCAACGACAACAACAACTCTTCCTCGCAGGTCAGCTCGAATGGCCTTCCCAGCTACTCATCTCGTGCTGGGAGTGAGAAGACTGTGACCGCTGGTCAAGCGTATCGGAGAATTCGCAAAGTCATTGCGCTGCAATGGCGAGGGACTGTGATAGTGCTCATCATCATTATCAATGTTGTGTTCTTGGCTGTGGTGTTCGTTCAAATGGACAATACAGTCACAGCTGCGATGCAGGATCTGGGCAAAGCGGAGCCCTGGATGCTGTGCCTGGTTCTTAATGGTGGTAACAAGGAGGCATGTTTGGATCAGGTGAAGTCTGTGGGCTTGGTGACGAACGAGACGACTGTCATGGCTGTCTTGATCCTACTTTCTGTAAGTCGTTCTAAGCCTGGCTTTCCATTGACTGCAGCTAATAGGAATCTCAGCTCAATGGAATTTGGGCCCTCCTCTTCCTCGGGCGCACCTCCATGATCATAGGCTGGGCAGACCTAATCCGCCAACCCTTTACGCGCCAACGCACCGACTTCGTCTCTGTCGACGCCCGCCGCTTCTCCAACAACCCCAAAACCTACGAAATGATCAACTCCCCACGCCCTCAACTGAACAACATGCCCAAAGCCCCCGAACCCGTCGTCACATCCCCCCCACCAAAAGAAGAAGGACTATCACCTCTGGCACAGTCTCCAGACAGCAACTACACTAACGACTGCTTCAGCAAAGAAGTAGAGCATAATCCTTCATCTTTTGGCAAAGACGCTTATTATAAGAGCCCGAAATTGAGTTTTTCAACGCCGAGGTCGCCGAGTGCAGGACAAGGATTCTCAGGAGAAAACTCGATGTCGTTTTCCCAGCGTGTAGTCTCGCCCGAACGGGGGCGGAATAGTCCAGCGTCGATTGGTGGGAGATTGCCGCAAATACGGAGGGATAGTGGAGGTCGATTCTCGCCTGCTTATGAATGGGATCCGACCAGCACGCATGCGAAACCTGCTAGGAGGCAGGATCCATTTGCGCCTTGAAAAGCTTACAATCTTTACAAATTTTTATTCAAGTTTTTTCATGACTTATTGACAGCGAATTTCTACGGACATGGGATTGGATAGCGCCTATTGGATACAGATACCCATCGATTCAGATCAGGCTTACAGCGGCTTTGTCGGGCCACTGCTACGACGCATGATGAGCTGGAGCGGCATTGGAGGGGCATTTGTGTGTGCATGTTGGATTCTTGATGGAACAACCTCAGGCAGGCATTATACGGGCCTGGAAAAGCTCTGATGCGATATTTACACCGCTTGATAGGGTTCAGTACCCACTATTTACAACATAATAACAAATTTCAAATCTCAAATCATATGTCATCTGCACATTTAAGGGGTTTGTTCAGCTCGCTGCCTGAGGATTTAAAGACCAGCTCTAGATGGTAACCCCACACCTACATCATGTCTAAATGCCGCGTAGGCTTCCACGTCGAAAGGCCTACAAAAAAATCGAATAGAATAAATGGACATCATGACGATATCTCTACTTGATACAACTTTAGGTTATGATGCAAGGGTATTATTTCACTGGATCCTTGCATAAGATATATAGCTTTCCGAGATCCCAGCAAATAGATGGCCGCCTTGCTGTGCCACAAGGCTACTTCTCCCTTCCAGAACCGTCCTCCGAGAAAGTCAATTGGACGAGCTCGGGGTTCCAACAGTTAATTTCCACAGGAAAAATACAAGGAAATCTCACGTCCCGTTTTCCGTGATTGATTGAAGATGTGTAGTGGTTCAGCTTCGATCTCGATATCATGAAATGGGTGGCTGCAGGAGCTGAAATGCCGTAATCCTTCCGTTAGCGAAAGGATTGGGGGAGGAGCTGACAGCGGACACTTCGCAAAAATAGTTTTTTTTCGTTCCTTGTTCCTTCCTCCCGCTTCCTTCATTGTATTGCCCATGCCCATGCCCATGCCCTTGCCCAAGGCCTGGCCAGCACCGCCGCACAGATCCTCCCAGGTATCCTAAGCGTCATGTCCACCTCCCCGTCCGTGCCTCCCGCGTGCACGTAATACGTAATCAACGGCTATGCCGTTGATCCTCGCGTTGTGGACGCGTGCGAGGGGGCAGCTCGGATGGGGAGGATGGCGTTGTCCAGGTGGGTTTGGAACAGTTGGTATGGCGGTGGTTGTGTTGGTTACGAGTACGTGGTGGTTCCTTCTGTGGGTATGTTCCACAATTATGTTGTGGGACGTTTTAAGAGGAATGGCCGCATTCTCGACGTCTGATGTCTTATTGCTTTCGCATCTTTCGCGTATTGCATTCTGGATCCTTTCCAAGCCGCCTAGTCGCAAAATTCTAGAAGTAGAGCGGTGGTGATATCATCATACCCACGATTTGAGCGCTTCTTGTCCCCTCCTTTCTGTAGGACCTTGTTCAGCCCCATCTCACTAAAGCACAACTTATCCAGCTGAATACCCGTTGCCCAGACCATATCTTCATGCTTAGAACACAAACCCCCAACATCAATTCTCAATCTGACATCCTTATGAGAGTAAGGTCCAAACCGTTTGACACCGGTCTTCAAGTGCGTATACTTTATTACCTTCGTTTGGAATGGTATAAACCGTGCTCTTTCCGTCGAATCATTGACAAGAAATCCCGCAGTCCGAAACAAAGATTCAACAGCAGAGCAAAAGTTTTGTAGACGCCTATCGGGCGCCTACAACCGTGCGTAGAGGTGGACCGCAGATGCTAAATCCACTGGGTGACGATAGTAAGTCTCCAAGACCCACCAGGTCTATTGTAAAAGCTTGAGCCTTACGTTCCGGTATTGCTTTTCTCGAGAGACTTCAGCAACGTTGACGCAGCGTCACCGCGGTCTGGACACAAAAGACTTAATGCTCCAAGGTTGAGGTGAAAGTTTTCAGGGGCTACAAAAGCTCCGGTGGGTATTGTAGTCGCGGAAGAATCATTCATAATGCGATCGATTGAACCTTGTATTGGTGTAAAAGAGTTGCGACTTGCCAATGGTATTCGAAGGAAGTGTCTCAGCTTGATTTTCTGTGTACTGTTCAATGGTAGAACTAGCTATCCCGCAGCTCCGGCAGAGCGGGCAGGTTCCTCGAGGAATCATCGACCAAGCGCCAGGCCTCCAATCACCATTTGTCCCAGATGCAATACCCCCATTTTTAGGTAGTGATGGGTAGAGTTCCTCCAGTAGTAATCGAAAGAATTGTCATAGATCAAGCCATTCTCAATTGCATACTGCCAGCCTGCATTTTTTTTTCGCAGTGATAGAGCCAGGCCATATAGTGGTAATAGATGTACGTTGGGAGTCTGGAGATTCCTGGAAGTATGCATTCGGGTGTTCAAATAAAGGCATGAAACATGCTTGAGCGCTGACAACCACAGGGGTCGGATTACGACCACCTTGTCTAGTATGTATTAGAATTTCGTCCGATAGGAATTGCCTGCTGCAGTGAGGGCAGGCTTTCCTGTAAAGCTGCGGTTGGATCCTCAGATAGTCCCAGACGCACTCGATCTTTTCGAGCTCCCGTACTGTCAGTCGTCTAAAAAATGATCTGAGCCTATAACGCTGCTCGTCGAGGTTTTTCTCATTCGTGGTAGACTGAGTCGAACAGAAGCTTCCATGGTAGAGCCAGAGTCGCCATAAAGCTCGACGAACTCGAAGTCGTTCTGTGAAGGACGGTGGTGTCTCAACACTTGCACGTCCAATTGATGGAATAATACTTGGCCCATGAAGGCGCCCTTGCGCTAATGCCGACTCAAACTTCTCGTTTAGCTTCGACAATTGCACTGTGACGAACGACTCGTCCGCCTGCGCCATTTCGCTGCAGATCGCCTCGGCGTCCTGGATTAGAGACATTGTGCTAGACCATGGTGCAGCGAAAGCCGCTTCGAAAACGAGCCCAGCTGATGGGCCCACGAGATAATTGTCGAGAGGTTTCTCCAGTGATTCCGCGTCAAGATTGAGATTTTCTAGATGACGAATGAACAAGATTTTATCTAGAAGCTTCTGCCGTTGCAACGTCATTCCAGAATTTTCCAGCACACTATTTAGCGTGGCTTTGGGACGTGCGAGAGTAGTAGCTTGGCCTGGTAATCTACCGTACGAGAGCAAGCAGAGATGGCATGCTATCGAGACAGCTCGTGGTTTTCCCAAGGATTTTGTATGGGAGACGTATATTCTGTCTGAGCGTGAGGTTCTGGCGAGAGAGTCCATTGTCCGAAGAGTACACGTTGACAGCTAAAGGGTTCCTTACCCAATGAAGTATTCCCTGGGAACGACTTCTTGGGCAGCAGCTCCTCCCTCGCCCGGGTTCCTTTCCTTTACGAGCGCCTCTTGGACGGAGATGTTCCTGGACGAGCGTCTGAAAGTATCAATGTAGGCTAGAACCGCGTCTCTTTTGGACGAGTGGTTTCCTGAACAAGCCTGTCCAGAACAAATGAGAGTCCTTCGGACGGGCTTATTCGAAGCAAGTGTCTTGGTAGTTGTTCTTGCTTTCTGAAAGAATGCGGACCTTCGAAGAGGTTTGTCGCAAGGATGAATTGTATTTGTTCCCCACACTGCAATGAAACTGGAGTACAATGAGTCAAAAAGTAAGTAACAGCCGGGCGAAGCCGCACAGCTTATAATTCTTCAACGCCACAACCCAAGACTTTGCAGTTCTGAACAAGGCCTTAGATCACTTGTATGGCGGCGTGCGAAACAAACTCATTCTCGGGACATCATGATGGAAGACAACGACGAATCCCTTCGGATACCATTACCAACGTATTTGCGTCGATAACGCTTGAGTATCTTGCTCCGCATGCCTTGATCTTCGAGCAGCCTCTTGACAGCTGCGACTCTGTCTACCGTTGAAGGACCCAGGGCCCAATGCGTAGGCTGAACAAGTCGATACTGGAAAAGGTGTAGAGGGAAAATTTGGATACTTCACTAACTCACTACTAGCCTTTCGGATCTGCGGACGGGACTTCTGCGTGACAAGAGGTATGTGGAGGAAATGGGTTAATTACTGAATACATACTGAGGCTTACGACTGAGGATGTGGATAGGCATTGTTCGTGTCTATAGTAGTTGCTGGCGGTGGTGTACAGGAGCACTGTCAAGTGAATTCCCCCAGTCTTTGGGTTGCACGAAGCCGATTCGCCTGTAACAGTGGTGGTTTATGCAGGTAGGACCTCCCCTTTTGTTAGATCTTGATGGGATTCGCAAGGTGGCGCGTGGCTTGCTACCGCCCGAACAGCCATTCTCATAGAAGTAACCCTCTTCCCGGCATCAATTGGACCATGCAGAGGCTATCACCAGACTCGAGTGGCGCTGTGTTCGCTGCAACTGGGTAGAGTAAACGATACTAACCATCGTCTAAATCCATCACCCAACTCTTCTTCTCTCTTCTCCTCCCACGTTACTCGCATGTGCCAATAGAAACTTGCAGCATGTCAACGCATACTTGCACGCCCGTGTCCACGCCTCATCTGTGCTAACCCCTAATTTAATACTCTCATCCCCTATTTTATCTTTCCTAATGTTATACGGTAGCTTGAGGCCCCCTGTACCACTTGCAGGGGAGTCTCGGCCATTCGTACCTGCCGGCTTCGGAGATACAGGCGAAGAAGAAGTCGGATGAGAAGATGGTGCGCTGGCGGAGCCCGTCTCGACGTAGTCGCCCAATTGGCGCAGGCATTCGAGAAATGCAACCATTCCTGCATCAAGGCGGCGGTGTAGGATCATTCGACCGAGAGGAAGATCCCCAGAGGAGAAAAGGTCCAGAGAAGTGATTTTGGGCTGCTGTCGTTGTTGCGCACTGGGGTCAGGTGTGGTGGTAGGCGTGCTGCCGGAACTCGAACGTCGTGAACCTGATGATAAGTATTCATGTTTTTCAATCTTAGAAGTGCTACCCACGGCCCTTATCTTGTAGCCTCGGAACGTAAATCCAAGCTTTTCGGCAACTGTAGCTAGGAGTAGAGCAGCTGTACCCCATGCAGCATTGATCTCAGCCCAGTCGACGTTCTGCGGAGGCGGCAAACGACCAAGGCGCAGACCATTGATGGTACCAAAGAAGCCATCGTGACCTATGCAGAAAGTATCGTTGTAAACGTTGGTACGCTGAAGGCGGTCGAGTTGTAGTGCGTCATGGTCATAAGCCGCATTAAGGGCATCCCGATCATTCTGGAAAGAGCAGAGTGTAAGAGCAAACGCATTCCGAGAACGCCAAAATGCTTGCTCCTCTTGGTCAAGAGCAAGTGACTCAGCTTCCAGGGTTGCAACCTCGTCGTCTAACGCGGCCTTCTCTTTCTCGAGGGCCACGAGCTCTGCAAACGCCTTCGCTTCTGCAGCCTTAGTCGCCGACAAAGATGACTGAGCCTTGGAGACTTCGGCTGCTGTGGGAATAGTACTGTTGAGGGTCTTCAGAAAGCTGATGTATGCATCTCGTTCTTTGTTCGAGGCAGCAAGTCGATTCTGGAGTTGTGAAAGTAGGATTTCTGTACATTCGGTACACACGGGATGATCGATGTCTGAGTGCGAGGAGAGAATCTCAAAGAGACGTGTCGTAGACTCAATCTGACGGGATAGGGATTGCTTTGGGTCCTGAGATGAATCATATGATCCGCCATTTATTTGATTTGGGGAAATTTCTACTTGAGCCCCTTCTGGATCACCCGGAGTATGCTGAGGAGGGACCACTTGTGAGTCTGTAAGCATCACAAAAGACATAGCTGGATTGTCTTTCAATCCGGCCTTCGTCGATGCGGCCATTGCAGACTGAGAACCAAACCCTTGGCGAGCAGCGGATATGACCCTTTTGAAGACTGGGGAACTGGCATCTTGGGAGACATGGTTGTAGAGGTCTTTACGTTCTTGTGGGTAGGGAACTCTGGAGGTTCCGGTAGCCTGGTCGACTGAATGACCAGTAGAGCCTACGAACAGTCAGACGCTGGTGGAAAAGAGTGATAGGCAGGCTTGCGAACCTACTAAAAGATCAAAAGCTGCTGGGTTCAAGTCTTGTAGTGAGCTACCGAGATTCAGAGGCGTTCGACATTTCTGGCAATTCATGATTGTGTACGAGTACAGGGTATGGTTTGTTTGTCTTGAGCTTCACGGGCTTCAACCAACTCTAGCGGATTTAGGCCGGGCTTAAGGCCAAACAGACGACTCGTGAAGGACGCGACTGCCTCAACTTCTTCGATTGTTTGGTATCAAAGTATTGCAGAATATCACGATCCCGTCTCCGACTATGTCTTGGTGACAGTGGTACTATGCTAATATGGAGCCTCCCCGGAAGAGGCGCCGGCCCTCCGACCCAGATGTAGACCTCAACAAGCGGAGAGCACGAAACGACTTCCGCTTGAAATCTATCTTCGAGACAATATTCGAGAAATATGGCAGAGACTTTGATGGCATCGGGGATGAGATTGATATGAGGACTGGAGAGATCGTTGTCAACAACGGCCATATAGTGGGCATGAGGAATGAGAGGGATGCTGGGGATGTGGAGAGTTCGGAGGATGACTTTGAAAGTGATTGCTCGGCAGAGAATGGGGATCGAGAGCCCGTGGCCGTCTATGAAGTAGACCAAAGAGTCATTCCAGAGCCTATCGGAGTCGAGAACGCAGCTTGTGCACCAGAGTCACCGTATTCAGTCGAAGATGCAGATAGCCTTATGGGGGATGTGGTTGGATTTGAGAACCCTACAATAGACGAAGGGGAGCCTACTGAAGGAGTATCCTTCGGTCAAGATGCAGAAGAAGATGAGCTGGCAAGCAGCGAATTTGATTGGCTGACTCCTAGAAAAGTCAGGTCAACTGCTTACGACCGCTGGCATCTCCACGAGCTTGAGTCTGTTGACAAAGAGGCCATGGAACCAGCTTGGCGTGTACCACCTTTGCCAAAATGGAAACCCCTGCAGAGGAGGCCACCCAAGCATGCTGAGATCGCATGTGACCAAGTGCAAGGCAATTCGCATAGTGAATCCCCTGGTGCTTCGATCTGGGCGCTGGAAGAAAGCAAGCCTCGTCTTCGTCGGCAGGCCAGAGCTCGTTCATCCCCGGCCCTTACTCATGGCAGAACCGATTCAGCCACGATACACGATGGTTCGGCTTCTGCTCAACAAGCCAGAAGGACACCTTGGACTCAGGAAGAGGACGACCTTTTACGCCATCTGAAGACCAACACACAATTGACGGCAAAGGATATGGAGCCATACTTCCCGCTGCGTCACAAAGACAAAATTGGTAGTCACTGGAATAATTTACTCAATCGTGATGAGTCAGGACGAAGGATGGGAACGCTGGATGAAGCAGAGCAAAAGGAATTTCCGTCGTCAATACTAACCAGTCCGTTCTTAGCTGAGGACAGGAACGATCACTGCCACCAAGTCAACGAGACCAACTACGATCTGAAACATGCCCCGGTAATAGAAGAGCCTCTGGGGGCGGCAGCGCCAGATTTGGCTCACGTTCTTGATGGCCTGGGCGACAGGATCGAGCAGGCATTTACTTATCACCAAGGCCACTCGAATGATAGCGCACCAGAAGTCTGCATGAAACGAAAACACTCTCGTGAAGAGGACATCGCGGATCCTCTCCGAGCTTTACCAACGCCATTCTCTCTTCCAGCCGCGGTGCAGCGCCCACATTTCGATCAGACCTCATACAGTAGAATGCAAGATCGCCATGAAGCTTCGAGACTCGGCTCTTCGACATCGTGCGTACAGCCTCCCTTTGATGAGGCAATAGGCATGGATGTCGATTATACCACGCATGAAGTGTCTCAACAGCGGGATTCAATCCAGCCAGATCCCCATGAAATACTTTCGCCAAAGGCCTCAAATTTGCCCAATGTTAAAGCTGATGCAGTTTTGCGTAGAAGCACACACATCGAAAAACCCCGGCAAGGTGCCTTCACTACAAATTCGGACAATCACGAGTTTCAGCTCAATGAGCCTAGTGACCATGCCATCAAGGATGAACCCATCTCGTCTACTGCCACCCAAGTCTCTACTTCTAAGCCTTCCCCAGAAGTTGAGGCCGGGCGGGATCAGGTGTTAGCGAGTAGAAAAGTCCCGAGCAAGTCACAAGAACCGACAACCGATCCTGCTACATCCTTGAGAGGACTTTCAAGTCCTCTTCCAGCAGTGCAGCCTGCCCATAACCAAAAGCCAGCTGCAGCGATGGGCAATCACGGAAAATCTACTTCACAACCAGAGCGAGAAGCTATATGTACTCTTTCACCTTCGAAGCGCACATTCGTCCAAGTCGTGCTTCCACCCGCTAGGTCTGGCATTGTGCTACAACTAGCTCCACTGGTGGGTTGTGACAAGGATACGGAGGATGACATTCAGCCTTCCTGTAATGCGTGCCAAAAGAACAAATCGGTACGTATCATGGATAATGGTGAGAATAAAAGCTGTATTGTTTGTGGTGCGCGAGTATTTGACCGTACCACTGAACAAGGTTTTGTTCCTACGAAAACGGCTAGAGATTCTACTCATAAAGATGAAGATCCTACCACGAACATCTCTACACAGACCCTTGAGCAGTCGCCCCCCAAAATTTCGCCAGCAACAGTCATTGGTGTCCTTGACAGCGAAGACGAATTGTCTACGCCCGCCGTGCACCTCAAAAATGCTGCTAGACGCCATATTGGTAACGATAAGAAGGCCTCAAATAGACTCGAGGTCGCCGACTCCCACTCCACCAGCGAGGTCTCGCCTCAAACTCGGACACCGGTAACGCAGCGCAAGAAAGCTGCACGCTCCTCAGATGCTCGCCAGCTTACGAGCGAGCTACGTTTGCAAATTCCGCGGCTACCAACAAAGCAGAAAACCAAAATCGACAAAGCTGAGATTGCTGACTCCTTCGAGTCGATATCCACTGCCATACTTGACGACTGCAGCGAGGACGAGCTGTCCTTGATGTGATACGACTTGGAACCTCGTCCTGGAATTTGGCGGCTTCTGCAGATGTCCAGCGTTCTCAGGTTAGATGGAACATGAGTCTCGGAACTTAATCTTGGAGTGTCTCTTAGGTCAGACATCAATTCGAATGAACGAAATCTTCTCAATGTCAGCTCCTTTACTGCTAAACATAGAGGCATGATCAAATATTGTACAAAAGTGTCTGACGTGAGGCGCTCTGTGACCACCAAGAACCCTCGGTAGTGCGCTCTTTGTAGTGGACTGAGCAGTTTGGCGCTCGAGAGAGCACAGAATGGACTAGTTTCCAAAAGACTCAAGAGGATGAAGCTGCGCTGGGGACTCCTACCTTGGGCATTTACTTCTTATTAAATCGCCGCAGGAAGGGCATACTGTCGCATCTCGGGAGGACTTTAATATTGGTATTAGGTATCATTGGATGCTGTGGATTATCTTGACGACCATAATCTTTTCTTCATACCCACCTGCTATGTAATCTATATACCACTCTGCACATGCATATATAAGACTTCTCAAGTCGATATCATGACCGAGGAATTCTTGTACCTAAATCAAAATCGTTAAACAGATTTTGTTTGCCCTGGTTGGGGCGACTCACCAGCTTAGCATGGGATTCTCGCCGCTCTTCGTAGCGCTATCCTCTACATACGCCCACCGTCTCAAGAATTCCTCATGCAACATCACCCGCGTCAATTTGCCGGTGATGGCACGGTAGATATCTTCGATGACGGAAAAGTTGGTCGGAAAGAGGATGTCGAAGTATCCTTGCTGGACCTAAAACTTGTCAACACCGTATTTCCTACCAGTACCGGCTTTGGCGGCTCACATATGGCGTGGTCACGGGCACAGTCCGCCGCTGATACCTTGTTTGTACAACGGGCGCGTTGTACCCTTTGACCGAATCAGGTAGCGCGTGGAAGTCACTCGTTAAAAGCTGGTGAAGTGGAAAGTATTCCCGCAGGATATCAAAGAATTGCATCAGCCGCGTGGGTATATATTCCGGTACAGTCAGATTAGCAGCGAAGGGTAATCTCGAGCTAAAATTGCGAATAAAACGTGGTTGCCTGAGCGGATGATCAAACGGTCTCGTACAAGCTGCGTGGCGCACCCGCAGAAATCGCGAAGCTACAGGGTCTATCTCTCTGGTGTAAAACTCGTAGAAGTCGCCAGCATTATCGATGAGGACAGTACCTTGCACGGGTTCTTCCGTGAATGGGTCATATCGTATGCTGTCGTGGGCGAAATTGTCGAAGACTTCGAGGGCGAGGAAGTAGCAGGGCGTGGGAACGTAGATGTCCCAGGCGAATATGGAGCGATTGATGATGTCGACGTGTTCTGCGTGTCCTCGTGCTGAAGCCGATTTCGAAAGTAGGGATGTCTGTAAAGAGGCGAGAGCGGTGGAAATTTCGATGACTTTGAACTTCGTCCTGGCGTAGACATCCGGTTCGAAGTCACGTATGTAGTCCAAGATATTCAGCATGAGCGTCCCGTTCCCAGCACCTAGTTCGTATATGATCAGATCGTTGAGAGGATAAGTGTACAACTTGTAATTAGTGACCAGGTATCGTGCAATAGCTTCGCCGTAGTATGGCCGAAATAGCTCGGTGGGCGTATGCCATAGCTGCCGGCTTTCATTGGGGACTTGGGCGTCTAGAGCGTCTTCGAAAGCAGTGTAGCGTTGTCCCAATTGCGTATGAAATACGGGCTCATTGGCCATGCTATTGAAGTCAAAGGGCTCGCCGGGGCTGAATATTACGGCCTGTTTAGGGAAGTAGCCGTAATTCGGATTATAGAGACTGTCTGCATTCTCTGTCAGCGGAGTATGTGAACATCAATGGGAAGATTACCTTCTATAAAGTCGCGTGCAAGCATCTTCACCCTCCGCGGCCTTTCCCTCCGGCTTCGCAGGGCGTCTGCCGTGACCATTGGGTATCTTTCGTAGTCTCGCAGCTTGTCTGGTGGGAATATGTCTGATCTCTGCTGCCAACTGCTCGTTTGGGGGTCCCCATCCGTATCATCTTCTTTGGAACTCCTGTAGTATTTCCGCCCCAGTGCATTGAGTGGGGATTGTCTAGGTATCAGAGGGTGGAAGCGCAGCCTGGAGCACGTCTGATGTGATAGTAGGCGCCGGAAGACCTGAGAAATCAGCGGTGAGTCCATACTGTTTGTATACTCGTCCCTAGTGTTTGGGGAGCTCAGTGTGGAGATGGAGATGGTCTTGGCGGCGGTCACTTGCCGCTCTTTGGAGCTTCCTCGTTCACCTCGAGCGTCATCATGCATCCTGCAACTCTCCTATAAATGTGCGAGATTGCCATCAGAGCCCATTGAAAAGTACCGCGGTTTCATTATTGGCTCCAGCAGACATTCTTCGAGTGCGGCTCCTCGGGTAAAGTTATGACAGCATGATACAGTAATAGAGTCTCTTCTACGAGGTTGAGGATTTCACAAGGCATATATTATAGCCCTTGAACGTACGTTAGTAAAATGGAAAACCGCCCAAAACTCTACGCTACAGCAGCATTCCTAGCAGGCATACTGGTCACACTTGGCTTCAAAGACTTCTATCCAGACCTAGAGTTTCGGTTCTGGCGGAGCTGGCGTAAACGGCGACTGAATCGTACAATTGCAGGTGCTGGACTCGTTCAGTCAGAGCACATTGGTCTGGAGGATCATGAGAAGGACGGGGGACCTGTGACAGAGATTAGGGAAGGCATAGAAGCATGTATTGGAAATACGCCGCTTTTCAAGATTAAGTCGTTGTCAGAGGAGACAGGATGCGAAATTCTTGCTAAAGCAGAGGTAAAATCTACAAATCTGGACTGACTGCTATGTCAAAAAATTTCCTGATAGTTTGCGTAGTTCCTCAATGGCGGTGGTGGCAGCCCCAAGGACAGAGTAGCTTTGAGTATCATCAACCTGGTAATCTACATTCTCAAATTTCTTTATTGTGTCTGAGTCGTGGTAGGCAGAAGAACAGGGACTCTTGAAACCGCATTCTGGAGACGCAATCTATGAAGGCACCGTAGGCTCGACAGGCATATCGCTCGCTACAGTCTGTAGGGCGAGAGGCTATCTAGCGTACATGTAGGCCCTTTTTGTTCAATTCTGTTGTCCACACCTCCTTACTAAACGACGTTTAGCTGCATGCCCTCCGACCAAGCGACCGAGAAGTCCGACCTTCTCCTCAAGCTCGGCGCCGTCGTCGAACGCATCCCACCAGCACCAATAGTCGACCCAATGCACTTCGTCAATCGAGCGCGTAGCCTTGCTGCAGAGCATACAGCAGATTCCGACCGTCCAGGACGAGGTTACTTCGCCGATCAGTTCGAAAACGAAGCCAACTATCAGGCTCATCTCAATGGTACAGGTCCAGAAATCTTCCAGCAATGTGGTGGAAATGTAGATGCATTTGTTGCTGGTGCAGGCACTGGTGGTACAATCGCTGGAGTGGCACGATATCTGAAGTCGAGATTGCCAGATGTGAAGATCGTGCTTGCGGATCCGCAAGGCAGTGGATTGTATAATCGAATCAAGTACGGGGTAATGTTCGACACGACAGAAAAAGAGGGGACGAGGAGAAGATCGCAGGTTGATACGATCGTAGAGGGTATCGGGATCAACAGAGTGACGGCGAACTTTGAAGCAGGCAGAGAACTGATTGGCGATGCTATCAAGGTCGACGATGAGCAGGCACTGGGAATGGCTCGATGGCTTGTAGAAAAGGATGGGATATTTATAGGAAGTAGCGCCGCCGTCAATTGTAGGTCAAGGCGCGGCGATGACCAAAGGAGTAAACATTGACATATACAGGTGTCGCCGCGGTGAAAGTAGCACAAGAAATGGGTCCGGGCCACAGGATTGTCACCATCCTCTGTGATTCTGGGACCAGACATATCTCGAAATTCTGGGCGAAAGCAGGCAGCATCGGTGGTAAGACTGACAGTAAATTAGAAGATATCGTGGGTCTAAAGACATGACCCAACGTGAGAACTATCAAGACAAAAGTAAATACGGCATCCCCTATTGCTTACGACTGTCGGTCTTGTTCAACACTGTCTGCATGAACCTTTAGCGAATGATACTGCGGCTTATGCAGTACACAAAGTCACGGCGGCAATAGCGATGGCTCTTCTGATGAGAATAAGGGAAACAGGTGGTAATGCTATTCGAACCTACGCCATTTATCCCAACATAATCCTTCGACTACTCTCAATTGACGCCAAAAAACCAAAGTCAAGACAACAGGTCCACGACTGCAGGAATTCCACGTCTTCCCTCATTTCTGGGAGTGGGACGCTATGACGAAACCTGAGGGGGTAGATTTTGTGCCGGACTGGGGCATCTAAAAAGAGCCATGTTACCCGATGGTAATCCCAAGTCCATGCGGCAATTTGATCTAAGCTAAGCTATGTATGGTATCGTTGGTATACTAAGATCTACGGGCAGCTAGTGTTATGGATACATGCCCTTGTGCTTCTCCATGTAAGCCTCCATGGGAAGTGACGGCCGCTCACCTGTTGCCGAGGGACGTCCAGCTGTGAGCTTTGGATTAGTTCCGTTAGCCTATAGGAATGGCGACGCCGCCTAGGGTTTCTGAAGCCTATCATCCGGGTAATCGACGAGAATAACCGCGATTTCGGCTTGCCGGAGTACAGGGAGCTCCACGCGAGCCCAGATGCAGCCAGGCATTGTTGCAGTGTCGTACTAGCCCACGAGGTACACCGGGTCTCCAGCCTAGTCCAAGTCGGTGTCGGTAGAAAGATGACCTCCATGATTATGTCGCTCTCGCTTTGAGCTTCAAATTGTGGTCAAAAGCCACGTCTCGAGTTCGAAAAATGGTGTGGGGGAGGTGGAGCAACGGTGTTCCATACAGACACGAGTCAGGTCACAGCATTTGCTCTATGAGCCGAAATGACCCGTTCCCCTGCAACAAACAAATCATCTTCCATAACCACATCTTACATTAGCCGCAGCCCGTGGAAAGTGGTTGACATTGCATACTCCCTTGATGTCATGGGTGTAGGATGTATCTTTTGGGTGAGGACGATTGGGCGTTGTGATCGCTGTCCGCGACGAAATTAGCAAGGTCCAATGGCCTTCTCATGAGGTAGCCACCCATTTCTTTGAAAAGGATGTTTGTATCGCTATCGGGGTAGCCAGGGTGCTTGAAGGAGACTTTGTACCGACAGTCTGTGCGAATCGTGTCAAGACCGAGCGAATGCGCAGGTATGTATGCAGTGATCTTGATATTCATCTCGCCGCTGATCCGGTAAGTCAAACGAAAACCTTGCCAGGAAGAACCAACTTTCAAAACCTTCAATGGTTGTAGTAGAATTAGAGCTATTCAAATAGCAACTTTTTCTTAGTGATGTTGAAGCTTGTTGTGTGCTTTCCTTCTCGAAACCTTCCTGCTTGTGTAATTCACCTCGAAGACGACTCAAATTCTCTGTCTCTCAATCTTCACATTGCCATAGTCAATGGCCGTCCACCCGCGAAGTGACCCGCATTCGCTACAAGAGTATAGGCGGCGATGTATGGGCTTTTAGCCCCTGGTGTGGCCAGCGCATCATAATGACTGCAGGTTCCTCCCAAATTGATGTATGCCTCAACACCGTGGCAGATCCCAGTGGTGATAACAGTCATCAGTCCGGTTTTGAAATCTCGGTCCCCTTTGACGAGAGGTCCAAAGCCGGTGATCCTTAGTGGGTCGATGTATAAAATCGGCTGTTTTTCTGCACTAAGACCGTAGTTCACAGGTAGCTTCTTGACAAGTCCGGAATGCGTAGCCTTGGACAGCTTGTTACTGTCGAAACTGCCATTTCACATGGCTGAATCAGTTTCCGGGATCTGAACAGAGGCAGTATCGAGGATATATCCCGCGAGACTTAATGCTTTGCCAGGCCCTTCATTGTCAACGTTCATTAGGCTGTTGCCAATATCTGGGCTTCCTGCCCTTGGCGGCTGATCTCCTTCGTCAATGGACTCCTTCTTGGTTATATCTTCCTCCATGTCCAGCTCTTCTTAGTTGGATCGTCATTCAATCAAGGCTCTTACTTGATAATGCCGTTTCCATCCACACTCTCCTTGATAGACCTTTAGTCGCTATAGTCGGCTAGCATCTCCATTTGGGACGCTAATTATAGGGAAAAAGGGAAATCTGGACCGAGTGGAGTTGAAAGGACCAGGTCAGCTGAGTTGTTGGTGACGTGAAACTTCGAGAACAATGCCGAGAGAGATTGTTGAAAAAGGACAGCAGCTGGGACTGCTTTGGTATCAGCCTTGACGAAAGTGTTGGTCGGCGTGCCTTGAGGCGAACGAGCGACGAGCGTGCGCATGGGGTTTCCACCATATGATTCTGCATCGCTGTACCATTCGCACACTTCGACTGGCATTCCTTGCTTGGTGCTCTGACTTGTCCTTAGCAGATATTTCATTGGAAGTGAATGGACAACTTACGAAGATGTTGTTAGCTTCGCAATAGGATATCGTAGCTGCAACGTGCTCCACCGGTCGACTGCACAGCCAATACTGTCAATGTTGGTTTAGGAGAAAGTGCTGGACACCAACTCGTATTGGGATTTGGCTTCTGCTAATTAGCAATACGAATATTGTGTTGATATCTAAAGCATCTGGTGGCCCTAGTCGATGGAAGAACACTGCAATTCTGAAGATTTTTTACTGTCCTTGCTAGAGTAGCTACGATTCTCACAATGTCTGGAGTATGCCATGTCTGATCTGCGTTAGCCCTCCTTGAGAAAAGTACGTTGACCTCATCTCCGACTCACCACTCAATCCCAATTGAACTCGAGGTGATTTAGCTTTGTGCGTAGCCGAAGTGGGAGAAAGCACATGACTGCCTCCGTTAGCAGCACAACACGAATGAAACATTGTAATTAAGCATGCCCAGAGTAGCGTGTACTGTGACAGTGCCTTCTTCAGCCATCAACAGATGTGACTTTCAGTAAGCTAAGTGCCTTAGGCGAATCGGAGGTATATCCTGGGTCGTCCTGGATTGGAAAGATCCTTGAAACACGAGTTCCTATGTAGGCTAGCATCTGGTGGCTAAGACTGAACAATTTTGCTGGGCACAATCATTTCATCGGTGCATTTGCCATGTGTGAATCTGGTGAGTCGGAATCTTCACCACAATCAGAACCAGGTTGTACAGGCTCAGATGAGAGTACGTATGGCGCGTCTAGTGGATAGGGCACAGCTGCCAGCTGTCGAAGGTGTACATATATAGCGATCCTATCCTTGATTGCGATGACCTCTTTCCATGGCATATCGAGCGCTCCGTGAAGATATCTGGCAGCTACGCCGGAGTCCACGAGGACGACCTTGAGTCAATGATGCCTTCCAACTCAACGGTTTTCTTGAAGTCAGTGCCTAGCCATTCGAGTCCAGGCCGGAAGAACTTGAACGCTATTTGCACTAATTTCCTGATTGGGGATATGCAAACTGTGCGAACACCTTGAGGTCGAGTTTTGCTGGTAGAGTTCTCACTCTTGGCTTTGTCACACTGGCGTTGTCCGAAATTTGGAAGATCCGATTTTCGAGGTCCTGCTGGCTGTATCTGAAATGGACCTTGCGTTTGTTTGGACTCTCACTTCTCGAGGAGATCAGTGCCTCAAAACCCATGTGGACGACAAATTCCGACTTATGATTGATCTGCTCAACACCACGAATCCAGACAACTCACGCTATACATTCAGCATTGCCATCATCTAGAGAGTGTGAAGCCTGTTGCAGACGAAGCTCGACGTCTCCAGTCGTTTTGATGAGGACGGTTGGCAAGGATGCTAGAGGTATGGTAGCCTTGGCGAGATCCTTCCCAATCACCTTCAATCCATCACATGACAGACTTTCCTAGCCATTACTCAAGAGGTCTCTGATTATTGGCGTACTTTCCAGGCCGTGAGGTCTCTCGCGCCCCATTCACTCGCGGCTGCTTTCCTCAGTTGGGCAGTAGAGCGAGTTCTTGACATTGCCACCTTTTTTTCTAGTTGTCACAAACAAATCACTGTCACTTATCGACCGCGGCTCCTCAAGCTGAACGACGAACGTACGCCCTCTAAGGTTTGATCGAACAACTAGGAAATCGGATGTATGTATATATAGAGCGCGTGCAGTGTGTGGAAAAGAGCGGTAGCATGGTGGGGAAAAGGACGACTGCAAGTCAAACAAAACCAAGAAAAGTTTTGGGGTACTAGTGTCACAAATCAGGGAAAGTCAAGGTAAGTCAAAGCCCGAACGATGCTGGTGAAAAGCTGGAACGAGTCCAGAAATGAGACAGATCGGGACAAAGAAAAAGGCGGGTCGCAAATGAGAAAGTAATCATGCCTGAAGTGAATTTATTGAGAGATTTGTCAGCAGAAAACGGCTCACTGCCTGAAGTTCGAACGCAGGCCATCTCAACTCCGGGTATTCCGTCGCTCCCAAACGCCAGTGTAGAACTGCTAAATGCCGCGTTTGAATCGTCATCATGCCATCTCTCAGCTGAATTTCCACCGTCTGGAATGATACTGTTAGCAGGGGTAGATTCCATTGTGTAAGGTTGAAGCACTGACTTTCCACAGCTCTGACACTCGCAGAAAGTAGTCATAGGCTCGTCGGCGCTGCGTTGCGCATTAGTACTGTCTTCTTTGCCTGACGGGTACATTTATGCAGCATACCTGCGGGTCTGGGCTTGCGAATACGCAACGGTGAACCTGCCCTTGCACTTTTTCGAATGTCAGCACTTACTCAAGTATGGAGAGGAGTGGGTGGTTTGGGCTCACCTTTGGGTTGCTACAGGTGATACCTACGGGAATCCGGGTCAGCGTTGGTTGTTCAGAAACAGTAAGAGTCGTGCGACTCGATTGAAGAGGATCTTGCCCCAAGATGTGCCTTGCGACTCAACGACCAGTACATCAGGCAAAAGAAACTCTGGCAAAGGTAACGTACTGCTGGAAATGCTCCTCTCAACAGTTGGCATTTGGGCATCCTTCAGATTCTCTTTCATAAGCTGTTCATCCTCCTTGCGCCTTTCAGCCGACTTCAGCTCATCGTTGTCCATGACAACGAATCGCTCAGGCGGAATCTCTCCAGACAAAACCCTCTCCCTCAACTTAGGATTTGACTTGTTTTTCAGGTTCATGAAAAGGCTACGCATCTTCGAGCTGTACCCGGGATTCGTCTCAGGACCCAACTTCTCAAAGCCAGCAGCTTCAACTGCTATGGCCTTCTGTAGTATTTCAGATGAGGGCACAGTCGACATGAAGCAAAGGCCGTTGTAGATGAGACCAATGCATCCATCACGCGTAGATTGGTTTGTCTTGCCAATGTCCACCTTGTCCTTCTTCCAGTCTCGCTCCGCGGGCGGAACATTGAGCTTAGGCTTGCCGTTCAATGTAGCCGCTAGGACTGGTGAGGCAGTGCCATTTGGGCTCTTAATCCCAGAGGGGCTCCCAGCTTTTGCCTTTTGAACATCATCCTTCCATTTCCTCACGATCTCATTGGCTAGGCGGGCAACGGTAGGGTCTTTGTGTTGCTTGGACTTATTGACAACTACGCCAATCTTTGTAGTGCGTAGTAGCATCTCGTCGGCTTTGACACCCGTTTTCAGATCGGTCAGAATGCGGATGATGTTCGCTGGGGCTTCGTCTGCTGCTGTGGCTTTCTGCAACGCCTTGGACTTCTCGACTACCTGCTTGGCGTCCATTTTGATTGCGAGATCTGAAAGTGTTGAGTTGTAAAGGTGAGTTGTAGCTCGAATACTCCTCTTGTTTGATTCCTTAATACCTTGCTTTGTCGGAGGTAGGATGCGTTGAAGAAATTTTTACTGTCGGCAACGCTGACTTTGCTGTTCTCGCTGTCAAAGCCCAGCTATCGTCTTTGTCAAGGATGCATGAGTGCTTGAGGACGTTGAGATTGCTTTCAGTGAAAGAAGTTGTGAGTGAGTGGATAGGCGTCACATTGAAGGTGTTAGCGACAATGAAGTAAAGCAGATGATTGCACCTATTACATACAGTGTTAGACCCAGTCACCTGACCAGGACCGCTTTGGCAATATCTGGCCCTGAGCTGAAGGCTCTAAACTAGAAGAAAGATGTAATGTATGTAATGTGAGGGCAAAACAGCCCAAACAGTCAAATGCTATGCGAGGGACGCCGGCTGTAGCCGGAGAGCCCATTATCCCCATCAAGCTAGACGCAAAGTAAAAAAAGGAAAAAACGAAAGTGTTTTCGCGTTGGGCTAGTGTCAAGGATCAAATTTGTCAACATGTGTGGGTAATGTAATGTATGTGGTCTGTGTAGGTACTCTGCGAAGGATATGTGTCAAGAGGGAAAACATCCCATTGGTAAAGAATCCCACCCAATTCTGTAACGATTCAAGCAGTTACATGTGGATACCTCATCCACTCGATGATGGACGCGGATGGTGTTCGATGATTGGACTCCATGCATAGCCATCGAAGCTCAAGTGCCATATAATACGGCTGATTGAAGACGCCTAGTGTACCGCTGCTAATGACCGTAAAAGTCAAACAGACATAGAATGCAATCGTACGCGCTCCTCAGCGAATTCAAGAATATCGCTATGAACACACAAAACTCTATGAAGGTCAAGAACGTCGAACCAGATATTAGGATTGTTGGGTTCGCGCTAGTTCTGCTCTGTGCTCGAGTTTCTAGCGCCTTCCTCTGCCTCCCTCTCTCGCACTTTACTCTGATCTGCATGTTTTGCAGGATCGAACACATATAATGGAAATTCCAAGAAGATAGTCCGCTTCAGTATGGTCGGCATCCGAACATAAAGCTGAGGCGGGACGGGTATCAAGATGCTCGTGCGTCTCGTATATTCAAGATATGACTCCCAGTGGTTTCCACTTTCATAACGCTTCTTCGCTCCAGGCCGTTCTTGAAGTGGGAGACCCGAGACGAACATGAGGAGGAGAGTGAGGAAAAATGCGCCGAGGATGGAGGCGTATAATGCGCTGTATGCTCCGCCATGGACATATCCGTAGGCGGCTGGTGAGACTGCAATCATAAAGATGGCTGATAATATTAGTTGAAGGTCCAAAGTGAGAATAAGAGTAGCTTACAGAATTGAATGATGATCTCTCCAAAGTAATTAGGATGTCTCGTCCACACAAAGAGTCCCACATCGCAGACCTTGCCCTTGTTCTCCGGCTTGCTCCTGAAAATGTACTTCTGTACATCCGAGACACTCTCCATAAGAAACCCGATTGCAAACAGTATCACTCCAGCAATATCTCTTCCGGTACCAAACTTCGGCTGATTATGCTTCGTGACATTGGGCGAATTGAGGATCGTAACGGGTAGCGAGACCGTCCATACCCATATCATCTGGAATACCCAGAAGCCCAAAAACGAGAAGAATTTGTCCCTCTTGTCATCAAATCTGTCATCCTTGCCTGTCTTTATGATTCGGAAGAGGAGAAATCCTGAGAGTCGCGCTCCCCATATCATAATGAAGAGTGAGTCGACGATTTGGCGTGCGTTATGGTGGCCGGAGAACGCTAGTGTAATGATTGCAAGGACGACAAAGTTGGTTCCACCAGCAAAATCTGTGGACTTGAATTAGTACTACTCTATGGTCTTTTGAAAGATACATACCGGTGAGCTTGTCGAACTTGAGTGAGAAAGCGATGGAGAAGAAAAATAATTGGTAGGCGATTGTGATGAGGAGGGTAATGGCGAGATAGTAATCGTCGAGAACGTGAACTCCCATATTGATGTCACTGATAATATGGAAAGGAAACTTGTGATAGTTCTTTGACGGCGTACCGAGCTATTATATGAGTGCCATAATTTGATGTTCACTGCATGAAAGTGCGAATACGATTGCGGAACGCGGACTACGGAGGGTTCTCCATACCGACCATCACTTAAAACTACTTTACAAAGAGTGATGACGGGCATTTTGGACCCTGCATTTAGTGCTGACAGTAGCGCCCGTTGTCAGATCGGCTCGAGATTCGCGCGATCAGCCCATCAAGAGTCCCAGAGATCATAGAACACTTCCAATCAATATGATGATGTCGCATGCGTAACATTGACAACTCTCATGGAACAAAAGTCAGTGCTAGAAATGATCAGAGAGAAACAATGCGAACCTACTAAAATCGCATTCCAATTTCAGAAACCATCCTAGCGTCATAGCCTTGCTCTCATGCGCAGAGCTGTGTCCCTACCGAAAAACACTCTCGTTTGAGCGTGCTCATGTTTCGGGTTGCTTTAGCTAGCCCCGCCGTTTGCGATTGCTTTCAATCCCTCATTTCCGTCAGAGGCTTCCTTCGATACGTTCTCTGAGGTACACATGTTCTCCTTTTCCTGTGCTGTAGCATTTTCGAGTCTTGCCTTCTTAGCCTGGCGCTTCCGCTCCCTTTTTGACATTGGCTGGGGCGATATGGTGTCGGCCTCTGCTCCTACCTCCATCGCGGCAGCCTTCCTCTTCCCCTTCTGTTGCTTGTCCTTCGCGTGGTTGCCTTCTTGAATGGGTCGCCCGGGCTTCTCGCCACCGTATACGACATCAATGACTCCCCTGAAGCTCGTCCTCTTCATTTTTGCCTGCACAACCACACTTCGCGCTTCTCTTCCAACAGCCTCTGTCCCCCTTTCTTGCCCGAGACCCCACAGCACCGCCATATTGGTCACATCTGCAGGACCTCGGCAAGCCAGCGCTCTCTTCGCTTCACTACTGATGATAAGACCCCGTCCCCTCGTAGCTCGAATTATTTGGGTCGCATTGCTGATTAAGTTTCTCCTCGAAGCCCCTCCGTCACTGTTCAGTATCCCTGGAGCGTAGCAGACTTCGAATTTGATACCTCGTTGTAGAGCATTCCCAAGTGTGGTGTGGTTGAAGTAGAATGGGAACCGCGTGCTCAGGTCAAGAGAAATCAGGTCGCATTCAAGGCTATTGCAGGATAGTTCGAGAGCCTTCTTGTTCACTGGGCGAAGAGCAAGTATATCATATGCCGGCGCAAGGCTCTTAAGTCGGTGATTTTGAGAAGGGTCGGAAATGTGGAGTGTGCAGCGGCGAAGGATGTGGAGGGAGGTGGGGACTTTGAAGGGCAATGGGTCTGGGATCTCATTGACTATGCTCGCTGGGAGCTTATCGATAATAGTATGGTCTAGAGCAATGGTGTTGTAGCCCACTTGCTCAAGTCAGTGGTCATATTGCACTATTAATAAAGTACGACTCACATTCGGCGAGGAAGGCAAGCGTACGTTGTAGCTCCCACTGATTCACAGTGTAAGGAACATTGAGATCATAATACATCCTCGCACAAGCCTCCCCCTCACCCTCTTAATCTCCTTCGCCAAAGAATTGTGCGTGAATAAGTGTCTCGAACGCCTAAAGTAGGGTTTCGCAGACTTAAAAGATTCTTAAGCGGAGTTAGCGCGCGGCTCTGGACAGAGTTACTCCGGAAGCCTCGAGCATCCCACTATCACACGACAAACCAGCTTTTCACTCGGAACGGTAATCGGAACGGCTTCAACGGCCTACCACTATGAGAAGAATCTCACGTTAGTATTGTTATCTCGTAGTTCGGGGCCCTACCGAGATGGCGCGCGTATATGCCGACGTCAATCAACATATGCCAAAGTCCTACTGGGAATACGACAGCGTCAACATCACTTGGGGGGTCTTAGAAAACTACGAGGTGGTCAGGAAAATAGGTGAGAATCATCGCCACCCTTGCGGCCGTGAGGAGACGCATACTGATTGTGCGCAGGTCGAGGGAAGTACTCAGAGGTCTTCGAAGGCATCAACATCGTCAATTACCAAAAATGCGTGATCAAGGTTTTGAAGCCCGTCAAGAAGAAGAAGATAAAGCGAGAGATCAAGATACTACAGAACTTATCCGGTGGGCCTAATGTCGTTGCGCTGCTAGATGTTGTGCGAGATAGCCAAAGCAAGACACCTTCCCTAATATTCGAGTACGTCAACAATACGGATTTTCGAAGCCTTTATCCGAAATTCGTCGACTATGATGTACGATATTACATATTTGAGCTGCTCAAGGTAACCATCAGCCGCAAGCAAATGTTAATGCAGGTTAAGGCTGACGGATGACATCAGGCGCTGGACTTCTGCCACAGCAAAGGCATAATGCATCGAGATGTAAAGCCTCACAATGTCATGATAGATCACGAAAAGCGAAAAGTGAGTTCAGAAAGGCGTCGTTAGTAGAAATCTACTGACCTCTCGTAGCTGCGCCTTATCGATTGGGGTCTAGCAGAATTCTACCACCAAGGCACAGAGTACAACGTTAGAGTGGCATCGCGGTATTTTAAAGGACCCGAATTGCTGGTGGACTTCCAAGAGTACGATTACTCCTTGGACATGTGGTCTTTGGGTGCGATGTTCGCATCCATGATATTCAGGAAAGAACCTTTCTTCCACGGTAACAGCAATTCGGACCAGCTTGTCAAGATCGCGAAGGTTCTAGGGACGGACGACTTGTTCGAGTACCTCGACAAGTACGACATTGACCTTGACACGCAGTATGATGACATACTGGGGAGGTTCCCGAAGAAGAATTGGCATGGCTTTGTGAACGCAGAAAATCAGAGATTCGTTAGCAATGATGCTATCGACTTCCTTGACAAGCTGCTCCGCTACGATCATCAAGTATATACCCCCGATCACTATGGCAATCTTACAGCAGGGATTAATTGAGCTGACCCTGACTCTAGGAGCGATTGACGGCGAAAGAAGCTATGGCACACCCATATTTCAGTCCTGTTAGGGCCGCAGCGTTGTCGCAAAATCATGGATCCACAGTAACATGACCACTGATTTGATCCATTAGCTCTATCCCATGCCCAATCACACCATCCTGACCCTGAGAACAAAACCACTCCGAACCCTTGACCGCGAATATAAAGCTTCCGATGAGCGCTTGAGGCCTGGAATTAGCGGCTCATGTTCATAAGACGCACACATTCTGTTTTCTTTGATGACGTATGATACCATGGCAGCATTTGAAGAGACCCGGAGAGCTTGGCTTTTCCAGCTCGGACATGAAGAGGAGGGAAGGGTTTGGTGGAATCTGAGGGTAGCACACGCATTAAGCAAGCGTTGGCTATCACGTTCACGTAGATTCGCAATTCTATCCAGTACAGCATTAGCATCTCAAGCAATTCAAATAGACATGGACCTTAGCAGGTTGAAGTCGACTTTGACCATGATGGTATGGTTCCTCTACGTCCGACAGGCCCATCCGTGAGGCTAGCTTTCTCAGTTGCGTCGAATGTCCAGATTCGAGTCGCAAATGTTTTGAGCCAAGCGAAGAGCGTCTACCGCGCCTAAGCACAAGCTAAGGAACAATTCGTTATATCAATCGACCTACCACTAGGACTCAGAGCTCTACAAACCTGTAAATTAGTGTGATAGTACGAGAGGGATTACTAGCTGGAGGCTGGAGTAACACAATTGACCAGTCACGGTTGGGGCAGGTCTGATTCATTACGGAGATAGCATACTCACATGCGTTTGAGCGCATCCTTTCGCATTCCGAAACAAAGCATCTTTTTACGAAGTCAAGCTCGACCCCTTCAATTTTCATGTTCTCGCTGCACTTGGAAACCAGTTGGAACTCCACGACCACTTACAATGGCACTAAACGCGGCGTCACACAATCCGGGAGGGGAGAAGACCGGCCCTATATCTGGTCTACCACCACCGGCAAGCTCAGAGACAGTAGCAGCCTTACTCGGAGCTTCGAAAGATGATCCTATGGGCCAACATGAGGGAGGCAAGGATCAGGGGGACAAAGAGGCCCCAAAGAAAGTAAAGAGCGAAAAGGAGCTAGAGAAGGATAGAAAAAAGGCAGAGAAGCAGAAAAAGTTTGACGAAAAGGAAGCGGCCAGGAAGGCTCAGCAGGCGTCTGGGACTAGTAAGACCAAGGAAAAGAAGGCCAAGCCAGACGTCGCGAAAGAGGAGCCATTGCCAAACCTCGAGTGGACAGCAGGCTCTGGAGAGAAAAAGCACCTCGCTTCTTTCGACGATCCCTTGTACAAAGCCTATATTCCTAAAGCCGTTGAATCGGATTGGTACGCTTGGTGGGAGAAGTCAGGGTTCTTCGAGCCTGAATTCGGGCCGGATGGAAACATCAAGCACAAGGGCTACTTCGTTATCCCAGAACCACCACCAAACGTCACAGGAGCTCTACATATGGGTCACGCCTTACCAAACGCATTGCAAGATACTATGATAAGGTGGAATCGAATGCGAGGACTAACAACTCTGTGGGTCCCTGGCTGCGATCACGCTGGGATTTCTACGCAAAGTGTAGTAGAGAAGATGATCATGAGGACCGAGGGCAAGACAAAGCATGATCTGGGTCGGAAAGAAACGGTTGATAGGATTTGGCAATGGAAGGACAAGTATCATAAGAATATCAACAACGCGCTAAAACGCATGGGCGGTTCCTTCGACTGGACGAGGGAAGCATTCACGATGAACCCAACCTTTACTGCTGCTGTGACGGAGACATTCTGTACGTTACATGAGGAAGGCCTCATTTACCGTTCAAATCGCCTTGTGAATTGGTGTACGGCACTCAATACATCTCTTTCAAACCTGGAGGTAGACAACATTGAGCTGGAGGGGAGGAAGCTGCTCGATGTACCGGGATATGACAAGAAAGTTGAGTTCGGTGTACTTACTCATTTCCAGTATGAAATCGAGGGAACCAAAGAAAAGATCGAGGTAGCTACCACACGACCAGAGACCATGTTAGGTGATACTGGTATTGCAGTAAACCCAAAAGACGAACGTTACAAGCACCTTATCGGCAAATTTGCTACGCATCCTTTCATCAGTGATCGGCGGCTACCGATTTTCACAGACGACTACGTGGACATGGAGTTTGGTACAGGAGCGGTAAAGATCACACCAGCCCATGATCCTAACGATTTTGAGATCGGCAAGAGACATGGCCTAGAATTTATAAATATTCTGAATGATAACGGTACCTTGAACGCCTCAACAGGCGACTTCAAGGGGACAAAGCGATTCGATGCACGGTATAAGGTAATTGCCGCTCTTAAGGAAAAGGGACTCTACGTAAAATGGGAGGACAATGCTATGAATGTACCAATGTGCCAGAAGTCAAAGGACATCATTGAGCCAATCATGAAGCCACAGTGGTGGATGAAAATGAAGCCAATGGCAGAGCCAGCTATCAAGGCTGTAAAAGAAGGACAGATCAAGATACGGCCCGAGAAATCAGAGAAGGAATACTTTTCGTGGATGAATAACATCGGCGACTGGTGTTTGTCAAGACAGCTCTGGTGGGGTCATCAACCACCTGCGTATTTCGTCAATGTTGAAGATGAATCTGGAGAAGATGACGGGCAACGATGGGTGACTGGCAGAACGCAAGAAGCAGCAGAGGAAAAAGCAAAAGCCAAATTCCCGGGCAAGAAGTTTAAGTTGACTAGGGACCCGGATGTACTCGATACTTGGTTCTCCTCGGGACTGTGGCCTTTCGCGACCTTGGGTTGGCCTAGAAAGACCACTGACTTGGAGAAGCTGTATCCGACATCGGTGCTAGAAACCGGGTGGGATATTCTCTTTTTCTGGGTAGCGAGAATGATCATGTTTGGCTTGAAGATGACAGGTGAAGTACCATTCAAGGAAGTATACTGCCATGCACTTATAAGAGACTCGGAGGGACGAAAGATGTCGAAATCGCTCGGAAACGTGATAGATCCTCTCGACGTAATGGGAGGCATTACGCTTGAAGCCTTACACAACAAATTGAAAGTCGGAAACCTCGATCAAAAAGAGCTCGCTACAGCAACGAAGTTCCAGAAGGATTCGTTTCCCAAAGGTATACCGGAATGCGGGGCCGATGCACTACGCTTTGCATTGGTAAATTATACCACGGGAGGTACGTACTCATCAAGCTTTATGATACTCAGCCTACATCTAATTTTTCCAGGCGGCGACATCAGCTTCGACGTAAACCAACTCCACGGCTACCGCAAATTCTGCAACAAGATCTACCAAGCCACCAAATTTGTCCTCGGCAAACTCTCCAATTCCTTCACCCCCCTCCCCCATCCCACACGCACCGGCAACGAATCCCTCGCCGAGCTCTGGATCCTCCACAAATTCAACACCGCTACCACCGAAATCAACGCTGCCCTCACCGCTCGCGAATTCTCCAGCGCCACCAAAATTGCTTATGAATATTTGTGGAATCAGCTCTGCGATGTCTACATCGAGAATTCAAAAGCCATCATTGAGAAAGGCACCCCCGAAGAGCAAGAATCCGCAAAGCAGACTCTTTACACAGCGCTTGAAGGTGGTCTAAAACTCATCCACCCTTTCATGCCGTTCCTCACCGAAGAGCTCTGGCAACGCTTACCCCGCCGGCCAGACGACAAGTGCCCGTCGATCTGCAAAGCAGTCTACCCAGAACACGACAGTTCCCTAAACGATCCAGCAGCCGAAGAAGCATACGAACTCATCCTCGACATCTCAAAAGCTATCCGCTCGATCGCAGCTGAATATGCCATCAAAGAAAACGCCACCATCCACATTCACACTCTCTCCGACACAGCCCACAAGACCTGCGCCGCACAACTCCCAGCCATCAAATCCCTAGGCGGGAAAGCCACCATGAGCGACGAATCCAGCATCTCCCTCTTAAAACCACACGAATCCAAACCACCAGGCTGCGTCGCGCAAGCCGTCTCAGCAACTGCCGCTGTGTACCTCCTCATCAAAGGTCGCCTGGACCTCGACGCCGAAATCAAAAAAGCCCAAGATAAACTGAAGAAGTCTAACGAGGGCGTCACAAAGCAGAAAAAGATCCTCGATGGGTTAGAGAAGGCCGGGAAGGCTGAGGGAGGGATCAAGGAGAGCGAGGGGAGGAGACTGGAGGATTCGAGGGCGGAGATTAGTTTGCTGGAGGCTAGTATTGGGGATTTGGAGAGGATGAAGTTGGAGTAGCTGGGCCAGGGACTCTGGAGGATGGGGGGCGGAAGGCTTGTAAGATCGCTGCGCTTGAGAGCATTCGTCTTCCGTACATCGCACATTCAGAGATGTAGTTGATGGAGGATGGTGGAGGGAGGATTGTGTGATGGCGATGTATTTGAGAGGAATTCGTCTTGAGTACATCGCAAGCTCAGGGATGCAATTTGGGGGGGCTTTGGCTTGTAGAATGCGAAAATCTCAATGAGAGCGAGTTCCACTTAGCTGGAGCATCTCCGTGCTATGCTAAAGTCTCATTCGGTTGTGAAGGATAATGGGAAGTCTCACAGTGCGTGAACACCAGAAACCTCGATTAGGCAAATTGTGGGAGCATGGAAAGTATATCGGATTTTGGGTTCGGCTGCTCCATACTCGTTATAGAGGAGAGCAGTAGAAACAGCACTCTTCTTCCGAACTTTCTTTCAGTAATTCGATTGGCAGTTTCAACATTCTATTCGTTTAGCAGGTGCAATATCAAGAACATCGATTGGTATCTCAGCATCTCTTCCGCATAGAAGAACGCAATGAATCTATAATCATACACTCCCCACTCTCGCTCATGCTCAAATACACATCAAAACACCACCCCATCTAGTCATTTCTAATCATCTCATCACCGACTCCCTGCGCCAAAATCCCATTCACTCACCTCAACTACCGCGTCGTAGCCTTCATCCTACTCGTAGCATAAGCCGCTCCCATGGCACTCAGAGCGCCAATAAAAAGACACACGGCAATAGCATTCGGCCCATCAGCGGCCTTCTGCACATCCTCTTCGCTCCCGTCCTCGTGCAGCTCGGGACTCTTGCCTGGTTCGAGGATCGAGAAGACGATCATACTGATGAATGTGCCTACGAATTGCGGGAGCGTGGTGAACAGGTTCAGAATGCCGAGGTAGATACCCGCCGTTTCGCCCGTTGAGGCATCATTGGAAGAACCGGGCGAGTCGTCCATATCGCGATCGAGATGGTTAAGGCGGAGGAAGGTGGGTGAGGGAGCTGGGGATGAGAAGTCGTCAGTAGAGGGATCGGAGAGGCGACGGTAGGAGGAGCCGTTTGCGAGCATGGTGGCAGGAGTGGTGAGGCGGTTTATTTCGATGCCCATGAAGGCGAAGGGAGCCCAGCAGGCAAGGGCCCAGGGGATACCACAGATGGAGACGATGATGGTGGCCATTTGTAAAGAGCGCACAAAGGGGGCAAAACACATTGCGCCGGCAAAGATTAGGTGCGACCATTGCCAGGCGGTCAGGAGGTCAGGCTTGTTTTTGTTTAGGGTTTCGATTAGAGGAGCGAGGGTAGGTGGACCTCGAGGTGTGAATTTGCGCCGGTCTTGGTTGGGAGACTGGACGACGAAGGGAAGGAGAACAGAGCCGGCGAAGGTGATGACTGAGAAGACTACAAGGGAGAGGGATCCTACGCGGCCGACGTCACCAAGGGTGTCTTTGGAGGCTGACGCGTTGGTCTCTGAAAGATTGGCAGTCAGCATATCGGTTTAGGGGTTGTGTTTGGATCCTAAGCCACTTTCATCTGTACAAGTATAGAATGCAAGCTTCCAAAGCATTGTTCTTCCCATGGAGCAGGAGAAGTATCTGTAAAAACGTTTCAAGAGAGTACATACCAGGATGGTAGCGGAAGTAGACTTCGCCGACCCATGTCGTGCTGTAGAAGAGGAACGGAAACCAGCCTGATTTCGGTAAGTGAAATGGTAATGAGTCTGGCCGAACTTTGCGGCCTACCAATCCATGCCCAAAATTGCACCCAACAGATAGCTTGAATACGTTCTGGCAGATTCATAGTCGTCTTCAGAATCTTGCTAATCATCTTTACTGCATCTGACTTGGCTTCTGCATCTCTATTGGGAAACTTAGCGCATTCGGTACGATAAACACACGTCAGGCTTACTTCGATGATATCAAGACACGTTCTTGCACAGCCCATGCTGTAAGACCCACTGCGACGTTGAAGAAAACCGCAGCAATCAAGGTCAATTGCTTGAACTGAGAATCCCCAAGCGTCGGTCCCAAAATTTTGACAAGATCGATCGTGCCGGCGCCATAGCCTACAAGATGACCAATTGCAATCATCCTACTTGCTGCGTATTCTCAATACCTCTACCAACATGAACAACTGATAGAGTGCTTACCCCAAGCTGATCCAAGCTGCTGCTTCGCGATTGGCAAAGTATCAACAATGAGACTTCGACATGACGCTTGGACTGTAAATCGCATGAGCTTTGATGTCTAGTCCTCGGAGACGGCATAGCACTAACCGGCGTTGATGGCAAAGTCGACAGCATATATGCAAAGCACCGCCAGAGCGATCGTACAGGACTTAGCCTGCAATTCCGATGTAAGACTCGACCCACAGTATTGAACGTGCGTAGTCACTGACCATGCCTGGCTCGGTGACAAAGCTGCCTACGACCTCTTTTGTCCATCCCAGCACTATCAAGCAGAGGCCCACGACCAGTGATCCGGCCACCATGAAAGGTCTTCGTCTGCCCCACTTCGATCTAGAATTGTCTGCCAGCACACCCACGACCGGTTGCATGATAAGTCCGGACAGAGGTCCCGCGATCCATACTAGAGATGTGCGACTCTTGGTAAGGCCGAGTTGGAGGAGGTATGGGGTGCAGTCTGTCAATTGGCTCAGAATTCGGCCCAATGAGTTTTTCTGTAGAGCGAGGAAGGTCTCACATGTCATCTCGATACCCCAGGTGAACCTGCAGACATAGTAAGCTCCCGTTCACCTCGGATGGGCAGGGGCGCCTTACTGCAGGCCAATCAGACTGAAAGTCAACAGCGCCATTCGCATTGACTCTGTGGAACCCTTGATATGTGGCGTGCCCGCCCATGATGCCGCCTGAGGCATTGCCTCTTTGAGCTTTCTCATACGCCGAGTATCATGTATACGGAGCTAAACGGTTGTTTGCTGGTATGCACGGGCCAGATCTCAATTGCTGCAAGATGACACCAAGCGTCCGGTGATGCGCTACAATATGGACTCAAATGCCACTATTGTACGAAATATCCCAATGCTCAATTGCACGTTGTCGTTGAGTCGTTGGACGTTGAACTCAGGTACGTGGTAAGATCCAACAAGCTGTTGTAAATATGTTTGATTCGGGTCGCGATTGGCTGAGCCGCATCTGTTATCAACATGTCAATTTTATGTCAGGCAGCTTGCATAAAGGCATAAAGGCATAAAGGCATGAGGGCATAAGGGCATAAAAATTTGTGCATGTTAAAGGCGGGAAAATGGGGAATCTTCCCCTGAATGCTTGGCATGTACTTTGTTTGATTAAAAAGGTGCGACGTAGCAGGCAGCGGGAAGCACCCGGCCGGATATCACACTTCTAAACATCAGCACTGGAGACGGCCGACAGGACCCTAGCACCCTAGCATATCAAAAGATCCATGTGCTCCCCCTGCTCTCTGGAAATGCTTGATTGGCACGCACCTTCGACCTTGTTCTTTACTCTGTTCAAGGTTGCTATGGGCAGTTCCTCCTCTTCCGCCAAGCCCAGATTGTTGTACATATGCATCAGCACGTAGCAGAAGTCTATCCTCCTTTCGAATGCGATGCACAGACGGCAAAGTCTTGTGACTTTTGACGGGTCTGGCCTACGAGTAAAAGAGTAAAGATTGCTCTTCTTGAACGCCGTACCATGCATGATGCGCCGCCTAAGCGCTGTCCCCTCGGCCTTGACTGCCATGTGCAAGCATCCCCTGCGAAAACCAAATTTGATGTCTGATGTGCGGGTTCCAAAAGGGTCTAGACTCCTTGCTTGATGGCTTATTCCTCAGCTACGAGTAGCATCCTGCGTCGAACAAGCCCCAAGCCCATGATGAGAAGGCACAAATCTGATCTAGACCAGAAATTGTCCTAAACATCCTCCCAGGGACAAGGTAAGATGACTGCTCCTATGGCCTGTTTCATTGGGCCAACTGCACTTACTCGCACTACTGCTCGAGCCTGATATATACTTTAGCCATGTCCTAACCTTCTGCTTTTGTTTGTTTCTTCCTGGCCATCAACTAGGTGGTACTCGTACTCTCCATCTCACCTTCTTTTCACACATTCGTGCTCCGTCACGACAGTCATTCTTTTGAGCACTTGCTCGTCACATTCATTACAATTGTTCGGAGTCCTTACGCCTCTTCGCAAAGTCGAATTGAGATCCTGTCACTTTGACTCTCCAAGCTCTTCACACTCGTTCCAGAAAAATTAACCCAAAATGCATACCTTTACTAATCCGACAATCCTCCTGACGCTGAGCGTCGTCCTATCTGGCGTCCAAGCCCACGTTGCACGCCCACGTACCAATGCAAACCTCGTCTGTCACGAAGACAGTGAGCTCCGTGCGCTCGAGCGCTTCTCTAGCTACGCAGACGAGTTCTGCCCTGAATATCTTTCTACCGGAAGGAAGCCAAAGTGGTTGAACCAATGGAATAGCAAGAAGGTGTCCAGCGCCTGCAAATGCTACGAGAAGACTGCCTCCTCCCTTGGCCCGACCTCTACTGGTGCTCTGGCCGCCCTGTCTACTGCTCCTCCGGCTCTCACGGCTGTCTTTGCAACGCCTTCCGCCTCAGCTGGAGGCTCAGTTGCTCCTGTCACCACAGCTGCTTCCAGCTCCGCCGCCGACATTCCCAGCCCCGTCGTGTCTTCTTCAGACAGCGCCGTGGCTGTCAGACCTACCACCGCATCCGTTACCCATGTGACTCCCCCCAACACTGTGATTCCTGTTAGAAGCCCCTCTGCGTCTGCGTCTGCGTCAGCGTCTCTATCCAAGGCTGCGACTACTGCGAGCGAGTCTACACCAGTGACTCCAATTCAAAGTTCTGAATTGACTCCAATGTCACCTTCCCTCCCAGCTGGCGACACATATCCACCACAGCCTTTTGGGGCCGGTCCTGGAAAGCGCGGTCTTGCCTACGACTACAAGACCCAAAATGGCTGGAGCGCTTATTTCAAGGGGAGCCCATTCGCCACGTACGGATCGAACTGGGGTCTTGACCGGACGGTTGGTGACCTCGACGCATCTTTCTCATATGTTCCCACCGTTGCCGTTGATGCCAGCCTCAGCAACGCCGACTGGAACTCGAGCGTGCCTGTCTTGATCGAGGGTGGTACCAAGGCCTTGTTCGCGTAAGCAATTTGTCTTCCCAAGCCTGTTGCTCTCAATTGCTGAAAGCTATGCCACAGCTCCAACGAACCAGACAACGCAGGCCAAGCCAACCTCGATGTCGCCGACTGCGTCACTGTCTACAAGAAGTACATGCAACCCTATTACGGCCAAGTCCAACTCGGCACCCCAGCCGTAACCAATGGCGGCGGGCAAACCGGTCTGCAATACCTTTCGAACTTCGTCGGCAATTGCACAGACTGCAGCTTTAACTTCATCAACGTCCATTACTACCTACAGCGCTCTGATGTCAACACCACCCAATTCATCTCAGCGTTGAAACAATACATAGAGAAGGATGTTCCAGCCGTGCAGGCTCAACACAAGGCGCTCAAGGGTCTGCCAATCTTCATCGGCGAGGTAAGCTCCACTACACCCCCACATTCCTTCTTACAATTCATAGGCTAACACATCCCCAGTGGTGGCTCTGGAACGTCTCAGAACAAGAAGGCGGCGACCTAATGGACGATCTCATCCCCTACCTCGACAGCAACGCCAACATCCTCGGTTATCAAGCCTTCGGTGGCCTCTGGAAAGGCAATTTCATCAACGATGCTGGGACCGGCCTCACGATCGCGGGTCAAAAATACAATACCATGGCTACTACAACTTCGTAAACGGTTACCACACCATCTTAGGGAATCTTAGGAGACCCGGGTCCTTTTGCTAGGGACTTATACTTGCAGGCGCTAGACGCTTCGCATACTCTTTAAGGATTTTCGATTCTGATTGTAGATATTAGTTATACTTGGATGTTTTGGACGGAGATGGCTTAGGGCATTTGCATAGCATGGCATTTGCAACGAACCAAAAACAATATATATTCATTCAATGGGGAATCACTCGCACTACCAAAACATCTCCTTCTATGTCCTCCTTCCATCCGTCACCATCTCTCCTCTCGCTAACAATCACCACACCATCAGATTACTTCCAACCCCCCCTCAATCACTTATCATTCGGATGCACCAACCCCTCAATCTTCCCCATCAACCCCCCCTC
>JAABUS010000658.1_pt1 | contig 85179 bp, 17 predicted proteins | sample 5560161 | NCBI WGS metagenome assembly JAABUS01 (sample SAMN10711885, study PRJNA513376) | rock metagenome | isolation source: Antarctica rocks | place: Antarctica: Victoria Land, Trio Nunatak nord | collected 2016-01-04
CGCGCAACGCAGCAGGCACATGCCTCTCCCCCCTCCCCCTCCCTCTGAGCGCTGCCGGGATGCCCCTCTTCGAGTCCGGATTGAACATCACCGCATTTGCAAACATGCGCATCAGTTCCTTCTCCAGCTGCGCGCTATTGACGATCCCCCTTGGTGGCACCACATCCGCGTTCACGGCCACCAGGACGCTCGCGCCCTCCCCAGCAGTCTCGGAAGAAGAAGCAGCCAAGGCGCGTGTCCCCGCCGCGATGGCGGAGCGGATGCTTTTCAGGTCCTGGGGTCTGTAGATGAGGTCCCGGTACCCGGGCGCCTCGCGCTCGGTCAGGGGGCGGGCGAACATGCCTGCGAGCTTGTGGGAGCTGATGTCGTACATGATGGGCGCGCTCGTGCGTGGGAAATTGCGCGTGCCCAGTACCTTTCCCTGCGGCTGCGTCGTAGGACCCGGTGTCGTGGTGGTGCCTGTGTCTGAGGGCGTGGGGGCGCTGGGCGAGCCTTGCGTGCTGGTGCGCTTCCGCTTGGTGGTGATGGGGGCTGGGCGGGTGGGTTTCTGCTCCTCGGCGAGCTCGCGGCCTCGGGCGGTGTCCCGGCGGCGGCGGGTGGATTTGCGGGGCTCGTCGGGGAGGGAGGGGGCGTCCGAGGGGGCGGGAGTGAGTGCGGGTTCGGGCTTGATGGGTTCGGTGGGGGAGGCGAGGGAGGGGGAGCGGGTGCGGAGGGCTGATGCGGTGCTGCCGCTGCGGAGCGCGCGTTTTGAGGGCTTTGGAGGGGGTTTGGTGCTGATTATTGATTGGTCTGCGGGTTGGCTTGCGAGGATGTTTGGTGGTGCAGAGGGAGCACGGTCGCTGATGGGACTTATCTCGTCGGGACCAGGCCGTGTGGGGGAGGGTATTGAGCGGACGGATTGAGGCTCCCCAATACCTTTCCAGCGCGTGGAGGAGACCGGGGTGATGATGGGGGAGGGTCGTGGAGGTCGCGGCTTGCCTGATGCGCTGGTTAAGGGTGTGTGCTGCGCTGATGCTGGGTAAGATGGAGGACCGAAGGGCCCTTGCCGGGGTGTTTGAGGGTAATACAAAGTTTGCCCGTATGTCGAGTACTGAGGATACTGAGGCACTGGTGGTGGATAAGGAGACACATTCGGATATTGCTGTACTGGACCTGGGCTTTGCATGGGTGCTTGATATGGCGAGTAGCTGGCATGAGCCGAGTATGGTGTTGCGGGGCCCTGACTGTACGGTTGATATGGACCCGAGTATTGTGGTCGTCCATCGTAGTAGGAGTATGGCTGTTGAGTGTAGCTGTGGGGGGGGTATTGCGGAGGATACGGTCCACCAGCGGGCTGAGCCGATCGAGGAGAGGGTAAAGGCGGTCTTGCTCGGAATTGCTGGCCTGCCATATCCGCCAATGTGTCAAGTGGCCCGTGCGGCGAGCCAGAATGACGCATGCCAGCTGGAGGTGGAAGGATGATTGGAGAACCTGAGGAACGCTCTGAAGGCCCTTGATTTAGGCGAGGACTTAATGAAGGAGCAAGATTCGGTCGCGAGGGGTTCGATGGAAGTGGTGGTCTTCGGTTGACCTCTGACTTCGGGGAAGCCATCCCAAAGCTTGGAGGCTGTTGTTGGGGAGGTGGAATGAAGGGCGACGATTCCAGCAAGCTGGATTGAGATTGAGGTCGCGTTTCCGCTGGCGGTACGTCCACAGAGGACGACAATACCGCAGTAGCAGCAAGCAAAGTCTCTCCATTTGAGATGATTGCGCGAGCTGGGTCTTCGGCGATTCTAGACGTAGGCCGAAGCTCTCCAATATGTTGCTGTGGGCTCTTAAGAATCTGCCCATTGTCCCTTGAGCGCGGCCTATCCTCGACAGTATCGTGACGCAAAAGCGTTTGTATTGAAGACTTCCTTGAAGGCGCCTCTCTTTCTACCCGTTGTATCTCCTCGATGTCTCTCCGCAATTGCCGAATACTCCGCTCTTCATCCTCAATGGCTTTGATCGCATGGTCCCGGTAGCCGAAATAGAGGCGATCCAGAAGTTGAGGGAGAAGATGCTTATACTTAGCAGCGTCCGTCAGACTCATCAACAGTGGACTCTGTGGCAGCTCTGCGCGATTGGCTTCGGTAGCCTTATGTCCCTGCCCAAGTTTGACTTCTTCTTTCATCAGACCCAGGTACAGGCTCTCCAGAGGTCCGGGTTCTAATCGAGTCGAGTCATAAGCTTTCCCTTCCTTGAGTTTGGCGTGGCTTTTCAGAGCTTCTGAGGCATGCACAAAGGAGATAGTGCCGCTATCGCTGTCCCATGGATGCAACGTCTCGAACAGAAGGAACCTCTCGAGAGGCGTGTAAGACTCTACGGCCGACATTTCCCATGATTCGTTGTTGCCATACATTTCTGACGCTTTCGACGGTAGCCGGACGGAGTCTCAAGAGCAAGAAACCTCCATTGCCTCCTACTCGACCTCGTGTATAAAATAGACAGCCAAATTACAGGCTTGGTTGCAATTTGTCTCGGGCCGGGTGATATTCCGTGGCGTCAAAGGCAGAAACATTCAGCCTTACAAGGCGCGTTACATATCCGGGTACTGCCGAGGAACGTCATCCCGTCCAGCGTGGGGAAATCCATTCCATAAGTACCATCACTTTCCTACATGTATCCATGCCCTTCTCACCTTGCTCGAGGCTTTCACCTTGACACGGTCTATCAACACCTCCATCTTCACTCATAGACCGGCTGCTTGATTGTATCGAACCTCTAAGGAGGTCCATTGGATCATCGAATTACTATCAAGAATACGTCTTCGTCTAAAAAGTAGACCTCTGGGTTTAGCAATATGTCGATCCGTGACAATCAGTCGTAAGAAGCTCCGAAGCTTGTTCGGCTGATGGCTCATCGTCAGCAGTTATATCGCTGAGGACTTTTCCGCTTCCCTAAACCAGTCCTTTGCCATGGACAGCACCCTGGAAGGGCTCGCCCAGTCCGTGGAGCAAAAGTGTGTCCACGACCCTCTCACTTTTTTCCGTCGCGCCCTCCAAAACCCTCTTTTCCATCTCATCGACTCAGCGTTGACATCTCCTTAGGAAACAGGCCGTGACATCCCAGAGCCTGGAGCTCGAAGCCCTCGAAGCGCGTCTGAGAGAGACTGAGGAGAAGCTGAAGCAGAAAACCTCGAGACCATCGTCCTCTTCTGGTATTATGAGTGACAACACGACGTTACCTAAAAGACATGCTTTGAACTCCGGACCCGGTACGCATGAACGTCATCAGGGTAGCCCTTTAGCTACACAACCACCTGCATCGACAGGAGGACCATCCTCGCAAGGGGCGTCGCGGTGGGAGGGTTTGCTGCCGCAGGAGCGAATTAGCAAGGCACAATGCCCATGAATATAAGGAATATGGCGAGAGTTGAATCCTTTGGTCAAGCGCGGGCCGCCATTGCTAGATCGCTAGGGTGGAATAGGGCCAGCAATCGAGAATGCCACAAGGTAAGAGGAGGAGACAGACTGTCATGTCGTGTACGAGCATCTTCAGCTCCAATCAGATTCATATAGCAGTCCTGAGATTACCAGAAGGACGGTACCAGGGATGACTTGTATCGGCACCGCTTGTAGATGATTTTTTCATGCTGTTCCCCAACCCTTCGTGCCAACCGAGCTAGGGAAATTCCTCGAGCTCAATAACACACCCTTGGTCTGCCGTATCTCTGCCTTGACCTTGGAAATGCCATCTTCCTTGCTCTTGCTACCAGAGAACCCAAGGACTGTCTCTGCAGTCCCGTGTGCCAGACCGTCCAGATATCTTCGGAAGTCATCTAAATTTGTTCTCATCTGTTCGTCTGGTCTCAGACCATTTATCTCGGAACTGGACGGGTTCAGCAAGCCCTTAAGATCTCCTTGTAGATTCTGCAAACGATCGTTCTGTTTCTCTGTCGCCGAGGGCTGGTTCTCTACAGGCGTAGATGCTGAAGAGTTGGACCGGGAAAGCTGAGGCGATGTTTGAGTGCCCGCAGATCGGTTGAAGAATGAACTCGCTTCCAGGTCTTCAACATCCTGCCCAGAATCTGGTGTAAATTTTTGGTCGTCCGGAACAATCGAGACTGCATCTTCGAGCTTCCCGTTCAGCGTAGCTAGATTTTCGGATGCGATCTCAAAAAGGTCATGTCGCGCTGAGCTCAGAGACTGGATCATAGGCTCGACAATGTACTTGCTGGTACCATAGATCAATGCGGCCGCGCCGGACGTGACATAGGCGGCTGTCAAAAGGCGAGGGCCAGTGATGAGTGGAGGTGGTCTTTGCAAATGTAGTAGAAACTCAGGGTAAGTAATTATTGGAGGAACGCCATCTGAGGGCCGGCTGGCGGGCTCTTGTGATGCTTTCGTGGACGTCGGAAAATCTGGATTTGGCTGTGCAGCATCAGCCTGAACAATTGCTCTTAGCATTCTGACCCCACGGGAGTAGATCTCTAGCGCACCTCTCTGTCTTCGGTCGCTACCTCTTCTGGCACCGGCGCAATGTCCAGCTTAGTTTCTGGTGCCGACAGTAATTCATGTATCTCATCCTTCTTCAGGCCTTTGCCCTCAAGGAACGAGACTTTGCGTTCGGCCGGGGCATCCTTGATTTCATGATCGTCTAAGAACTTCGCTGCCTTCTCGAGCAGGGCCGCTCTTGAGGGTGCTTCAGAGTCTAGAGTCGATTGGTATGAGCCTTGATTATGGCTTGCATTACTGCTTTCGGTCTCTTTGGGTTGCTCTCGTTGCCAAGACGGAATTGATGCTGACTTTTCTTTCGAAGCGTCGCCCATACCTGTGTGGGAGACTTAAAGCGGTCGAGAAGTATTTGGCGTCGGGGTCAAGCCGCTTTTCTCGTGAGGTACGCTACGTGAGGTGTACTGATATAACGTGGCTGGACAATTCGATTTTGATAAGTTATCCCTCATTTGGATTTGTAGGACGGGAGACTGCGGTAGATTATCCCTACACAACATGGTTTAGGAGATCACTATGACTTATCCTTATGGTTGTTGTCGTCTAGGAAAGATGCCGAGGCCGAGCAATCCGGGTCGCCTCGATAAGATCAGGGTTGAGAGATCTTTAACCCTAGATTTCTGCTGCCCAGTCACTTCGACCAACATTCAAACACCAACGCGCCTCACTGCTCAGCAGAATTGCATCATTCAGCCTCCACAGCTTTGAGGCCCGTCCGACAGGCATTATATGCAACGCGGTTCCATCTTTCACGCAGTAGTGCTGTTGGTATCTGAGCTAAAGTGCTCTCCTTACTGATGATCATGTTGTTCTATATGTCAAAGCAATGAATCGCAGCATAATCGACCATGGCCTTCTTCTTCTCACAGGCCGGTCCTGTCGACTCAAAAAGTGTCCCTTCGTCCACTCTCGAATCCTGCACCCTTCGCACCGTGTCTTCCGATCCAGCGGCCATTGTCACGACGATGGCGGGCACGTCGGCCCTGCAGCCAAGAATGCCCAAGGAATTGAGCGTATGCTAGCAACTCCCTCGTGGTCCGTGAGCTCTCTTTTCAAGTCCGAAGGCAGCGAAAGCCCTTCAGAAAACTCTATCACTCGAAAGCAGTTGCACCACCTCCTACGGCTTTCGGCCCTTCCTCTTCCCGAAACAGAAGCCGAAGAGGCGGGCATGCTCAAGGACTTGGAATCGCAACTGCGCTTGGTGAGAGCGATCCAGGAAGTCGACACTGAGGGCGTTGAGCCACTCGTGAGCATTCGGGATGAAACTGTGGAAGGTCAAAAAGAGGATGAGATAACGTTGGAGTCTTTGTGGTCGGAACTTGAGAAGGAAGAGGTTGTGGGAACGCGGGGACATATAAGGAGGAAGGCAGGTGTAATGGCTGAGAAGGAGGACGCCGAGGACTGGGATCCGCTGGCTTGTGCGCCGAGGACGAAGGGTCGGTTCATTGCCTTAGAGACGAAGAAGTCTTGAGGAGTGAAGCTTGCGGTCCGAAATTTAGGCTGCTCGCTTTACCAGGACGTCTGTTACATGAATCTTCAAATGGGTCAATGACGCAGCAGACAAGAGCAACGGTGGCGATAGACCGACCACAATTACAACTGCCCGCTTTCAAGCAAACGCTCTGCACGATTTTGCAGACTGTGCAAGGCGCATAGTGTGCCCCTTGCAGCAACTGGAACGACGCTACCTCTAGAGGGGTGGTGCCTGTTGTGGCGATTGCAGTGCAAGTCTGGAGAGTAGAGGCGCGTTATGGGGGTATGGTGAGGAAGTTCTTGTCATGCGGGATAGATGACGAAGGAGACAAGCTAGTGTTTTGCGAGTTCAAAGGGTGATGGTCGGTGAGCTACTTTATACAGAGGACGCGCTTACAACGGCGGCGGAGCACTAGAGCGGAGCATGCGAGGAGGGATTGTAAAAATGATTGATATGGTAAGACGTACAAGGTTGTTCTGAAATTTCAACAACGATGGAACAAAATCACCCATCCGCTACCTTCGGAAGCACGCATCTTGGAAATTACATTCAATTGACCATGAGTCTCCGTAGCAATACATCTGAAAAACACCCACCAATTGCCGAGACACCTGCCCGTCTCTTCGCCTGGTCCCAAAGACGTCCCCTAACAGCGCTGCATTACACCCTCCAACCACGGATAAATAGAGCCGTTCGAAATCGGATAACCCATATGTAGAAGGTTAGGGAAGAACCTAAAACACCAACGAGGTCAGTAAAAGCAGGCTGATACTTTAACAACAACAAATACTTTATATCCCGCCGTCTCATAAAACTTACCGGGCTTCTTTAGGACTACCGTAGTTCATCAGAATCATTGAGTCTTCAATCGGCATGAGACCATCATGAGTACCCTGTTTTAGGTGTCAGCGAAGTCCTTCGGAGGCCGCTTGATATGGGGTTATTCAAGGATCTTACGTTGATGAGCAGTAGACGGCATGATGGCTTTTGCACAATCCCGGTTGAGACCAGGGAGAATGTCTTTTGGGACTCTTCTATGAAGTCCTCGGTTGAGTCGTAGCCGTATTTCTGAGTCAAGGCCGGGAGTAGACTGTGGTTCCAAGGTCAGCTCTGCGTACGCTAATTCCGACAATTTTACAGTGATGAGGAACAGGAATTCTAACAGAGGGCTACTCACTCAAAGGGATACTCATGGTCATCTGCCTTCCGAAGCCATTGTTCGTTGAAGAAGTCGTGGATACCTGCACCTTGCGCGACCGATCCCTTCAATTGCTTGGCATGTGTATGAGCGATCCTCACGGCATAGTAGCCCCCACAGCTCAGGCCCCATGCCACCACCGTCTTCATATCGAATATCCTCTTGTCCTGCATCCACGCGAAAATGCTGTCCCACAAGCGATCTGGACTGCTGGGGTCTTTGGGGTTGGCAGGGCAATCCGCTGTCCCTGGTATCTCAACAACGACAACAGCCCAACCACGGCTGATGAACTCGTAGCTTCGCTGGGTATTGTCGGGACGGTAGCCATCCAGGCCAGTAATGAGAAGGATAGTCGGGAGGGGATTCTTCGCATCAGCGGTGATCGGCGTTCGAACATAGACCGGTATGGTAGCGCCCTCTTTCTCGGTCTTGTGGATGTGGGGGACATGCTCTTCCGTCAATGGATCGATCCAGTTTCGTGCAGCTGCCATGTATGCTGACTTTTGAGCTTCCCATGCCTTGTTCTTCACCGCCGAGTTCATGATTGGAAACCGGGATATACGGTATAGTGCAGCGACACGAAAGTAAAGCGAAGAAGCTTCAGCGTGGTGCTTCGAAGCAGTTGCTGCAGCGGCTCTCTCGAGGAGAGCGTCGCAGATAGGGAAGAAGGCTTCCGTGTATTCATCTCCGTACGCATCATTGATGTTGTTCTGCAGTAGTCAGCAGCGTCATTGCACAGGGACCTTAATGCGGGTCCCATACCTTGATGAGATACTCGAACACCGGCCCGAAGTCCTCAAGCTTGCCATCGTGGAAAGGGTAGACACCGATGGAGCACTGATACGCTGATGAGCCTAGTGCCACGGTTTGCAGAATGGTGTAAGCTCACAGGGAACCTCCACTTGGTTTCCCAGAGCTCCTTAATCCCGTCATGATGCTTTGCTCTACGACTGAAAGCCTCGCCCAGCATCCAGTCAGATTCTGGTGCCAGCTTCATCCTGATTTGTCCAATTCAGGAGACGTGAACGTTGGTCTGGATCGGATTCTTTGTAGGCGACAATTGAGGCGCATCGCAACGGACAGAAGTCTTTTGCCAGACTTATATCGAGGTCCAACAAACGGGGGGAACGGTAGTTGAGTAAGCTCATTGTACGAATTATCTCTAGCGACTGTTCGTTGACCGAGTCTTGCATCGTGGGTCGATGCCTCTGGTTGCGGAGAACCAATTGTAGCGAGAAGATCATGTGTCGCAATGCTTATTCCTAGATATTGAATCGGACGGTCAAAGAGGAAGTTTCCTCATTGAACATTCGTAAGGTAATGAAAGACATCTTCCATGTTGAACAGACTAGGAGGATCGCCATCTCGAATCGAGATGTTGTACGACGTTGTACAAAGTAGACGCTAGATCTAATTAGGATTTTAACAACTTTGTCAAAGGTAACCACTAGAGCCACACCACCCCACTTTGCTTTTACACCATTCTTACTTTGCTGCCACACCACTCTTCCCTACTAAGTCTAATTGAGTAATTTTCAGAGTTCAACGCGTTCTTTGTTTATATTGCGGCTATTGCGATTATCGTTATTATTTATCATCTTTTTTATTCACTATCTTTATTAAGAACTCTATTAATTATAACTATAAAGCTAAAACTATTGTTTAATATCTATTACAAAAGAACGTCGATCGATTTGCTTGTTTCGAAACTTAATTAGTATACGACGACGCAAAACTATGCGATAGTTAAAGATTGCAACAAGATTTTAAAACAAGACATTTATATAAAGTACTAAATTAATTGCAATTGTAATAACAAAATTAAATTAAAGAAACGCAATTATCGAAATATTCGCAATTGTTTTTGCAATTATTTGTTCGAAGCAATTACAAAACTAGAAAACAATCTTAAAAATAAATACAATTTAGATATCTAAATTTTAATTATTAAATATTTCGATTACAATTATTTTTCTACAAAGTTGTTTATCTTTGTATTATATCGAAGAGAAGCTCTAAATAAATTAAAAGTACAACAAAAATTCGAAAAAAATAACAAAAAAATAGTAAAATTAATACAATTCTTAAAGATTTTTGTTTAAATCTTAAAAAATCTATATTTAAGTTGCAAAATTTTTAAAATATAAATATTATTTTTAAAACAATAACAATAGATTCTTTAATATTTATACAAATATTAATAAAGTATCTAGCAAAATTATTCGACTAATATGTCGATTTAAAGAAGAAAAAGTATAATAATAAGTTTTAATTCTTGTTTTTTATATCTAAATATATATAAAAATTGCTATCTTTAAATATAAAAATTTTAATTATAAATTGCATTTACAAAACAAATAAATATATAATATTTTTTTAAGATTATTGTCTTAAATATTATTTTTTACGTTGCATTTTACTTTATAAAAGAAAAAAACTATAGTAATTATATATAAATAATAGAAGCTTTAGTGCGCTTCTATAATTATCTAGATTTGTTGTATTTTACAACTATTATATCTAATAATAATAGAGTTTTGTTGTTGACGTTTTCGTATATATTTTACAAGAAAAAATATTGTATTAATTACTTTCTATATATTTAATATATAAATTAAAACATAATAATTAATTGCAAAAAGTATTTTTTTACAAATAAAAAGTAGAAGATATTCTACAAACAATAAAAGAATATTGTCTATATAATTATTTTAAAAATATTAAAGAAGTATTACAATATTTTATATTACAACTATTTAAACGTAAACTAAAATATATTTAACTATTTTAAAAAGTATTTGTAATTTAGACGTAAAAAGTAAACTAAATATTTTACTAGCAAAATATCTTACTTCGATAATATCTTTTTATTGTATAATAAAAACGCTTATTATTAAATTAAACAAAAGCTTAAATTTTCTACTAATAAGTAAAAATTACAAACCAATTTTGTATTGCTAATATATCTATTTACGCAAGCAATTTGTATACAATAGTAAATATTAAACTAAATAATTTTTTTATCGATTAATATTATAATTATAAGCAAAAGTTTAAAGAAACAAAAGTTTGTTTGTTTTAAGACTTTTAAAAACTATCTATATTTTGCAATCTTATTGTTTTTGTTATATTGTTTGTATTAAAGACAATTAACGCGCAATTTAAACAACTTAAGAGCAAATCTACAATTTTTGTATTTTGTATTTATATTTTTATTAAAACTATAAAAAATTTTTGTATTTACAAAATACAAAAGCAATAATATAATTAAATTGATAACAATATATTAAAATTAAAAGATATATATTTTTATTAAAAATTTGCAAAGCTATTGCAAGTAAGACAAGCAACAACAAAACAAAAATATTACACAATAGAAAACAACAATGTTACAAAGATATTAAAAATATTATTAGAAATTCTATATTTGCTATTGTTGTTATCTAAGAATAAAGAATTGTTAAATAATATATTACGCGTACAAGAGTTTGCTATTGTTAAGTTAAAAAATTGTTTACAAAATTTATTAAACAAAATATAAATTATATCTTTGCAATTATAGTATCGATATTAAATAGTTTTTGCAAACTTTATTTAACAAATATTATTTATCTTTTAATTAATTTTAAATTAATTTTTTAATTAAGTATTTAATAGTTAATCATCTATATAAAGTTAACAAGATAGACAAGAGAATTGTTGACAAGATAAACAAGAAAGTGCAAAAAAGATAATAACAAAAAAGTATATTTCAAATGTTTCGACTATCTATATAGATAGTTTTTAAATATAATTAAAGATGCAAATAGAGATTGATTCTAAATATACAAAAAAATATATTTTAAATTTAAATTTGTATCGAGATATCTATAAGAAAATATATCGAATTTAGTAACAAATAGACAAAAAATTATATATTTCTTATTGTCTCTTTTTGATTTTGTTAATATTGTTTGTTTACAAGATTACTAAATTCTAAAAATTATTCAATTAGATTTAATAAGAAAAAATAGTGTAATAACAAAGTAAGAATAGTATATAAGCAAAGTGGAATAATGTAACTCTAGTGATTATCTTGTTAAATATACAAAAATCGAAAATAGATTAAATTTAGATAATCACTACAGAAACACTACACTATATCGTTGATACACTATCTATTACATTGCTAACATATTATTCTTCTTGTTAAGTCTTATTAGGTAATTTTTTGATCTTATAAACAAACAATATTAACAAGATTACAAGAAAACGATAAGAAATATATAATTTTGCGTCTATTTATTATTAAATTCGATATAGTTTCTTAAGAATCTTTCGATGCAAATTTAAATCTAAAATATATATTTTTATATATTTAGAATTGATCTCTATTTGTATCTCTTATTACATTCAAAAACTATTTATATAGATAATCGAAATATCTAAAATTTGACTTTTTGTTGTTGTTTCTCTTGCATTGTAAGGTGCGAGTGCGTCTACTCCTTACTAGTGCACTAAGATATAAAAGACGTAAGATATAATAGACTTCTATTACTATGCCTCAACTATATGGGATAAATAGTAGTAGAACTAATCGTTAAAAAACAACGAAAAACAAGCTTTCTTTCTATCTAATACTTGTTATAACGTGCGAGTCTATTTCTCGCTATTTAACTAGAAAGGAATATCGTGTCATTTAAGACTTTTATAGGTATTTAAAATTACGTGTTTTGCTATATTTTAATGCGTTAACGCGTCAAAAGCATTATAGCATTACAATTATCTTCTCTCTTAGAGCATTAATTCTTAATAATGTAAAAAGCTATATTAGTTTTATTAAAACAAAGACATCTATTAAGCGCTAACGTTGCAAGAGTTTGTTAAAAATCCTTTCAAATCTTTTTAAGAATTAAAAAAAAGTCTTTTATTTGATAAAAGTAAATTTATGTGTTAACTTAATACAATTTGTAGAATAACGTAATGAAGACAATAACAATTTATAATATGTTATTGTTTTGTCGTTATTGTTGTTAAAATTTAAAACAAAATTTAAAGTAAAATCAACGTTGCGCAAACGCTATATAAATTATAAACATAAATATTGTTATTTCTCTTTTTTTTTTTTTTTTTTCTATATTTTTCTTAATTGTAGTTGCTTTATCGCTATAAATATATTGTCGCAAAGACAACAATGCGTAAAGCTTATATATATAGTGCAAATCTTAAATTAATATATTTTTTGTTTCTTTTTGTTTTGTTTTTTCAATTACATTTTTTAAAGAATTAAGAAATTAAAAGAGTAAACAATTTTAATACTTTGTTGTTTGCAACATTAATATATTATAATTTGTAATAATCTTTTGTGCATAACTTGCGTAAACAAACATACATACGTTCGCGAGAAAAGAAGTGCTTATATTTGTTGCAAAATTTTTTATTGCAAATTAAATTATTGTATTGCAATAAGTTTTGCGTACGTTTACAATACAATAATTGCTAATATTTATTAGTTTGTTAAACGCTTTTAAGATTTTACAAAAAAATTCGTTATTAATTATCGCGAAACGTCTGAAATAAAAGATACAATTTTTAAAATAATAAAACGTGTGCGAAAGAGTGTAATTTGCAACATAAAAAGTTAACAACGCAATAAAGAATTTATCTTATTAACAACAAATTAAACTTAATTTTGTATTCAACAACTTAAACAAAATTTAATTTTCGCTTAAAAGTGTTAAATTAAATTGGAACAAAAGTTCGCAAAGACAAAGATAATTTAAAATAAAACTTTCGCTAAAACGCAACAATTAATTGATTTACTTTTTAAAAAAGTATTAAAAATAAACATTTTCGCTTGCTCTTTAACACTTTACTAATATACTTTCAAAATTTGAAGCAAAATAAAAACGAAAACAAGAATAAATTATTAATAAAAACAAAGAAAACAAAGTTAAAACAAGTTGTCTCTAAATTTATTGCCAATCTAAATAAAACAAATTTAAAAAATTCTTTTGCGAAGTTTTACAACTTTACGACAAAATCTCTTATTAACTCTAAGTTGTCGACAAAATTGTTAAATAAAAATATAATAAATTTTATTTTAATTTCTTTTACGCTTTATTTGCTTACATTTTTTTAAAAAATAAAAAATGCGAAAATGTGTATAAACAACAAAAGCGAATTTGTAATAAAAACGAAAAAAATTGTACAAAACAAATCTTTTGCAATCTATTTTTCTCAAAATAATATAAATACTTCAAACAACTTCGAAAATTTGTCTATAATTAACTCTAAGAAGTTTAACAATTTATTTTTGAATAAATTTAAAAACTTTTTTTAGTTGTTCTAAAATAAATTTAATAAAATGTTAAAAATTTATTAAGTTGTTGCAATATATCGTCGACTAATTAACAATAATAAAATAACTTTGTTTTTAAACTATATTTTAAGCATTTATGTTAAAAAAAACAATTTTATTATTTTTAACATTTTGTATAACAAAATAAAGAAATCTTTTTATATAATTTAATTATTAACAATAATGCAATAACAATTGCGCAATATTTTATTAAACAAATTATTATTAATATAATTGTTGTTGTTACAATATGCGTTGCGTTATCTTTTTTGTTTTCGCTTATTATACGTTTGTTTCTTAAAGTTCTTTCGCAACTTATTAACATTATTTAGAAATTTTTCTCTTAATTATTAATTATACTTTTTGTCTTAATTTATTTATTTAATCTTATATTATATTTGTCTTTTTAACTTAATTTTGTCTAGAATTTTTTCAATCTTTTATTAAACTTTGTTGTTAACAAGTTTCGAAACTTATAATATTTATTTTGTTTATTTATCGCTAACGCAATGCAAATATAACTTCAAAAATAAAATATAAAAAATATTATAAATTTGATAAATATTAAGTAAAATAAAACAATAAATTTGCGTTTTAATCTTGTTTTTAATTCTAAACGATTCGACATACTTGTGCGACATCTTCTTGTTAAATCTCTTTTGCTTTAATTTTTTAATTAAGAGCATTATTAATTCTTCTATAGCAAAGCTCTTTGATTTATATTTTTTATTATAGTATTTTATTTATTGCGCAATAGCGTTTTTTAGACGTTTTGCTAAAATTTTTCTTAAATTATAAAGCTATTTTACGTGTTTTTATATCAATAATATCTTTTTTTTAATAAAGTTGTTCTCAACTTTATAGTAAATCTTTAAGTAATAATTATATATTAAATAGAACAACAAAGTCTTAATTAAAACGTAATAACTATTATTGTAAACAAATTTTATTATTAACAATAAATTTGTTTATCTTGTCTATTTAACGTTAATGTAAGTGCGAAGATAGTATTCGAAAGTTTAATTTTATCGCTTAATTGAATTATTTATTCAAGAATAAAAAGCAATACTTAATTGTCTTTTAATTTGTATATAAAAACATATAGCGAATTAAAAGATACTAGTAAAGATAAATTTTTTGTTACTTATTATGTTAGCTAACGTTTCGAAACGTAAAACGATTTTATCGAAAAATATTTTCGCTAGTTTTGCGATATTAATCTTAATAATTACAAATATATACTTAATTATTTTTGTATAACAATTAACTATTACGAAAATCAAGTTATATACGATTTTATAATGCTTGTTCGACGACAAGTTTATTACAAAATTTATAATAATTTTTTTTATAACTTCTTTGTTGCAAATAAGAATCAAAGCTTATTATATAATTTATAACGAAAAACTTTGATATATTAACAAATATTTTATATTTTAATATACATTTTTATCTATTTAACGCAAACAAACTAGAAATACTTTCGCTAAAATAAATTTAAAATTTTCTTAATCTTAAAATATTTCGTTAAAGAATTGTTATAATTTTTGCGAATTAATTTTTTTTTTAATAATTGCATCTCTTAAAACATAAAACAATTTATTATATTTAATGAAATTTTTTTGATTTAAAGTTTATGTTGTTTATTTGCGACAAAATAATTTTTTAATCTTAATTCGAATCTTTTTAATTTAAGTATCTTTAATTTAAAGATTTTTTATTAAGAATCTTATTAATTTCTAAGATTTTTTATACAATTTCTTTAATATATCTTTAATTACTTTTTTTAAAATAACAATCTATACTTTAATTAATTAAAATAAAGATACTAGTTCTTTCTAAACTTTCTTTCTACTTTATAATCGCAAAATCTTTGCGTTATTAATAAGTATTCTTATTAATTATAATACAAGAGCTAAATTATCTAATGTTTTTCGTTCGCTTTGCGTTAACAACTTTTCGTTAAACAACAACGTTAACTTATTTTAAAATACAAAAATTAAATTATTCGACGTCTTTCGCTTGCTTTGCGCCAACGAACTTTTGTCAAATAACAACGCTAGTTTGTTTTACAACGTTAATAACAATTTTGTGTTTAACAACGAGATCTTTTTATAATCGAAACGTCTTAACAATTTATTTGTCAAATTTTTCTTACTTAAACGATAAAAGATTTTAAAGTTATAGATAATTAATTTGAGCGTTTAGCAAGCTTGTTTTAAGTTTAGCTTTTTTTAACTTATAAATTCTCTAAGATTGTTGTAATTTAATTATATCTCAACAAGATAAATACTATTCTTTAAATAGTATCTTTATTGCTTAAAAGCAATTACAATAATTAGTAATTTCTAATTATGCGTCTTATAATTTTGCTTTACTAAAATTATTTTTTGCGATTAGAACGCTATTAAATGTCAATTTTTGTTGTTATTTTGTTAACTTAGAATGCTCGCGATTGCAAAGTTAAACGCGTCAATTTTTACTCTTATTTTTTTGTCTAAATTCTAGTAACAAAGTAGTAAAGTTAACATAAAGATATCGCAAAGTTAACAAAACCTTTATTCTATTTTATTCGATTAAACAAAAAAATTATATTTCTTGTTATTTTTACTTTCTTTTAATAAATTAATAAAAGAGATAATTCTTTTTAAATAATAATATATAAAGCGTCTATAAAAGTTTATAAAACTTAGAAATATTTAAAGTTCGCAATAAATTTTTAATTTAAATTACTTCTTAATTGTTTTAATTTTTTTTAAGTTTATCTATATATTTTTTGAAAATACAATAAAGTTTAAAAATTTAATCTTTATAGTGTTAAATTTACACTTTTTTAAATTAACGTATAATAAATATTTGCGAAGACGTTCTAGCATTTGTCTAACATAACGTCAATGCTTCGTTAAATTATTGCTATACACAAGTATATTATTTATATAAATTACGCAAGTTACATCGATGAACTCTCGCAACATTTTATTAATATAAATCTAAAAAGTTGCGAATGCATTTGTTAGTTCAAATAACATAATCTAATATTTGAAATATCTATAGCGTATACAAAATGTTGTCTTTTATTTATTATTGCATTTAATGCGAATGCGATAATAGACGTTCTTTAGATTCAAGACAATAAAGCGCTTTGCTTCGCATAAATAATTTAGCATTTTCGTAATTAGAGGCAATAAATAACGATTTTTAATAGTAATCGATTTAGATCTTTATAGTTGACGTATAAATATAATTTATTGTTTAATTTTAATACAAATAGAATAGAGACGCTTGCAAACGAAACTAAATACTTAATTTAATCTTTAGCTAACGCATTATCGAAATATTGTTAAAGTATCGCTAGCTTGTTTTGTAAAAAATTATAAAGAAATATAAACAATAATTCTTTATTGTTCTAAAGCTTAATAACGTGATTTTCTCTTTTTAATTTTGATAAAATTTTAGTTAATTTATTATTACAAATATCTTCTAAATTTCTTAATTTCTTAGAAATCTTAAATTTCGCTAATTTTTTGTCTAGCGTCTTCGTAACGCTAGCTCAAACAATGGTATAAATTGTGTTATATTTAACGAGATCTAAGATAAATTGCTTAGAATCGATTATTTTTAATTTTTTATCTAAGATTTTGAATTGCTAGCTTTGCGTTTTCGAATTAATTAATATATTTTGTTTAAATAACATTAATATATTTAATATAAAATTAGAGTTTATATATTCTATTAAGTAAAATAAAATAATGCATTTCTAATACTAATTTTATAAGTTAATTAAGTAATAAGTCAACTTATAGATGTTGTAACAAAAACAACTATTATTATTAAAAAAATTCGATATCGATAAAATAGCGAATATAAATTGCAATTTTTATTGTATTATATAGATATAATTAATAAGATTTATCTTAGCTCTTAAATTAACTAAATCTATAACTTGACGTTTGTTATCAAAAAATTAAGTTTAATCTTTTACTAAAATTAAATCTATTATTTTTATTTGTTTTTTTTGTTTCGTTTGCGAGATGTTGACGAAATTTGATTTTTTTTTGCATTTGTCGTAGTAATAATAGTATAGTTAGATAATTAGATAATATTAGACTATAAACTTAGAAATGTTTGTTACTAATATTAGCGATCTATTTGCAATATATATGCGATCTCTTCTACTTAGATCTTAGAATCTTAGCTACTTAATACATTATTAAATTAAATAGTGTAATTTATGTACGCATCGCGATAAGTCTTTGTTGTTATAGTTATTTATTAATTAGAATTTTATTTTTATCTCGTTACATTAAAGTTTAACGCGAGAAAAGAGTTACAACAACAAAGATTAAAACAACAAATTGTCGACGTATCTCTAAAAACAATTTTAGAAATTCAAGAATTCAAAAACTCAAAAACACAAAAAAAAGAGTATAAGAAACAAATTAACTTTAACAAATTATCAAAATTAAAAATTTTAAAAATCAAAAACACAAAATTAACAACTTAGAAATTAAGATATTATTAAGTTAAAAAGCAAAAAAAGAAAAGACAAAATTAAAGTATTAAAAATAGCAATAAGAGTTATAAACTTAAAGATTAAGACGTTTTATCGAAATTGCAACTAATATTTATTGTTAAAATAATAAATTGTTTGCTAACTATAGTAACGTTATTAAAAGAAACTTCTTAGCAATATAATTAATCTATTTGCTTAAAAGCGAGAACGCTATTTAAACTCTTTTTTCGATAAAGATTGAAGTAAATTTTTAACGCGAAATTATTTGTTAGTAGTAAATCGACGATTAATTAAGAGAAGCAATAGATTAAGAACGCTTGCTTATAAACAATTAAGAAAATAAAGAAATAATAAACAAAAAAACAACGCAAAGTCGAAAAGAGAAAAAAAAATCTTTTCTTAATGTTTTTACAAAAAAAAGAAAAAGATTTGCAAATCGAAAGCATTATTTTTTAAATTAATTATTATTATTAGTTTTTTTAATTTAATAGTTGTTACTTTTATTATTTGTTATTAAGTTATTTTTTTAAAAACAATGTCTTAAAACAATAAAAAAATTGCAAGACTTTTTCTTAACGTATCTATATTAACAACAAGTTTACTTAATAACTTTATAAGAATTGTAGAGTTTTATTACTACGTAATTTTTATATCTTTTTTAAGAATGCTAAAAGCATCGCACTTTAATAAACTTAATATTATTAATTTTTTAAATTAATTTTTGAATTTTTCATAATAAATATAAAGTTATCTTTTAGTATAAAATTATTAAGTTGTCTCGATATTGCAACAAACTTATAAAGAACTTTATTAAATTTATTGTTGTCTAAACAAATAAAAAGTAATTTAAAATAATAAATAAATTAAAAAAAAATATAAAGATAAAAATTTAAATTAGAAAATTAACTTTTGTACTTTTTTAAAATCTTTGAAAAACATATTAAAAGCAAAGTCGAATAATATTTGTAAATATAGTTAACAATTTAAAGTTATTTCTTCGAAGCTTATTAAATTTGATTAAGTTAATAAATATATTAAATTTTCGTAATATTTAAAGAGTCTTTTTCGCAATATTTGTACTAAGATAATGCAAAAGCATAAAGTTAATTTAAACAACGCAATTATTATAATATTTAAATTGTTATATAAAACAATTATAAAATTGATCGAAAATAAGATAATTATGCGAGAAATAAACATCAATAGCAATTAAGCTACTTAGCGAATTGCAAATATTAATATAAGTAAATTAATAAATATAATAAGTAAGAAGCAAGATTTAGTAAAGAAGAAAGTTACGTTAAAGATAGTCTTTGCTTCTCTAGTATTATTAATAATTGTAATTAAAAATACAAAAATTAATAAAACACTAAATACTTTAATACAAACTTTTGAAAATCTTAAAATTAACAATACTTGCAAAATAATAAAGAAGAAAATTTACTAAATAATTTAACAAGCAATAACAACGTAATTACAAGAAACTTTGCATATTATATTTTCTTAAATTTAGATAACAATTTAGAGTCTATCTTAAGAAACAATTTATATTTATTAAGAACTTATATTTGTTTTTGAATACAATTAATTTTAATTTTAATTAAATAAGTGTTTGTTTTGTTACAATTTGCATAGACAATAAGTTTATTTAAAGTTAATAACTTTAATAACAAATAAAAAGATTTATATAAACAAAAGCAACAAAATTTGTTATAAGTTTAACAATTCTAAAAAAAAAAAAAAAAAGTTGTCTTTTAATAATGCGAAGATCAAAAAAAAGATTATAAGAATTTGTCTTTAATAAAGAGCGCAAAATTGTGTTCGAAATTTTGTAATTATAATAATAGCAATAAGATTAAATACTAATTTTTTGTCGAAAAACAAAAAGAATAATAAATCGAACTAAGCAATAATAAAGATTTAAGAAATTTAATTAAAAATAGATTCTTTTAAGTAACAAACGCTCTAAAAGTCTTTAATAAAACAATTAATTAAAATAATTAAAGAAAAAATTAAAAAGAAAAAGAGATTCTTAAAGATTAAAAACGTTAAATCTAGAAATTATCTAAAGATAACAAAAGTCTTAAACAAAGAAATATACATAAAAAAAAAGTAATAAAAATAAAAGTAAAGAACGTTACAATAAAAAACGTTCTTGTAATAATTAACTTTAACTTAAGAATTATTAAATATTAGAAAAGTAAATCTAGAAAGAAGCAAAAGACTTTTGCAAACTATATATAGCAAACAAAATATTTAAAGAGAATGCTACAAATTGTAAAGAATCAAATCGATTTTAAAACTTTAAATTAAAGTATTTTTATCTTAAAAATAAAAATAAAAATAATAAATTTTTTAGATTTTTGTCTTAATTTAAGTTGTTTATTTTTTCGTTCTTTTTTTAATAAAAAGTTTAATATTATAGTAACAAAAAGAAAATCTTAGAAGCTTACAAGAAAAAAGAAAAAAACAATTGTTATTATAAAATTAATTAGTGTTAAATCTATTAAAATTGTTTATTTTAAGAACATTATTGCGAAAGTAAAATCTTTTAGAACTTTATATTTTGTTGTTTGCTTAATTGTATAAATACAATTAGAAAATATAAAAATTAAAATAATATTTAATAATAATGGGAAAATTAATTGTATTAACAAGAGTTTTGCAAATAAAACTAATTTAATTATTTAATAAGATATTTTTATTTTATTAGTAAAAATTACAAGAGTATATATTTGTTTTAAAGAAGTAATAAAAAATGCAAAAATATCAATTGAAGAAGTAATAATTTATATTTTTATCTTTGTTGTTTTTCGACTTAATTATAAAATTCTATTAAATCGATCTTTTTAGCAAAGTGTTTAAATAAATTTTGTAAATATAAACAACAACTCTTTAAAATTAACAATTTATTTTAAGAATAAAGCAAAACGCATTAGCATTTTAAAAATACTTGTTAATTATTTTAATAACAAAGATAAGAACGTTGTGTTCTTAAAGAAATCTTTAAATCTTTAGATAATTGTTTAGTTAATATAATTGCTCGATTTCGCAAATTTAATTGCAAGAAATCTTCGAAAATAAAGATTAAAATTATTAAAATAACAACATCGCAAAATAAAATCAAAGAAAAAAATTAACAAAATTCTAATTAATTAGAGCAAACAAATAGTATTAGCGTCTACTTGTTTATTAATATAATTAATTAAAATTAAGCAAATATTTAGATTAATACTATATTTTAAATATCTTTAAAATTATTAATAATTTGAACTTTTTAATTATATATTATAAAAGAGACTTTTACTATTTAATTGTTCAAAAAGTTTAATATTCTTTGTTAATCTTTTATTGCGTTGCGTTTATTTGTTCGAATAAATACAATATATAAGCGAAAAATTTAAAAAACAAATTCGATAAATACAAGCAATTTAGATAATTCTATTCTAGACAAGTATCTAAATTAAAAAGAAATGTTCGAATTATTAATTACAAAAGATCTTTAAAAGAAATTTGACAAAAGATATAATCTTTTTTTAATGCTTAAGTTCTTAAGTATTAAATGCGATTTTTGTCTTATTAAGAAACGCATTTAGAAGCTAATTATAAAGTTCAAACTTTTTTTGCAAAAACAAAAACTCTTAATTACAATACTTTTTAATTGTAAGATTGTTTTAATATAGAGCTTTGCTAAAATAGACAAAATTAAACTAGAGATTGTATCTAATTAGAAAATTCGTACTATAAAGTATAAGATATAGCAAATCTTAAGATTTTTAATTTTTCAAGTATTAAATTTTATAGTAATTAAGATGCTAAAGAAACGTCTTTAGACAAGTTTGCTAAAATATTGTTATAACTTCTATCGAAATTCTTGATTTTTAATAGATAAAAAGAAGAAAAACAAGTATCGCATAATCAATGCAACTATAAAAATAAATAAAATAATTGTTTAAAATATTAATATATCTTTTAATATTAAAGAGTTTGCAAAAAAGTTTGTTAAAATAATAATTATATTATTGATTAATTTTTTTTTAGAATATAATTAAATAAGTTTTGTGTTAAAGAGTCGCAATCTTATTGCTTTTATAATTTCTTTTAAACTAATTAAAATAATTTGTTGGTTACAAAGTGCGACTAATTTAATTGCTTAATTTGTAAAAATTATAATATATATTCTTAAAGATTTTCTTAACAAATATTATCTATTTGTAAATAATATAAATGTAAAAGAATTTAAGTTAAATTATAACAACAAGAAGACAATTCTAGAGATTAAATTATTTGTTTTAAAACACATTTAATAATTAAATACAATATTAATAAACGTAAAATTGTTTAAATATATTATATTTGGCAAAAAATCTTAATTTTGCAAATTAGAAATTAAAATTATTGATTTTGTGTATAATTTTAATAGATGATCTCTTAATAGCATTAAGATTATTAAGATTATTAAGTAATTATTATATAGAAATGTTTTTAAAGCTCGAGTCTTTATAGAAGTATGCGTCTATTATTGAATTTAAATACTAAAGTTTGTAATTGTTGCAAAATCGATTTATTGTTTGTTTAAGACAAAATATATTTTTGTTTAAAACTTCGAATAACAAAATGTTATAAACAAATTAAAGATTCTTTTAACAAATATATTAATAATGCGTATCTTAAACTATTTTATTTTGATTAACAAGATTATTTTGATTGTAGATTTTAGCTTAAAAGATTAAGAAATTATATTAATACAAATTAATATAATAACAAAAAAAAACATTTTTTACAATATAAGAGTAAACTCTAGAGCAAACAAGAATTTTAATACAATGTTAAAAAGCAAAAATATTAAGAGCTTATAAAGATTTTCAAGAAAGTGCAATTCTAATTGTATAAAATACAATTTATAATTAAAATTAATACAAATAATTTAATAATTTAACTTAATTGTTTTGCGACAAACTTGTTTGACACTTTAGTAACTTGCTTATTGATTTAAATTTGTTTTTTCAACTTTAATATATAATATATATTTGATCGAAAGTATACAACAATTAACAAACTTTCAAAAAAATTAAGAGAATTGTTCAACAATATTGACAAGATTAATAAGAAAGATATTGATAATTTTATTAATAATTAGTTGAATTGTGTTTGCGTTTGTTTCGCACAAATAACAATATTAAAAAAGAACGAAAACATTTTCGAAAACAAATATTTCGATAAATTTAAGTAAATCGTTCGATATTTAATTTCGTTGCAAAGATCAAATATAAGTTAAAAGAACTTTTGCAAATTTAAGAATTATACTCTTTATTTTTTAATAAAAGAAGGGCGTTTATTTTAAAAAACAAACAAAAATATATCTTTGCGTAAAATAGTAAATTAAATAGAAAACAAAAATCAAATTGTAAAAAGCTTGCATAACAAAAGTAATTATAAAGAAAAAGAAAGTATCTATTGACGCGTTGTAAATTAATATTAATAACAAAATCTATTTAATTTTTGCAAGAAATATATCGCAAATTGCGATAAATGTTAGCCAAAAGCTTTTAATAAACAGGAGAAGATTATATATTTAACTTACATTTTTATCTTGTAAAAAAAAATTGTTGTAAATTGCATTTATATATTAATTGCAAAAACATCTATTAAAGTAAATCTAGTAGTTGCTTGAAATAATTTGATAAAATAAATAAAAGTTAAGACAATTCTAGATTTTAAAGCATTTGCTATAGTAAAATTTCTATAAAAGAACATTTTTGTCGACATAAATATGTTAAGAAAATAATTATAAATAATAAACTCAAAAATAAAGTTAATATAACAATTGAACTTCTAAAGAGATATAGCGTCAAAAAAGTAACAACGTCGACTTATTATTTATAAGCAAATAAAATAATAAAAAACGAACATAAATCTATTGTTAATGCTTTGTTTAAATTAATTAAAAAAGTCTTTACGAATTAATTACGACATTTGTACACAATATTGTAAATTAATAAAACAACAATTTAAGAATTTATTAAGAAAATATTGTTTTGTTTTAAGTTTAAGTACAAAGTTGTATTGTTAATCGAAGTAAAGTATTTCATTTAACATATTATAAATTAAGAGAAAGCTTGTTCAACAATAAATCTATTAACGTTGCGAACAAAATAGTTAGAAAAAAAAAATAAGAATGTTTAAAAAATAGTTTTGCGTCTTCGTTGTTTTAGAGAAGCAAACAAAAATCTTTTCGATAATAATTATTAATTGTTAACGCGTTTATTTTAAACTAAAGATTTAATTTTATTATATAACATCAAACTTAATAAAAACTACAATATAAAATTATTTTTTCAATAATTAGATCTTTTTAAAATAAGAAAAATAAATAAAATTAAAAACTTTTATATTTTGAAAGAAGTTAATAACACAAAACTCAAAAATATCTATTTAGAAAATTAGTTAAAAAGATATATAATAAGAAATTAGAATCTTTAGATCTTCGCAAAGTTAAAAGACAAAAATAAGAAAATTAAAAATAATTTTATACAAAAGACAAAGAATTAGTTTGATTAAAACAACAAAAGATTGTTTGAAATTATTATATTATTGCTATCTTATTACAATTATTTAAATTATATAGAAGTATAAGATTTTTTTTAAGAGAGAAAAAAGTTGCAATCTTTATACTTGTTTTATTTGCAAGAGTTTTAATATAAAGTTTATTAATTTACAAACATTAGAAAGTAATTTAATTACGCAAAGTAATTTACAAGACATTATAATTTCGAATATTTAAAAAAAACAAATAGAAAAACAAGAAGATTAAAAAGTTGAAATATTAACAATTTTAATTAATTAAAAGCAAACAAACAATATTAGCGTTTGTTTATTTACTTTGATTAATTAAAATCAATAATTAAAAAGCGATCTAAAAGTATTAATAGCAAACTTTAACTCGAAGTTCTAGAATTTTAAGAATTTCTTCAAATTATAGAGAACGAATTTTAATTATTTTTTATGCAACATTTTTTAACAATAAAGATAGCAAAATTACACGCTAATTATATTAGCTTTATACTTGTTTGCAAATTAATATATAAATAAATGTTAATACAATCTTTTTGCGTAATTAATAATGTAAATGTTGCAAACAACAATCAAGTCTATAAATAAAAATTCTTTATATTTGAAGTTTTATATTTGTTAAACATTTAAAACAAGTTATTGCTTTATTTATAAAAATATAGTAACTTAATAATTTAATTCTTTGTTTGCAAAATTCTTTTTTTCGATCTATTATTTTTGCATAAATTTTCTTTTATTAAGTTTGTTTTATAGCAAATCTAAAACAACAATTACGAAATACTAGACGTAAACAATCTTTTGCAAAAGAAACTTCTTAATTTTTATTAAAAAATCAAAATTAAGAACAAAAATTATTATTTATGTTAATAGAAAGATTTTGTAAAGAGTAATAGCTTGCATTTGTTAAATAAAGTACGAGTCAAAATTTAATAATATTAATATATTTTTTTTGTAATTAAAAATCGACTTCTTTGATTAAATTATTTTAAGTACAAAATTAGCAAATATTATTGTAGCAATTACAAACGTTGTAGCGTCAAACTTCTTAAACTTAAACTTAAATCAAATTGCAAAAAACAATTATTTAATCTATAAAAGACAATTTAATTATTAAGAATTGCGTTTATATTTAAGTAATTAATATCTTGCTTTAATACAATAAAATTATTAACAATAAAAAAAGAAAATATTTGAAAAATCCTCAAAATACAATTTTAGATATTTTGAAAATAATTAAGAATTAAACGCGAGATTTGTAACAAACAATTAATAAGAACGCTCAAATATTAATAAGTAATTTATTATAATAAGAATTAAAAAACGTAGTATAAGAAATTAATTAAAACAAGAAACTACAAATTTAAAATAATTAAGTTTAACTTTATAAATTATAATTATTAGAGATTGCGAATATGTTATCTAAAAATATAAATCAATTAATTATCGAAACAATATTGCGAATAGCAAAAAAACGCTAAAATTTGCAAAGAATTTTGAAAAAATTAGATCGAATTGTGTGCGATCGACTTAAATATCGTACTATAAGATCGAAACGCGTTGCTAACTATACAATCGACAATTACAATAGAATAAATATTAAAAAATTCAAAAATACAATAGCATTTATCGAACAAAAGCTTTTAAAAGTTGAAATAAAAAATTATTTTTAAAAATATAGTTTAATAAAAATTTTAGATGCGAAGTTGAAAAAAATTTGTTAAACAAAAGTTTAAATAATTTTGTCTTCTTTTATAAAAGATGCAAAGAGAACGCAAATTTAAGATAACAAACAAAAAGAATCTAAATTGTTAACTTCTTAATCAAAATTAAAATCGAAATTTAAAAATAACAAAATTTACAAAAAACAAAGCAAAAAAAGAGATTAAAATCTAGATTTTTTTAAAGAAACTTTTTCTTTGTTATTACAATTGCAAGATTTAATATTAAGATTATCTTTATTAAATCTTAGATTATTTAAAATTATTAATACAATAAAATTACGTACTTTAATTATTAAAATCGCAAAAATCTTTTTAAAGAGAATAATTATTTTTATTTTAATAAACAAAAAGAACAACGCAAAGAACTATTTATATATAAAAGTAAGTATAAACTTTCAATATCGAATCAACTATTATTTAATAATATTGATCAAAATCTTTTAACTAGTTAAACTAGCTATATCGATAAAAAAGCAAAAAGAAGATCTAATTACAATTATATTAAAATTAATTGTTTGTATAGCTTATTAAAAAAAGCTAGAATTTTTGTTAAAAATAAATCGAATTTTTAATAATTAAATTAAGAGATAAATAATTTAGTATTATAAGAAACAAAACAATTTTCTAACATTTGTAAAACAAAATAAGTTAACTTTTAAATTTAGTGTTTGTTTGTTTGTTTTTAAAGATTCTTTAAAATAATATGTTTATAAAAAGAAAAAGTTAATTTTTCTATCTAATAATTTTTAATAAGTTGATGTTTAACTTTAAGTAATAAATAATATTAATCTAGCAAAATAAAATTAGCATAAAATAATTGTTTGTTAAAATTGATTTGCTTATCTAATTGTTAATTCGAAGTACTAAATATAGTTTCAACTTCAAAGCGAATTGCAAATAATATTCTATTATTAACAAAAAAACAACAATTAACAAGAAGAGTAATTTCTTAATTGTTTGTCTCTTATACTACAAATAATAATATAAATAAATCTAGATTTTTATATAATATATATGCTTTTACAAGACAATTACAAGTATAGATTGTTAATCATATCTTATTTGTTAGTCTTTAAAAAGTATAAGAATTAAACGTCGAAACATTATTTTGATCTTAATATAAATTAAAATGTTTATTAAGAGTCTTAGCAATTGCAATTAATTATCTTTTTTGTTGCACAAAATAATTTGTTTTGCAAAAAATATTTGCTAAATAATTTTTATAATTAGATTAATATATAATTGCAAAAAGTAATAAAAAATGAATAACAAAACAAAAAAATATTAAAAATTAAATTAACAAAAAAGAATTTATTAAAATAAAAATTGTATTAAGCAAATATGTTTTATTAATTTAAAAATATACGAATTACGCAATTCTAAATCTTTTATTGCAAGCTAGAAATCAAAATTAATACAAAAATTAAAATATTTCTTGTCTACGTAACTCTATTAAAAGATAAAAAAACTTTAAAGAATTTTTAAATAAATACAAAAAATAATATTGTTGCAATTTATTAAAATTTAACTTTGTTAAATTTATCTTTAATTAACATATTTTATCGTTTTAAAATTGCTATTAACTTTTTTTTTATATTTGATATTAAAAATGCTATTATAAAACGTGCGCTTTAGAACTTGACAACTCAATAAAGAAATTAAAAACATTGTTTAAAGATATAAAGAAATTCAATTGCTTAATAGAGCAAACTCAAGAACATGCAACGTATTACGTAAAATCACTATAAAGAGAAATTTAAAAAATAAAGAATAAAGTATTTGAATTTTATTCGTAAATGCAATTTATAATACTTAAAAATTTTAAGATACTTAATATTTATTAATTTAATATCTAGAACAATTTAGATTCTTATTTAATTAACTATAGAAAAAAAATAGAATTTAAATCTTTAATTATTTGTTTTAGCAAAGAAGAAAATTTTTTGTTATTTTAATTCGAAATTAAGAAAAAATGTTATAAATTAGAATTAAGTTAGCAATCTAAATCGAATATCTCGAAACTAAAAATAACTTTTAAAGTTATATGTTTATCTCTTGCTTTAAAGAGTTTAACTTAGACACAATAGCAACAATTTACTCTATTATTGTTACTTTTTTCTTAAATTGATCTTTTAGATTTACATTAAAAAAACTTATTATTATCGTTATTATCTTTAAAGAATAAACAAGATTTACAACAATTAACTTTATCAAATACTTAATTTCGATTAAATAATTTTTTTGATTTTAAGAAAAGCTTTATGCGAATTAATTTATTACATTCTTTACGCAATCGACTCAAATAACAAGAAAAACAAAAGATTTAATTTAACAATTTTGAAAAAATAAGAGCAATTTTCTTATTTTTTTATTACAACTTTTGTATAGACAAAAACAAAAATTTCTTAATTTAGTAGTCAAAAAACAATTACTAAAAGAAAGAAGATTATATATAGTCGAATAACTAAAAAATATTAGACTATAAATTTAAGAATGTTTATTATTAGTATTAGCAATCTATTTGCAATATATATGCGATTTCTTCTACTTAAATCTTAGAATCTTAGCTATTTAATATACTATTAAATTGTATAGTGCGATTTATGCACGCATTGCGATAAGTCTTTGTTGTTATAGTTATCTACTAACTAGAATTCTATTTCTATCTCGTTACAATAGCAACAATAAACTTGTTTTATTTGTACTTATTAAAACATTTTATTTTGTAATGCTTTTTTTTATAATATCTAAAGTATTTAATACGACTTAAATAGTTTGCGTTACTAATTTTATAAATTTGTTTATACAACGTCGACAAATTTTTAAAAGTATAGAACTTTTTACTCTTAATAAACTTGTTAACATTGTTTAAACGTCAATTTTAATAAAATTTATTTAAAGAGATATTAAAACTCTTAATTATTTGCTAATCTTTAAAGTTGTTTGCGTCTACTTTGCGAATACAATTTAATATTTGTTTTTGTATAATAATTATAACTAGAAGTTTATCGCAAATATTAATATATTATTAATATCTAAAATCTTTATTTTCAAATTTAACTTAAGCTTAGCTAAAAATATATAGATTCTATGTTTTTTTAAAAGCAATGCTAAATAAATCTTTAACTTATTTAAATATTTCTTAAAGATAATTATCTTTTAATTTGACTTTTATTTAGCGATCTCTTATTTTTCGTAAACAAAAAGATAACAATTAGCAAAATTAATTATTAAATTTAATAAAAACTTTTTAAATTCTTTAAAGATCTCGATTTTCAATTTAGCGCTATTGTTTGTTCTTAAATATTACTAGATAGCAATATTGTTTCTTAAAAATAATATGCAATAAAGAATTTTGTTCTTATTTGTAATAAGATACGTCAAAAATCGCATTATATTAATATTAATCTTTTAAAACTAAATAATGTGCTTATTTACGCTTTAACTTTTGTACAATTTCAACTTTTTAAACTTTAAAGACTTAAATATTATTAATAATAATATAATAACAAGTTGTAAAACTTAAGAGTTTGTTTATTCGATTATTATAACTTAAACTTGCTAAATATTTTGTAAATCTTAAATTTTTGTTATTAAGATTTTTATTTATTAATGTAAAGTAAAAGCTTTAATTATAGCTAAATTATCTTCTTTATTATTGTTATATTAGCGAAAATTATTTTTGTTAACGTTTCGTAAACGATTGTTGTTTCGAAAAGTATTAAAGTCTTTAAACTCTAATTTAATAATCGAATAATTATTGTAATTTAAGCTATTATAATTCGACATAATGCTATTACGTCTTAAATTTTTTTTTTTCCAAAAATAAAACAATTAAAATTGTAAAATGCGAATGCATTTGCTTCTTGTTAACGCACTAAAATATAAAAGATGTAAAATATAATAGATTTGTATTATTATGTTTTAACTATATAAGATAGATAATAGTAAAACTAATTGTTAAAAAATAACGAGAGACGAACTTTCTTTTTATTTAATATTTGTTATAACGTACAAGTCTATTTTTCGCTATCTAATTAAAAAGAGATGTCGTATTATTTGGGACTTCTATAGACACTTAAGATTATGTACCCTGCTATACCTTAATACGCTAGCGCGTTGGGGGCGCTATGACATTACATGCATCTTCTTGTTTATCTTGTCAATAATTCTTTTGTCTATCTTGCTAACTTTGTGTAGACAATTAACTATTAAATATTTAATTAAAAAATAGATTTAAAATTAACTTAAAATTAAAGAGTTTACATTAAGTAAAGATTTTAAATCTTTATTAATACTATTGCTATAAAGTTGTTAATTGCAACAATATTGCTTTTGTTTACAAACAATTTTATATTTCTTGCAAACAATCTTTAGTCTTAACAATAATAGACTTTTGAATTCATAAAATTTGTTGCAATAAAAAAGATATGTTTGACAATAGCAACAAAATGTCTCGCATCTCGACGTTTTTATTGTTTTGATAATTGCTTATTATATAATTCTTTTGCTTCTTCATTTGCACTTTAATCGATTAAAACAACTTTGTATAAAATTAATAATAATATATATTTTTTAACTTTAATATTTTATTGCCAATTCTATTGTAAAGTTGCTTCTATATTTTATATATACATAACAAATTTATAATTTTTGTAAAAATAGTTTTGCAAAACTCGATAATAATAAATTGTTTACAAATATATTTATAGTAATTGCAAATCTTTTAAAAAGCAAAAGAAATAACAAAATTGTACAAATCACAAAAAATAAATATATAACAAAGATTTTAAGATATACGAGTTTTGCTTTTTTTAAAATTGTTGTTGTAATTAATATATTAATTGTGCCAAAAAAATTGTAGTTTATTTTTTATTGTTAATAGATTATTTGGTAAAATTAGCTAGTAAATTATAGAGCAAATAAAGTATTTATTAATAGAAATATAAAATTCTTGCTTAATTTAATAGTAAGCGCTTTTCGATCGCAAAAAAAAATATTATTAAAAAAAAAGAAAAAAAGTATAGTATTTTGTTTACTTAGTGCGCAAGAGCTAGACATACTCTTTAATATATATACAAATGCGCACATTAATATTAAAATAAATATAATAGAATATATTGTAATCTTTTTTTAACAAAGTAGAAACTTTTGTTAGACAAAGAGTTTTTTATTGCTTTATAAACTTATTATAGAGCTTATTTATAAAAAATAGCTTTTTGCAATTAATAATAATATTGTTGTTTATATATTATATATATAAAGTATAATTAACACAATATTTAAAATTAAAAAAAATATAACAAAAAGCAAATATTAATATTTTGTTATTGTCGAATAATATAATCTTAAAATACAACAAATTAAAATAATTATAAATTTGCTTTAAAATCTATATTATTTAAATATAGTTATTATAATTCTTGTCTTTTATAAAGTGGAAAGCAATATAAAACTTAATATTTAAAACAATAATTTTAATAATAATTAGTAATAGTATCTTGTATCTATTAGTTTTATAAATACAATTTATTAAAATAATTTTATGGTAATTTGCAAGTATCTTTTGCAAGATTTTTAATATAAAAAATATATATTTTAATTAATTGTTACTTTTTTGTATTTTATAGTTGACATATTAGATTTTCTAATTTATTAAATTTTGTTTTAAAGTTTAAATAGATATTAAAATATCTAATATTTTTGCTTTAAATTTTGCGAACTTGTTTCAAATATTGCAAAACTTAAATATAGAGTTTTTGTTATTTTTATCTATATGCAATTCTTTTAATATTAAGCTAACCTTGTTGTTTTTTTAAAATTCTTTTTGAATTTCGCAATATATTGTAGAATCTTTTATAGCAATATTTTGTTATACAATTAAGACAAACAATTTTGTAGATAATTAATTATAATTATTGTTCTCGATTGTTAAAATCTAGTTATTAAAATTGTTTTTGTTCTAGATATTAAATTGTAGCTTTGCAATATATTCGAAAAAGCAATCGACGCACTTGCTAGAGCTATTTTGATATTTATTATTTTTTAAATCTTTCTTATTGTCGCAATTGCATTGTATTTAGATTTTTATAAAAATATCTTTCTTTAATTGTTTGCTTTGTTTGCGCATCATTAAATAGTTTTGTTTCTTTATATACTTATTAATCTTCTTAATCAAATATTTAATATAAATATAATTGTATAGACTTGTTCTAGAAAACAATATAGATATAATAAGATAAATACAAATATAGATAATAAATAGAACAAAGAATTAGAACAACAACAATATAAACAAATTACGCATTAAATCTTAAAAATTACTTGATTAGACTTAGCAAGAAGAACAATATAATAGCAATATAAGAGATAGTATGTTAACAATATAGAATAGTATTTCTATAGTAATTATCTAAATTTATTATAAACATTAATAGTATAACTTTAAAAATATTAAAAATTATAATAATTTACAATATTACAAAAAGTATATAAGTTTGCTTTTTAAACTTTTAAATCTAAATATCTAAATATTTTTTTCAATAAATAATAATATTAACAATATAATTTTTAGAATTTTTTCTAAATATTAATTGTAAAATTACAAAATTAGATTTAAATTAGACAAACAATTTATATTTAAATTTATATATATTTTATTTAAGAAAAACTTCAAGTACTTTGCAAATATTTAACAAAAAATAAAAATAAAAATTTATTAAAAAATTTCAATTATAGATAGAATATTCGATTCTCTTTATATTAAAAAAGAATAAATTTTTTTATTTATACATTAATTATTAAAAGCTAAATAATATTACAATTAAGAGAAAATATTTACTATTTAATATTAGCAAACTTTAGAATTAATTATTTAAAACAAAATACTTTATAAAATTAAATCTATAAGAAATATACAATTAGATTAGAGTAAAAATAAAGAAAGAATACAATATAAATTATACAATTATATAGTAATATTGTAACGAGATAGAGATAGAATTCTAGTTAGTAGACAATTATAACAACAAAGATTTATCGCGATGTATGCATAGATCGCACTATACAATCTAATAATATATTAAATAGCTAAGATTCTAAGATTTAAATAAAAGAGATTGTATATATATTGCAAATAGAATTTCTTTGCATTTTTAAACAATATTCTTAATTTCTTTATTATTTTTGTCGAATTTTAGAACGTACGTTCTATAATAATATTTTTAATATTAAATATAAAAAAGAAGTTAATAGCAACTTTAAAACAATAAGATATATTAGTTAAAAATAAATTTAACAAAGATAAGTTTTAATAAGTTGCAACAATATTGTTTCTTATATTTATTTCAAAATTCTCTAAGGTTTTTTTATTTTTTAATAGAGTTATATAGACAAGAAATATTTTAATTTTTATATTAATTTTAATTTTTAATTTGTAATAAAAGATTTAAGATTGCGCAATTTGTATATCTTTAAATTAACAAAATATATTTGCTTAACACAATTCTTATTTTAGTAAATTCTTTTTTGTTAATTTAATTTTTAATATTTTTTTGTTTGTTAATTTTTTTTATTGCTTTTTGCAACTATATCTCGATTTAATTATAACAATTATCTAGCAAATTTTTCTCGCAAAACAAATTATTTTGTGCAACAAAAATAATAATCGATTGCAATTGCTAAGATTCTTAATAGATATTTTAATTTACATTAAGATTAAAGTAATATTTCGATATTTAATTTTTATACTTTTTAAAAATTAACAAATATAATATTGTTAACAATTTATACTTGTAATTGTTTTGTAAAAGCACGTAAATTATATAAGAATTTAAATTTATTTATATTATTATTTGCAATATAGAAAATAAACAATTAAGAAATTACTTTTTTTGTCAATTATTGTTTTTTTGTTAATAATATAATATTATTTGCAATTTGCTTTGAAGTTGCAACTATATCTAGTATTTCGAATTAACAATTAAATAAGCGAATTAATTTTGGCAAACAATTATTTTATGTTAATTCTATTTCGCTAGACTAGTATTGTCTATTACTTGAAGTTAAACATCAATTTATTAAAAATTGTTAAATAGAAAGATTAGTTCTTTTCTTTTATAAATATATTGTTTTAAGAAATCTTTAAGAACAAATAAACAAACATTAAATTTAAAGTTCAATCTATTTTGTCTTATAAATACTAGAAAATTGTTTTGTTTCTTGTAATACTAAATTATTTGTCTCTTAATTTAATTATTAGAGACTCGATTTATTTTTAATAAAAATTTTAGCTTTCTTTAATAAATTATATAGACGATTAATTTTAATATAATTGTAATTGGATTTTCTTTTTGCTTTTTTGTTAATATAACTAGTTCGATTAATTGAAAGACTTTAATTAATATTGTTAAATAATAATTAATTCAATATTGCAAATCTATGTTTACTTTTATATATAAACAATTCTTTGCGTTATTCTTTTTATTTGTCGAAATAAAAATAGCTATTATCTTTGAAAAGATTTTCGCAATTTTAATAATTAAAGCACGTAATTTTGTTATATTAACAACTTCAAATAATCTAAGATTTAATAAAGATAATCTTAATATTAAATTTCGCAATTGTAGTAGCAAAGAAGAAACTTCTTTAAAAGAATCTAAATTTTAATCTCTTTTTTTGTTTTTTTGTTTTGTTTTTTGTAAATTTTGTTATTTTTAAACTTTAACTTTAATTTTAATTAAAAAGTTAATAATTTAAATTTTTTCTATTTGTTGTTTTGAGTTTGCGTTCTCTTTATATTTTTTGCAAAAAAAAACGAAATTGTTTAAACTCTTGCTTAATAAGTCTTTTTTAACTTCGCGTTTAAATTTTTTATTAAACTATACTTTTGAAAATAATTTTTTATTTTAATTTTTAAAAGCTTTTGTTTAATAGACGCTATTGTATTTTTAAACTTTTTAACATTTATTTTGTTATAGTTGTCGATTATATAGTTAGCAACCCGTTTCAATTTTGTAGTACAATATTTAAGTCAATTGCATATAGTTTGATTTAATTTTTTTAAAATTCTTTGTAGATTTTAGTGTTTCTTTGCTATTTGCAATATTGTTTTAATAATTAATTAATTTATATTTTTAAACAATATATTTGTAGTCTTTGATAATTATAGTTTACAAAGTTAAATTCGATTATTTTGAATTTGTAGTTTCTTGTTTTAATTAATTTCTTATACTATGTTTTTCAATTCTTGTTATAATAAGTTATCTATTCATATTTGAACGTTCTTATTAATTGTTTGTTACAAATTTTGCGTTTAATTTTCGATTATTTCTAAAATATTTAAAATTGTATTTCGAAATTTTTTCAAACATTGTCTTCTTTTATTGCTAGTAATTTTATTATATTAAAGTAGAATGTTAATTACTTAAGTATAAACGCAATTTTTAATAATTAAATTGTCTTTTATAAATTAAATAATTATCTTTTGCAATTTAATTTAAGTTTAAGTTTAAAAAGTTTAACGCTACGATGTTTGTAATTATTGCGATAATATTTGATAATTTTGTGCTTAAAATAATTTAGTCAAAAGAGTCGATTTTTAATTACAAAAAAAATATATTAATATTATTAAATTTTAACTTGTGTTTTGTTTAGCAAATGCAAGTTGTTGCTCTTTACGAAATTTTTTTGTTGACGTAAATAATAACTCTTGTTTTTGATCTTAATTTTTTAATAAAAATTAAGAAGTTTTTTTTGCAAAAGATTGTTTACGTTTAATATCTTATAATTGTTGTTTTAAATTTGCTATAATACAAACTTAATAAAAAAAAAATTATACAAAAATAATAGATCGAAAAAAAGAATTTTGTAAACAAAGAATTAAGTTATTAAGTTGCTATATTTTAATAAATAAAGCAATAACTTGTTTTAAATATCTAACAAATATAAAGCTTCAAATACAAAGAATTTTTACTTATAAACTTAATTGTTGTTTGTAACATTTATATTATTAATTATGTAAAAAAATTGTGTTAATATTTATTTGTATATTAATTTGCAAACAAGTATAAAACTAATATAATTAACGTATAATTTTATTATCTTTATTGTTAAAAAATGTTGCGTAAAAAATAATTAAAACTTGTTCTTTATAATTTGAAGAAATTTTTAAAATTCTAGAACTTTAAGTTAAGATTTGCTATTAATAATTTTAGATTGCTTTTTAGTTATTAATTTTAATTAATTAAAGTAGACAAATAGACGCTAATATTGCTTGTTTATTTCTAATTAATTAAAATTATTAATATCTCGACTTTTCGATTTTTTTATTTTTTTATTTGTTTTTTTTGAATGTTCGAAATTATAATGTCTTGTAAATTACTTTGCGTAATTAAATTACTTCTTAATACTTATAAATTAATAAATTTTATATTAAAATTTTTGCAAATAAAACAAGTATAAAGATCGCAATTTTTTCTTTTTTTAAAAAAAATTTTACATTTTTATATAATTTAAATAATTGTAATAAGATAGCAATAATATAATAATTGCAAACAATTTTCTATTGCTTTAATTAATTTAATTTTTTGTCTTTTGCATACAATTATCTTTTATCTTTTTATTTTTATCTTTTAACTTTGCGAAAATTTAAAAATTCTAATTTTTTTTATATATCTTTTTGGTTAATTTCTTAAATAAATATTTTTAAGTCTTGTACTATTAACTTTTTTTAAAATATAAAAGTCTTTAATTTTGTCTTTTTCTTTTATTTTAAAAAGATTTAACTATTAAAAAAAAAATTTTATGTTATATTTTTTATTAAGTTTAATATTATATAATAAAATTAAATCTTTAGTTTAAAATAAACGCGTTAACAATTAATAATTATTATTAAAAAGATTCTTGTTCGCTTCTATAAAACAACAAAGACACAAAATTACTTTTTAAATATTTTAATTTTTTTTCTAGTTATTTTGTTCGCAACGTTAGTAGATTTGTTGTTAAATAAACTTTTTCTCAATTTATAATATACTAGATTAAATATTCTATTTTGATTAATAATATAGCTTTGTATTTGAACTTAAAAGAAAAGAACATTTTTTTAATAAATTCTTAAATTGTTGTTCTATTGATTTATAATATTGCGTACAAATATCGTAGTTAACTTGTAACAATATTTTTAATTAGTTTAAACAAAGTATTAACAATAAGTTTGTATTCTCTTTCTATTATTTTATTTATTTGTAAATAATAAATTAACGTTGGTACTTTTTTGACGTTATATCTCTTTAAAAGTTTAATTGTTACATTAACTTTATTTTTAAATTCGTTATTTATAATTATCTTCTTAATATATTTTTTTATAGAAACTTTACTATTGTAAATGCTTTAAAATTCGAAATTATTTTAGTTTCTATCTATTTCGTCAAATTATTTCGAACAACTATTAGATTTACTTTGGCAAACGTTTTTGCAATTAATATATAAATATAGTTTACAACAATTTTTTTTTACAAGTTAAAGATATAAATTAAATATATAGTCTTCTTTTGTTTGTTAAAAGCTTTTCGTTAATATTTATTGCAATTTGCGACATATTTCTTGCAAAAATTAAATAAATTTCGCTATTAATATCAATTTGTAACGCGTTAATAGATATTCTCTTTTCTTTTATAGTTATTCTTAATATATAAGCTTTTTACAATTTAATTTTTGTTTTTTGTTTAATTTACTATTTTATGTAAAGATATATTTTTGTCTATTTTTCAAAACAAACGTTCTTCTTTTATTAAAAAATAAAAAGTATAATTCTTAAACTTGCGAAAATTCTTTTAACTTATATTTAATTTTTGTAACAAAATTAAATATTAAGCAATTTATTCAAATTTATTAAAATATTTATTTTTAAAAATATTTTTATTCTTTTTTAATATTGTTATTTGTGCAAAATAAACGCAAATACAATTCAATTAATTATTAATAAAATTATCAATATTTTTCTTATTAATTTTGTCAATATTGTCAAACAATTCTTTTAATTTTTTTAAAAATTTGTTAGTTGTTATATATTTTTAATCAAATATATATTGTATATTAAAGTCGAAGAAATAAATTTAAATTAATTAACAAATTATTAAAGCGTCGAACAAATTTGTCGCAAAACAATTAAGTTAAATTATTAAAATATTTGCATTAATTTTAATTATAAATTGAATTTTATACAATTTAAATTGGACTTTCTTTAAAATTTTTATAAGCTTTTGACATTTTTGTTTTTTAATATTGTATTAAGATTCTTGTTTGCTTTAAAGCTTACTTTTATATTGTAAAAAATGTTTTTTCTTTGTTATTATATTAATTTGTATTAATATAATTTTTTAATTTTTTAAACTAGAATTTACAATCAAAATAATTTTGTTCATTAAAATAAAGTAATTTAAAATACGCATTGTTAATATATTTATTAAAACAATCTTTAATTTATTTATAGCGTCTTGTTGTTCAAAATCTTAAATAAAGATATGTTTTATTTTAAATAAACAATAGATTAAGTTTGTAATAACTACAAACTTTAGTATTTAAACTTAATAATAAATATATACTTTTATAAAGACTTTAGCTTTAAAAACGTTTTTATATAATAATTACTTAATAATCTTAATAGTTTTAATGCTATTAAAAGATTATTTATTAAAATTATATACAAAATTGACAATTTTGATTTCTAATTTATAGAATTAAGATTTTTCGTCAAATATAATATATTTAAACAATTCTATATTTATTAATATTGCATTCAATTACTAAATATATTTTAAAACAAACAATTTAATTCTTAGAATTATTTTTTTGTTATTATAATTTAATTTAATTTTTTTTATTTTTATATTGTTTACAAATAAACAATATTTGTTAAGAAAATTGTTAAAAATATATGTTACAATTTTTACAAATTAAGCAATCGAATTAATAGCACTCTATAATAGACAAATTATTTTAAGTAGTTTAAAAGAACTTATAAAGACAATAAGATTGCAACTCTTTAACGCAAGATCTATTTAATTGTATTTTAAAAAGAAATTAATCAATAACGCAATTATTATTCTTGCAAACTTTTTTACAAACTCTTCGACATTAAAAGATATATTAGTATTTCGAATAATTATTTTGTTTATCTTTATAGTTGTATTAATTATGCGATACTTGTTTTTTTTTTTTTTACTTATTAAAAATCAAAGATTTCGATAAAGATTATAACAATATTTTAGCAAATTTATTTAAAGATATTTTTTTAGCATTTTAATTATAATAAAATTTAATATTTAAGAAACTAGAAATCTCGAGACTTGTTATATTGTGTGCTCTATAGTATAAATTTTCTAATTAGATATAACTTTTAGTTTTATTTTGTTTATTTTAGCAAAACTTTATATTAAGACAATTTTACAATTAAAGAATATTATAATTAAGAATTCTTATTTTTGCAAAGAAAGTTTAAATTTTATAATTAGCTTCTAAATGCGTTTCTTAATAAAACAAGAATCGTGTTTAATGCTTAAGAATTTAAATATTAAAAAAAGATTATATTCTTTGTTAAGTTTTTTCTAAAAATTCTTTGTAATTAATAACTTTAATATTTCTTTTTAATTTAGATATCTATTTAAAATAAAACTATTTAAATTGTTTATATTTACTAAATTTGTTTTCTAAATCTTTCGCTTATATATTGTATTTATTCGAACAAATAAGTGCGACGCAATAAAAAACTAACAAAGAATATCGAATTTTCTAGATAATTAAATGGCAAAAGTCTCTTTTATAATATATAATTAAAAAATTCGAATTATTAATAATCTCTAAAATGTTTGAAATATAATATTAATTTAAATATTTGCTTAATTTTAATTGTTTGTATTAATAAATAAATAGACGCTAATATTGCTTGTTTGCTTTAATTAATTAAAATTTTATTAATTTTTTCTTTTGATTTTATTTCGCAACGTTGTTATTCTAATAATTTTTATTTATATTTTCGAAAATCTCTTGCAATTAGATTTGCGAAATTGAACAATTATATTTACTAAACAATTATCTAAAGATTTAAAGATTTTTTTAAGAACATAACGTTTTTATTTTTGTTGCTAAAGTAATTAATAAATATTTCTAAAATATTAATGCGCTTTGCTTTGTTTCTAAAATAAATTCTTAATTTTAAAGAGTTATTGTCTATACTTACAAAACTTATTTAAATACTTTGTTAAAAAGATCAATTTAATAAAATTTTATAATTAAGTCGAAAAACAACAAAAATATAAATATAAATTATTATTTTCTTAATTAATATCTTTATATTTTTTATTATTTCTTCGAAACAAATACGTACTCTTGTAACTTTTATTAATAAAATAAAAATATTTTGTTAAATAATTAAATTAATTTTGTTTATAAAACTCTTGTTAATACAATTGATTTTTGCATTATTATTAAACATTGTTTTAACTTTTATATTTTTTAGTTGCATTTATACAATTAAGTAAACAATAAAATATAAAGTTCTAAGAAATCTTACTTTTGCAACAATATTTTTAAAATAAACAATTTTAATAGATTTAATACTAATTGATTTTATAATAACAATTGTTTCTTTCTCTTTTTTTGTAAGCTTTTAAGATTTTCTCTTTGTCACTATAATATCAAATTCTCATTAAAAAAAGAACAAAAAAAAAGCAACTTAAATTAGAACAAAAATCTAAAAAATTTATTATTTTTATTTTTATTTTTAAAATAAAAATATTTTAAGTTAAAGTTTTAAAGTCGACTTAATTTTTTATAGTTTATAATATTTTTTTAAAATATTTTATTTATTATATATAATCTATAGAAATCTTTTGCTTCTTTTTAGATTTAATTTTCTAATACTTAATAACTCTTAAATTAGAGTTAATTATTGCAAGAACATTCTTTATTATAATATTTTTTATTTTTGTTTTTATTACTCTTTTCTTTAGATATGTTTTTTTGCTTAAGACTTTTGTTATTTTTAAATAATTTTTAAGTCTAACGTTCTTAATTTTCGAAAATTTCTCTTTTTTTTTTAATTTTTTCTTTAATTATTTTAATTAATTGCTTTATTAAAAATTTTTAAAATATTTATCGCTTAAAAGAATTTTGTTTTAATTAAACTTTTCGAATCTTTACTATTGTTTAATTCGATTTATTATTTTTTTAATTTTTTGACAAAAAATTAATATTTAATTTTATTGTTACTATTGTAATTATAGAATTTCGAACACGATTTTGCGCTCTTTATTAAAGACAAATTCTTACAATCTTTTTTTTAATTTTTGCATTATTAAGAGACAATTTTATTTCTTTATTTCTAGAATTATTAAATTTATAACAAATTTTGTTGCTTTTGTTTATATAAATCTTCTTATTTGCTATTAAGATTATTAACTTTGAACAAACTTATTATTTATACAAATTGTAACAAAACAAGCACTTATATAATTTTAGTTAAGATCGATTGTATTTAGAAACGAATACAAGTTCTTAATAAATAAAAATCGTTTTTTAAGATAAACTCTAGACTATTACTTAAATTTAAGAAGATACAACATACAAAGTCTTTTGTAATTGCGTCGTTATTACTTGTTAAATTATTTAATAAATTTCGCTCTTTATTATTTTGCGAACATTGTTAATTTTAAGATTTTAAAAGCTTGTGTTAAAATATTTAGAATTTTGTTAATTTTCGTATTTTCGATTGCGATTGTTAACAATATTAAGAGAGCAAAAACTATCTTTAATATAATTTTCTTCTTTACTAAATTTTACTTTTTGTTTATTATATTTATTAATTTATTTATATTGATATTCGCAACTTGTTAAGCAATTTAATTGCTATTAATATTTATTTCTTGCATAATTATCTTATTTTTGATCAATTTTATAATTGTCTTGTATAACAATTGCAATATTATAATAATTGCGTTGTTTAAATTAATTTTATGCTTTTGCATTATTTTAATATAAATATTGCGAAAAAGATTCTTCAAATATTACAAAAATTTAATATATTTATTAACTTAATCAAATTTAATAAACTTCGAAAAAATAACTTTAAATTGTTAATTATATTTACAAATGTTATTCGACTTTGCTCTTAATATATTTTTTAAAGATTTTAAAAAAGCACAAGAGTTAATTTTCTAATTTAAATTCTTATCTCTATATTTCTTTTTTAACTTATTTATTATTTTAAATTATTTTTTATTTGTTTAGACAACAATAAACTTGATAAAATTCTCTATAAATTTGTTGCAATATTGAGACAATTTAATAATTTTATGTTTAAAGATAACTTTATGCTTATTACAAAGATTCAAGAATCGATTTAGAAAATTAATAATATTAAGTTTATTAAAGTGCGATACTTTTGACGTTCTTAAAAAAGATATAGAAATTACGTAGTAATAAAACTTTACAATTTTTATAAAGTTATTAAGTAGACTTATTATTAACGTAAATACGTTAAAAGAAAGCTTTATAATTTTTTTATTATTTTAAGATATTGTTTTTAAGAAAATAACTTAATAACAAATAATAAAAGTAACAACTATTAAATTAAAAAAACTAATAATAATAATTAATTTAAAAAATAATACTTTTAATTTGCAAATTTTTTTCTTTTCTTTGCAAAAATATTAAGAAGAGATTTTCTTTTTTCTTTTTAACTTTGCGTTGTTTTTTTATTTATTGCTTTTTTATCTTTTTAATTGTTTATAAATAGATGTTTTCGATCTATTGTTTTTTTTATTTAATTGTCGATTTATTGTTAACGAATATTTTCGCGTTAAAGACTTGCTTTAATTTCTATTAAAAAAAGAGTTTAAATAGTGTTCTTGCTTTTAAGCAAATAAATTAATTATATTGTTAAGAAGCTTCTTTTAATAACGTTACTATAGTTAGCAAGCAATTTATTGTTTTAACAATAAACACTAGTCGCAATTTTAATAAAATATCTTAATCTTCGAATTTACAACTTTTATTATTATTTTTAATACTTTAATTTTATCTTTTCTTTTTTTGCTTTTTAATTTAATAATATCTTAATTTCTAAGTTGTTAATTTTGTGTTTTTAATTTTTAAAGTTTTTAATTCTAATAATTTGTTAAAATTAATTTGTCTTTTATACTCTTTTTTTTATATTTTTAAGTTTTTGAATTCTTAAATTTCTAAAATTGTTTTTAGAGATACGTCGACAACTTGTTGTCTTTATATTTGTTACTGTAATTAAATTCTTGCGTTAAACTTTAATATAACAAAATAAAAATAAAATCTTGATTAGTAAATAATTATAATAACAAAAACTTATTGCGATGCATGCATAAATCGCATTATACAATTTAATAGTATATTAAGTAGCTAAAGTTCTAAGATTTAAGTAGAAGAGATCGCATATGTATTGCAAATAGATCGCTAGTACTAATAATAGACATTCCTAAGTTTATAGCCTAATATTATCTAGTTATTCGAGTACAATGTTGTTTAAATTTACAAATATTTCAACAATATATTATAACAATATTATAACAATATTTAAATTGATTTGTTATAATATACTTAAACAATATTATTCTTTATTTAAAAATTTTGAAAAAATATATTAGTTATATTTTTAAAATATTAAAATATTTAAATATAAAAGATCTATATTTTAATTTAACAAAATACAAATTTTATTAAAAAAAAGTTATTTTCTTAAATTTGTTGTTAAACAATGTAGAGTATATCTAAATTTCAAGAAACTACAAGCAATTAAAGAATAAAAATTATTAATAAATATTAAGAAATTATAATTTTTTCTAAATTTTATAAATTATAATAAAAAATTTATTAGAAACTATTTAGTAAACGCAATATTATAAACAAAAATATAATAGTTAGAAAAATTTAAATAATACAAGTTTAAAATATAGTATATTTTAGATAAAAATAACAATAAAATAGACGCACTTAATAGGAAAAGAATTTTTATAGAAATAAAAAAATTGTTTAATTATAGTATATTTAAAGTTAACAAAAACAAACTACTATTAGCAAATAACTATAAATATTTCGAAATAATATAAAGCAATTTCTAATAAAAAAAGAAAAACTTTAGATATTTATTAACAAAATTGATAAATATATAAAAAAATACTATAATAAATTATTGCAAAAGTATTTAAAAGTAACAAAAACATTTTAATTTTTATATTAGTATTGTTAGTGTTTATAAATAAAATAAGTTGTTAGAATATATATTTAAAAATATTTTAACTATTAGTAAAACAAATATAATATATATATAAGCTATAATAGAATTTAATATTAGAAACTATTTGAGTTGTTATAGAATAAAACTACAATAAATTTTATAGTTAAGTTGTCTAAATTAACAAATCTAACAATTAAAGATAAATATAATTCGATACTGGTAATAATTAATAAACTTATCAAATATTTATATATTATTATATACAAAAAAAAGTTTAATATAGAATAACTAAATTATATTATATTTAAAAAATAAATTAGTAATAGAGACAAACTCTTTATATTTAACTATTAAAAGATACTTTTTTTAATATTAAATACAAGACTTCGAATATCTATTATTTATTATTTAATTACAAATAAATAGATAGAACAAATAAATTAGAGTCTTAAGTAGTAATTAAAATACTATATTAACAATATTTATAATAATTAGATATTACTTTTATCTATAATACAATTAATACTTAATACAAAGATTTCGAATACTACTAAAATAACTTTATTCTTTGTTAACTATAACAAGAAATTTAATCTTTTTGAAAAAAACGTATATATTTGTTAGCACAATCAATTATTAAAAAAGTAGCAATACTAAAAAAAATATACAATAATATCTCGAAAATATAAGAAAAGTTAATTAAGTATTAAAATAAAAAATAAAAAACAAAATCTTAGCTTAGCTTAAAAAAAGAGATAAAATATTTTTTTTTATAAAAAATCTTAGAATAAGAGAGTTAAACAAGAAATTAAATAATATTAAAATTATATTATTTTTTGTTAAAAAGACTAAGAAATTAGTTAATTACAAACTTAACTTATCTAAAAATATCAAAGTATTTCTAGTATTTTATATTTTATTGTTAAAATTAGTGGATTTAATTATATTTTTACGAAATATTTTTTAATTCTATTTACAAAAAAAGAAATAATTTAAGATTAAGAAAATTTTACAACAAAAAAATTAAAAATATTTTATTTTTAAAAATATATAGAAGTTATTTAAGAATCTAAAGAATTGTTTTAACAAATTGCAATATTTTTGTTAGCAATAAAGTTACTTATAAAAGTAGATAGAGTACTAGAAGATAAAAAAGCAAATAAAAATAAATTAATATTTATATTAGATAGAGTTTCGAATCTCTTTTTAATATTTTTAATCTCTTTTTTGATTTTTTTTGATTTTTAGAATATTTTTTGACTTAATATTATTTATATCTTTTAGACAACAAAGTTAATATTTTTTTGTTTTGTTTTATACGCAATCGGTAGACGCAATTTTGTTATTTTATTATTTAGCTTTTTGATTTTCTTTATAGTTTTATTTATTTTTTAATAGTTAGAAATTAAATTATATTTTCGATTCTTTTGATAATATTTTTTATATTTTTTATATTTTCTATTTATTTAATAGAGTACGTTCAACAATATATAAGCTTAACAAGAATATATTAAGATAAAAATATATTTATAACAACAATTAACAATAGAATTGCAATATTTTTTAGTAATTAACTTAGTTAATATAATAAACAAAAAATAAATAGTTTTAAGACAAAAACTTTTAAAGAAAAGAAATAGTATTATAAGTTGTATACTAATAGATATTATTTGTTGTACATTGCTTTTTACAAGATAATTAGAAAGAGAAAATCTATTAATAGAATTAAGATAATTAAGATAACTTAACTCTTAAATATCTTAAATTTTGATTAAGATAATTAAGATAATTAAGATCTTAACTATTTTAAATATCTTAAACTTCTAATAATAGAAAGATATATAACTTTTAAAAACAACTCTTTTATAAATTATATTTAACTTATTTTAAGTTTTAATTTATTGTTACAACTACTAAGTTGCAAATCTTTGTTATTAACTAATTGCTTATATTGTCTAAAGACGTCTACAAATCTCTTTAATAATATAATCTACTCTAATATTTTCGTGGAAAGTACTAGCGTAATATATTAATATTTAGTTTTCTTATATATACTTAAATAATATTTGCTAAATAATAATAATCGAGTTCTTTATCTTTTAGTTTCTTCAAAATTAATTTTTTTTATAATTTAGAAAATTAATCTTTTTGCAATTGCTTTTTCGAAAGTCTTTTATATATTATTGCACAAAATATTACAATTCTTTTTAACAAATATATATTTTTAATTAAATAATTGCAAACAATATATATTTAAATTCTATTATTAATTTTGCAATATTGTTATTGTTATTTAGTAACTCTAGTTTCTTTTCGAACAATACTAGTATATAAAATTAAGTTATTGTTTTTACAACAATAATATCTTTCTTTTTTATTAGTTTTTATACAATATTTTTGTTTTAACTTGTAATAAGTATTAATCTATTTTAATTTTAAAAAAGAAATATTAATATCAATTGTAAGAGTTTATTGTTTACGTCGATTTTTTGCTCTTTTTAATTAGTATTTTCAATCTTAAGAAGAAAATAAGTATTATTAATATTGTCGAAAACAAATAATTATGATGTATTTTTTTTATTGCGCAATCAATTATGTACAAGCTTTAAGATATTAATTTTTGAATTTTTTTGTTCGAAAGTTTTAATTTAACATTGACAATTCCGAAACACTTGTTAATAGTACTATTGATAACTAATAGTTAAATTAGCTAATATATTAATATACTTGCTTTATACAATTAAGTGTTGAATTGAATTGCAATTAGCAAGATTTGCAAACGCATAATTGATACGCACTTTGTTAAGATCTAATCTTGTATATTGCTAAGTCTTACAATAGACGCAATCTATAAACACAATTTACAAACGCAATTTACAACTATTATACATATAATACAACTACGCAATAGAGATATTCATATCGACGCATAGCTCGCACGTAGAAATTCTACAACTTGTTCGATTTTGCTATACAAATTACTATAATGTAAACAAGTAACAAATAAAGATATAAGCGAAGTATTGCGAAAGTTTGTGCGCATTTTAAATATTAAAATTGAATTTCTATTAAGCAAGTGCTAAGACTTTTCCTGCTAAATAAACTCTAGACTAGCTAATAGCTAAATTAGCAGAATTTGCAACTAGCACTTTCTAAGTAGAGGTTCCGGAATTGCTAATAGATTAACAATATCTTAATAGTTTTGCTCGAAATATACTATGCTATTAATATAAATTCAAAATATTTATATTCTTAATAATTATTCTTAGATTTAATAATTGTACTTAATAGCAAGTTGCAATTTGTTTCTTAACAATTGGCTATTTATATTAATCGAAGTATTTACGCTTATTTAATATTGCTTAAGTTAATAAATATAAATCGCGAATCTAATATAACGCATTTTTAATAAATTTGATTAAACAATATTTCTTGTTTAATAAAATTTCGATTGCAAGCAAAAAGTATAACAACTAATAAATATAATAAAGTTTTAAGTTGTTTTAAGATTGATTTGTTATTAATATTAATTATATAAAGTTTTTGTCTCTTATTAGAAGAAAGATAATAATAAAACTTTGTATTAATTAAGTTGTAAATAATATTAATTTAAAAGTTAAAGTTTGTTTTGTTAAAAAATATTACAAATACTATAGAGCAATAAGTTGAAAAAGATTTTTAGAAACAAAGCTTAAAGAAAAGTTAACAAATATATTTAAACTTAGTCGATTTAATTAGCAAGAATTTTTATTTGTTTTATCTTATAAGATTAGTAGAATGCAATCGAACAAATATCTTTTAGATATTATTTTAAAGACAACGTCTTATCTAAGTATATCAATTGTCTATTGTATTTAAATCTCTCTATCGATAGAAACAAATTGTAAATAATTGATTTTCTAAGTATTATTGCAAGTATAAATAGTATTGTTGTTCTAATCTTATACAAGACAAGATTTCTTTTAGATAATTTGCAAAAACTCAAAGATATATGAAAAACTATTAGATATCTAAAGAAGAATATATATTTTGTCGAAGTAATATTTACTATACTTTAAATTGTAAAAGATCAAAAATAAGAATTACTTAATACAACTATAGCTAAGAAATTCAAGATAATAATTAATAATTGCACAAAAGTATACAACTATTTTAAAACTAATCTCTAGTATTAAATAAGATATTCGAAAGATAAAAACTTAACAACAAAGAATCGAATATATATAGAATTTTTTAAACAAAAGCAAATCAAAACAATATTAGAGCAACTTCGAAATTGCAAGCTAACTATTAATTTTGTTATTAGTATAGCAATCTTATAAACAACGTTAATTTAAATATTTTAGTACGAAAGTTAAATTTATTTTATAGATATAGCTTTATTTGTTATACTTATATTACAAAAGAGATTAAAAAAACAATATCTACAAAGCAAATTAAGATAGAGAATATTATTACTATAGCGAATAAATATCTAATAGTATTGAAGAGCAAGTTAGAAAAACTTAATCTTAGCAACAATAATTAGAAAGCAACTAGAAGTATAGAGAGCAATATTAAGATTTTACAACAACTTAAAAAAGAACGCAAAGCACTAAATATATTATAAAAGATACTTTATAAGTTGTTGTTTAAATTAAAAGAAAATACTATTGCAAAGATTGCAACAAAAAACTAGAGCTATTCTACTATTGTAATATTTAACAATTAAAACTTAGACTTTTAAGCTAGAAATATTAATAGTGCGATTAATAAAATTACTTTTAGAGAAAAGTAAATATGCAACTTCTGCATTCGAATATTTATATAATATATCTCTTATTTAGAATAATATAGTAGAAATTGAATTCTATTTATATAATGCTTGAAATAATTTGTTGCGCTTAGCTCTCTACTTTACACACAATCAATACAAATTCTTATACTAGATTCTTCTTATACAATCTTTATTTGCACTTGATTGTCTCGCAAGTTGCTAACATTTTTTGACAATTAATTATTTACAAATAAATGTAATTCTATTTTATACAATTAACAAAGATCTTTATATAATACGTTTTGAGTCTAGTAATGCTTTTTGCTATAGAGTTTGCGAAATTAATAAGACTAAGATTGTATAGTAAACTAATATATTGCTTAATTAAATGTTACTTATAAATAGAAACTTGTCAATTATAGCGTTAAGATTGTCGATATTATTTTTTTTGTCTTTACAAAGACTATTGCAAACATTTAAACTTATATAATAATTGCTATTTGTATAGCAAGATATTATATCAACAATTAATTTGCTAGTAATAGAAAATATAAATAACAAGACAATATTAAAGCAATAACTAAGACGCAAACAAATAAGTTTAGCTTATTAACAGAACTAATCTTAAGAAAAGCGAGTTCGAAGTTTGAATTTTAGTCTTGCTACTAGAGTAGAGTGCAAATAATTTTATATTATTAAGCTAAGTTATTCTCTTTTTCTATTGCTTACAATTAGTGTTTTGCTCTCTATTGTATAATTTTTACAATTGTCTTTAATAACACAAACTTCGATCTTTAAGTTAAAACTATTAACAACTCGATTAACGCTAAATTCTATTATTATTATTATTCTAATAAGTTGCAACAACTTTTAAGTTAATCGACACTAATAACAAAGCTATTTCAAAATATTTTAAAACTCTATTAAGTTTATTAATTGTTATACTCTTTGCTTGCGATCGAGATTTTGTCGAGCAAAAGAAATTGCTCGATTAAGTTTGTCAAAAATATATTGTATTAAATTCTTAAACTGCGCTTATCAATCTAAACAATATCGAATAAGCGTAAATACTTATATTAATATAGATAGCTAACTACTAAAAAACAAGTTGCAACTTGTTATTAAATATATATATTAAACTTAAAAGCAATTATTAAAGATATAAATCTTCTAAATTTATACAAGTAGTATAGCGCAATTCGAACAAAGTTATCGAGATATTGCTAATCAAGTTAAAATTCTTAAACAAAGAAATTCGAAAATTAATATCTTAAAGCTTGTACACAACTAACTTAATAAAAAGAATAAATTATAACTACTTGTTCTCGATAACGTCGACAATACTTATCTCTTTCTAAAGACTAAAGATACTAGTTAGAAAGAGCAAGAAATCGACGTAAATAGTAAAATTCTATTGTTAATATTAGCGTATCTTTCTTAAAGTTAAAATAGATCAATACTTATCACAAGTTAGAACAAAGACATTGTGTTAAAACTAATAAAAGAGAAAAATATTATTGTTGTAAAATCGATAATTTAATTGTATATATTAATGCTATTTAAGAAGAAGCTAAACTTACTAAGTAACAACAACAATATTGCAAAATTAGTAACAAGACTTAAATATATATTGCTTGCAATTATCTAGTTAGCAATATATATTTATCAAAGAATATTGCAATATTTTGTGCAACAATATTTAAAAGACTTTCGAAAGAGCAATTGCAAAAAGATTAGTCTTCTAAACTACAAAAGAGACTAGCTTCGAAGAAACTAAAAAATAAAAAATTCGATTATTATTACTTGATAAATATTATTCGAGTATATACAATAAAATTAACTATTAGCAACTAATTTATTGTTATTAATAAACTTCTTCGATTAATAAAAGATCTTTAAGTTTCTTGTTTAAAATCGAATTTATATCGAAGACAATTATAGAAATTAAAGTTAACTCGATTAATATAATAAAGAAAAAAATAAAAAAGAGAGTAATAAGAATAGTATATTAAACTTTAATATAGATAATAAATTCGAAAACAATATACAAGTTTTTAGAAAATATTTTTTTATCTTATGCAATACAAATTGAACTTTCGAGATATATATACTTATGCAATTGACTACGCAAAAGTAATTAAAAGTTAACAAATAACTTAAACTATATAAACAATAGTATATTAAGAGTTTTTTCGTTGTATTTTTCTTAAAAGAGCACAAGAACTAAATAAGATATTAAGTGCTTTTTCTATATACAAAATTGACAATTTTTACAATTGTATAATAATCGAAAACAAAAGACTTATTAAATATATAAACTTTGTTAATATACAATACTATATAATATATATAAGAAAAAAACAATAAGATAAAGACAATTTAGCTATTTAGAACAATACTAGAAGTAAAAAAAAAATACTTAATTAAAAGTACAAGAGAATCTTAAGAAGTATAGAAATAATAGGCTTAGTATATAGCTTAGAGAATCAATAGAAAAAGATCGAAAAGCTCGAGATAAAAGTAATAGAAACAATGATAAGAGTGCTAGATAAAAAATATCTCGATATATTAATGAGTATAATCAATCTAGTCTCGATATACAAAAATCAAGAATACTAAAAGAAAATCGAAGAACTCGAGACAAAAATAATAAAGACAAGAAAGAGAGTACTAAGCAAGAAGCATTTCTTTATATTAACTAGCATAAATAATTTTGTCTTAATCTAGAAAGAGCAAAGTCGAGATATAGAAGCTATTAAACTAATAAAGAGTTATATATATCTACGCAATCGAATCTTAGATAATAATTATATTGATAGGTTATCTTCTTCTAAAGTACTTGTTAAGTAGCAAAGATAAAGTTAGACTTTTAAGACTACAGTTGTATTTTGTTACTCTTAAAAAGTATCTATAAATTACGAAAAAACTTAATATACAATATATATAAGTAGTTAATAAAAGATGTTTTTCGCAATTAACAAAAGCTACAACAAAGCGTCTCTAAAGATTTGCAAAAATAAAATTTAATATTGTGCAAAGTATAACTAAAAGATAAGATAAGTATAACAATTTAGATACAACTTAGTCTTCTATTGCTAAATGTTCTTCTATATCTTTGTAAACTTTTAATATATATATAGAAAGCAAAAATAATCTATTAATATTTCTACAACTTATTTGAAGATTAAACTACATATTAAAACTCTAGATTATATAGCATTTTGTTAACTTTATATAATTATTCTCTACTAAAAATCTATTAAATGTTTAGATCTTATGAAAGCAATACTAAACAATACTTCTTTAATTTAAGTGTCTTAATTTTACGTATACTATATTTTAGCTCTTTCTCTTGTAAGTTTCTATTGCTAACAATAGTAACATTTAAATCTTTGCATTCTCTTCTCTTCTTATTTGCTATAATAGCTTCTTTAATGTTGCGTCTTCTCTATATCTCAATAATATTGTTGTAGATTATAACTTTAGTATTACTTGTTACAATTAATTTTATTAACTATTCTATTGTTTTTTTGTTGTTTTGCTTGAACAATAAGTTATACTTATTAAGAAGAAGCGCACAATTAGCAAACGTCTTGTTAACTATATTAGTTAATTTGTAAAAGCAATATTTATCGAAATAATTAAGAGCAATATCTTGTTCAATTTTTGTATATAGCAATGCTAGACTCTCGAAGATTATAAAGATAGACAATATATTATTATATATAATTAGATCTATAATTATATAAGCAATCTAATTAACAATCTATTTAATGCGCAATTTGTAGATATTGTTTAGAACTTTATTCGAATTAAACAAGTACAATTTAATCTTAAATTAGCTAGACTTAATATTTCGAAAAGTAAATACTATACTTTACGTTAATTATAGAGTAACGTAAATTATTGCTTACAATATACAATTTTTAATAGTTCGAAAGAACTAATATCGAAGACTAGAGCTTATATAAAGTATAAAACAATAATTAAGAAAGAACAGTATTGTTCTTAAAACAAAATTTCGTTAATTTAAGTAATTTATATATTTTAAAATTATTGTTAATAAGAATTTGCAACTTGCGATTTGCTCGAGATCTTATAAAAAAGTTAAATATATCTCGAATTGTTAGGGTTAGAGCTTTAATAACTAGTATATAGTAAATTGACAAGAATACTAGCTATGTAGAACTAACTATATATAGAAAATAGATCTAAATACTATAGATGTCAAGACGCTAGACTTTATTTGTAGTATATTCGAGACTAGAAAGCAAAAATTCGAAAAATAATTAAAAAGCAAAGTCTATCTAGTCAAAAACTATAATACTATTTTTTTTTCTATTTGCAAGCTTTGACAAAGCAATATCGAATCTTTTAATTAGTATTTTTAGTTAACTTTAATTAATTTTAAATACTTGTTAAATACAAACTTCGACTAATATCGAATATATATCGAATATTATTAAACAATAAAAACTAAAGTTTTCGATATATATCGAACAAAAGAATAAATTTGTCAAATAGAAAAAAGATAAATAGAAATTTTGAAACAAAATATACAAAAAACAATAATATACAAAGCAAAAAGATATATGTTGCAAATAGTGTTTTAGTTAATTTTCGACTATCTTTGATTAGTATCGAATACGTCTATCGAATATAATCTAATACTTGAAATTAAATTTTAAATAATTGTTAAATAGCAAAAATCGAATATCGAACAATTGTCGAACAATAGAAATTAAGTTCCGAACAATTTGTCAAACAACAACAAGATCAAAAGAGAAAAAAAAGTAAATAAAATTTAAAACAACATTAAATATAGAAAAATTAAAAAGAGTACAAAAGATTACTAATTCTAACTCTAAGAGAAAATCAAAATTACGTAACGCGAAAATCGAAAAATCGACAACAAGATAAAGATCAATTGTGTTCAAAATAATTCGAAAAATCGATTATATAATCTAAGAAAGAATTGGCAATAATAAAAGAAATTAACAATATTAAAAGGTCGAAATTTGTCGAATTTTAACTATATTCGAACACGTTTGTTTAAATCTACTATATAGAAAGAGAAAATAATATAAAAGTATCTTGATAGCAATTTATACACAATTGTGCGTATATTTAGAAATATTAAGTTAACTTTTATTTGAAGAATCTTTAAAAGAGACAATTATAAAATATCTAACAATAATACTATAGAGACAATAGCAAGAATCGCAAATATATATCGACTAACTTTCGACAATAATAATATATCAATAATGTGTTTCCAAAATTCTTGTTAATTAACGCAAAAAGCAAAATAATATATCGAGTCAATCTAATTTAAAAAAAAACTTAATTTCGATTGCAAATATATAGTAGATAACTTCTAATAATAGTAATATATTAACAATGCGTTTTCGAAATTGATCCTAAATATAACAACAAAAGTTATAGATATATATTGAGCGATATTTGACAACAATAATAGCAAAACGCAAAAAATATATAAACGCAAATTATTCTATTTATTAGATTGTCAATTAGAAGATGTCTTAAATATTTAGTAAAAATTTGTTGCGTCTAAATATTTGTAATAGAAGTTAACAACAAAGTTAAAGCAATTGTTAATTATAAAGTAGTTTAGTTACTTAGATCTATTGTTGTAGTTTATATAGTTTGTAAAGAGAATTTAATACTATAGTATTTTGCGTCTATAATTAGTAACAATTAGACTTAAATTTATATTATTGTTATTTTTGCGTATATTGTATTGTAATGCTTCGATATCTTTAATATAGTATTCGAAATTATTGCTGTCAATATGGTTAACAATATTAATAAATAGCAAGAACTTAATTTGTTAATTTAGCAAAAACTTGCTTTTATTAAGATACAAAAACTATAAATAAAATAGTAAATATATCTTTATTAATTCGAATAGTTCTAGTTTGTAGATATAATTATTAATTGTTCGAATAATTTTATAGAAATCTACATTCTTATACTTTAAAAACTTGTATAATTAAATTGTCTTAATATATTAAGTATTAAATATAATTTAATTATTAATCTTAAATTTCAAAACTACAATGCGTTTGCAATTAGTAAATTTTATTTGTTTAACTTAAGTTTAGACAAATTTTTAACAAAGAAAATTTTGCAAAATCTCGATTTTTTCGACAATCTTATTAACATTCTTTATATTGTAACAAGCTTCAAATATATTATTATTTAAAAAAACTACAAATAGTTTTAGATCTAATTGTAACAAATAGTTTTTAATAGCAAAAAAAAATAATAAATTAATAGACTTGCTAATATAACTATTAACAACAAACTTAACAATAGCAAAATAATTAATTTAATTATTCTAATTATATTATATATATGTTCGAAAATACTTTTTAAGAATAATATTGATATTTTCGATTTAATTATCGATCTTCAAATAGAATACAATTAACAATTTAGACTTAGTTTCTAGTCTTTTGCAAAAATATTGCTAAAAATAAACAATAAATTAAGTATCTTTATTCGAAACAATAATAGCTAAAAAGTCTTTAATATATTAGACAAAATCAATAAAAATCTAAATAACAATTTTAAGTTTTAAAGAGTTTATAGATATAAACTTCTTACTTTTAAATAATTTATCAATTATTATTAAAATATATTACAAGATCTTTTCTTTATAGTAATATAATAGCAAAAAAATAATAAAGTTGCAAAATATAGTCTATTAATAACAATCTAAAATAGATAGAAATTTTAATAGATTATACTTATATTTGCAATATAATTTAATATATTTGCAAATCGAATAGCTTTTAATATATTTTTTAACATCCAAATATAATAAAGATTAATAGTAATAATATTATACTTTCTCGAAAGTAGTTATTTGATTTAAATATTTAACACTTAATAGTTTATATTAAAATCTAATTGCTTCGACTCGAAGAATATTATTTGTATTTCGGAAAAAAAAAAATTTATTAAACAAATAAATATTTAATATTAATTGTTAAATGTTTAACTATTGTGTAGTTCTCGAGTTTCAATTTAATTGTTTTGTAAAAAAAAATTAAAATCTTTTGTTTATTAGTTTTCTTAATTTTCTTAATTGGTTTTATCTTTTTGTTATACAAATATATCTCTAATATTTGTCAAATAAGAATTTCGAAATTCAATTTCATTTTAGATTTTTTCTCTTTTATTAAATTGATTGTAACAACAAATAAAAACTAAATTGTAAAAAAGATTGCAAATATAAATAACTAAATTGTAGACAAAACAAATATATCTAAAAAAAAGACAAAATTAATAGCTAAAGACCAAAAAAATATACAATAAAAGATTGTAAATACAACAATAATAAACAAAGAAATTAAGAAAAAAAATTTAGTAAAACAAAATCTATCTTGTTAAAGTAATACGAATATTACAAATAATAAAAATATAAATAGTTCTATATTTTTGTTAGCTATTAGCAAAATTTAAGTAAATTTTTTGCAAACTTTTGCAATTCTTTTGTTAGCAATTAGTTTAAATTTAATAAAGTCTTAAAGTAAACAAATTAACTTTATTATTAAATTGTAAATAATACTTAATAGTAACAAAATTAATACCACAATTTTAACTATATTTAATTCTAAGTTATATTGCTTAAAAATTGTTTATTGTTAAAACTAGTTGCAAGAGTTATTTTTGTTAAATAACAAATTTTACAATTGTTTAATTAAATTGTTTAACTTTGCGTCTAGTATATTTGATTAATAAATAATCTTAAAATTAAATTTAAACAAAAACTTAATTTAGCAAACTTAACAACAATTAAGTTGCTTAATAATTATAAAATGCTTTAGAGTATAATAATTAATAATAATCTTAATAGATTGCTCGACAAATATATCAATATATTTTAAATATTATTTCTTAAAAGCACAAACAATAGTTAATAGTTTTTTGTTATAAATTTTATAGTTGTATTTAACAAATAATATAATTTTAAATATATAAACTATAAAATAAAGCAATTTATTTAAATCTGTTTGTAAGAGCACGACAACAATTACAAAATTAAAAATATTGTTTTCAATTTAGATCTCTAAATCGAGATCGAAATAATATAGAATAAATTAATCGATAAAGATTTTTTTAAAAATCTAAAACATAAGATTTTCGAAATTGTCAAATTGTTATAGAAAACTAAGATTCTTGTTCTCGAACTTATTAAACGCTAACAAAGATTTAATTAGATTTAAATAATTATAAATAAATTGTCGATGAAAGTTGACAAAATCTAAAAAGATCTACATATTGCGTATATAGATAAAAATTTCTTACTTAAAAATATATTTGATTTTCTCGAAATTTATTCGAATATCTTTAATAATAATAATTAGATCTAGATATTTAACTTGTTTAACAAAGAAAATATACTTGTTAATATTTAGATAAAGATTTGCGTTATAAAGTTTAGCAAGAACTTTATTTATATAGTTCTTATATTTTTTCTCGATATTACTATAGACTAAGATATTGTTTATATAGATTGTACAAAAATTGTTTCAATAAAAACTAAAAGTTTTGTTAATAAAAGACTAAAACGTAATTAAAATATTGCACAATTCAAAAGATATTATAATATACTTAAATAAATTATAACAAATAATAAAAATTGTTTTGTATTTATTATCGAAATATATTTGAATTTTATTAAAGACAATAATAATATCGAACTTGTTATAGTACTTAATTTTGTATAATTGTTGCAAGATCTCTTAAATTAACAATAGAATATTGCAATTCTTAATTATTAAAATATTAAAATCTCTATAGTCTACGCAAACACGCAAATCTTTATTAGATCTTTTAATTATAAGAATAAAAACAATATATTGTAAAATGCTATTGCAAATCTAACTCTTACTTTTTATATTATCTAGATAAATTCGAATAATTTTCTTTTAACAAAACATTTTGTAGACTTTTTTAATTAAAGAAGTTGCTTTTGAAATAAAATTAATAATATAATTAATACTTTTTTTAAACAACAACTTGTTAACTTCTTATAAATTAAAGAGTTTAATCTATTGTTTAAATATTAAATTAAAGTTGTAAATTACGTAAATAAATTCGATAAATATAGTTTCTTTATTTGAAGAGAAAAAAAACTCTTGTTTTAATTAATATATAGTAGTTTTGAACAAATTATATTAAGCTAAAGCGTTGTTGCATTTATATTAAAAGCAATATATTATTTTGTTGCAAATACTTACTATTAACTTTGCTTAATTTAAATAAATTTTTTAATAATTAATTTAAAATTTTAGCTAATAAATAGAGTCGAAATTGATTTTTTTATTAACTTGAAACTTAACAATTATAATACTATTTTTATAAAGAAATTAAAATTATTTTTTTATATTATTTTTGATTGCTTTCTACAAAAGTTAAGATATTTTTTATTAATTTTTATTAAAATTGTTGAATTAATTAATTAGAGTACAACGTTAATTTAACTTATTTTTGCTTTTTTTTTAATATATTTGTTACAAAATTGAACAAAGCTACTATTTAATAACTAATATATTAAAAATCGAATTAATATATTTAACAAATCTATATTGTTAAACAAATTTAATTCAATTAGTTTATTAATTATAGTTTCGTAAAAATTGAATTAAACAAATAACAAAAACTTGAATATATTGTTTTTAAATAAATTAAAGTATTTTTCGAGTTCTAAATTGTCTTTAAAATTGTTTTAATCTAATAGAACTTTTACAAAATAATAATTGTAACAAAAACCAATATTAATATCTAATTAATATCTATTTATTAAGAGTTTCTTAAATAATTTGCAATTTTTGCTAAAGCTAAACTTAATTTTGCTTTTTAAAACTATTTTTTTATTAATTATATTGCAAATATAAGTAAAATACAAATAATATAAATATTTGTAAACGAAAGTAAAAGTTTAAGCTTAAATATATTTGACATTATATAAATATTAAAGATTTTATATTATTTGCGAAACAAAATTTTCGATATTAAAAATAGATATTGTTTGAAATATTATATTATTGCGTAGCAAATCTTCTAGTATACGAAAACAATAGCAAAATTATATTGTAGTTGTTGTTCTAACAAATTTGCTAATTTTATTCTAGCAAATTTATTAATTCTATTCTAGCAAATTTATTAATTCTATTTTAGCAAATTTACTAATATTATTCTAGCAAATTTATTGAATCGAAGTTAGAACAATTTGTTGTCTTTTTCTTCTAGCAAATTTATTAATTTTATTTTAGCAAATTTAGTAAGTTGTAGTTAAAACAATTTATTGTCTATCTATTCTAGCAAATTTACTAGAGAATTAACGAAATTATATATTGTTAAGTTATATGTTAATTAAAAGATATTTATTGCTACAACTTAATTACGTTTTGCAAAGCGTCTATTCTAGTAACTCTATATTTAGAATTTGTCTTGCAAAGCAAAAAAAGTAGTAAATATAAGTATTTTTAAAATACAATTTGCAAAGTTGTGTCTAAAGAGATAGCTAATATTATATTAAAATTAGAGCTTTAATAGTTATTATATAGTTAATTGACAAAAATACTAACTATGCAAAACTAACTATATATAGAAAATAGATATAAGTACTATAAGTGTTAAGACGCTAGACTTTATTCGTAGTATACTCAAGACTAGAGAGCAAAGATTCAAAGAGTAACTAGAGAACAAAGTCTATCTAGTCTAGAATCGTAACACAAATATAGAACAAACTAATTTTTGTATTAATATATCTAGTTTTAAAAGATGCAAAACACTATCTAGAAGTTAAGTAGATAGTTCAAATGCTTCGATATATAAAGTTTAATCAAATAATTGAAAAAACAAGATATTTTTTATTAGTAGAGATATATTCGATTGCAATAATTAAAGTTGTATTATATATTAAGCTCTTTAATCTAGTACTCGAATCTCTTAGATAAGTATCTTGTAAAACTAATAAAATAATTAAGATACTTTTATTTCTCAAATTAATAGACAAGAATAGATCTTAAATTAATTTAGACAATAGAAATATATATCTTATTAGTATATATATCTTAAATTATAAGTCGAATTACTTTACACTACAATATAAAGCTTTTGCTAATATATTACTTATAGATAGATTAAAGTAATCAATTGTAAGAATGCGCAATACTCTAGATAACTTTAAATAACAAGATATATTTGATTAAGATATTGCTATAAAAGCACTTAAATATATTTAAGCTATTAAATAGTATTGTAATTAAAAAGTGCAAAGCATCGAAGCTTAAAGTATTGTAATAAAGTTTCAATATATAGAGTATTTTATTATATTGGAATAAGATTTAGTACAAGAATTATTCAATAATAAAGATTAAGAGATACAACAAAATTGGAATTAAATTGTTCGCTAAGTTATAAATAGAAAGAGCGTTAACAATTTCTATTGAAACAAATATAAAACAAGTTATTATCTAGCATTCTAGCTATAATACTTTAAGAATTATATCGAATACTTGTAATAGAAGTTGAAAGCGTTACAATCTTACAAATCTAAACTTGCAAATTTAATAAATTTGCAAATTAGAAATTCTAGAAGAATCTATCTAATAGCTCTACGCAAACTTTCTATCTATAATATTTATAAATTAATTAAATATTATATTTTATATCTATTTTAACAAAAGCTATTAATGTTCTTTCTATTATAGTTGAGCAAATAGTTTAATATTAATTTATAGTAGTTGCATCTTCTAATCTTCTTTTTGATTAAATTTAGTACTATAACTAATCTTATCTAAGATAGATATTAATTCTTCTTCTTTGTTCTTCTTCTAAAGATTTAGTATGCAAAATAATATATAGATTTTTATTGCTATAAATGCGTCTAATACTGTTAGAAAGATTCGATTGTAATCGACAAGACAAATTATATTAACAATAATATTGTAAATAACTTTGCTAAATATTGTTAATCTCTCTTTATAATTAACTTGTCTTCTTGATCAATCTTTACAAAACTCTTTGCGCAATTTTATTAACAACGCAAGAATATCAATTTAAGTTAATCTAGTAAGACTAACAATAGTTAAGATAAGCGCTAACAACATATTTCTAATAAATATTCGAAATTTCCTAATATACTTCAAACAATTCTCTTGTAATTAAGAATAACAACATAACAATTAGCGAAACTAACACTTTTATAAGAATTATAAATATTAAGTTTAAGATTGTTATTGCACATCTCTTAAGCTTCTACTCGAGAATATAGTCAAAGATATACGATTGCTTAACTGCTTGTACTACTATTTTACTTGTTAATTGTTCAAGCTCTTCTAATAATTAGACAATTCGCAGAGACAATTACAAAACAGTAATAATTGTTTATTTCTATAGCATTATTGTTGTTACTTTACTTTTTTTCGAACAAGAGAATTAACAAAATCCAATACAAGATAAAGAGAACTAAAAGATTGTAAAAATTGTTAACAAAAGACAAACAAAAAGTAACTACAAATACAATGTGCCCTAGAAGAATATATAACTATTAAGAAGCAAATTAGAAAACGCACAAGAACTATTGTAGAAATTTGAAGTACAAAATTGTGCGCAAAGTAGATACAAACAAATTTAACAAACTTGTACAAAGAAGAATTGCTAATAGATAGTTGTTTCAAAGTACAATAAACGCAATACTATATAGATATTATATATTCTATAGCAGTTACTACAAATATTTGCTTAATCAAAAATAACTTTTAATAACTTATATAATATTTCTAAAGTTATAAATCTATAGTGCTAGATAATTTAAGAATTTATCTACTATTGCTTTTCCTGTCTGCAATACTACTTTAATCTATAATAAGATTATAGAGTTATATTAGCAAGTCTTCGTAATAAATATACTATTTAATCTTGCTTGTTTATTCGATCTATCTTATATTAAGTTCTTGTTAATAGAGATCTTTCTAGCAATACTATCTATAAATATCAATAGAGAACAAGTGGACAAAAAAAAGAAAGATATAGCTGCACAATTACAATCTTATGCTGCACAATTGCTACTAACTTAAACTATATTTAATTTTAGAACTTTTTTCTAACTTAAAAATCTTTCCTAACAAGCAATTCTCTATACAAGATTCTACTCAAGTAAGATTTTTAAAAACTTTGCTTTTTCTTTCTTAATTTTATTAGAATTCTTAGAAACTTAATTGAACTAATTGTAAAGAGACAATCTCTTTTTATACTATTACGTTAAGTATTTATATAGACTTAAAGATAGCTCGAAACAAATTTGTCAACTATATTATTATCTTATTCTTTGTTATTTAGATATAGAAGACGATCTTTACCATATATGCAATTAGAGAGATTGCTCAAAACAAGAAAATAACAATTTTGTATTCTTTTATCGATTTTTTTAATTTTCGACAAAGATATTTTTAAAAATATTTTAACTTCGATTGTATTTGCAATCTTTATAATCTCTTAACAATTAAGCGCGTACTTAGCAACAACAAATTAATAGAGATTTAATATCTTAATAATATTATTTACAACAACGAATATCTTATACTATATTCTTAACAATATCTTTAATAAATATATATACTTATACAACTACTAGAAATTAAGAAAATCTTAAATGCTAGACTTTCAAGAGTATACTATAATATATTTCAGACAATTATAGCGCACAAAGATCAAACAAGAGCAAAAATCTTTCTTAAAAAAGTATATATAGCTTTCTAGCTAAGCAACATCTAATATTATTCTGAATTAATACTAGTAAATCAATATTAAATCGATATCGACTTAAAGACTAAACGTTAAAGCTTTTTAAAAAAAAAAAAAAATATATTTCTAGTATAGCTTAGATTCTACAGATGCGAGACTGTAGATATCGAGTTTTCTTATTATTAGAAGATTTCTTAAGAAATTTGCTCTATAATAATTAATTCTTTCTTTCTTAAAAAAGATAATAGATACTATATCAATCTATATTGTCGCTACAATATCGAATTATTGTCGAATAATCTACTTTATATCTTGTTTATCTATCTATTTTATACTTTGAGTACTTAATATAAAGAAAAAGAAGAATAATAAATACTACGCAATAATTTGTAATTTCTATCTTACTATTTTAGTTATCTATTTATTCTAATAAGCATTTTACTTCAATAGAATATTTGTATTCTAAGATTATTAATTAAGTATTACTATGTTAGAAAAAATATATACTCTTTAATTATCGATTTCCAAAAATCAAATTTTAACAAATTTAAGACTTTAGCAAAAGCTAAAGCATATATAAAAGATTATAAAATAAAAGACTATAAATACAAAATTAATTAAGAAACTAGAAAACAATATATTACGCAATAGCAAATAGTTGTACTTCAGAGATTAATAAATACTATTAATAGATTCTAAAATCTATTTACAAATAGTTCTTTTAATTTATAGACAACAAAAATAATAGTACAAAGTTAAAGATAATATATTTTTCGAACGTCTATTATAAGTATTTTCGAACGTTAATATAGATAAAAGTCTTTATAGCAAATTAACAAGAAATATCTAATTATATTGCTAAAATTAAGATAAAGTTATTCAATAATGTTACGAGCTTATTAAAGCTATATTAGTGGTTCAGGTTCTACATTGTTTGGACGAATCTACTATTATGTTCGCATTGTTCGAGAAGCGAACAATCTAAACATAATGTTCGCAATGTTCGACGAACAAACATTGCGAACAATTATACTCGCATTGTTTAACAAACAAACAAAATAAACAATTAATATTTTTTTAGTATATAGAAAATAAAATACGAGTTTCTTATAAATTGTGTTTAACTTATTATAGATTTTTACTTATTGTTACTCTAATTTATCGAATCTCTCTTAAAATTTATTAAACATAAAAATTGTCTATAGTTGCAAATTCTTATTACTAAGTAATTGCTTACATTGTCTAAAAACATCTACAAATCTCTTTAATAGCACAATTTACTCTAATACTTTTAAAGAAAGTATTAGCGTAACATTTTAAATATTTTAAAAATATTTATATTAAATTAATGCGTCTTTATTTCAAATACTAATTTATTAGTATTACGTCAATTATTAATTATAAAAGACGACAAAATTAGAATTAATAAACTTAATATTTATTATAAAGATTATATTAATCTAGAGAACTAGCTTATGTTAATAAATATTTATTTTATTTTTTATTTTGTTTTAGCAAATCAAAAGACGATTTTTGTATTAACATTTTTTAGAGAGAGAGTTTAACATTAACTTAAATCAAATTTACGAAAATATTTAAAGAATAATAGCAAAAAATTTCGTGCAATATTTACAAATTTCAATAATTTCAAAAGAAAATTACGAAAAATCTTTGAAATATCTAACAAAAAACAAATTGCGAAAAGAGTAATTTAGCATCTAATTCAACGAATCTTTGCAACAAACTACGTTGCTAGATTCTAAAAATATGTTAATTTAATTAAACAAAATAATATTATATTTATAATAATGTTTTAACAAGATTTTAAAGATAATTTAAAGAACAAAATTATGCGTAATAAGAAAACTTTTAACAATATATTTAATTTTATTGAAGTAGTTATTAATTTCGACGACAAATTGTATAAAAAAGTTATAAAAAAAAATTAATTTTAAGAAAGAGCAGAAATCTTTTTTGAACTAACGATCAAATATTAGTAAAGAGAATTTCGTTTTAATCAAAAGTATAATAATTTCAATTATCGTAAGGTTGTATTTCTAAAACTAGATTTTATTTAGCAATGTAAAGAGAAAAACTTTAGAGAAAAGCAAAATAACAAATTTCAAAAAAAATATTATTTATGTGACAAATTAAGTTACTTTGCAAAAGACTATCGATCATAAAACTTAATAAATTGTTAACAAATCAATACTATGTTAAGAGAGATATTTAATAGTTAGAACGACATTAGAGAGCAAACTAATATAGAGGTGAACACTCTTAAGATTGAATCGAACAACAACTACTATCTAATAAAAAATTCAAATTAGTTATAGAAAGTTCTAGATAAAATATTATCAAACAAGGCACTTGCATTTACGCAAAAAGTTAATTGAATATTTAATAAAATTATAAGAGCGAAACGATTAAAAACGTTATATTCTTATTTAATAATAAACTTCGACGACAAATACAACTAAAAGAACTTTCACAAATGTCTAGATAATATTACGAAATATCTTGAGACTTTAGCTAGTTTATCAAAAAAAAAAGATAAATTAAATTGTAAATAAATGCGAAAAAACGCTAGAAAGCGACGTCACTATTAAAAGAGAAATTTTTAATAAAATCGAACAACAACTAAGCAATGTAAATTTATTCTAAAAAAAGATAAAAAAATTAAAGAAATACGCGACACTTAGTTGAACAAAATATTATAACAACTTATACTAAATTTATCTAAAAGACAAAGAAGAAATTAATTGATTTTCTAAAAAATTAAAATTATTAATTTAGTATAGAAAGAAAGCTTAATGCAAATAGACGCTTAAAATAGAAATTATAACATTAGAACAAAAAAAGTTCAAATTTTTTAATAAAAAATATACTAGAGAAATGCAATATATTAGTCTAATAGTAGCAACTAAATTTAACAACATATATACAATGTTTTATTATATTAATTAAGATTAATAATTGTCGACTTATTGCAATAATTAATTTTGATATAATAAATAATTTTATAATCAAAACTTTTGTTAAAAGAAACATCGGCAAATCGGGAAGACCGGCCCTACTAGCCCTGAGAGGCAGTTTGGCCCCTCGGAGAGTACATGGGCACAATGGCCCACAGGGGTATAGCGCTAGCCTAATTAGGCAATAAATATTATTTATATTAAATTAAGACTAAATCTTCGACAATTATTAATTTTTAGCCTAATTGGGCGAGTACTAAGCTAGTAGTCTATTTTGGAAAACATAGTTTTTAAAAAAGATTTTTTTACTTTTTTTAGAACATTACTTTTGAAAATGGACTACTAGCTTAGTACTAGCCCAATTAGGCTAAAAATAAATACTCGTCGAGGATCTAGTCTTAATTTTATACAAATAATTTTCATTTCCTAATTAGGCTAGCGCTATACCCCTGTGGGCCATTGTGCCCATGTACTCTCTGAGGGGCCAAACTGCGTCTTAGGGCCACTAGAGGCCACCTTCCCGATTTGTCGATGAAAAAGAGCTTTATTTAAAAGAAGCTTAACGCATACAATTTAATAATTGTAAATAAAAATTTATTATTCGACGAAAATAAAAAAGTAAATAAAGAAACAAAGTTATTATGAATAGCTATTTAACAACATTACGAGAAACTAATTTTTAATATAGTAAGAATAATTATTTATAATATTGTTTTAGAAATGTCTTAATTAAGATAACACAATTTAGAAGTTAATTAAAATATACGAATACTTAGATTTGCGCAATATAATTGCGTAATTTACATTTAATCTACGTATTAATAACGTTTAATAATAGATAAAAAATTAAGTCGAAAATCGATTGCAAGTAGCGAGTTTATATTTTTGCAAAAAAAACGATTTAACAAAGTTCGATTCAACAAATATTAACAAAAATTAATTAAATTATAAGATTAAAGTAAATAAAAAAGATTACAAATCTTTTAGAAGTCTTAAATTATTTAGTATAGCAAAAAAATCGCTAAAGTACGTATTACGAATATATAACAATTAAAAGTATCTATTCTAAAAAAACAAAACAACAAATTTTTTTTCTAAACATTAATTATAAAATTACGAAATTAAACTTAAATTAAACAAGCAATTTACGTTTAAATTTATATATGTTTTATTTAAGAAGAAGCTCGAAATACTTCGCAAATATTTAACAAAAAACAAAAAAAAAATTTATTAAAAAATTCTAATTATAGACAAGATACTTAATTCTTTTTATATTAAAAAAGAATAAAATTCTTTGTCTATATCTTAATTATAAAATGCTAAATAATATTACAATTAAGAATTGATATTTATTACTTAATATTAACGAACTTTAGAATTAATTATTTAGAGCGAAATACTTTATTAAATTGAATTTATAAGAAGCGTACAATTAGATTAGAATAAAAATAAAAAAAATAATAAAAGATAGCTTTTTGTACACAATATAAATTATACAAATACATCATAATATTGTTCGAACTTACAAACGTCTTAACAATGTGTCAAAAAATAATTAATAATGTATTACAACAATATTTGAATCAATTTGTTATAATATATTTAAACGATATTATAATTTACTTAAAAATTTTAAAAAAGCATGTTAGTTATATTTTTAAACTATTAAAATGTTTAAATATAAAAAACTTATATTTTAAGCTAACGAAATGCGAATTTTATTAAAAGAAAATTAATTTTCTTGAATTTGTTGTTAAACAATATAAAGTACGCATAAATTTAAAGAAGCTACAAGCAATTAAAAAATAAAAATTATTAATAAGTATTAAAAAAGTACAATTCTTTCTAAATTTTATAAACTATAATAAGAAATTTATTAAAAATTACTTAATAAACGCAATATTATTAACAAATTTTACGAAAAAAAACACGTCGTAAATATAAGAATTTACAAAAGAGAAATTATTCTAAAATCTTAAACTAAAATGCTTGAAAAATTAATACTAAAAATATACAATTTGCAATTGTTAAATAGAATTGAAATGAACGCATTAAATTTAGTTATTAATATATGCTTTAGTTAAAAATATAAAGATATGTAACATCTAATAATATATCTCTTAAAAAAACTTTCGTTAATTAAATAGAACTATAATGTTTACAATAAAAAATTACTCGCTATAGTAGTCTTTTTAAAGTTTTAAAAAGTATATATAGAAAAATTATTAAAATTTACGATTTTTACAAATTATAAAAATCTTGTGCACTTTATTACTACGAAGCAATTTAATAGAAGACAAATGCAATAATTAAAAAGACTTAAATAGTACAAGTTTAAAATACAATATATTTTAGATAAAGATAACAATAAAGTAGATACATTTAACAAAAAAAAAATTATATAAAAACAAGAGAATTGTTTAATTACAATATACTGAAAATTAATATAAACAAATTATTATTAGCAAATAAGTACAAGCTAAATGCTACATTACAAATATTTCGAAATAATACAAAAAAATTTCTAATATAGAAAGAAAAACTCTAGATATTTATCGACAAAATCGACGAATATATAAAAGAGCATTATAACGAATTATTGCAAAAACACTTAAAAACAACAAAAATTCTTTAATTTTTACGCTAGCATTGTTAATTTTTACAAATAAGACAAGTTGTTAAGATATATATTAAACAATATCTTAATTGTTAACAAAACAAACATAATACGCATGCGAACTATAACAAAATTTAATATTAGAAATTATCTAAATTGTTATAAAATAAAGTTACGATAAACTTTATTATTAAGTTGTCAAAATTGACGAATCTAGCAATTGAAGATAAATATAATTCAATACTAGTAATAATTAATAAGTTTATTAAGTACTTATATATTATTGTATGCAAAAAGAAGTTTATCGCAAAACAATTAAAATACATTATATTAAATTAACTTATATAATACTATAATATATTTAAGAAACTAATTAATAATAAAGACAAGCTCTTTACGTTTAATTATTAAAAGACGCTTCTTTTGATATTAGATACAAGACTTCAAATATTTATTGTCTATTATTTAATTATAAATAATTAAACAAAAAGAACAAATTAAAGTCTTAAATAATATTTAAGATACTATATTAACAATATTTATGGTAATTAAGTATTACTTTTATTTATGACACAATTAGTACTTAATGCAAAGATTTCGAATATTATTAAAATAACTTTATTTTTCGCTAATTATAACAAGAAATTGAATCTCTTTAAGAAAGAGCATAAGCATCTATTAGCGCAATTAGTTATCGAAAGAGTAGCGACGTTAAAAAAGATACACAATAATATCTTAAAAATGTAAGAAAAATTAATTAGATATTAAAACAAAAAACAAAAAACGATATCTTAACTAAAAGATAGAAATAAAACATATATTTTTACAAAAAATCTTAAAACAAAAAAGTTAAACAAGAAATTAAATTATATTAAAGTTAAATTGTTTTTTGTTAAAAAAATTAAAAAATTAATCAATTACAAACTCGATTTATCTAAGAACGTCAAAATATTTCTAGTATTTTATATTTTATTGTTGATATTAATAGACTTAATTACGTTTTTACAAAATACATTTTATTTTTATTCGCAAAAAGAAAATCAATTCGAAATTAAAAAAATTCTACAACAAAAAAATTAAAAGTATTTTATTAAATAAAAAAAAATTTTTATCTTAAAAAATATATAAAAATCAAAAAAGAATCTTAATTGTTATTAAAATCTTCTAAAGAAATTTTATTAAAACAAAACATAAAAATAGCATTTTAATTTTAATTAGTCAAAAATTAAAATTGTTCGAACAATATATTAAATAACAATTTAAGAATCTTTGTAATAAATTTGATAAAATATGCTTTATTTATCTTTAAATTATTAATGTTCTTTTATTTTGTTATAATTATTTTTTTCTCTTTATTCTTTAGAAAATTTAGTTATTTTTTTAGTTAACTTAGCTTTGTACGTGCATTGCGCACTTCTTTCTTTAAGCGCATTTGCTCTTTATAAATTCGTTTAATTAATATAAAGAAAATTGTTAAATTGCAATTACGACTAGATTGCACACACTTTATATATTTTTTAGAATTATTATTTACACAACAAGTTTTATTAGATATCGTACAATTACAATAAGAACGCATTGCTACAAATATCGAATTTAGAGCGTTAAAAAGATTTTTCTTTCAAGAGAAGAAATTTTTGATATTAATTTTTCTTGAAGACATAATAAGAAGACATTAAGTTTTAAGACAAAAACTTTGAAAAAAAAAGATAGTATTACAAGCTTATTAAAGCTATATTAGTGATTTAGATTCTATGTTGTTTGAACGAATCTATTATTATGTTTGCATTGTTTAAGAAGCGAGCAATTTAAACACAATGTTTGCAATATTTAACAAACAAATATTGCGAACAATTATGCTCGCATTGTTTAACAAACAAACAAAATAAACAATTAGTATTTTCTTAGTATATAGAAAATAAAATACGACTCTTTTATAAATTGTGTTTAACTTATTATAGATTTTTACTAATTATTACTTTGATTTATTGAATCTCTCTTAAAATTTATTAAATATAGAAATTGTCTATAATTGCAAACTTTTGTTATTAAGTAATTGCTTGCATTGTCTAAAGACGTCTACAAATCTCTCTAATAGCACAATCCACTCTAATATCTTCGAAGGAAGTACTAGCGTAACAAATAACTACTAATTAACAAAAATAAAAATAATATTAATTAAACTTAGTTTAGATATCGAAAACAATAATACTAATAATAACAAACTTATAAACAACTTAAGCAAAATAAGAATTTAGCAATTTAGAAATACTTTATAATAATGCAAAGAAGCAATATTGAAGATATCTTATACTACAATAAATATTTAATTAGAAATAAGATTAATTGTCTTGCAATACAAAGTTAACGCATAGACTACTTACTTTTTTATTATATATTTTATCTAATTAAACAACAATTAATTAAATAAGATTTTGTTATATTGAAGAGCTATAAGAAATCAATCTATGCTAAAATTTAACAGAAAGATATCTTTTGTTAATTAAAGAGACTACAAATACTATCAATTTCTCGAAAAAAAAATAGCAAATAATTAGTGCACTTAACAAGATTAGTTATTGTATTTTCGCTAATATAATCTACTCTCTAGTGCGTTGTATCTTTTAGTGCGCATCTTATTAAATTATTATTATGCAATAAAGCAAATATTTCAACTATTACAAGTTCTATTAATCTCTCTATTCTTCTTTGTTGTTAATTACTTACGAGACAAATATTAGTATTTATCGCTTTTATTTACAACAATTTTCGCTATCTTTGTTTAAACTTTTACGCAAACAATATAATTGTTTATTTTTACTCTTTAATACTTATAAATCTTTATTTAGGAATTAGAGCTACTATTGTAATATTCTTAATCTAGATTAGATTAATAAAGTCTTAAGCGTAGTATATATAGTAAAGAAGACAACTATTTAAGCGAGTCCGAAAATCTAAGAGGGTTACAAAGTGATTAAATTAGCTTCAAATACTTTTAGATTCGAAGAGAGCGTTTTTCAAGATAATTAGAGCGATAAAGAAATCGAGAGACGAAAAAGATTAAGAATTGGAATCTAAATAAAAAGAATAGAATTAATAATATTGTTATAAAAAGTATAAATAAGAAGAAGATATTGCAAAAGTATAAGTAATTATTGTTATAAACAATCGATTTTAAACAATAATATTATCTCTAATTACTTTTATTTATAAATTTTTATTGTTTGTATTGTATTATTAAGAGTAAAAATATACTTAATATTGTATGTAACTTTATTTAGATTAACTTAAGACAACAAAAAAATATTAATAAGATTTAATTGTAGTTATATATAAGTTAATTTAATATAATATATCTTAGTTGTTCTACAATAAACTTTTTTTTGTATATAATAATATATAAGTACTTAACAAATTTGTTAACTATTATGAGTATCAAATTATCTCTATTTTTAGTTGCTAGATTTGTTAATTTTAACAATTTAGTAATAAAATTTATTATAACTTTATTTTATAACAACTTAGATAACTTCTAATATTAAATTTCTTTATAGCTTATATATATATTATATTTATTTTGCTAATAGTTAAAATATTCTTTAATATATATTTTAATAGCTTATTTTATATGTAAGAACTAACAATACTAATATAAAAACTAAAATTTTTTAGTTATTTTTAAGTATTTTTGCAATAATTTGTTATAATATTCTTTTATATATTTGTTAATTTTGTTAATTAATATCTAGAGTTTTTCTTTTTTTATTAAAAACTCTTCTATATTATTTTGAAATATTTATAATATAATATTTAGTTTGTACTTATTTGCTAATAATAATTTGTTTTTATTAATTTAAATATATTGTAATTAAATAATTTTTTTGTTTTTATATAATTACTTCTTCTATTAAGTGTATTTGCTCTATTATTATTTTTGTCTAAAATATACTATATTTTAAACTTGTATTATTTAAGTTTCTCTAATTATTATATTTGTTTTTTGTTAAGCTATTTAATAATAATAAAATATATAAAATTCTTATAATTTGTAAGAATTGTAAATTTTAACAATTCTTTTATATATACTTTTTATAACTTTAAGAAAATTATTATAGTAAATAGTTTCTTATTGTAAATATTATAGTTTTGTTTCATTAAGAAAAGTTTTCTCGAAATATATATTATTAAATAGTATATATTTTTATACTTTTATTTATAATATATATTAATAGCTAAATTTAATATATTAATTTTAAATTTATTTAATAATTGCAAATTGTATATTTTTAATGTTAATCTTTTTAAATATTCTAATTTAAAATTCTAAAATAAATTTTTTTCTATAAATTTCTATATTTATAATATATTTTTCTTTGTAAAATTTATTAATAATATTGTATTTATTAAATAGTTTTTAATAAATTTCTTATTGTAGTTTATAAAATCTAAAAAAAATTATATTTTTTTAGTATTTGTTAATAATTTTTATTTTTTAATTGTTTATAATTTCTTAAAATCTATAGATTTTTTATATTGTTCTATAACAAATTCGAAAAAATTAAATTTTTTTTAATAAAATCTATATTTTTTTAACTTAAAATATTTTAAAACTTTAAAAATATAATTGTTATTTTTTTTAAATTTTTGGAATAAATTATAATATTGTTTAAATATATTATAACAAATTGATTTAAATATTATTATAACATATTATCATAATATATAATTAATTATTTCTAATATATTGTTAAGATATTCGTAAATTTAAACAATATTATTGTATATTTGTATAATTTATATTGTATTCAAAAAGTTGTTTTTTATTTTTATTTTTTTTTTTCTAATTTAGTTGTATACTTCTTGTAAATTTAATTTAATAAAATGTTTTATTTCAAATAATTAATTTTAAAGCTTGCTAATATTAAATAATAACTATCGATTTTTAATTATAATATTATTTAGCTTTTAATAATTAATATATAAATATAAAATTCTATTTTTTTAAATATAAAAAAAATTAAGTATTTTATCTATAATTAAAATTTTCTAATAATTTTTTTTGTTTTTTATTAGATATTTGCAAAGTATTTGAAGTTTTTTCTTAAATAAAGTATAGATAGATTTAAATATAAATTGTTTGTCTAATTTAAATCGAATTTTATAATTCAATAATTAATATTTAGAAAGAACTTCTATTGTTTTCTTTTCTTAAAACAAATACTTTTAATTGTTGTATATTATAATATATAGTTTAGCAATTTTTTTGCTATATTAGATAGTTTAAGATTTTTAGAAAATTTGTAATTTTATTTATTTATTTTAACTTTATAATTTAACTAATTTCTATTAATATTTATTAAATTAAACTCTATTAAATTGTTTTTTTGCAAAAATATAAACTTGCTATTTATAATCGATCTTTAATTTAATCTTTTATCTACTATCAAATACTTTGAATATATAAATTAAATATAAATTATATAATTATATTGCGCAAATCTAAGTACTTATATATTTTAGTTAATTTCTAAATTGTGTTGCTTTAATTAAGATATTTCTAAAACACTATTATAAATAGCTATTTTTACTATATTAAAAATGAGTTTCTTATAATATTGCTAAATAGCTATTAATAATAATTCTATTTCTTTATTTATTTTTTTATTTCTATTAAATAATAGATTTCTATTTACAACTACTAAATTGTATATATTAGACTTCTTTTAAATAAAATACTCTTCTCTTTTAACAAAAGTTTTAATTATAAAATTTTCTATTATATTAGAATTAATTATTGCAATAAATTGTTGTTTATTAACTTTAATAATATAATAAAATATTATATATATATTATTAAGTTTAGTTGCTACTATTAAGCTAATATATTGTATTTCTTTAATATATTTTTTATTAAGAAATTTGAACTTTTTTTTGTTCTAATACTATCATTTTGGCTTTAAGTATTTGTTTCCGCTAATTTTTTTTTCTATACTAAATTAATAACTTTAACTTTCTAGAAAATTAGTTTTTTTTTTGTTTTTTAGATAAATTTAATATAAATTATTATAACAAACTATTTAACTAAATATCTTAAATCTTTTTGTTTTCTCTATTTTGTTTTAAGATAAAGTTATATTGCTTAATTGTTGTTCAATTTTATTAGAAATATTCTTTTCTTTAGTAACATTGCTTTCTAGCGCTTTCTTGTATTTATTTACAACTTAATTTATTTCTCTTTTCTTTAATAAACTAATTAATTTAAAATTAAATATTATTATATTGTTCGAAAAGATTTGTATTATAGAAGAGATATAGTATTAGAAATAATAAAAAGTTTTGCAATATATTTATATTAATTTTATACTTCTTTATTGTATAAATTTTAATTATTAAGATAATATATTGCTTTTTTTAAAAAATCTTTTACTTAATTTAGCAATTTAGTGGAAATTCTTCTTTTTTTTATATTGTATAGAAATTAAATATATAAAATATTATAAAATATATTAAATATATTTAGATTTAATAAAAAAAAATCTTTTTCTTTTGTTTGCTTTATATAGTATAAATCTCTTTTGTAATTAATTGTAATATTATATTTATTAAATATTGTTTTCTAATTTCTATTTAAATACTTAGTAGTATATTTTATGTTTTTATAATATAGTAAAGATACTTCGATATTATAAATTCTAGTATCTTTTTTAATATATCGAACAATATAATAGATTTAAAAAATAAAGATTTAAACTAATTTCTTTTATCAAGTTCGCACAATATTATTGTAATTGCTTTCTTAAAATAAGATAATTATATTTTCTTTTAAATATATTTATTAAATAGAGATTGTATTTGTTTTAAGATAATTTAAATAAATTATTTAAGTATTTTATTAATTATATTGTTTATATTTAATATTTTGTTTGAAGTTATTTTGTATATTACTTTTGTTATTTTATATTGCAATATCATTTTGTTTTTATTAATTAAAAATAAATAAAAAAAGTTTTCTATATTATTTATCGAAACTATAAACAAAAAAAATAAATAAATCTTAAATATTGTTTTTGTTTTTTTCTTTATTGTTGTTGCTATTTTTATATTTGTTTTAAGTATTAAGATTATAAACTTAATAAATATATTTGTTGTTATATTTCTAATGTACTTAGCTATTTCGAACAATTTTTTTAAGATATTTTTAAAAATTTATATCTAATTGCAAAATGTATCTCTTTTATATTTTTTTAAAATCTTGTCTTTTTCGTTATATACTTAAATATACTCTTTTTAATTACAAGATATATAATACTAATATCGAAGTTTTTTAGTTTTCTTAATTATATTAATATATTTTTGTGTTTATCTAAACTCAATTTTTTTGTATAATCTTGCTTATAAAGTTGATTCTTTAATAACTTTTTTTGACACTCTTATTAATATAGAAATATATTTGTTAATATTATTTTGTTTTATTGTATTACTTAATAGTAATTTTGATAAAAGCTTTCTTAATATATTGTTAAACTTTTTTTTATTTATAGCTTTTTAATTGTATTTAGAGCAATTTATAGATTTCTTTTGCAATCTAAAATTTAATACTATATTAATTAACAAATAATTTAACAAATTCTTTATTTTTTGTCTATTTTGCAATATATTAGACAATTTATCATCTTCTTTATAATAAAAGACAAGTTAATAATAATTTGCATTTTCTAATAATTTCTTGTTATTATATCTAGTAACAACACAAGAGTAATATCGATTGTGCGTATTATATCTAGTAAGTTGTTAAATAACAAATATTGTCTAAAATATAACAATTTCTCTTATAAGAAATAATACAAATTAAAATTATCTATTATTATATCTTTTTCTTGTATATCTAGTATTCTCTTAATTGTATCAAGACTATCTCTATTTATTATATTTATTAAAGGATATAACAAATAATATAGTAGATTATTAGTTCTCTAGAAGATAATTATATACAAAGAGCAGAAACTGCAAAATATATTGCAGTCTCTAAGCTAGTCTCAATTGAGTCTAGCTTATCTGAATTAAATTAACTTAGATTTGAGTTAATTTGCTAAACAAATTCATTAGAATTAGATAGATAATTTTCTAAGTTGTCTATCTAATACTATCTTAATTTGCAAACTCCAAATATATTAATATTGTATTGCGCAATACTTTTACTCAATAATAATATATCTATTAGTTTTTACTAATTTTCTAATTTATTAATTTAAGCTATTTGACAAAAAATCTAAACTTATCTCTAGACAAGAGTTTTGTTAATTTGTTTGCTATTATATTTATACTTGGAATAAAATTAGTACAAATACAATTCCTTTTGCAAAAATCTCTAATATAATAATAGATTATATTAATATACTTTAATCTTTTATAAATATAAATATCTTTAGTAAATACTAGAGTTGCTTAATTGTTTTTTATCAACTATAAAAAAGATACAAATTTATATATTTTGTTTTCGACAATAGCTATACAATTTAGTAAATCTTTAAGATATTTTGTATAATTAGTATCTTTTAGAACTTGTATAATTTATAGACTCTTTCTAATATATATAAATAGAGCTATATATTTAGTTTTAGTAGTAAATATTGCAATTAACTTTTGTTCGCGTAATATTTATACAACTAATTCTTTATCTATTATAAATATATATTTAAGAATTAATTTTTAATTTAGTCTATTAAAGATATAGTTTAAGTTAAAATATACTATTAATTGCAAACTTATATTGCTATTGTATATTAATTTTTTGTCAACAATAAAATAAAAATATCAAAATAATATCTTTAAGACTTAATTATAATGTTTTGCTAAATTAATAAGATATTAATTTAAATATTCTATTGCAAAAGCAATATTTAAACAGATATAAATAACTATATATATAATATTTTCGATTGCGTATTAATAGGTTTTTTAATTAATTTGTTTATTTTTTGATTTAATAGATCGAAGAATATTGTATCTATTTATAACCAATTTTATTAAATTGCTTTTGTCAATAAATATCTATAATCTATTAAGTATCTTGTTAATATAATAAGATTAATTTATATATAGAATTTTGACTTTTAGATTGCAAGTAATTCTAATATTAAGAATCTTTTTTATTTTCTTTAGATCTTTAATTTTTAATATTTTTTAAAACTTGTATTTAAATTAATTAATATTACTTATTAATTGTGCAATAATAACAATATTGTTAATATAAAGCAAAAGTATAATAAATTGCTCGAAATACAATAAAAAATAGAGATTAACATTGTATTGTTTAAAATTTAGTTTAACAAGTTTTTTAATACAATGTTTGTATTAATTGCAAGCAATCGATTTTAAACTATAAAAATTTCAAAAAATGCACAAATATTGTTCTAAAAATATATTTACTTTAGATAAAAATACTATATAGGGTTTTTTTTTTAAAAAGAATTTAGTAAAGATATTGTTAATATCTATTTAATAGTATTTTAGATTTTTTAATATAATAATAACAAAAAATATTTGTAAAATATCGAATTTAATTGTTAAAACGAAAATATTTTTGTAATTAATTTTGAAAACTTGTATAAAATCTTTTGCAATTAATCTTCTTTTAAGTTTCTCTAGTATTCTATCTCTATATACTTTTGTTTTAAATATTTACTTGTTTGTTACAATATTAATATTTTAAGAAGAAATAACAATCTTCTATATACTATTAGTAGCAAAAGCAAGTAATTTCGCTTATATAGTATTTTTTTATAGTTTTTTTTAGATAGAATTGTTTACAATCTTATTCTATATCTTTAATACAAATACAACAAATTTGTTAATATTATTGTTTTTTTTGTTAATAATTGCAAAGTTGCACTTTGTATCTATAGTTTTGCTAGTTATATCTTAAACTATAAAGACTATTATAATGCAAACAATTCTGCTTCGATATTTTTTTAAGTTCTTTGCACTATTATTAATTTATTTTCTTTTTAAAATATCAATGTGTAGAAATATCTATACATAATATTTAGATACAATAGAATTATTTAATATTATTTGAAAAAGATTTAAATTAGTTTAAATTAAAATCTAAGTTAGTTTTAATAAAATATAAAATAGTTTGAGCAAAATCTAAATTAATATAAACAAAATTTAAATAAACAAAATCTAGATTAGTTTAAATTAGATTTAAACAGATTTAAATATAATCTAAGTTAATTTAAGTAAAATCTAAATTAGTTTAAACAATAATCAAGTTAAATTTGTTTCTAATTGCATTTTTGCAAGATCTATCTATTAATTATCTTTCTAACAATATATTAATAATCTTAATACGTATTTTAAAATTAATATATTCTCTTTTTTTGTTTTTAATATATTGAACAATATTGTATTTAATAATTTTATCTAGATTCGATATTTATATCTTAATAAATACAATTGTTTTTTCGATATATTTGAGAAATACTTTTATTTGTTCTTTATCTATAAGTTTATTTTTTCTGTTTTTGGCAAGAAGAGATTTAAAGTTTATATAGAAATAGTATTTGTAATCTTATATACGTAGATAATTAATAAATAATTTAATATTAATAAATATTTTTATAGAAATAGTAAACTTGTTGTTAATAAGAAATTTGATTGCTATATAATTTTATAGAAATATATCTATTTATACAATTTTTAATTAGATTTTAATAGAAAGTTTAGTCTTTTTAATTATAATTTTTATTAAATTTTTTATAGTTTATATATTTTGTTTAGCAATTTTATTTTAAAGAGAGTTTTATAATAGAGTATAGTTAAATACAATATTAAACAATAAATATTATTTATTAAATACTAACTTAAGTTCTATATTGTTGTTGTTGCAAACTACAAGTAGTTTAATGTTACTTTAAAATTCTATTTGTATTTGCTATTAACAAAAGATATTTACAATTTGTTTTTATTTAGTTATTGTTAGTATCTATATTTTATGCAAGTAATTGTCGATAATTTTATGAAAATACTTGTCTTTAAATCTTAAGATTAACAATAATTTGCAAATATTAATTAAAATAAGAGCTAAAATAATTGTCTTATATTTATTGATATAATAATTTCTTTTATTGTAAAACTTAATTAGTATATATATTTTACAAAAATTTTCTAGATTTTTAACAATAGAAATAAGTTTTAAAAATATAGTAATCTTGTATAGTTTTTGCAACTTAATTGCGTTTAAATAAACAAATTAACAATATTAAAAACTATATAATTTTGTTTTAAAGTTATTGATAATTGCTTTGTTAATATTAAGTTCTATTTAATTCTCTTAATTAGATATACTATTAATTGCTAAAAATACTACAAGAGATTTCTATCGTATAAGAATAATAAGAGCAAATTTGTTAAAATTTAACGCTATTTTACTTATAATATATATATTTTTTTGTTAATTTGTAGTAAAAATATATCTTTTTTGTTTATCTTGCATTTATATATTATATTTGTCGAAATCTTTATAAAAAATTTTCTAATATATATATTTATTAGACAAAAGATTAATTTTAAGATTTAAAACAAAAAGAATATTTATTAGATATATTTTATTTTTGTTTTTCGTATATATTGTTGTTGTTCTATATTAATTTAAAAACAATTTTTTCTTTTCGATTTAACAATATGTTTCGAAATTGTAATAAGAGAATTTCTAAAATATCGAAACTAGTTAATTATATATAAAAAAGTGTTAATACTTACAATCTATTTGTTGTTAAAATTTTTATTAATATTCTTTTTAAACAATACAACAAGCTTTTTATTAATATTTTTCTCGATATTGAAATTGCTACTATTTAATAAAGATTTGTTTAATAAGTTGTTATCTTTAATATTGTAAATACAATACTTTTTGTAAAATTTTCATTTGTTATTTTTAATATTTTTTGTTTTTTTTATTTTTTTCTAAATATATTTGCAAATATTGACGCAAAAAATATACTTTTTAACAAGATATTTAAAGCTTTGACAAAAATAGTAGCAACAAATATCTATACTTATTTTTTAATCAAAGAAATTGACTTTTTGATTGTATTAACAAGAGTTAAAGTTCAATTCTAAAAAAAAACTTCAATATTAATATCGAAATCTTAAATAATTAAATTTGTGTTTAATTTATATAGTAATTTTGTTAATCTTAAATAAAGTTTTCTTTTTTTGCAACTTTTGGAAAATTATATCGATATCAAAAAAAATTTAAGTGTTAAAAATATCTTAAGTTGCAATATATTTCAAAAGCAAAAAAATTAGCAATATTTAAATTAGTCTATTATTACAATATAGTTTTTTTATATTTGATTAAATTTTAACCATCTTTTGTTTACTCCGTGGAACGGGTTAGGTAGTGCACAACTTGCTCTCTCTCTCGCCATAGTTTTCTAGGTTTAACTTTTCTTGTTTTCGATCTTAAAAATCGAACTTTGAAGATTTTTGTCCAATTTTTGAATATTATTACTTGAAATAGACTAGTTTATTACATAAATAAGTTTCAATACGCTAGCTCCAATATTTTATCAAAATAACCCTAGTTCGGGTTGGGTATTTTGGGTTCGATCCAGGTTGAGTCCAGATTTTTGGTCCAAAACCCGGATCAAACCTAGATCGTTTCGCGGAGTACTTTTGTTTAAGTTTCTTAAAATATGTTTATATTTTATCGATACTTTGATCGATAAACTTCCTGTAATTTATATAGTTTATTAAGTCCTATTTTTTAATAATTTGAAGTTTTTCTTTGTACTTATATATTAAGAATCTTTATATCTAATATATAATAATAATAACAACAACGTTCTTCTTATTATTTTTGTTCAAACAAAACTATATATAAAGAGTAGCTTTAATATTTGTTTTTATATCTCTCGATTAAGAAATTATTAATAAAACTAAATTAATTTTGCTTGTAGAAACAGAAAATATAATAATATCTAAAAATTACATTATATTTTAAAGATTTTCTACTATTAGATAGTTTTTTATTTCACAAAATTATTGTTTGCTTGTAATTCGACTAAGTATATTAATTGTCTTGTATATATTGTTCTCTATAATATATAAAATATAAAGAAATAAATAGAATAAAAATAACAAAAAAATAAAAGAGTAGATAAAGTAATACTTATAAAGTAACAATAAAAAGATTTGATATACTAATTTTTTATTAATCTAGTGCGAAAATTGTAATTACGTTGTTGTCTTAACAATATCTTCTAATACTTTTTTTTTAAAACAATATAGTCTGCTCTCTTTTAAACTATAACTAACTTTTTTTTAAACAATATAGTTTGCTTTCTTTAAAGCTATAACTAGCTTTCTTTTAAGTATATAAATTAGTCTCTTTTATTATTGTTTGTTCTTTATGGAATTTGTAATCAAACAGAATTAACATGTCTACGCGAAAATCTCTTGCGCAACTCGAAAATATATATCGATTTCTTTTTGTTAATAGTAGTATCTTTTTTTTTGTGAAACGCAATTAGAATTGTCGCAATAATAGTATTAGAAACTATGGAATTAAAAGTTTTTGCAAATTCAAACTTATAATTTATTAAAAGATATAACAAACAATATAATAAATTATTAGTTTTTAGAAAATAATTATATACAAAGAGCAAAGATTGCAAAATATACTGTAGTCTCTAAGCTAGTCTCAATTAAGTCTAGCTTATTTAAGTTAAATTAATTTAGATCTAGATTAGCTCGCTAAGCAAATCAATCAAAATTAGACAAGCAACTCTTCGAACTACTTATTAAATACTATCTCGATCTGCAAACTTTAGATATATCAATATTGTATTGCGCAACAATACTATTATAATTATTAGAAAACAAATTATAGATTTTATAAATATTAATAAACTTTTGTTTTATAATATTATTTTTTAATTGTAATTGCATTGTTATAGTTTCTATATCTTTAATATATTATATATTATACTAGTTACTATTATTAATATGTTTATTAATATAGAAGCAAATATACTCTTTATTATTTATTAGAGTAAAATTGATATAATTAAAATTGTATATTTTTGTCTTAATATAATATTGTTATAATTCTTGTATTACTAATATATTGTAGTTTTTTATTTTTTTATTTTGTAATAGTGCAATTATTAATTTGTTTTTTAATTTATATATATTGTATTACAATATACAAAACTTATTTTATATTTTTATTAAAGCTTCTTTTTAATATTTGTATTTATCTATATTTAACTCTTTATCTTTTAAGTAAAAAACATATTTAATATATTTAATAAATTTAATAAATTTAATAAACTAGATATTCCAAACTTGCTACTATTTTGATTTATTAAAATACTTCTTTTTAATTAATTGTTAAATTATGCTCTTTCTTAAGTTAACAAAAATACTTTGTATAACAATTGCTTATATCAAATACTATATTATTAATATTTTCTACTTTAATATTTTTCTAGAAATCTATACAAATACAATTGCGTTTTTTAATATTATTAAAATTAAATAGAAATTTTTTCTATTTTTGTTGGTTTAACAATATAATATAGTAACTTTCTTTTTTTTTTATTTTAATTTTAATTTTCTTTTTTTGTCTTTTAAAGTATTTAAGATTAAATATTTTGTAAAATCTTTTATAAATTTTATATTTCTATTAAAATATATTCTCTTAATAAAAATATTATTTAAAGCAATAACTCTATATATATTATATATATTGTTGCTAATTTATGTATTTATATATAAGATATTTGTATTTTTAATATCTTATATATTGTTTTATTTTGTATTTTATACTAAAATATTTTACAATCTTTATATTTAACTAGTAATTTACTTACAATTTTATAAGAGTATTTGTTATTTTAATACTATTTGTTTATATTACTATTAAGATATACTTTTTTTGTTGCTTTTTCTAATAAGTTAAGTTATTTTTTATATTTTTATATTTTAATATATTGTTTTGTACAATATTTTTATTGATTTTGCTTTATTTTTATTTTTATTTTTTAACATACTTTTAATTCTAATATTATAAATTATTATATTTGCGTATTTGCAATACAAAATTGTTATATTAAATACTTTTTTTATTTAGAAATTATTTGACTTTAGAGTTTTTTTGTTGCTTTTATTGTTTATTCGAAAAACAATTATTCTTTTAAAATATTAAATATTCTATTTTTTTTGTTATTAGTATTTTAATAGTATTAAAATAGTATTAAAATTGTATATTAATATTATTACTTTTGTTGTACTTATTTTATATACTCTCTTTATTTCTTGTTTTTCTTTTATTTATACTATTTATTTTATTCTTTTTGTAAAATATTCTATTAAAAATATCTAAAAGTTAAAGATATTTATACAATTCTTTGTTTATTTTGTTAATAATAGATTTTTTGCTATTATAATCTATATAATTCTTTTTTGTATATTTCTTTTTATATAATTCTTTTTTCTTTAGTTTGTTAATTGTTTTTTTAGTTTTCTTAAGATTGAAACTATATTAATATATATTTTTTTTCGCAAAAACGTTGTCTAGTTGTTGCGTTAATTCTTTTGTTAAAAAAATTACTTTATTAATATCTTTAACAAAACAATTTTAAATATATTCTTTTTCTTAGATTTATAGAGTTTCTTTATAATAAATATCTCTAGTTCTATATTCTTTGCAATTGATATTAATTTGCGTTAAAATATTTTAATAATATTTCGATTATTTGTTGATATTGTATTAATTATATTTATTTAATCTTGTTAATCTAGATAATTGTAAGCTTATTTGCTAGTAAGATTATCTCTTCGATCTTCTCTTATATAGTAAGATTATATAGTATTGATTTTTGTAGACTTCTAGACTTTTCTAAAAATTCTATATAATTAATATAACTTAATTTTATACTATTATTAGTATATCTTAGTATAATATTATTCTTTTCGATTTCTTAATAGTTTAATTTAATTTCTAATATTAGAATCGAAAATTAACTTAAATTAAATTAAATTAAATTCTAAAGTTAAAATCGAAAAATTTAATATAATTTCTAATATTAAAATTAATTATTTAAATTAAATTGCAAACTTAAAATCGAAAATTAATTTAAAAAATTAACTTAAATTATTAAGACTTAATATTAATATAAAGAAATTCTAAAATAAATAATAGAAAGTTATATTCTATTCTATAATCTCTTAATAGTAAAGTATCTAATAATATATTAAAGTAATATATTTAAACTATTTAGTTTTAAAACTTGAAAAATTAATATAATTATATCTTAAAAAAAATTCGAATTCTTAATGTAATATAAATATTAGATAGATTAATATTATTTATAGCTAACTTAATATTTATATTGTAATATATTCTTAAAATTAATAACAATTATTAACAATTATATTTGCTTTAATTACTAAATTCTTAAAACTTAGTATTTAATTTTATT